>Ga0315286_10001189_pt1 | contig 23376 bp, 24 predicted proteins | sample YL17G10_0_MG_FD_205038 | JGI IMG/M metagenome (GOLD analysis project Ga0315286, IMG submission 205038) | Sediment microbial communities from Yellowstone Lake, YNP, Wyoming, USA - YL17G10_0 | ecosystem: Environmental > Aquatic > Freshwater > Lake > Sediment | place: USA: Wyoming | collected...
AAAAGCGATAAAATTACAGAAAGTGTTTTTGTCTTCATCTTTTGTTCCTCCTTGATAGTTGAATGTGACTTAAACCTCGTTATTTCGTTTTTCTTAATACTAATAAGCCGAAACCGAAAAGCAATAAGCTCATCGGTTCAGGGAGTAAATTGAATCTGGCATATTCTGATGCATCAACACCTTTAATGGTAAAGAAATTGTCATCCAATAAATACCCTGTTAATATTTCTTGCGTATAATTGAAGCCATAACCATAAATATTGATTGTAGGCAGACACAATGTGATAATCCGTGCGTCATCAACGTACAACGACCCGCGATAAATATTTACCACTCCTTCTATGTCAAATTTATCAAAGTTTAAATTTCCGCCGTCGATATTGACAATGGATGCGGGAACAAGAGGAATAGAAGATGCGGGACTTGTTCTCAAACAGTAAGCAGTTATATTTCCGCCAGAAATGTTGGTAGAACCGTATACAACATAATAGCCGACATCGATTGTCCCGCCAGAAACATTAAAGCTGCTTAAATTACTAATGTTGACATTTCCTGAGATCAAGCCTCCTGACATATTCAATACACTGGCATCATAGGTGTTTAACCCTTGTGTTATTTGTCCGCCGGACATATCTACGACGGTACCATTGTTTTGGACATAAACATTCCCAAAGACGTTTCCATCTGTAATAGTGCCGCTCGATGTAAAGGTAATGTCTGTTGCGTTCGCACAGACCGGCAGCAATAGAATTGCCAACAGAATTGAAATCCGTTTTCTTCCTTCCATAGTTTTCTCCTTAATTAAATTGTCGCACTATAAACTACCATATATAAGTTCTTTTGTCAAGAAAAAAACTCCAAAAAATCCTGTTTCGCAGGCATGAAAACTGTGACTGGCGACCGTCAGCTAATGCTCTGTTTATTCAGATGGCGAATATCTGGATAAGTAAAAGCGCGCAAGAAAAAACTTGCGCGCTCGGCCAGACAAAATCCAATTTTTGGGAAAAAATGAAAAATTTAGGGTAAAAAAACGAAAAAAATGGGAAAAAATGGGAAAAAAATGAAAAAATTTCAAATTTCGTGAAATTTTGTAAAACCGCATAACCTTTTTATGTACAATAAGTTACAAAATAACTTGCGCGCTCTTAACGAATTTTTTCACTCCTCAAATTACGTCAAATTCGTTCCTAACTCCTTTATTTACGTTGGAAATTTATTATCGAAAATAAAAGACTTACGTACGTTCTTGTTTCCTTATTTCCTTACTTCTTTTATTCATAGAAATGAGTGGATTCGGTTTCCATAACTTCTCTGTCGAGCTGATCGCATTTTATTACCGTCTTGAACCGGACATCTCCAAGGGCTTTGGCTCTAACGGTAACTTCCCATGTCGCCCTTGATTTTGGAGCAAGTGAAGGCAGCGGAGCAAAGGTGACCGTATCTGCGGCAAGCGTTCCATTTGTCGCACCGACGCCGCTTACATATTCCATTTGCGGTTCAAGCATGGCCTTTACTGCGATGTTGGTAGCTGCGACAGAGCCCTGGTTTGTAACCATAATTCTGTAAGTTGTGGTATTGCCGATTTTTATGGGGTCGGCCAGATCGATAACCTCAAGCAGAACGGCAGACACACCCTTAACCTCGGTCTTTGCGGCAGCAGCAACGGCATCGGCACAAATTGCCGAAGCCCTTACGGTATCAACTACCATTCCGACATTTTTAGGCATATATGAAACCGATATTTTTGCCATAGCGCCCGGGTTGAGCTTTGCGATTTTCCACATAACCTTATTCCCTATAAGGACGCCGCCCTGACTGGCTTTGACAAAAGTAACTCCCGCTGGAATTTCATCTTCGATAAGGGTATTGAAAGCAGGCCAGTCGCCTATATTTTTTACAGTAATCTCATAAGTGATTTCCTTTTCGAGGTACTGCACATCGGGGCCGGCCTTTGTTACGTCCAGCACCGGCTGTTTTACGACTGTTGTAACCTGCGGCGATTGAACATTTATATTTCCATCGGCAAGCGCAACGGCGTTGTTGATGAATGTGCCGCTATTTTGAGCCTTGACGGTGACCGAGATGCTCCTGGCGGCACCGGCAGGCAGAGCGCCAATAGGCACCTCAATCCTGCTGCTGCCCTGAGTGGTTACAAGGCCGCTGGGGAGCTGGTCAATGACTTTGACGTTATTTGCCGGGCCTGTGCCGGTGTTTTCAATCCTTATGGTGTAATTAATCAGGCTGCATATCGACACTTCAACAGGAGCGGCTATCGTGACAGCGACATTCGGCTGAATGCTTACAGTCTGCATGCAAAGCGGCATTCTGTAGGTCATATCGGCGCAGCTCTGAACGGTTCCGCCTCCGGCGGCAATGGCAACAATCGTGATTTCCTTTGTTTCCTTCGGCCCCAAACCGGTAAAAAACCATACAAGATTATTGCTCTGAACGTTAGCCTGCGGATTTGAAGTTTTATACTGTATACTGCCGCTTAGCGTATCGGTTACGACAACATCAGCCAGGGCACAATTGGCGAGATTTGTAACTCTTATTTTATATTCAAATTCCGCACCGGTCTGCACCCGGCTGGGCATAATTTTTTCAAGCTTCACTACGCCGGCGCCTTCAGAGGGATAAATTCGCACGGCGGCATTGGGAACAACGGGAGGCGGGGAAATTGGTTTCGGCGGTTCACATTGTGTCGATAACGGCATAGGTGCCTGCTGACAGGCGCCTATCAGCATCCAAAAGGCCAGTAATAATGCCAACAAAATCTTCTTCATAACCATCCTCCTTAAAAGGTTTATTAAACCTCGCAAAACGGTATAATACCACCTGTAACGAGAGTAAAAAAGGATTTTTTCAAAAAAATCGCCTATTTTATCATTACCCCTCTTGCCCATCTTAATATTGGACTTGATAAATCCTAAATTTGTTTTTATAGCTTTTGACGATTTCGGCCAGGAAAGCTATAATCTTCAAAAATAGAACTTATCAGGAATCAGTGGAATGGAACAAGCACTTATTATTATTCTAATAATAGCTTTTTTGGCGGTAATAGGGGTTTTACTATGGATTGCTCATTCTTTTGGGGGCGTCAGGTCGCTCTCGCAGCAGCTTGAGGCTATGCGGACTGCCCAGGACAATCTGTCACAGAATCTTCAGCAATCTCTTATTTCAGGCCATGAGACCGTAAACAAAAATCTTCAGCTTCACACCCAGACACTTGAGAAGGTAAGCACACATCTGGGCCAGCTTCAAGGCACAAGTCAGAGGATAATCGAATTAGGTTCAGATATAAAAAGTCTTCAGCAGATACTCGCCAGTCCGAAACTTCGCGGCGGATTAGGTGAATGGTCTTTGGAAAATATACTTTCTGCCGTGCTTCCGGCTGATAGTTTCACGCTTCAATATACATTCCGCGACGGCAAAAAAGTTGACGCTCTGGTAAAGATGCCGAAGTATTCAGTTCCTATCGATGCAAAATTTCCGTTAAGCAATTTTGAGAAAATGCAGCAGGTTCCAAGCGAGACCGAAAAGCAGCGATTGCGAAAAGATTTTTTAAAGGATGTGCAGAAGCACATTGACAAAATTGCCGAGAGTTATATCAAACCTGATGAAGGAACGCTTGATTTTGCGATTATGTTTTTGCCTGCCGAGAACATTTATTATGAAGCGATGGTTAAAAACGCCGCGGACACGGTAAACGTTCAGGATTACGCGATGGAAAGAAAAGTTTTTCCCGTTTCGCCTAACCTGCTTTATGTTTATCTTATGACGATAGTTATGGGCCTTCACGGTCTGCAAATCGAAAAACAGGCCGCCGAAATACGTCAGAATCTCAAAACTCTCAACAATTCGTTTGCGGATTTTATTGCGCTTTGGGACACACTTGGCGGACATCTGAGAAACGCGCAGGGCAAGCACGATGAAGGACAGAAAAAATTAGACAAATTCGTAATGCAATTGGGGCAAATACAAAACGAAGATAAGGTATGACATACGAAGATTTGAAAGCTAAAAAGGTTTTAGTAACCGGTTCAAGCAGCGGGATTGGCGCAGCGACCGCAAAGATGTTTGCCGAGCAAGGCTGCTTTGTCGGCGTTCATTACTTCAGAACGCCGCAAGGCGGCGAAGAAACGTTTGCAGAAGTAAAAAAAATCTCCGACGGCTGCCTGCTTAAGGCCGATATGCGGGACAAAAAACAAGTAAATAAACTCATCGCGGATTTTGTCAAAAATGCCGGCGGGATTGATGTCCTTGTCAATAATGCAGGCTCGCTTATAGACAGGCAGTTTTTTGCCGACGCGACTGAAGAATATTTTGAAGATGTCTTTGCTACAAACGTTAAAAGTGCATTTCTTGCGGCGCAGGCAGCATTGGAAGAACTAAAAAAGACAAAGGGATGTATAGTCAATATAGGTTCAATAGCCGGTCATAACGGAGGAGCAGGCGGCGGCGGAATTTATGCCGCCGCGAAGGCTGCGGTGGCGACGATGACGATTGCTATGGCAAAAGAATTTGCTCCTTTCGGAATCAGGGTCAATTCTGTTATGCCCGGTCTGATTGAGACACGCTTTCACGAGCAGTTCAGCACGCCTGAGCGAAGAAAACAAGTCGCCGAGCAAACGCCGCTCGGCAGAAACGGCAGAGCAGAAGACGTTGCAAAGGCCATTTTATTTCTCGCGAGCGATGCGGCAGGTTTTATCACAGGCGAATACATCGCCGTCAACGGCGGACTTTATATGAGAGCATAGAAGCGATGAAAAAAGCGAATTTAATTGTAATGTGGACAGCGGGCATTGTGCTGTTGGTCGCAACAGTATTGAAAATTCAGCAATTGCTGACAGAACCGATAATCAGCAAAGGCTTTTGGGAGTCGTGGGAATTTTTCCTGATTCAGATACCGCTTGAACTGGGCCTTGGCCTCTGGCTTATATGCGGCCTGTTCAGAAAGGCCGGGTGGCTGCTCGGCTTAATCGCCTTTGGCGGATTTATCGGTGTCACGTTATATAAAGGCCTGAGCGGCGCCGAATCCTGCGGCTGTTTTGGTATGGTTAAAGTCAATCCCTGGATTACACTTTCTGTTATTGATATCCCGATATTTATATTACTCGCGATTTTCAGACCTAATGGCGAAAAATTGTTTCCGCCGCCGTGGCCGAATCCGGTTCATTTCTTTGCCATTGCGATACCGACCTTTATTTTACTGCCGATAATTGAATATACCCTTATTACGAACAAACCGCCTGCTAAGACAAACAAATATGAAGTGGCGGATATAAAACAATGGGTGAATCAGAACCTTTGGCCGATGCTGGGAGATATTGATATAAAAGCGCAGCTGCAAACCGGCCTGTGGGTCGTGCTTTTGTATCATTATGACTGTCCCGATTGTGCCAAGGCAATTCCTTTATATGAAGAAATGCACAAATCGATGAAAGGCAATGAAAATGCGATTAACTTCGCATTTATCGAGATGCCGCCATACGGCAGTGAAAAGCAGCAATTGGTAAGTCCGGACAGCGAAGTCGCACGCGGCAAATTAAGCAATGCAAAAAAGTGGTTTTTGCAGACCCCTGTGGTAGTGGTTCTGGACAATGGGCGGGCTGTTAAGGCATGGGAAGGCACTGCGCCAAATCTGGATGAAATACTCAGTACGACCTTTGGAGGCGAAAAATGACCCTTTAGGTTTATTTCCGCCCTGCGGGGGCCCAATTTGGCTTGCAATCCATAGTTATATAGTGTACAATTACTTACGGCAGGTTCGTTTTGACATCGCTGTTAAAATAAATCAGGAAGAAGGTGACTAATGAATAAGCTAAAATGGTTTTTCATTGTGGCGGTGGTATTTTTTGTCTTTTCCTCTTTTGTATTTGCCGCGGCGGACAAAGACTACTTTGTCGGGACCTATTACTACCCCTGGTACCATAACAACAATTTCCACGGGACTACCCCTAAGGGCATTACAACCTTAGTGTATCATTTGAATCCGCAGATGACGCCACAACTCGGCTGGTACGACCAAACAGACTCGGATATAAGTCAGCATTACAAATGGGCCAGGTATGCCGGCATAAACTTCTTTGTAAACAGCTACTGGGGATCGGGTTCCGGTGAAGATCATGTCATAAGATCTCACATGTTTGATAATGCTGACCGCGGCGATATCAAATTGTGTGTCTTTCTCGAACCTGTTATCACACCTTCTAATATTATCGCTCAGACAAATTATCTTTGTGACAACTATTTCAACAGGCCCGGTTACTTCCGAATTGACAGTAAGCCTGTCATTTTCATTTACGTAACCAGAGCGATGAGTGATGCAAACCTCACAACTTACATCACCGACCTCCGCACCGCCGCAACCAGTAAGGGCTATACTGTGTATATCGTCGGCGATGAAGTCTGGGGCAGCCCGAACTCTACTTCTGAACCCAACAGAGTAAGCCTGATGGACGCCGTTACCAATTATGATGTGTACGGCAATCTGGGCTCTGCACGTTTTGTTACAGATTTAATTTTGAACACCTGGCAATCCAAAAACACTTCGTGGAAAAATTTTGTCAATGGCCTCGGCAAACAGTTTATTCCTGCCGTATCGCCGGGCTTCAATGACAGAGGCGTAAGAGACGGCCACCAGCCCTCATCAAGAAAACTCAATAATGAAAGCTATGCATTCGGCACGCTATTTTCCGGCATGCTCGACAGGGCTAAATTAACCGCCGACATGAATATGATAATGGTTACCTCATGGAACGAATGGCACGAGGATACACAGATAGAGCCTGTAACGCCGGCAGCACCCACCAATCAGGACAGCAACAGCGGCTACTATACGGACGGCCTTTATTATAACGGTTACGGCATGCTGTATCTGAACATACTGCGCGATAAAACAACAATGCTTGCGCTCTGCGATTATGACGATGACGGTCAGGTGAGTTTCAACGATTTGGCTTTTCTTTTAGATTACTGGCTCGAGACATGCACCAGCGACGTAAACTGCATCGAGGCAGACTTTACCTCAAACGGCACAATCAATTTTGCCGATTTTGCGATTTGTGCGCAGCAATGGACCGGCCAGTAGTTTTCCCGAAATAAAAAGCCTAAAGATTTTCTCGGCAATCTGGTTGTTCAGGCCGTTAAAATCCGATAGAGTAAACTTGTATATAATTTTTCGAAAGGAATCGGCTGATGAATATGTCGAAATGGTTTTTCATTGCAGCGGTGGTATGTTTTATCCTTCCGGTTTTGGCATTCGCAGCAAAAAGTAAGGACTATGCAGTGGGGGCCTATTACTACCCCTGGTACACTGATGAGAACTTTCAAAATGACTGGCTTGCGCGCAGCCATACTTTAATATACCATTTAAATCCGCAGATGACGCCCGAACTAGGCTGGTACAGTCAAATGCACCCTGAGGTAATAAGTCAGCATTACAAATGGGCCAAATACGCCGGCATCGATTTTTTTGTCACAAGTTACTGGGGCAGCGGCACACCCACGGACAAGACGACCAGAGAATGTATGTTTGATAATCCCGACCGCGGCGATATCAAGTTGGCCGTGTTTTTTGAACCAAAAATCACGCTGGCGAATGTAGCCAGCCAGACAAATTACCTTTGCGACAATTATTTCAACCGCCCCGGCTATTTCCGAATCGATAACAAACCTGTCATTTTTATCTACCTGACCAGAGTGATGAACGATACGAATCTGGCCGAGTATACCAACAGTATCCGCACGGCCGCCCGCGATAAAGGCATCGGTGAAGTTTACATCGTCGGCGATGAGGTATTCGGCGGCATCAACCGTTTCATCGCCAAAAGAGTAAGCCTCCTGGACGCAATCACCAATTATGACGTGTACGGCAATCTGGGCGAACTCGGCGCATCAGGCCAGTATGTTACAACTGCCAATTTAAATACATGGAAATCCACAAACAAATTATGGCAAGCCGAGGCGCACCGTATCGGCAGGGATTTCATCCCCGCTGTAACGCCAGGCTTCAACGACACTGCCGTTCGGAACGGCCATCCGCCTAAATCAAGAAAGCTCAACAACAACGGCTCTGCCTTCGGCACGCTCTTTGCAGGTCTGCTCGACAGGGCCAAATCAATCGCCGACAGGAATATGATAATGGTTACCTCCTGGAACGAATGGTATGAAGACACCCAGATTGAGCCTATCGCGATTGCTCCGCCGACAAACATCGATGACAGCAACACCACCAATAGTTTTACGCGCGGCCTTTATTATAACGGCTACGGCATGCTATATCTTGATATCCTGCGCGAAAAGACAACGCAGCCGTCCGCCCGAAAATAACTGCAAATAAAGCGGACCTCACCAAAAACGGCAACGGCTAACTTTGGCGATTTTTAGATTTGCAGCTTAAAGTTTCAATTCGATTGAATCACCGATGCGTTTTCCGTCAGCGGTGAAGCAGACTGTCTGCAGGACATACGTTTTATCGTTTGCTAAATCGATATCGGGGTTAAGGTCGAACTTATAGCATCGCAGATAATCCTGCCACAAGCCGAAGTTTATTTTTGCATCGGTAAGGTTTATATCCGGCCAAAGATATAGTCTCGTCCCCTTCGGCTCGGCGGAACGCGGCACATATTCGTAAAGCTCGAACCGCCAGATGCCTCCTGCCTTAATTCTCGAGCCGAACTGGTCAAGAACATCGATATAAGCCGTTATCTGCCCGTTTTGGGCAAATTCGGTGAGCTGATTGAATTTGATTTTTTCCGGCACAAAAAGACCGCCTTTTTGAGTTTCGACAGTTGGAAAATCAGACTGCGGTGCCTGAACCTGCTCCTGGCAGCCGAAGGCGAACATCATAAAAAATAAAACGCAAACAGGAAAAATATATTTCATTATAAATCCTCATCAAGAAAATGGCCGAGCCGATATTTTTTTGTTTTAAGATAGTTTATATTATGCGGCCCGGGTTTTGCCCTTAACGGGATCTGCTCGACGATTTTTATGCCGTAAACTTCGAGCCGCGAAATTTTTTTGGGATTGTTCGTCAGGATTTTTATCTGCCTAAGGCCAAGGTCTCTTATTATCTGCGCCCCGATGCCGTAATCCCGCCTGTCAGCACGGAAACCGAGCTGCAGATTGGCCTGTATCGTATCGAGTCCCTGCTCCTGCAGCTTGTATGCGTGAAGTTTATTGGCAAGGCCGATACCTCTGCCTTCCTGTCTTAAATAGATTATTGCGCCGCTGCCTTCTTTTTCAATCATCTCCATCGCGGTAATAAGCTGATACCCGCATTCGCACCTTTGCGAATGAAATAAATCGCCGGTCAGACATTCCGAATGCACGCGAACCAGGACTGGTTCATTTATAACTATTGGATTGCCGTCACTGTCGGGCTTTCCGACATCTCCCTTGCACAGTGCCAGATGGGGTTCTGCGCTGGTTATACTCTCGTATCCGATAAGCTGAAATTCGCCGTAATCGGTCGGCAGAAGAATGGATTGTATCCTTTTTACCTGGCTTTCGCGCTGTAATCTGTATTCGATGAGCTTTGCTATCGTGGTGATTTTCAGATTATGTTTTTTACAGAACTCCAGAAGCTGCGGCACACGAGCCATAGAGCCGTCTTCATTCATTATTTCGCATATAACCCCCGCCGGTTTCAATCCGGCCAGTTTCATTAAATCAACGGTTCCTTCCGTCTGTCCTGCCCGTGTGAGCACACCGCCGTCTTTCGCCCGCAGCGGAAAAATATGGCCTGGCCGCACAAGGTCTGCCGGTTTCGCCTTGTCCGCGATGGCGGTTTTTATTGTCCATGCCCGGTCTGCTGCGCTTATGCCGGTGGTAATTTGCTCGGCAGCATCGATGCTTACGGTAAAAGCTGTGCCGAGCCGTGTAGTATTTTCGATTGCCTGCGGATGCAGAGCGAGTAAATCACACTTTTCGCTCGTCATCGGCAGACAGATAAGTCCCCTGCCGAATGTCGCCATAAAGTTGATTATTTCGGGCGTTACAGACTCTGCCGCACAGACGAGGTCTCCCTCGTTTTCCCTGTCTTCGTCATCAACAAGGACAATCATCCTGCCCTTTTGCAGGTCTTCGAGCACTTGCGGTATTTCGCTGAATTTTGCCATAAAATTTGATAGTCGCTAGTCGTTAGTCGCCAGTTGTTTGAAACAATAAAAACTATAAATTTTCATCAATTTTTTTAATAAGACCCATTATCATTTTGCTTATTTGCACTATCTCATCAAGCAATTCATCCATTTCATCTTTGCGAATATACTTAAGATTCAAAGAAATTACAAGCTGAGTAATCAAACTATTAACTAGCGACTATTTTTCAAATTCTTCAATATACTGTATGCCTACTCTGATGTAAAGAAGGGTCGTGATAATAGCGGTTCCTGCCGCCGACCACCATAAAAATATTAAAAACAATCTCCAGCCGCTAAGAACTTTGGACATCTCCGGCGCAATCAGAATCGCAGCAACCATAGTAAGCTGCAGGACCGTGGCTATTCTTCCAATCATAGCGGGCGTTGGTTTTACCTGAAAGTTTAGAAAATGAAGTATAACAAAACCAATCAGCAGAAACATGTCCTTTGCGATAATCAGAACAGCAACGGTCGGCGGCAATCGAAAGCCGACAACAGCGGTTTTATCTATCGACAGCAAAAGGCAGGCGCTGGCCATAAGAAGTTTATCTGCAGTCGGGTCGAGAAAAGCCCCCAGCGGCGTTATCTCTTTTCTCTTTCTGGCGACATATCCGTCGTAAGCATCGCTGAACGCCATTGCAAGGAAAATCAGCAATGCCACATATCGCATAAGTGTTCCCATCGTTGGATGGTCATCCTTAAGCATAAAAATTACAAAAGGCACTATCAGCAGTATTCGCAGGATTGTTATTCTGTTGGCGTAATTGAGCTTCATCCCGCACCTTCTTTTAATTCATTTTTTTTAAATCTGTTTTTAATCATACAACCTTTCGAGCCTGAAAAAATACGTATAATTCACCTAATATTTAGAAGGTGCGGGATTCATAAGGAGCGTCCTCCGTCAATGTTGATAACCTGTCCTGTGATATAGTCATTTTCAATAAGGAACTTTACCGCCTCTGCAACTTCCAAGGGAGCACCTGTTCTGCCTGCCGGAACGTGAGCAAGGATTTTTTTCTTCTGTTCGGCGGTAACATTTTTTTGCCAGCTTATAACTCCCGGCGCAACGGCATTAACCGTAAAATCCGGCGCAAGTTCTTTTGCCAACGATTTCGTCGCTGCGACAAGGGCCGCTTTCGATGCGCAATATATACTAAAACCCGCCGGCGGCCTGCGGGCGGTTATATCCGCAATATTTATTATCTTGGCAATCGGTTTTTGTTTGTTTCTTGTTTTGGCTGCGGCGAGTTCAACAAATTTTCGTGTCATTTCCATCGCCGCGGTAAAATTTATATCGAATGTCTGTCTGATATATTCGAAAGAGGTTTCTTTAATGAGTTGCTTTCCAAAAACAGCGGCTGCGTTAATCAGTATCTGCGGTCTTGCAAATTTTTCGATATCAGCAAAAACATTTTCGACGTTTTCCGGCACCGCCAAGTCGGCTTGAATAAAAAGACTTTTTATTTTCAGCCTGTGCAGGTTCGACTGGAGTTTTTTCGCCTTTGCGAGGTTTTGATGATATATGCAGACACAGTTTGCGCCGGCCCGCGCAAGGGCCAGTACAATTGCCTCGGTTAATTTCCCCGTAGCGCCGGTGATTATCGCCGTTTTGCCCTTAATTTCCATATTTGAACATATTAACCGCAATTTAAGGCCGTGAAAAGCAGTTTTTCCCTTGATGAGTAAATAGTGTTGAGTATAATTTCACTGAAAGAAGCTGGTTATGACACATTTAAGTGTAAATCTAAATAAAATCGCCCTTGTTCGCAATGCCAGAACGCTTGGCATACCAAGCGTAACAAAGGCAGCGAAGACCTGCATCGCTGCCGGTGCGTTCGGCATAACGGTTCATCCCCGGCCGGATGAACGGCACATAAGATATTCTGATGTTTACGAATTAAAACCAATTGTAAGCAAGGTCGAGTTCAACATTGAAGGCAATCCGCTCGAAGGCAGGTATATGGAAATAATGCCCGATATCAGGCCGACGCAGGCGACTCTTGTGCCGGATGTAATCGGGGCGGTAACAAGCGACCACGGATGGGATATAAATAAAGAAAATATAACGAAACTTACGCCCATAATAAATAAACTTAAAGAACTTGGAATAAGGGTAAGTCTCTTCGTTGACCCTGTGATTGAAACCGTAGAAAAGGCCAGGCATCTCGGTGCCGACAGAATCGAGCTTTACACAGAGCCTTACGCGAGGGCTTTTTCACAGAAGAAAAACCTTGATGAGTATACCGCAAAATACGCAGCGGCTGCTAAAAGGGCAAATGATATCGGCCTCGGCGTAAATGCCGGCCACGATTTAAATCTTGATAATCTGGCGTTTTTTTGTAAAAATGTAAAGCCGGTGCTTGAGGTCTCAATCGGCCATGCGCTTATCTCGGACGCGATAGATATGGGCCTGAGCAGTGCCGTGAAGGCATATTGTAAAATACTGAAGGAAAATTCATAAGGAGCTAAAAATGTTTAGCGGAGCAATGGTAGCACTGATAACGCCGTTTGACGGCGGCGAAGTCGATTTCAATACCCTCGATGAACTGGTCGTATTTCATTTAAAAAGCGGCATGGACGGTATAGTCCCCTGCGGCACAACAGGCGAATCGCCGACTCTGAGTCATCCGGAGCACAGGGAGGTTATTGAACGGGTGGTAAAAATTGTCGGCGGAAAAGTGCCTGTGATAGCCGGCACCGGCTCGAACAGCACGGCCGAGGCGATTGAGCTTACGGCCTTTGCAAAAAAAGTCAGCGCAGACGCTTCGCTTCAGGTAACGCCCTACTACAACAAACCGACCCAGGAAGGTTTCTACCAGCACTTTGCGACGATAGCACAGGAGGTCGATTTGCCGATGGTTCTCTATAATATCCCCGGCCGGTGCGGTGCGGGCCTGACGCCCGCTACTGTTGCGAGACTTGCGGAAATTGAGAACATCGTGGCGATAAAAGAAGCCACCGGCCAGTTGGATTTTGCCAGCGAGGTTGCGAATCTTTGCGATATTACGATACTGTCCGGCGATGATTCTCTTACACTGCCGATAGCTTCGGTCGGCGGCAAAGGCGTAATCAGCGTTGTGGCAAATATTGTGCCTTCCGATGTTAAAGCGATGACGGATTTGATTCTTGAAGGCGATTTTGTTTCAGCCAGAAAGTGGCACAATAAATTATTTAAATTGTCTAAAACGATGTTGAGCCTTGCTACAAATCCGATACCGGTAAAAGCGGCAATGGCGATACTCGGCATGGCCTCGGAAGAGATGCGCCTGCCGATGACGCCGTTGAATTCCGTCCAAAAAGAAGAACTGCGAAAACTGTTGAAAGATTATGGTTTGAATGTCTAATTTTATTAAATGATATAGGAGATAAACAAGTGGCCACAGGCAAAGTAAAATGGTTTAACGCGAATAAGGGATATGGTTTTATTGTGCCGGATGACGGCAGTGCCGATTTGTTCGTCCATCATTCGGAAATAAAAGCCGGCGATTCATCGCTCAATGAAGGCCAGACAGTCGAATTCGAGGTCGGTCAGGGCAAAAAAGGACCCTGTGCGACAAATGTAAAGCCGTGCTGACCGATTAGAATGTATATTCGAGACTAAGTTCTGCGAAGTATGCGTTGTCTCTGCTGAAGTTTTCGTAGTAATCTCCGGGAATGAAGTACTCCAGCAGAAGATGGCCTTTTAGATTTTTGGTGAGTGCATATTTGAGCTGCCATGTGGCAAGCTGGCCTCTGAATTTACCCCTGTCCGAAAATCCAATAATGCCGGGCACAGAGTTGTTTTTATTGGTGTTCTCATCTGCCCATAACAGGTGATAATCTGTGCACATCTGAATTTTTTCTGTCAGTTGGATGCTGTGTCCTAATCCAAGTCTATAGAAATTTGTGGGTTCACCTGCCATCGTGTCGAAACTGTACGCATACATAATGAGCTTGCTCCACTGCGGCCATTCGCCCCAGAGCGGGTCAAATGCCTCATTTTTTTGGGTGCCCGGGTCATCGCCGGAGAGGTATTCAAAGACTCCGTGCACCTCATTTTTCTTTGCATCGTTGAAGTGGTATTCGAGCCTGTCCAAAGTGCCGAATGCCAGGAGCGGATGCTGTGGGAAATCTCCTCCAAGAGTCTGTTTCTTTCCTGTCTGAACCGCGCCTTCAGCTCTGTATTTCCAGTGCTCACTTTGACCAAGCGGACCGGAGACGGCACCGCCAATGGTATATATCTCGGCCTTTTTGCTCCATACCGAGGGCCAAGGCGTATCAAACGGAGACACATGCGCACCTGTCGGACGGAAGTTAATCGGGTTGTCGTTCTTAAAAATAAAGTATCCCTCGAGCTGCAGGTTGGGACGGGATTTATCCGTTACATAAAGTATAACGCCTCTTTCGTCCTGCTGCGTCACCTGCCTGTGACGGTCATTGATTGGTTTCAGATACGCATCAGATGCGGCGCGATTTTCAATATAAATCAAGTCCAACGTAGTATCTCTGTCAGGTATTTTATATGTGAATCTCAAGGCATCGAAGTAAATGGTTCTGCCGCAGTCGAGCGGAGTGCCGTCCAATACAAGCCAGCCGGTGCCGAGGATGATATCCTGTCTGCCGGCAACCATTGTCAGCGGCATATCAAAAAGATTTCTTACGGTCAAATTAAACTGGTCAAATATGATTTCATCAAAGTCAAAGTCTTTGCGTTTATGAGCAGGGTCGTCCCAGCTTATGAACTCCCAGGTCAGCCTGAGGTTGAATTCCATATCGTCGGAAATTTTGGTTTTTGTCCACCATCTTGTGCGGTTCTGAAGCCAGTTCCATCCGCTGCTTCGATTCGCAGCGTGGCTATTAAGGGTTTCGATGTTCCAGCCGTAAGTCCAGTGGAGTTGTAAGTCCGCACCCATCTCCAGCCAGTCGGCCGGGTTATGGAACCAGTCCCTGAAGCTTTCCATGCCCGAAGTACTGGCGGCAGATGCAGTTGTCTGATTGGCTTCAACGCCCTTAGTCGATTTTTCCTCTGTTGCAGCAAGTGCTGAAAACGCCGCCGTAACCACAATAAAAATTGCCAATAGCTTCCATGCTCTTTTCCCCATATTTTCCCCTTAAAAACGGCCGGTCGTTTTACATCCTGTCAATCCGACTCAGCATTCCACCTGTCCCATAACCTTAATCTTCCGTTTCAATTTTCGGCAGACTGTGTCCAAAACTTGAAAAATAGGCTTTTTTAGTGATTTTTTGAGGTATGAAAAATTATTATATTGCAAAAAAGTATAAAAACTGTATATTATTTGTTTTTATATCTTTCGGATAAACACAAGGTAACACAATTCTATGTGGATTTATCTCGGTATATTTTCCGCTATATTTCTCGGAATATATGACGTAAGCAGAAAACACGCATTACAGCAAAATGCCGTGCTGCCGGTGCTGTTCTTTTCCACCGTCTTTACCGCCCTGCTGGTGCTGCCCCTGATAATACTGTCCGGATATGCGCCGCAATTTCTGCCGAATTCGAGTCTTTACGTCCCTGCCGTGCCGGCAACCGCGCATTTACACATATTCGTCAAAGCGGTAATCGTATCGGCGTCGTGGATACTCAGCTATTTCGCGCTTAAAAATCTGCCTATTTCGATTGCATCGCCTATCGGCGCTTCCGGACTGGTTTGGACGCTTGTCGGCGCGGTAATACTGTTTCATGAGCAGCCCACGACCCCCCAGTACGCCGGACTTGTGCTGATGGTTGTTTCGTATTATGGTTTTTCAGTTCTGGGCAACAGGGAAGGCATTATCTTTCATAACAATAAGTGGGTGGCGTTTATCTTCCTTGCCGCACTGCTGGGCGCTGCCAGTGCAATGTATGATAAATTTCTGATTCAAACTGCCGGTTACAGTCCCGTTGCAGTACAGGCGTGGTTTTCCATTTATCTTGTGCCTGTGCTGGGAGCTGTAGTCTTTGCAACAAGAAAAAAATTTACCCAATTTACGTGGCGGTGGAGCATACCCGCAATCGGTCTCTTTTTGCTCATCGCGGACTTTTTGTACTTTAAAGCGATAAGCTGTCACGGCTCGCTAATAGCGATGATTTCAACACTGCGGGCAAGTTGCATCGTGGTTTCGTTTGTTGTTGGGGGTCTGCTGTTCAGAGAGCTGCGGCTGTCTTCAAAGGCTATGGCGCTGGCTGGAACCCTGGCGGGGGTATTTCTGATACTGCTGTCGAAATGACAACGGCTGATAATCAGCCTGTGACGGGACTATCGGACATAAGTACAAAAGTTAATCCTCTTGCAAAACTGCCCGCCAGTCTGTAAAGTATGTCAACTAATCTTATCTTAGGGTTGCGTTAAATGCTTGCGGTTGCGAGCCTCGCAGCCGATAAACGATATACGCTGTTTGAGGGTGTAGCTCAGTTGGTAGAGCAATGCACTTTTAATGCATAGGTCTTGGGTTCGAATCCCAACACCCTCATTTTTGCTGTTAACGGCTGGAAGTATGGAACTGATAACGAACCTTATTGAATACGTCCTTCATCTCGACAAGCACCTTAATTATGTCATAGAAGTTTCCGGAATCTGGTGTTACCTGATATTCTTCACTATTATCTTTGCTGAGACAGGCCTGGTAGTAACGCCGTTTCTTCCCGGCGACTCTCTGCTTTTTGCGCTGGGGACACTGGCGGTCCCCCCGGGCAATTATCTGCATATCGGTTGGCTGTTCGTTATTCTCTCCGCTGCAGCGATATTGGGCGACAGTGCGAACTACGCTATAGGGAAATATTTCGGCTCGATAATATTAAAGCATCAGGGCAAATGGTTCTTAAAAAAAGAACACGTAGACCGCACGCATCTGTTTTATGAAAAATACGGAGCCAAGACTATAGTGCTGGCCAGATTTGTGCCGATAGTCCGCACCTTCGCGCCGTTTATCGCGGGTGTCGGTAAAATGACTTATTTACGCTTTTTCTCTTACAATGTAATAGGCGGACTTCTTTGGGTTACACTCTTTGTATTCGGCGGTTTCTTCTTTGGAAATATCCCCGTTATCAAACGGAATTTTACATTTGTCATCTTTGCCATTATTATAATCTCAATTATGCCGGCTGTGATTGAGGTCATAAGAGAAAAAAGACGAAAACCGGCAGTTTAGTCTTTATATGAACGAAACCCAAAAACACACGCTTCTCAAGGTTGCACGTGATACTGTAGAGGCGGTCATCACCGGTAATCGTCCGCCAAAAGTCGAATCTGACGACCCTGACCTCATTGCTCGATGCGGCTGTTTCGTTACTCTGAAAAACAAGGGCGAACTCCGCGGCTGTATCGGCCAATTCACCTCTGATAAACCCCTCATTGAACTTGTCGGCGATATGGCTGTCGCATCAGCTACTGGCGACCCGAGATTTATGCACGACCCGATTACGCCAAAAGAATTAAATGACCTCGATATCGAAATTTCTGTCCTGTCGCCTCTGAAAAAAACCGATAATCCTCTGAACCTTCGACTCGGTATCGACGGTATATATATCAAAAAAGGTTTCGCAAGCGGCTGCTTTCTGCCGCAGGTGGCGACCGAGACAGGCTGGAACAAAGAAGAATTCCTGTCATACTGCTGCTCTCATAAGGCAGGACTGAAACCAGACGCATGGAAAGACAAAAATACCGAAGTTTACCTGTTCACTGCAGATATCATAGAAGAAGAAAAATAAAATATGCTGAAAAAAATTTTAGCGACAACCATTCTAATGCTAATCCTGGCGGGCGGATACGATTGCTCGGCGGCATCACTGTCAACCATCGAAGGTATAAGGGAATATCTCGCTCCCGTACCAGCCGTCAGGATGGTCTTAAAATGGGACAACCCCTATGGCGACGGCCTGACTATCGTGACGCAGCACTACCGCATCCACACAACAATGCTCGAACCTTTGATGCTCAAACAAATACCCGCCTTTGTCGAGGCCGCGTGGAAACAATATCAGAACCAGCTTCCCGTGCAGGTAAAAAGCGAGGATAAATTCACCATCTACATCTTCAAGGACCGCTCGCAATGGGAAGATTTCACAAAGCAATTCACAGGTGACCAATGGCCGATATACCTGAAAATAAAAAAAGGAGCCTATTTCCTCAATGGCGCCTGCGTCGCATATAATATCGGAAGAAGCAGAACTTTCAGCGTAATCGGGCATGAGGGATGGCACCAGTTCTGCAATAAATATTTTAAATACAGACTGCCGAGCTGGCTCGACGAAGGCATTGCGCAGCTGTTCGAACAGAGCGATTTCGAAAATGGACAGTTTGTGTTCAGCCCCGCGAAAAACCTTCAAAGGCTCGGCGCTCTTAAACTCACCCTGCAGAACAATCAGGCTATCCCCCTGCGACAGCTGATATCTCTTAATCCGGGAGAAGTCGTCCTTCAGGAGGAGCCAGACAAGGCCGTTATGGCCTTTTACGCGCAGGCCTACGCGCTCGTAAGATTTTTACGCGAAGAGAATTACGGAAAAAGACTTTCAAACTATCATCAGATGATGCTCGGAGCATTGAACGGCACCTGGCCGCTCGACGAAAGCGAGACCAAAATCGCTTCAGACAGAAATATTCCTCTTACCGCGGCATGGAACAGATACATAGCTCAAAAACTTTTCGACATTTATATAGGTCAGGACGTTGAAACAATCGAGCCTGAATACCTGGCATTCTGCACAAAAATCGTTTACTATATCCAGGTAAAAACAAAATAGCCGTTAGTGAAAAAATGCAAGCCGCCAGACATTCCTTTATCCTCGCCTCCGCTTCATCAAGAAGAAAAAAACTGCTGAAAAAAGCCGGTTATAAGTTCGATGCAGTTGTCTCAAATATTGATGAATCAAAAATCAGGACCAAGGGATTAACGCCGGCCCAGTTCGCCTGTGCAGCGGCACTCGCAAAGGCAAATGATGTAGCCGAAAAATTCCCCCAAAATTTCGTCGTCGCTGCCGATACCATCGCTGATTCTGATGGAGAAATTATCGGAAAGGCACAAAATGCAAAACACGCTGAACAGATAACAAGGAAACTTTTCAGCAAACCGCATAAAGTCATCACCGCTATCGCCATCGTCAAAAAAGATACCGCTCTTGAACTCGTCGATTACGACACAACAACCGTTTACCCTAAAAAAATGAGCGAAAGGCAAATTGAAGAACACATAGCTTCCGGCGTCTGGAGAGACAAGGCCGGCGCTTATGCAATCCAGCAAGGCGGCGATAAATTTATTAACCATATCGACGGCAGTGAAACAAATGTAATGGGGCTGAGTATGGAACTATTTGAAAAGATGATAAAAAAAGTCTCAAAATCAGGCCTTTAAGATAACTCCTTAAATTAAGCGAACTTGTATGATAAACAAGCGTATATAAATAACTTGAACAGTGTTGCATAATGAGTATAATTGTGTTAATACATGTAAAAATAAGAAATAATAATAAGAAACTTAACAATAGTTTTTGAGGGTTAGTTATGCCCGGAATGTTTTATTCATTACAGGAAGTTATAGAAAAGCTTGGAAAAAGCGAGCCTGAAATTAAGGCCCTCGTCAGGGAAGGAAAACTGAGGGAATTCAGAGACGGTGCAAAGCAGCTTTACAAGGTTGAAGATGTAGATGCGCTCACAGCAAAGCCAAAAGGAGACACTGCCGTCCTCGATGATTCGCTGCAATTATCCATAGATGAAACAGGCGAAATATCCCTTGCTCCTGAGGAACTCAATACTCTGATGGGCGACGACGCCGGCAAAAACGAATCGAAATTCAAACTTGACGATACCGGCGAACTTCTGGCCGACGAAGTATTGGACAAACCCGCAAAAAAAGATGAGCAGGCCGATATTGAAGCAATTGCAAAAGAAGATACAAAGACCACCAGGCCGCCGCAAAAGGAATCCGCTCCCGCCCCGGGAAGCACCGATATATTCTTAGAGCCTCCAGAGAAACAGAAAGCAGCAGGCGAAGATACTAAAGTTTCATTAAGCGGAGATTCCATCAATGTGCTTGGCGAATCAGACACTGACTTTAAGATAAGCGACAACACCAGCGGTGAGACAAAGCTCGTCGAAAAAGGCCCGAAATCGCTGGACGAACAAGGCGAAGCGAGACTCGACGAAGATGTAAATCTCGAAGGCGTCAGCGGAAGCGGTTCCGGACTGCTGGACCTGTCTTTGCAGGCAGACGATACTTCACTTGGCGCCGTGCTCGACGATATTTATCCCGAAAGCCCGGCACCGGCTGAACAAGCCCCGTCGGCACCTGGTGCCGCTGCGGCGGAAGCTGAAAAAATCTTCGAGCAGGCTGATGAAGCCCAGCCGGCCGAGCAGGCCGGATTGGCAGAAACAGTAGGTGCGCCGGCAGCCGCAGCGTTTATCGCAGAGGTCCCGGCCGATGCCGCCAGTAACACCTTCGGAATAACGCTTTTTGTGCCGCTGCTCGTCCTGATTTACACTGCCATCGTGATTGTCTCGGGATACAAACCTATATTAGAACTGAAGATACTATCTTCAATAGAACCAATCATCTGGTATGTGGCCGGCGGAGCAGCGGGACTGGTTATCCTCATCGTACTTATCGGCTCTGTTATAGGCGGAGGCGGCACAAAACCGCCAAAAATCAAACAGTCAAAGCCGGTAAAGGAAAAAAAGGTTAAAAAAGATAAAAAAGCTAAAAAGGAAGAAGGAACACCCGCCAAGGAAGGTTAAAATCAAACAATTTCAGTTATTTTTCTCTGGCTTTTGCAATCATCTACAGGTAGATTGTTATTTTACTAAATAATAAGGGATTTTTTTCTTGTCAGGAAAGGACATAAAAATGCAAGTCTCTAAAATTACTTTCAGGAGTATCGTTCTATTAATAATTGCGCTCACTTTGTGCGGATGTGTCAAACAGGAAAAATACGACGATTTAAAACTTCGAAACCGCAGTCAGCAGCAAAGAATAGACGAACTGGAAGGTCAGCTCAACGTAACAAAATTAAAACTCGCACAAACTGAAAAACAGCTTGCCGAGGCTCAGGAAGCCGGTGGTGCAGATGTCAATGCTCTGAATAAAAAAATCGAAGCCCTCCAGAACGACATCGACAAGAAAGCCGCTCTTATCAGCAGAATGCAGGACCAACTTGTCAAGGGCGGGGCCGTCCTCCCGCCGGAACTGGCAAGTGCCCTTGAAAAATTCGCCGCCGCAAACAGCGATATGATTACGTTCGATGAGGCAAGCGGCATGGTCAAATTCAAAAGCGACCTGCTCTTCGAAAAAGGAAGCGACGTCGTTGCACCCCAGGCCGCGGAACCCATTAAGAAACTTTGCGAAATAATCAATTCTACAAATGCTCAGGGTTTCGATATAGTTATCGCCGGACACACCGACGATATGCCAATCAGAAAATCCGAAACGATGAGTCAGCATCCGACAAACTGGCATCTGTCTGCGCACAGGGCCATCTCAGTAGAAAAAATTATGGAAACAAACGGCATAAAACCGACGCGTATCAGCGTAAGAGGGTTTGGAGAATACAGGCCGCTCGAAGCTAATGAAGCAGGCAAAAAAGGCAATCCCAAGAACAGACGCGTCGAAATATATCTCGTGCCGGCTGGAGCATAGTTTCGAGTTTATTGAAAGATTTTTGAAATCCTGATGGTTGAACGAACTTTGCTAATCATCAAGCCGGATGGAGTGCATAGAAGACTCGTGGGAGAGATTATCGCCCGTTTCGAGAAAAAAGGCCTCAAAATCACCGCTGCCAGGCTAATACGGATTACGCTCCCATTGGCAAAAAAACTCTACGCCGTGCACAAAGGCAAGGACTTCTACGCCAAACTTGTCAAATACATCACTTCAGGGCCGGTGCTGGTTATGGTTCTCCAGGGTCAAAAGTCCATCCAAATTGTTCGAAAATTGATGGGGGCGACCCTCGGCAGCGACGCTTTGCCGGGCACTATCCGCGGCGATTTCGGAATATCCCAGCCTCCCAACCTCGTTCACGGCTCGGATTCTGCCAAATCGGCTCAAAGGGAAATCAGTCTCTTTTTTAAGCCCAATGAAATCCTCAATTACAAAATGACGGACGAAGACTGGTTCTAAACCCCCTCACCTATTCACACTATGATTGAACATTATGAAAATCGGCCGTAGCAGCCTTGAATGTTTTTTAAGTTTTCTCGCCACAATGTAAATAGGTGTGGGGGTAAACTTTTCGAAACTGCCGGCTTGCAAAAATACATTCCGCAACGTAACATTATTCGTTATGAAATCGGCCATTGAACAAAAAATCCAGTCGCTCAGAGAACAAATCAGAAAGCACGATTACCTCTACTACGTCATGGATAAACCACAAATCAGCGATGAAAAATACGATGAGCTCTTCAGCGAATTAAAAAAACTCGAACAGCAGCACCCCCAGCTTATAACACCTGATTCGCCTACGCAGCGAGTCAGCGGGCAGCCTATCAAGAGCTTTCAGCAGGTCAGACACGCCATCCCGATGTTGAGCATTGATAATACGTATAGTGCCGGGGAATTGAAGGACTTCGACCAGAGAGTCGCAAAAGGACTGGGAACAAAAAATTACAGCTACGTTGTCGAACTGAAAATCGATGGCCTTGCAGTAAGTCTGCGATATGAAAAAGGTGCACTCGCACTGGGAGCTACAAGAGGCGACGGCGAAAATGGAGATAACGTTACAAACAATATCAAAACAATAAAAGCCATTCCGCTGCGATTGACCGGTGATGTGCCCGATGTGCTTGAAGTCCGCGGCGAAGTGTATATGCCGAAAAAAGCGTTTGAAAAACTCAATGAGGAAAAAGAGCAGCAAGGCGAACCTTTATTCGCAAATCCCCGAAACGCCGCGGCAGGCTCATTAAAGCTGCTCGACGCGAAAATAACCACTCAAAGAAAACTTTCATTCTTCGCTTACGCGCTGGGCGAGGCCGGTGAAAAATTTGCGAAAACTCACTATGAAAGTCTTGAAAAATTCAAAAAAATCGGGCTGCCGGTAAATCAGAACATAAAAAAAGCGGCCGATATCGGCGAAGTAATCGAAATATGCAATCAATGGGAGAAAAAACGGCACGAACTGGATTACCAGATTGACGGACTGGTTATCAAAATCGACCGCTTCGACCAGCACGACATGCTCGGCGCAACCGGCAGAGCGCCGAGATGGTGCATCTCCTATAAATATGCCGCCCAGCAGGCGCAGACAAAAGTTTTGTCCATAGAT
>Ga0315286_10001190_pt1 | contig 23360 bp, 21 predicted proteins | sample YL17G10_0_MG_FD_205038 | JGI IMG/M metagenome (GOLD analysis project Ga0315286, IMG submission 205038) | Sediment microbial communities from Yellowstone Lake, YNP, Wyoming, USA - YL17G10_0 | ecosystem: Environmental > Aquatic > Freshwater > Lake > Sediment | place: USA: Wyoming | collected...
GCGTTCGCGAAGAACGGGGAACGGCTCGTCGGTCACATCGCGAAGCGGCAATCGATCACGAATCCGGAGAACACGATCTACTCCGTCAAACGGTTCATGGGGGCCAAATACGTCGAACGCGCGGACGAGGCGGCCCACATGCCCTATGAGATCGCCCCGGGGAGGAACGGCGAGATCCTGATCAAGGTCAACGACCGCAAGTACCGGCCCGAGGAGATCTCGGCGATGGTGCTCCAGAACCTCAAGAACATCGCGGAAGAGAGTCTCGGAGAGCCCGTTACCCAGGCGGTGATCACGGTCCCGGCTTATTTCAACGACGCCCAGCGCCAGGCCACCAAGGACGCGGGGCATATCGCCGGTCTCGAAGTTCTCAGAATCATCAACGAGCCGACGGCCGCAGCGCTTGCCTACGGGCTCGACAAAGGAAGAACCGGAATCGTCGCCGTGTACGACCTCGGCGGCGGGACCTTCGACATCTCGATTCTCGACCTTTCAGACGGGGTGTTTCAGGTCAAGGCGACCAACGGCGACACGCACCTCGGGGGAGACGACTTCGATCGCAAGATCATGGGTTGGGTGATCGAGCGGTTCAAGAACCAGACAGGGATCGACGTCTCCGCGGAGAAGATGGCGCTCCAGAGAATCAGGGACGCCGCGGAAAATGCGAAATGCGAGCTCTCCTCGACTTTCGAGACGACGATCAACCTCCCGTTTCTCGCGGCGGATGAGACGGGACCCAAGCACTTCGAGGTGGTCCTCACCCGCGCCACGATGGAGGGCCTGGTCGATGATCTGATCAAGAGAACGATCGAGCCGTGCAGGGAAGCGCTCGCAGACTCCAAGCTCAAGACGTCGGCGATAAACGCGCTCGTCCTCGTCGGCGGGTCTACGAGGATGCCCGCGGTGCGCGAGGCGATAAAGAGCTTCTTTCAAAAGGAGCCCCAGAAGGGAATAAACCCCGATGAAGTGGTGGCGCAGGGCGCCGCTATACAAGGCGGCGTGCTTTCGGGTGAAGTGGAGGAGGTGCTCCTCTTGGACGTCACGCCTCTCTCGCTCGGGATCGAGACGCTCGGCGGCGTGATGACGAAGCTCCTTGGGCGAAATACGACGATTCCCACGATAAAGAGCCAGATCTTCTCGACGGCGACCGACGATCAACCTGCGGTGAGCGTCCACGTGCTCCAGGGCGAACGTGAGATGGCGAAAGACAACCGCACGCTCGGGCGTTTCGATCTCGTGGGGATCCCCCCGGCACAGCGGGGCGTCCCGCAGATCGAGGTCGCGTTCGACATCGACGCCAACGGCATCGTCCACGTCTCGGCCAAGGACCTCGGGACGGGGAAGGCCCAGATGATCGTCATCAAGCAGCAGGGCGGTCTGACGCAGAGCGAGATCGACCGAATGGTCGCAGATGCGGAGAAGCACGCCGAGGAAGACCGGTCGAAGAAGGCCTATTCGCAGGCGCTCAACGACGCCCACAATCTCCTGTACTCTACCGAACAGACGATCCGCAACTTCTCGAGCAAGCTCTTGCCGGAGGACCTCAAGGACATCAGAGCCGCGATGAGCCACCTCATCTCCACCAGAGACGCCGATCCCGTCAGCCTGATGGAACTCATGGAGGCCACCCAGGAATTGCAGGTGCTGATGCACAGATTCGCCGAGCTCATCTACAGCGGGGCCGGAGGATTCGACGCGAGCGACTAGCCGGGTTGGACGCTTTGCACCGTCCCCCTTTCGTGCTATATTCCGGTGGAATTTTATTCCAGACGAGAGGGGCTTATCGTTAAATGTCCAAACGCGATTACTACGAGGTGCTCGGCCTCGACCGCAGCGCTACTCCCGATCAGATCAAGAAGGCTTACCGCAAGCTTGCCCTTCAACATCACCCCGACCGCAACCCGGGTGACGCCACCGCGGAGGAAAAATTCAAGGAAGCCACTGAGGCGTACGAAGTCCTCCGTGACACCGAAAAACGTGCGGCCTACGACCAGTACGGCCACGCGGGAGTGTCGGGACGGCCCGGTCAAGAGGGCTTCGGTTATGGGACGGAGTTCGACCTATCCGACGCGCTTCGCGCGTTCATGAGAGACTTCGGTGGGTTCGGGTTCGGCGACATCTTCGGCGCTTCGCAGCGTCAGGACACGCGCGGGCGGCAGAGAAGTGGGCGCGATCTCCAGGTTCGCTTGAAGCTCACCCTCGAGGAAATCACCGAGGGAGTCGAGAAGCAAATCAAGGTGAACAGTCTCGTCGCCTGCGACGCGTGCGGCGGTTCGGGGGGGCGGCCCGGTTCCCGCGCGACCGTTTGCGACGCGTGCGGCGGGAGCGGTCAGACGAGAAACGTCCAGCGCTCCATCTTTGGTCAGTTCGTCAGCGTGACCGAGTGCGGCCGTTGCCGTGGGGAGGGGAAGATCATATCGCAGCCGTGCGAGTCGTGCAGGGGGACGGGGACGGTTCGCGGGAGCGAGAAGATAAACGTCAAGATCCCCGCGGGCGTTTCCAGCGGCAACTACATCACGATCGCCGGGGCGGGGGACGCCGGGGAGCGCGGGGGCCCCAAGGGGAGTCTCTACGTGATCATCGAGGAGATCCCCCACGGTTTTTTCGAGCGTCACGGCAACGACGTTCTCATGGATCTTCCGCTAACGGTCAGCCAGCTCGCGCTCGGTACGAAGATCGAAGTCCCCACACTCACCGAACAGGTGCTGCTCAAGATCCCGCCGGGAACCCCGTCCCACAAGGTTTTCCGTCTTAAGGGCAAGGGGATTCCAAGGCTCAATAGCTATGGAAGGGGAGACCACCTGGTGCGCGTCGTGGCGTGGATTCCCGACCGGGTGAGCAAGGAAGAAAAACGGCTCCTCGAGGAACTCGACAAGACCCTTGCCGGCAAACTGCCGCGTCGCGGCGAAGGGTAGTCGTTGGACCATGGAAGTCCCGAGCGCCCATCGATTCCTTTTCTACGCTGGAGACCTGGAGCCGTCGAACCGATCGATCGAGCTCGAGGGCGACGAGTGTCACCATCTGTCGCGCGTCGTCCGAATGGGCGTGGGCGAGACCGTTTACGCAACGAACGGACGGGGTACGCTCGCGCGGTGCCGGATAGACGAATCGACCCGGAACGCGGCGAGGCTCTCCGTTCTGGAAATCGAGGAGAGCGATCTCCCCGAACGAACGGTGACACTCGCCCTGGCGCTCCTGCGAAAGGACGCCTTCGAGCGGGCCATCGAGCAGTGCACCGAGTTGGGAATCACCTCTCTCGTCCCCTTCGTCTCGCGGAAATCGCACGTCCAACGGTACTCGCCGGAGTTCATCGTGAGGCTCCGCCGGATCGCGCTCGCCGCGATGAAACAGTCATTTCGGTCGTTTCTCCCCGAGGTCGAAGCCGTGGCGGAGTTTGACGACGTGGTCGCCCGGGCGCGAGGGGCGGGCGTGGCGATCGTCGGAGATAGCGGGGGCGATTCGCTGGGCGGCGCGCTTCCCCCGGGGCCTCTGGTGATCGTCGTCGGTCCCGAGGGAGGTTTTGCCGACGAGGAGCGCGTTCGTCTCGGCGAGGCGGGCGCGCGTCCCGTACGGGCATCCCAACACCGCCTCCGTTCAGAGACAGCCGCCGCTTCTCTCGTGGCGCTCGCACTCTCCGCGGCGGAGCGCCGGTAATCTCCCTCTGTCGATTGACACGTTACCGGCTCTTCCCCTAGACTCGAATGCCACGGCGAATCGATGGAACCGCCTCTCGAGAAACAGTTGGCGCGCTCACCGCGGGGCTTTGGTCGAGTGCCGGGTCCACAGCCAAGGGAGGGATCGCCCAGATGATCTTGAAGAAGCTCGTCGAAGACATGAAGGTCGCGATGAAATCAGGCGACAAGGAAAGGCTCGGCGTGATTCGGATGCTCCTCGCGGAGCTCAAAAACGCAGGACTCGCCGCCGCGCGCGATCTGACGCAGGAGGAAGAAGAGAGAGTCGTCGCCTCGTACGCGAAGAAAAGACAGGAGGCGATGGAGGCGTACAAACAGGCGGGACGCACGGACCTTTTCGACAAAGAAAAGCGCGAATACGCGACGACAGTGGCCTATCTGCCTCCCCGGTTGAGCGATGAGGAGCTCTCGGCGATCATCGCGGAGAAGATCGCGGAAACCGGTGTGCAGGGGATGAAGGATTTCGGCAAGTTGATGAAGGCGGTTATGGCGTCGGTGGGAAGCAGGGCGGACGGGTCGGTTGTTTCTACCGCGGTGAAGAAGGTCATGAGCGAAAAAGGATGATTCTGTCATGAATATCGAGTTGGTCACGAATATCGTTCTCATCGGAGTCCTCTTCATGGGGACGGCGATCGGATTCGCCAAGGGGTTTCTCGAACAGGCCGTCGAGTTTATCGGTGTCGTGGTGGCGCTGATACTCGCCGTCCTTCTCGGGGGTTGGGTGGCCAAGTTCATCGATCTCAAGACAGCCGTCCCGTACTCCACGGCGCTCGTCGCCGCCTCGATCGTGCTTTTCTTCGCGGGTCTATTGGTCACGCATTTGCTCGCCAGGGCCGTCGGGCGTGTCGTGAAAATGACCCTCCTCGGCTGGGTGGATCGCCTGGCGGGCGCGGCGCTCGGCCTCGTCGTGGCGATGATCCTTTCGAGCCTGTTTATCACGGTGGCGCTCGAGTTCCCCTTCCCAAAGACCGTCCAGACGGACGTCCGACGGGCGTCGGTGAGTCATTTCCTGAGGCCCATCGCGGGCCAGCTTTTCAACTTCCTCGTCGCGCACGGGTCGGGGGCCCGCTTCGAGGAGATCTTCAAGAAGGGCGAGACCATTTAGACTTGGTCGTTTTTGTTCGCGCAGGGATGCGCCGCCGGACACCCCGGCGGCGGGGAGCCAGGGGATGAGCCGCGATACCGTCCAACCCGCTGCACGCGCCGACACGTTTTCGCACGCCGGAGAGATCCTCGAGTTCGCATCGGTTCTCGATCTCATCGCCTCCAAATGCGTAAACGCGGGTGCGAAGAGCCGTATTCGCCTCCTCCGTCCGACCACGGAGAGGAGCTGGATCGAGGACCGTCTTCGCGAGATCGCCGAGGTGAGGGAATATCATTCGGCCCTCGGCCACCTGCCCATTGCGGAGACGCAGTGCAAGGAATGGATCGAGCGCGCCGAGCGCCGGCACGAGATCGTCCCGCCCGAGGGACTTCTCGCGGTCGCCGCGGTGGAGCAATCGGCCGTCGATTTTCAACGCTCGCTCGCGGCGGAGACGCGATATCCGACGCTTCGGGGGATCGTGTCGAAGATGGTTCCGCACCGCGAGCTCGTCGACGCGATTGGAAAAGCGATCGACCACGACGCGACGATCAAAGACACCGCGAGCCCGAGGCTCCATTCCATCAGAAAGGAAATCGCCCGTGCCCGCGAGGACCTCAGACGCTACGCCGATCGACTGGCGAAATCGTACGGGTCGTCCGACTACGCGACGTTTACGGGGACGCGGCACGTTCTGCTCGTGCCGCGCGAGAAATGCCGCAAGAAGGAGGGGCTTGTCCACTCGGCCTCCCATTCCGGAGAATCGCTCTACTTCGAGCCCTTTGCGCTGGTCGAGAAGAACAACGGGATCGAGACCCTCGTCCACGACGAACGCGTCGAGGAGGGACGGATACTCGGCGAGCTCGCCTCCCTCATCAGCGCTGTGTCGGAAGAGCTTTTCGAAAACATGCGTCTCTGGGAGCTGCTCGATGCTCTGGACGCCGAGGCCCGCTTCGCCTCCGAATTCCGCTGTACGAGTCCCGTGGTGTCGGGGGATGACTCCGTTCATCTGGTCGACGCGCGGCACCCGTTGCTCGAGCTCTCCGTCCGGTCGGAAGCGGGTGGGCGTTCGGTGGTACCGCTAAACCTCTTTCTGACGACGGAGAAACGCGTCCTCATCATCAGCGGGCCCAACGCGGGTGGCAAGACCGTGTCTCTCAAGACCCTCGGTCTTGCCGTGCTCATGTTCCAAAGCGGGCTTCCCGTGCCGTTGGGCGAGGGAACGAGCCTGCCGCTTTTCCACGCGGTACAGGCCGACATCGGCGACGAGCAATCGATCGCCACTTCGCTCAGCACGTTTACATCGCACCTCCGTCATCTCGACGCGATGTGCCGGACATCGGACGCGCTGACCCTCTGTCTCATCGATGAAATCGGTGACGGAACGGATCCCGATGAAGGGTCGGCGCTCGCGATCGCCACCGTCGAGCGGTTGCGGTCGCGTGGGGCGACGGTCGTGGCGACGACTCATTACGGCAAGGTGAAGACGTACGCGCTAAAGACCGAAGGCGTCGAAAACGCGTCGATGGCCTTCGATGACGAGAACGACAAGCCTCTCTATCGTTTGCTCCAGGGGACGGCTGGGCGGAGCCGCGGGATCGAGACGGCCCGCCGTCAGGGGTTTGACTCCGACGTCGTGCGGGAAGCCGAGGCGCTTCTCGGCGAGGAACCGTACCGGTTGGAAATGGTTCTTAGCCAGCTCGAGTCGACACAGCTCGCCCTCGAACGCGAGCGTGAGGCGCTTCGCACACAGTCCGAGGCGTTGAATCGTCTCATCGCAAAGTACAGCGAAAAAGAGGAGGCGCTCTCCAAGTTCAAAGAGGCGCAACAGGAAAGAGTGCGAAAAGAGGTCGAGACTCTTCTCATCGAAGCTCGCAGAGAGATAGAGGCGCTGGTCAAACGGATCCGCGAAACAGAGGCGGGGAAATCGGCGGTCGTCGAAGCCCACGCCCGGGTCAAAGAAATGCTCGGCGAAGTCCGCGAGAGAGAGAAGCCGAAAAAAGCGAAACGGGTGGCGAAGGGCGATGTCGTGTCCTTGAACCCTTCGGGTCAACCGAGCGGCCGCGTCGTGGATGTCGCCGGCGATACGGCGACCGTTGAGATCAACGGAAAAAAGCTGAGCGTCAAGAAATGGAACCTCTATAAACTGACGGAAGCGCTTGAGGGAGGGGAAGAGAAACCCGAGGTCGACCTTCCCATCAACGTGTTGGTTGAGCCGCTCCCGACGACGACCGTCGACGTTCGGGGAGTGACACGCGAGGACGCACTCGAGACGGTGGACCGTTTTCTGGACCGCGCCGTGCTTAGCGGTATACAAGAGGTGCTGATTATACACGGCGTCGGTGAGGGGATCCTCTTGCGGGCGATCCGCGATCTTCTTCAATCGGATTCGCGCGTCGAGTCGTCGCGGCAGGGGATGCAGGGCGAGGGGGGAATGGGTGTCACGGTGGTTCGTCTCAAGTAGTGTCGGGCGCGGCGTCGAGCCGGATCGAGTCGCGTCCGGTGGCATGAGGCGCGTCGAGGCGGAATCGACGGGCGAGTGGGGTTAACGGTGCAGATTCCTCAGGAAACCATAGATCGGGTCCGCGAAATGGCGGACATCGTCGAGGTGGTCTCGCGTCACGTCGAACTTCGCCGGGCCGGGACGAACTTCAAGGGGCTCTGTCCTTTTCACGAGGAGAAGACGCCGAGCTTTATGGTGAGCCCCGACAAACAGATCTTTCACTGTTTCGGGTGCGGCAAGGGCGGAAACGTTTTTACCTTTCTCATCGAGATCGAAGGGGTCTCTTTCCCCGAGGCGGTTCGCACCCTCGGCCGTCAGTACGGCGTCGAGGTGGCCGAGCGGGAGGTGCCGGAGGAAGTCCGCACGCGAAACGAAAACTACTACCGCGCGAACGAGTTCGCGAGCCGTCTCTACGAGAACCTTCTCGCCGGCACTCGCGGGGGCGATCGGGCCCGGCGATACCTAACGTCCCGGAAGATTCCTCCCGAGGTGTGGGCGGAATTCCGGCTGGGCTATAGCGGCCCCGGTAGGGAACAGCTCTATAGAGCCGCGCAGAAAGAGAAGCTCCCTCTCGACGTGCTTCGAGAACTCAAGCTTATCGTATCTCACACGGATACAAAAGGATACGTCGATTACTTTCGAGAGCGCGTGATGTTCCCGATCCACTCGGCTTCGGGCCGGGTCATCGCCTTCGGGGCCCGGACGCTCGAGAAAGACGCGGAACCCAAATACCTGAACTCGGTCGAGAGCCCGATCTATTCCAAGCGACGAACCCTCTTTGGGCTCCACAAGGCGCGAGACGCCATACGGGATAGCCGTTCGGCGGTTCTCGTCGAGGGGTACACCGACTGTATCTCTCTTCATATGAACGGTTTTGTCAACGCGGTGGCGAGCTGCGGGACGGCTATCACGGCGGACCACGCGGGAGTTCTGAGGCGGCTCACACAGAAGGTGACACTCGTCCCCGACGCGGATCACGCGGGGCTCCAGGCGGCTGTCGTGGCCGGCGCCGTTCTCCTCGGAGCGGGGATCGACGTCAAGGTGGCCCGCCTCGATCCCGGCGCCGATCCGGACACCGCCGTGCAGGCCGCGGGGCGCGAGAAATTCGGGAAAATTCTGGGTGGCGCGTTGGATTATTTGGAGTTCCTCGACTATATTATGAAGGACAAGCCACCGACTCCGAGGGAGCGGGAGGCTGTCATCCACCGAGTGACGGCCGGTTTAGCGGAATTTGGGGACCGGCTCCGGTACGAGGTTGTCGTGCAGGATCTGGCCAAGATCCTCGGCGTCGACGCGGAGGTTCTCCGGGGTCGGCGCTGGCCCAAGCGGGGACCCGGTGGGGCGCCCGGTGCGCCGGAAAACAAGACGCCCCGGGGTACAAGCGGTCGGGCGCGCCTCGAAAAAACGCTCCTTCGTCTACTCATGGAAGAGGTGCCGGGAGCGGCCGAGGCGCGGGAGAAAATCGATTCCGACGACTTCTCGGACGAGAAGTGCCGGGAGTACTACAAACTGCTTGACTCCGCTTGGGACGAGAACATTGATTTGGGAAGCTCGACGTTTCAGCACAGGGCAGAAGGGTCAGGACTAGAGGGGCTTGCGGCGGAGATCGCCCTCGTACCGATCCCTCCGGGCGACCAGGAAAGACTTCTCAGAGACACACTCAAGCGGGTGAAGGGACTCAAGATCCGCGATGAACTCGATGTTCTTCGGGAGAAGCTGCGGGATCTGCCGGAGGATAGCGAAGAGGCGGTAGCGTATGTCGAGCACTACGCGCATTTGAAGCGGGCGCTGTCGGAACTTTGAACGAGGTGACGGATGAACAAGTTCGAAGACGTGTTGGAAGACATTCGACGCGTGGCCGACGATCGGGGTTATATCCTCAATCACGAAATCGATGCTCTCGTCGGGGAAGACTTTTCCCCCGAGGACATTGTCTCTCTCTACGACCGTCTCAGCGAAGAAAAAATTGACTATTTCGATTCGGAAGAGAAGGCGCTCCTCAAGATCGAGGCGAAGAAGCGAAGGGAAGAAAAAGAGGAGACCAAGAACGAAGAACTTTTGAAAGCGGTGATCCGTTACGACGACCCCGTCCGTATGTATCTCCGCGAAATGGGCAAGGTGCCGCTCCTCGATCGCGAAGGCGAGGTCGAACTCGCCAAGCGGATCGAGCAAGGACACCTCAAGGTCGCCCGCGCGGTGTTCTCCCTCGATTCACCTATTCGCGAGCTTCAAAAGATGGCCGAGAAGGTGGAGAAGAACGAGCTCCGCCTCGACGAAGTCGTCCAGGTAGAGACCGGCGGGCTCCACCCCCACTACACGGGAAAGAAAGAACGCCAGACCCGCTTTCGACCGATCCGCCGGATCGCCCAGCTGAGAAAAGACATCGTCCAGTTCGACAAAGAGGCGAGGCTCCGGAAGAACGCGCATAAAAGGGCGAGCATCGAACGGTCCATCGAGCTCCGGCAGAACAAACTCTTCGACGAGTACCTCAAGCTCCAGCTCAACCCCAAACAGCTCGAGCGGATCGTGAACATGACCCGCGAGACCAAGGAGAAGTTCGCCGAGCTCGAGGACAAGTTCAAGGAATACGAGGCGTTCATCGGGCTTCCGTACGACGATCTTCGCAAAACCATGCAGAAGCTCAAGAGCTTCAAGCGGCGCCGCTCGATCAAGGTCGGAAGCAAGGAGACGTGGTCGCTCGAGATGCTCGAGGATTTCGAGCGCAAGATGCGTGTTATCAGGTCGGAGATCCAGAAGCTCGAGAAGGCCGAAAACGTCTCCAGCGCGCGGCTCATCAAGCTCGTCGAGGACATCGAACGGGGCGAATACCAGTGCGAAAAGGCCAAGCGCGAGATGATCGAGGCGAACGTTCGTCTCGTCATCGCCATCGCCAAGCGCTACACCAACCGCGGGCTCGAGTTCCTGGATCTCATCCAGGAGGGCAATAGCGGTCTCATGCGCGCCGTAGACAAGTTCGACTACCGCAAGGGGTACAAGTTCAGCACGTACGCCACGTGGTGGATCCGTCAGGCGATCACCCGCGCGATCGCCGACCAGGCGCGTACGATCCGCGTCCCCGTTCACATGATCGAGGCGATCAACAAGGTCTCCCGCGCCGCGAGGAAGCTGGTCCAGGAGCAGGGGCGCGATCCCACGCCCGAAGAGGTGGCGAAGAAACTCAACTACCCGGTGGACAAAGTCAAGAGCGTCATGAAGGCGAGCATGGAGCCGATTTCGCTTGACCGTCCCATCGGGGAAGATGAGGATAGTAACCTGTCCGATTTCATCGAAGATACCGGCGCCGCGTCGCCCGCGCAAACCGCGGCGCACGCGATGCTCCGCGAGCAGCTCACCAGGGTGCTGAGCACGCTTACGCGGCGCGAGGAAAAGGTGATCCGGCTCCGCTTCGGGCTCGGTGACGGTACGCCTCGCACGCTCGAAGAAGTCGGGACGATATTCAACGTCACCCGCGAGCGCGTCCGCCAGATCGAGGCGAAGGCCTTGAAGAAACTCCAGCACCCGAGCCGGGCGAGGAAGCTCAAAGGGTACACCGACATCGTCTAGGCCCCGGCTGCGGCCACGGGGCCGTAGCGGTTGTGGCGGTCGTGATGATCGGCGGCGGTTGCGACGATCGTGATGACCGTGACGGTTGTGATGATCGTAATCGCCGCGGCGGTCGCCACGGACGACACGACGGACAACGGGGCCCATAGCTCAGGTGGTTAGAGCGGCCGGCTCATAACCGGCTGGTCCCAGGTTCGAGTCCTGGTGGGCCCACCAGGATTGAGAGCCTCTTCCGCGAGGAAGGGGCTTTTTGTTTGAGGTTTCGTCGGCGCGGGTTGCGACGTGGCCGGTTTTGCTGTGTTCGATTTTGGACGTTTGGTGGTCGTCGCCGCTGTAGTTGACGTTGTGTCCCGCGCCGCTTGCCGCACGTTGCGAAAAACATTTTTGTGCGCTGCGCATTTTGTGGTTGACAGCTTTTTGATGGGGCGATGGGCGAGCCCGGCGGTCGGTGGCGGCTTGGGCTCACCCTGACGTGCATCTTCGTCTGCGGCGCGTTGAAATCGAACGCCGTCTCTTTTCTCTCCGGGGCGCGTTTTGGCACCTCTATCGAGCCACACGAGGCTCTCGAAGCGGCATGTTACAATTCCTGCAACAGCGATCCTCCCCGCTGATGCGTCGCAGTCGTCGCGACGGGTGATTTTGGCATCGTGGTGTTTCGCTTGGGAGGTGCGCTATGTCTAGCGTCGTTTCACCCGGTCTCACGGGTTTCTCTGGTTCGCCCGACCCCTCGGCTTCCTCCGGTTTCACCCGTTCTTCTCGTCCTTTTCGTCCCTCCGCGTCTTCTGGTTTCTCCGGTCTGGCGGCTCTCTCCGGTCTCTCCGACCGTGAGCTTCTCGACCGTGTCAAAGCCCTCGTCTCGAAAGAACGGGCCACGACCCTCGAGATCCTCTTGCACTTGATCGAGGTCGAGTGCCGGAAACTTCATCTGTCTCTCGGGTACCCGTCGCTTTTCGAGTATTGCACTCGTCACCTGGGCTACTCGAGCTCGGCGGCGGGTCGACGGATCCACGCCGCCCGGTGCGTCCGGGATTTCCCGGAGATCTACGGACTTCTCCAAAAGAACGAGGTCAACTTGAGCTCGGTCTCTCTTGTGGCCTCGATTCTCACGGAGGCCAACAAAGACGATCTTCTCGGCCGGGTCCGAAACAGGTCCCAGAAGGAAGTCGAAGGGATCGTGGCCGACTACCGGCCGCCGGTGTCGTTCCGGGACCGGGCGAGACCGGTGTGCGTGGCAGTCTCGGAACCGCCGACGAGTGAGCCCGCCGCGATGCAGACATTCTCGTCCCCGAACTCCCGCAGCGGGAGCGGAAATTCACCCAACGTAGCCGGTGGCTGTGTCGCCGCGGGCGAAGCCCGCGGCCCGTCAGGGGCAAGCGCCGAGACGCGGCCATTGCGGGCGCCTGGCGAGAACGCGCCGGCCGCGCACTGCGATCAATGTGCGGTCAGCGACGCGCTTGGTCCTCATTCCACGACCTCCGGCTCAAACGCGTCTTCCGGCAAGCCCGCACCCCACATCGAACGCAAGCTCCTCATTCAATTCCTCGCCAGCGAAGCCTTCATGAAGAAGTTCGAAAAGGCGCGGGCGCTACTCTCGAACAAGCTTGGAAAGCTCTCGTACGAGGCCGTTCTCGAGACCGCGCTTGACGAGTTTCTCGCGCGTCGTGACCCGGATAACAGAAGACAACGACGCGAGAGCCGCAAGAACGAGGCAAACTCGAAGACCATGCCGCGAAACCGCGCTGGCGAGAGAGGCACGGGAATACGAGGAGCGATACTCGACGAGCGGCGAGGAGCGTCGGAGGATTTCTGCCAGAGCCCCGCGACGCCGGATCGAGTTCGTCGCACCCCCACGGGACCATTGGAGAAATCCCGCCACATCCCGGCGGCGACGAGAGATGCCGTATTGAAGAGAGACAAAGGCCGATGCACCTACGTCGGCTCGACAGGCAAGCGGTGTGACGCGACCCACAACCTGCAAATCGACCACGTCGTCCCGTACGCGAGAGGCGGCACAAACTCGGTCGGCAACCTGCGTTTATTGTGCGCACGACACAACAAGCTCGAGGCGGAACGGGTGTACGGCGCGAAGACGATCAGACGGTTCAGCGCGCGAGAGTGAAAAACGAAACACTTGCACGCGGGAGATAAGACCTGAGCCGGGTTCAGCAGATTGAGGGGCAAGACGCGATGGGGCTTCTCGGTGTCCGGCAGCGGGTAGCGGGGATGAGGCCCCTGCATCGGGGACATGCGGAGCGGGGTAGAGTCCTCTCGCAGTCCCTTCGCGGGAGCGAGCGAGGATCGCCCGCCGAAAGCGGGAAGCCGAGCGAAGCCGAGCGGCGGGCCTGCGACGGACCTCTACCCCGCGCGGGCGTGGTAATCCTCGACAGGAGCCGCGGCGCCCCGGTCGCGTGGCCGCGGACGGCCTCGCTGGCGCCCGTGAACGCAGCCTTGACGCGGTCGGCGGACCGGGTCTATAGTTACTTCTCTCAAACGACTCGCACTGGACGTCGCGTACGATGGCGCGGGGGTAACCGCGCGGGATAGGGCATGCGAAAAGCATCTTGCGGCGAAAATCGTTTCTTGCGCACGACAGCGAGCCGCCGTGCGCCGGGCACTTGCGAGCTTCTCCCAAACGGAGAGGCTCGTTTTGTTTGTGGGGTGTGAAGAAATGACGGACATGAGACGAGAAATTCATCTTCTGATAACGATCGCGAAGATCGACGCCGATCTGAACGCCTGCCGGACGGAAGCGAGTCAGCTCCCGGAGAAGGTCGACAAAACGGAGAAAGGCATCAAGACGATCGAGAAATCGGTGGCGGAGGCCGATACGCATCTGGAGGCCATGAAAAAAGAGAAGCGTCAGCTCGAGCAGAAAATTCAGGATAACGCCGAGAAACTCAAGAAGCTCAAGGTCCAGTTGATGCAGGTCAAAAAGAACGAGGAGTACCAGGCGATGCTTCACGAAATCGCCCACATGGAAAAGACGATCGACGAGAACGAGGAGCGTCTCCTGATGACCATGGACGAGCTCGATCAGCAAGGGCTCCAGACGGGTGATTTCACAAAGCAAAAAGAAGACGCCAAAAAGAACCTTTCCGCGGAGAAAACCGATCTCGAAATCCGCCTGGAGCAATTGAAGAAAGAGATCGCGCGCCTCGACGGGGAAAAGCCGAAGATCCTGATCGAGCTCGACCCTCAGATCAGAAAACGTTACGACCGGATTCTCGCGAAGCTCCATGATTTTGCGGTGACCCACGTGGGGGACGAGATCTGCCACGGGTGTCACAGCCGGATCCCGCCACAGGCGGCGATGGAGGTGAGGAAAAACGACCAGATCATCACGTGCCAAGCCTGCGGGCGGATTCTTGTCCACTATATCTCGTGAGCTGAAGGACGCGGAGAACGCGAAGAAGCTCGCTCGAGCAATCGAGGCTCTCGCGCGCGGTCAGTCGCTCGACCAAGCATCGGCGTACGCTGCCCTGGAGAAGCGCGTGCTCGTCCGGTTCCTCGAGTCGCTCGTGAAAAAGGCCGGGGAAGCGGCCACGAGAGGCAAGGGCGAGCCGAGACTGGAATGGACGGAAGCAGCCGGACGTCCATCGGCGAAAGGGCCCGAGAAAGCGCCGCGAAAGACCGCGAAGAAGACTGCGAGGAAAACGGGGACTCTGAAGCTCATAGCCTTTACCGACGGCGCATCGAGGGGGAATCCGGGAGACGCCGCGTGCGCGGTGATTATGCTCGACGAGAAGAACGAGGAGCTTCTCCGCCGTTCGAAGCGATTGGGGAAGACGACGAACAACGTGGCCGAGTACGAGGGCGTGCTTTTGGCGCTCGAACTCGCGGAGCTTCTCGGCGCGCGAGAGCTGGACCTTCGCCTGGATAGCGAGCTCGTGGTAAGACAGCTCAACGGTTCATACAAAGTCAAACACCCCGTGCTGATTCCGCTTTTCGAGAAAGCGCGCGAGCGGATGAAGTCGTTTGACCGCGTGACGGTCACGCACGTCCGCCGCAAGGAGAACGCGGTCGCCGACAAGCTCGCGAACGCCGAGCTCGACGGCAAGGCGGATGATATTGTGTAGCGGGGCTCGGCGTGGGGTGCGCGAGCCCGGCGCTCCACTTCGCTCGGCTTCCCGCCGAGCCCCGCGCGGGTTGCACGTCTCGGTGTTTGGGTGTATCTTAAGGTGGGAGATACGGGATCGAGGAGGACAGACGGTCGCGGGCGTTCTTCGGGACGCCTGAGGAAAGTCCGAGCTCCACGGGGCAGGGTGCTGGGTAACACCCAGTGGAAGCGATTCCAAGGAAAGTGCCACAGAAAAAACACCGCCCAAGACGCGGGTGACCGCGGACGGCAAGGGTGAAAAGGCGAGGTAAGAGCTCACCAGTGCCGCCGGTGACGGCGGCAGCTCGGTAAACCCCACCCGGTGCAAGACCAAATAGAAGGGAAGAAGCCGCCCCGCTTCGTTTGACCCTCGGGTTGGTCGCACGAGGTGCCCGGCAACGGGCATCCCAGATAAATGACCGTCGCCCCCTCGGGGGCACAGAACTCGGCTTACGGACTCCTCGACCTCCCACAGCTCCCGCCGGGCATGATCGTTCGGGCGAAAGCGGCTCGCGCCGGTGGCAGGCGGCTTTCAACCGGGGGTCATGCCCGCGCAATTAAGAGCGCCGCGTTTCCGGTAAAGCAGAAAAGGGGATTCATGCAGAGGACGTTCGAGAAATTCGCGTGGGAAGAAAACGGAGTTCCGGACCCGGCTCTCATCGACAAGCTGGCCCAGTCGTTCGACATCCCCACCGCCGCGGCGCGTTTTCTGGCGTCTCGCTCGTTCTCGATCGACACAGCAAGGGAGTATCTCGGCCTCGACGAGTGCCGTCCACACGATCCCTTTCTTTTCGACCAAATGCCGGGCGCCGTCGAGTGCTTCAGAAAAGCCATCGCCGGCAAGAAAGCCATCTTGATCCACGGGGATTACGACGTAGACGGGATCTGCGGAGCGGCGCTTCTCTACCGGTATCTTCGCGGCCTCGTCCCCGACGTGTACCGATTCGTCCCGGACCGGAGGAAAGACGGGTACGGGATTTCCGAACGGGCGTACCAGTGGGCGATGAAGAATCGAGTAGGGCTTTTCGTCGGTGTGGACTGCGGGACCTCCGACGGCGAGCTTATCGGCCGTTTGGAATCCGCGGGCGTCGACGTCGTGATCTGCGACCACCACGAGTTCCCCGTCGATCGCGAAGCGAAGGGCGTCATTCTCAACCCGAGCCGAAATGGAGAACGGTATCCGTTCTCCGGCTTGTGCGGCACAGGCGTGGCGTACAAACTGATCCAGGCGCTCGAGAGAAGCGGCGTGCCCGGCGACGTGCCGCCGGAGAGCTTGTCGGATCTTCTTGCGCTCGCCACCGTGGGAGACGTGGCGCCGCTCGTCGGAGAGAACCGTTGTTTTGTCCGCGAGGGTCTTGCCGCGATGAAAGCCTCGAGACGTCCCGGGATCGCCGCGCTCGCCGCCTCCGCCGGGATCGACCGGCCGGAGATCACGGCTTTTCACATCGGGTACATCCTTGCGCCGCGTCTCAACGCGCCCGGAAGGTTGTCGACGCCAAAGCCGGCGCTCGAGCTACTCTGTACGGATGATCCATCGCGCGCCGCCGAGCTCGCCGACGCTTTGGAAACGGAAAACGATGAGCGAAAGTCTCTCACCGAGAGAGTCAAAGCCGAAGTGATGGCAAGAATCCTCGCGATGCCCGACCGGCGGGAGACGGGCGGGTTCGTTCTGGCGGGTAAAGATTGGAACGAGGGTGTACTGGGGATCGCCGCATCGAGAGTGGTCGAGGAGTACGGGCGGCCCGCGGTACTCATCAGCCTCGATGGCGAGACGGGAAAAGGTTCCGGCCGAAGCATCCCCGGGGTCCACCTAAAGGAACAGCTCGATCAATGCGGCCGGCACCTCATCCGCTACGGCGGACACGGACAGGCGGTGGGGTTCAGCATCGAGCCGTCGAAGGTCGACGCTTTCGCGCGCGACCTCATGGACCGGATGAACGAGGCTGCGGCGAACCTTCCCAAAAAACCCCGCCTGCGAATCGACGCCGAGCTCTCGCTCGGGGAATGCTCGCTCGATCTCGTGGACTTTCTCTCGAGGTGCGAGCCTTTTGGACACGGAAATCGTCCGCCGGTGTGGATCGTGAGGGACATCGTCGTCTCACCGGAGACGCGGTACGTGGGGAAAAAACACCTCAAGCTTTACCTGCGGGACAAGGACGGAGCGGAAGCGGAAGGAATCTCTTTCAATTGGAAACAGAGGGAAACGCCGCCCGAATCTCTCCACGGTCTCGTCGTCGATTTGGCCGTCTCGATCAAGAAGGGGTACTATCTGGAACGATACTACCCGGAGATCCAGGTGCTCGACGTCCGGGCGAGCGAAGGCTAAGCGATGCGCGCTGTCGTGCAACGCGTGAACAAAGCGTCGGTCGTCGTCGACGGGAGCGAGGTGGGAGCCGTCGGCCGGGGCTTTCTCGTTCTGGCCGGGTTCACGTCGACCGATGACGAAGAGACGCTCCGGTGGATGGCGCGAAAGATCGTTTCTCTCCGAGTCTTCGAGGACGCGGAGGGAAAGATGAACCTCGGGATCGAGTCGGTCGAGGGATCGATTCTCGTCGTCTCGCAGTTCACGCTCTACGGCGACTGCCGAAAAGGAAAACGCCCGAGCTTCGACAAGAGCGCTCCACCCGACACCGCCGAAGGGTTGTACAGAAAGTTCGTGGCCATCATGAGGGAAGAGGCCCCTTGCCGGATCGAGACGGGGGTGTTTCAGGCCCACATGGATGTAAGTCTCGTGAACGACGGACCGGTGACGCTTGTCATCGAGAAGGAGGCGGAATGAACCCGCTACTTCCGGAGGACGTACAGCGCAACCTCGTGCTCGCTTCGCGTTCGCCGCGGCGGATCGATATCCTCCGCGGTCTCGAGTTCGAGTTCGAGGTCCTTCCCGCCCACGATCACGTGGAAAACGGGGCGTCGTGCGACGATCCGTTCGGACGTGCGGAGGTCCGCGCGCGTCTCAAGGCGGAGGATGTCGCGGCTCGCCGCCCCCGCGCCACGGTGATCGGCGCCGATACGGTGGTCATCATCGACGGGGAAGTGCTCGAGAAACCCGTGGACGACCAAGAAGCCGCGCGATTCTTGAAGAAGCTGAGCGGGAGAGAGCATGTCGTGGTGACGGGTGTGGCGATCCGCCGCGAATCGGACGGTCTTGATTTCTCGGCGAATGAGAAGACGCGTGTTCTCTTCCGCGATCTCTCCGACGCGGAAATCCGGCTTTATGTCGCCTCGGGAGAAGGCCGAGACAAGGCCGGCTCCTACGCCGTGCAGGGTCTGGGTGCGGGTCTCGTTCGTTCGATCGACGGATGTTTCTATAATGTTGTCGGGCTCCCCGTGTCTCTCCTCTTCGACTTGTTGAGAAAGGTCCGGCCATTGCGATGAACGTCTTGCCGACGATCGCGTTCAAGAAAGGCGCAGTCGAACTCATCGACCAGACGCTGCTCCCCGCCGAGTACAAGGTTCTCAGAATTACGAAAGTCGAAGCGCTGTGCGAGGCGATCAAGTCGCTCCGGATCCGCGGGGCCCCCGCGTTGGGGATCGCCGGGGCCTACGGGCTCCTCCTCGCCGTGGAGGAAAAGTGGCGCCGGTTCGATGCGTACTATTTCGACGAGGACACGGCAACGCTCGACGGCTTTCCCTCCGTCGTGACGCTGGAGGCTGTGCGGGGTCATCTCGGCCGCGCGGGTGAAACGTTACGCGCGACGCGTCCGACGGCGGTCAACCTCGGCTGGGCGATCGATCGAATGACGAAAGTCTGCCGCCGGGAATGGATGTCCCCCGCGGACATGCTCCGCGCCCTTCACGGAGAAGCCCGCGCAATCCACACCGAGGACCTCGAAATGTGCCGCGCGATCGGGCGTCACGGGGCGGCGCTTCTCGCGGATGGAGACAGTGTGGTCACGCACTGCAATACGGGCGGACTTGCGACGAGCGGGTACGGGACCGCCCTTGGGGTCGTGTTCGCCGCGGTGGAGAGCGGCAAGAAAATACACGTTTTCGCGGACGAGACGCGGCCTCTTCTGCAGGGGGCCCGTTTGAACGCGTGGGAGTGCGTCGAGCGCGGGATTCCCGTAAGCGTCCTCTGCGACGGCGCCGCGGCATCCCTCATGGGCGAGAAGAAAATCGCCTGCGCGATCGTCGGAGCGGACCGGATCGCCATGAACGGGGACACGGCGAACAAGATCGGCACGCTCGCTCTCGCGCTTGCGGCGAAGCGGTTCGGCGTCCCGTTCTACGTGGCGGCGCCCACGAGCACTATCGATCCCGCGATCCCCGACGGATCGGCGATTCCGATCGAGCACCGCGCAGAGGATGAAGTGACGAGCTTTCGCGGTGTGGTGAGCGCGCCGGAAGGCGCGCTCGCATACAACCCCGCGTTCGATGTCACCCCGCACGATCTCATCGCCGCGTTCATCACGGAGAAAGGCGTCGTCCGTCCGCCTTTTGGCTTGTAGAGTTGCGCCGCGCCCGCGTTGGGGCGCGTTGCGCCAGGGGGGATTTGCCATGAAAACGGCGTTGTTTTTCGCGCTCGCAGCGCTCGTGTCGCTCGTGCTCATTGCGGACGGCGCGTATTCGAAAGAGAAGGGGGTTAAGATGACGATTCAAATCTCCAGTCCCGCCTTCAACGAAGGCCAGCCGATTCCAAAGAAACACACCTGTGAAGGACCGGACGTGTCGCCGGTGCTCAAATGGACAAACGCCCCTGAGGGGACGAAGAGCTTCGCCCTCATCTGCGACGATCCCGATGCTCCGATGGGGACCTGGGTCCACTGGGTCATCTTCAATCTCCCGCCGGATACGCGAGAGCTCTCGGAGAACATCTCAAAGAAACCCGTTCTCGAAAACGGCGCCAAACAGGGTGTGAGCGATTTCAGACGGCCTGGCTACGGCGGTCCGTGCCCGCCGCCGGGGAAACCGCACAGGTATTTGTTCAAGTTGTACGCGCTCGACACGATGCTCGACCTCAAGGAAACCGCAACGAAGAAGGACCTAGAGAAGGCGATACAGGGACACATCCTCGCGCAGGGCGAGCTCATGGGAACGTACAAGCGGTAGGGCTCTCGCCGGGGAGCTTGCCGAGGAGAGGGATGCGATCGAAGAATGTGATCACAAGGCCGACGACGATGAGAACGGCCCCCGCGACAACGATCATTTTGCCGAACTGGTCCGACATCGAGCCTCCGAGCTCCTTCTCGAACACGCCTCCCCATGGTACACGATCGAAGCCCATTGAAGAAGCACTCCGGATGTAATACAGTTCATCCTCAAGAGCGCGCGGGTTTCTTGAAAGGCAACAGCGGGGACGTCCGGCGGCGCTGATCGTATATAGCTTCGTATCGCAAGTTACGGCAAGTGGTTATGCTTATGGGTTAAAGTGTTGTGTGCGGTCTCGGGTCCTTGTCTTTCCGGGAAGTGACCGCGGGATTTGTGTCGCGGGGTCTCATTTTCGATCGATCGATTGAAAGGTGGAGAGATGGACTACTGGTCTCGGTCCGTGGACGAGTTGATCGACGCCATGAAGTCGAACGGGTTACGGCGCGGGTACATCGTGACAGACCCGGGCACGCACCAGGTTAGGGCGAGCCACCCCGTTTTCGATTCGGTGGCGAAAGCAATCGCAGCGGACACGCGCGACTACCGGCGCCACGAGGGGTCCTTCTTCGAGATCGGCCCCGAGAGCGACCATTTGCTATCCGCGCACGTTCATTGGACGAAGAGGGGACAGGCGGCGGGCGGAGTCCGGTACTGGCTCTACGACACCGTGGAAGGCTTCGTTCGCGACGGGCTCCGTCTGAGCCGAGGCATGGGTCAGAAGAACGCGCTGGCCGGTCTCTGGTGGGGAGGCGGTAAGGGGGTTGTCGCGAGGCGAAAGGGAAGGAACCACACCGACCCGAGCGTCCGGCGCGCCGTCTACCGGGACTACGGGCGTTTCATGACGAGTCTTCGCGGATGCTACATCACAGCGGAAGATGCGGGGACGACGCCGGACGACATGGCTGTACTTTTTTCAATGACGCGGCACACGACGTGTATCCCGGAATTCCTCGGCGGGAGCGGAAATCCCAGCATTCTAACCGCCACCGGTGTCGTCGTGGCCATGGAAGCGGCGCTCGATCATCTGGGAAAGGGGACGCTCGAAGGAAAGACCGTCGTCATGCAGGGGCTTGGTAACGTGGCGTCCTACATGGTGGGGGACCTCCTGTCGAGAAAGGTCAAGAGAATCGTCGGTGCCGAGATCGACGAAGCGATGCTCGACCGCGTCAAGAAGAAGTACCCAAACGCCCCGCTCGAGGCGAGGCTTGTCGGCCGTGAAGACACATCGATTTTCTCCGAACCCGGGGATGTCTTCGCACCGAACGCCGTGGGCGCGGTCCTCAACCCCGCGACGATCCCGATGATCCGGACCGCGATCGTCTGCGGCGCGGCGAATAACCAGCTCGCCGATCCGCAACGGGACGCCAAGGCGCTCCACCAGCGCAATGTTCTCTACGTCCCTGACTTTCTCGCGAACCGAATGGGGATCGTGAACGCGGCGAACGAGCAGTACGGAATGTTCGATGGGGATCCCACGATCTACGCCCACCTCGACAAATCGACGCCGTGGGGGATCTACAAGCGCGCGATGGAGATCTTCGCGCGTGCGAAAACGTCGGGGCGGACACCGGCGGAGGAAGCGAGCGATCTCGCCGATGAGCTTTCCCAGGAGCTCCATCCCATTTGGGGCCACAGGGGACAACAGATCATCCATCATCTGGTCAAGAGCGGATGGGAACGCCGGGAAGCGCTTACGTAACCTTTTGCGCTCGGCGCTGGAAAGAGATACCGCATCGCCGGAGACTCGACACAATGAACAGTGCGATGAACAGGATTAAAGGAAAACAGGTTCTTATCACCGGCGCGAGCTCGGGGATCGGCGAGGCCTGCGCGAGACGCTTTGCCGCCGCCGGCGCGAACCTCTTTCTCACCGCGCGCCGGGAAGACCGCTTGGGACGCCTCAAGAAAACGCTGGAGAAAGACCACGGGGGCACCGTCCGGGTCCGCCGCCTCGACGTGAGGGACCGAAAGGCGGTCGAAGCGTTCAGCGCCGAGGTGGCGAGCGAAATCACCGCGCCCGACGTTCTAGTCAACAACGCGGGGCTCGCGAGCGGTCTTGGAAAATTCTTCGAAGGCGATTTCGAAGACTGGGATAAAATGATCGAGACGAACGTCACGGGTCTCTTGAACGTTTCCCGCTTCATCGTGCCGCTCATGGTCAAGCGGAACGAGGGTCACATCGTCAACATCGGGAGCGTCGCCGGCCACATCGTCTACCCCGGGGGAAACGTCTACAACGCGTCGAAGTTCGCCGTCCGGGCGCTCACCCAAGCGATGAGCATGGACCTCGTGGGGACCAAGATCCGCGTGTCGAGCATCGACCCCGGCGCGGTGGAGACGGAGTTCTCCGTCGTTCGGTTCCACGGCGACGAAAACAAGGCGAACGCGGTTTACAAAGGGTTCAAGCCGCTCACCGGCGGCGACATCGCCGAGGCGGTGTACTTCGTGGTGAATCTGCCGGAGCACGTCAATGTCCTCGAGATGGTGGTCATGCCCACCGCGCAGCGAAGCCCGTTTGTGCTCCACCGAGAGGAGGAAGAGTGAAGATTGCGATCGGCTCGGATCACGCGGGGTTCATTTACAAGGAGAAGATAAAGAAGTATCTTTCGACGCTGGGTCACGAGGTGAAGGATTTCGGGACCCACTCGGAGGAGCCGGCGGACTATCCGCTCTTTATACGACCGGTAGCCGAGGCGGTGGCGCGAGGCGAGGTCGAGCGGGGAATCGTGCTGGGCGGTTCGGGGAACGGCGAGGCGATGGTCGCGAACCGCATTCGCGGCGTGCGGTGCGCCCTCTGCTGGAACGCCGAGTCCGCGCGTCTGGCGCGCACCCACAACGACGCAAACATGATCTCGCTCGGAGAACGGATGATGACCGACGAAACGGCCCTCGAGATCGTTCGGATATGGCTCGATACTCCCTTCGACGGCGGCCGTCACGAACGCCGGATCAGGATGATCGATGAACGATAACAAACACCAACCGGCGCTCGAGAGCCTCCGGAAAAAAGCGGACGCCTTTGGCGCGTCGTCCGCGAGGCGGCACATCTTTCTCTGCTGCGATCAGACGGTCCCCAACTGTTCTGAAAAGGACGCCTCGCTCGAGGCGTGGAATTACCTCAAACGCCGTATCAAGGAGCTCAAGCTCTCCGAGAAGGGAGGCGTTTACCGGACGAAGGCGAACTGTCTTAGGATCTGCGAGCACGGTCCGATCGCCGTCGTTTACCCGGAAGGGGCGTGGTATTTCGGTTGCACGCCCGAAGTGCTCGAGCGAATCATACAGGAACATCTCATCGGGGGACGTCTCGTTCGCGATCACTTGATCGTCGAACAC
>Ga0315286_10001191_pt1 | contig 23353 bp, 20 predicted proteins | sample YL17G10_0_MG_FD_205038 | JGI IMG/M metagenome (GOLD analysis project Ga0315286, IMG submission 205038) | Sediment microbial communities from Yellowstone Lake, YNP, Wyoming, USA - YL17G10_0 | ecosystem: Environmental > Aquatic > Freshwater > Lake > Sediment | place: USA: Wyoming | collected...
ACGCCCTCGCTCAGCTGAAAAAAGCGGTTCGGGCATTCGAGCGCCATTCCATCGACGTCCACGGCTTCCGTTGCCCTTACCTCGGCTGTACCGACGCGTTGATGGACGTCCTCCCGAACGGGCTTTTCCGATATGGCAGCAATAGTGCGATCCGTTGGGACCCTGGTCCGCCGGCGGAAAATCCCAGGGCGGTCGGGGTCATCGAAACCATCGACGGGCTCTATCGCCCCAGGAAAGCGGGCGATTTCGTGAGCGCTCCCTGGGTGCGGGGCCCAATCGTCGAGATCCCGGTCACCGTGCCGGACGATCTTCAACTTCACGATGGCTGGGGGTTGGGTCCGGACGGCATGGTCGAAGTTTGGCGTCGATGGCTAGACCGATCTCACCGGCGCGGAGAATTGTTCAACCTCATGTTCCATCCCGAGCTGGCCGAGGTCTGCCGGCCTCCGCTGGTTCAGCTCCTCAGGGAGGCAAAACGATACCAGCCAGCCATATGGATTGGGAGATTGCGGGACATCGGTGACTGGTGGTGGGAACGGTCGGGCTTCCGGAGCCGGATCTCGGATACCCCGGCCGGATTACGTGTTTCGTTCGCCTGTTCCGCGCGGGCGACGATCCTGGTCAGAGGGATCGGGCCGCTCCGCATGGCGGAGGCCTGGGACGGGAGCTGGTTCCAATTGCGCGCAGATTCGCTCGATGCCCCTCCGGTTCCGCGACCTTTCGTGGGCGTGGCTTCTTCCGTTCCCGGTACGGTGACCTCATTCCTCCGCGACCAGGGATATATCCTGGATACGGGTGAAACGGCCGCGGACTGCGGATTGTATCTAGGTCACGAGAAGCTCGCAAAGCTGATGACGCAGGTGGAACTGGTGGATTGGATCGAGGGCTCCAATGCACCGCTCGTCAAATACGGGCGATGGCCGGATGGGGCAAAGAGTGCATTCTGTATGTCTGGCGACCTCGATGCTCTCTCGCTCCTGGATTATGTCTCGAGGCTGTTCGTTCCATGAGACCTTGACGTCTGTGGGACGTTCCGCCAGGGATCGATCGAACTTATGTTGAAATCTCCCGCCGACGGTTCGCGTTTATCGGGATCGTTCTATCCATCCTGGCTGGGATCGACTCGAGGTTCAGATCGTGAGAAAGGCCAATAACCATCTTAATGCGGAGGTTCGAACATGATCAACATCGGGATTATCGGCTACGGATATTGGGGGCCGAACGTCGCCCGGAATTTTTACGGACTTCCGGGCTCGAACCTCGTCTCCGTATGTGACTTGGATGAGAATAGGCTGATAGTGGCCAAGGCGGCTTTCCCGGGCTTGGAGACTTCCTCCGACCTGATGGAATTGATCAAGGATGACGGCATCCAAGCCGTGGCCATTGTCACGCCCGTATCGACCCATTTTGAGCTCGCGAAAGCCTGCCTGGAGAGAGGAAAGCATATTTTCGTCGAAAAACCGTTCACGGCGAGCGTCCGTCAGGCAGAAGAGTTGATCGACCTTGCCCGCCGAAAGGGCCTTATTATCATGGTTGACCACACGTTCCTGTTCACGGGGGCGGTCCAGAAGATCAAGGAGGTCTTGGATGCCGGGGAACTGGGGGACCTCTTCTTCTACGACTCGGTCCGGGTGAACCTCGGCCTGTACCAGCACGACGTCAACGTCGTCTGGGACCTTGCCCCGCACGACTTTTCTATTATGAGCCATGTCGTTCCCAAGGACCCCGTTGCCATCTCGGCCCTGAGCACGGAACATTTCGGGCGGGGGACCGAGGATGTCGCCTTTATCGCCGCTCACTTCGACAACGGGTTCATCGCCCACTTCCACTGCAACTGGCTAAGCCCGGTCAAGATTCGGCGGACCTTGATCAGCGGGAACCGGAAGATGTTGGTCTGGGACGACCTGGCCCCTGACGAGAAGATCAAGATTTATGACCGCGGCGTCGAAATTCGAAACCAGACCGGGGTCCATGAGCTTTTGGTCAGCTACAGGTCCGGGGACATGTATGCGCCCAAGATCAGCTCCGTTGAGGCCCTTCAGAGCGAGGCCAGGTATTTCCTAGAGTGCATCGAAAAGAACCAGGTTCCTTTCAATGACGGGGAGGCGGGCCTCAAGGTCGTCCGGATGCTGGAGGCGGCGGACCGGTCCATGAAACTGGGCGGGGAGAAGATCAAACTTTGAGGAGGGCGCTCATGGAATACTGCCGCATCGCTCCGGACGTCAAACTGGGGAAGGACGTCGCCGTTCACGCCTTCGTGAACCTTTACGGCTGCGCGATCGGCGACCACACAAAGATCGGCGCGTTCGTGGAGATCCAGAAGAACGCGACGGTCGGCCGCAATTGCAAGATTTCCTCGCACACGTTCATCTGCGAGGGCGTTCATATCGAGGACGATGTCTTCATCGGCCATAACGTCACGTTCATCAATGATCTTTATCCTCGCGCGACTTCGGCGACAGGAGGGTTGCAGACGGAGGAGGATTGGAAGGTGATCGAAACGTCTGTCAGGAAGGGGGCCTCCGTCGGCTCCAGTGCGACCATTCTCGCCGGGGTTACTATCGGCGAATTCGCTATAGTGGGAGCCGGGGCCGTCGTGACGAAGGACGTCCCCCCTCATACGATCGTTGCCGGCGTTCCGGCTAAGAGATTGAGATCGTTGGAATCCCGATGACGTCCGGGAGTATGTAGCCGGGAGATCGCCGCATGTTGAAGGAAAAGGAGGTCGTCGTCAGGAGGCTGATGAAGGCCATTGAAATGCTTGTCATATTCGCAGTTTATTGGATTTCGTTCTTCTTCAGAACCAATATCCATATTATATCAGAAGGGCCGTGCATGCCTCCCTGAGCGGAATGACAAGATCTTTTCGGCAATTTGACATGAGAATCGTTAAGCACATGGGAAATTCTCCTGTAGAGCTTTCTTGATTATGCAAATAAGAACCGTAGGAAAAAACGTTTTGATCTATGCCATAGGCATCGTGGCTTTAAGGGGAACGGCATTACTCCTCATCCCTCTATATACTCATTTTTTAACCATCGAAGATTTCGGAATACTCTCGACGGTCTTGATAACGACCCAACTGATGCAGATATTTATGCCTTTGGGGACATGGGATTCGGTCTGTAAGTTCTATGAAAATTATAAAAATACGAACATGATCTCCGATTTATTCGGGACCAGCTTAATAGTCAATTTATTCGGAGGGATTCTCACTTCAATTCTTGCGTTGATGCTATTCCTTCCCTTATTCAATAAATATATTTCCGATAAGAATATTTCGAAATATGTGTTTCTTGCTTGTATCATTTCATTGGCGCAATCGCTCTGCCAACTTATGATGGCTTATTATCGAGCGGAGAACAAGGCCATCAACTATATGTTGAGCGGCACGATGTCCTCCCTCATTCTGCTCGTGCTCACTCCCATATTTATAATTATGCTAAAAAAAGGAATTGCAGGGGCCTTATATGCTCAAGTTATAGCCTATCTAGCGGTCTTCTTTGTAATCTTTGTAAAAATAAAGAATAAATATAAAATCGCCTTTTCTCTGAATACTTTCAGAAGCCTGATTTCTTTCGGCATTCCTTTGGTGTTTTCCTTATTATCGATGTTCATCATCCAATCATCTTGCATCTATTTTCTAGGCTATTTTGGAACGCTGGAAGATACCGCCATCTTTTCTTTGGGGTCTAAGTTTTCTGCCATCATGGCCATGTTGATCACGTCCCCTTTTCAATTGGCGTTCGCCCCCTATTTCTATGCGCATAGCCATAATGCCGAATTGAAATCCTTTCTCCCCCGCATATTCTTATACATGAATATTCTTTCTATATTCTTGTGTTATTTAATACTCTTCTTATTCAAACTATTTTTCCCGTTAATCGCGCCCTTATCCTACTTCGCATCTTATACCGTGTGCCTTTTTCTCATTCCCAGCATTGTTTTTCTTACGATCAAGGTCATCGGAGAGACGATTCTCTATAATTTCAATAAGACAGCTTGCGCCGGCGCTGTTTCGTCGATCTTTGCGTCCATCAACTTATTGCTGAACTATTTGCTCATTCCACATTTTAAAATCTATGGCGCGGTTGCCTCTTCCGCATTAACCATCATCTTCTTGTCCTTAACGATATTCAGGCTTGGTGCAAAAGCATATCCGTTCAGTATCAATTTTAGAAAATTCGCAATGATCATGGTCCTGTTGGCCTCATTGATTCTAAGCTTTTTCCTTATTAGAAATTCAAATATTCCCATCTTCCTGGTCCTCAGTTTAGGATTATTCATAATTATCGTCCTTCTATTTTATTCTAACCTCTTTTTTGAATCGACGGATAGGCCGCAAATTAAGGAAATGCTTTTTAGAATATTCCCGATGCAACGCAATATCTAGCGTCTTCCCATGTTCCAACCATGCAAGATCTAATTACCCCTTTACTTGAATATACTCTCTTTGCCATTCTTATCGTCGTAATATTCTTTATGATCAATAATAGGTACCAAGTTATTCTCGTATTGTTATTAATATCACCCCTAATCACAGAGATATATTACTTCATATCATCGAACTATACCTATGAAAGAGAAAGCATTTTCTCTTATGTAAGGGTTATGGTGCTTTGTTTATGCGGCGTTGCTGGCTACTACCATTTATTGAAGGCTCGAAAAAGCGCCAAGATCGAGATCGCCTTAGAGCTCAAGATATATTTCGTATTCGCCTTCCTCGCGATTGTTTCCATTATCTATTCCATCAATACCTATTTTACCTTCATCAGATCCTTCTGCCTCATTGCACTTATGGGAATCCTGTTCGGCCTCTATGCCTGGCTCAATAGCGAGAGGCGCCATTTGTCCATGATCAATATCCTGTTTTATGTCAGTGTAATCATTTTATTTGTGAATATCATCTCTGCAATTTTATTTCAAGGCAAAGCCTGGCTAATGGACACAACTTTGAGGTTTCGAGGCCTTTTTACCCAACCAAATACCTTTGGAAGTTTCTGTATGGTGTCCTACCCGGCTATGTTCTGGACATACATGCATTCAAGATCCTTCCGCAAAATCGCAATATTTGTCACAATATTAGTGATGATAATATTTCATATCGCGTCCGGGTCCCGCGGTTCGTTCATATCTTCGCTCATTATGGGTATACTATGGTTGATTATCAGAAAAAAAAGCAAAGTCATTGCGATATCATTTTTCTTTATGATAATCTTAGCCGTCTTGTTTCAGATAAGAACAAACTCTTTAGATACGTTCATTAGAAATGTCCCTTATGAAAATCGATTTATGACTCTTACGGGAAGGGTGGAAATATGGACCGAAAGCATTAACCTGATCGTAAAGAGGCCTTTTCTAGGTTATGGATACGACATTACGGCAAAAATATTTGATTCCCCGTTTGCGTTGTATAAAAACGCGAATCTAGCTTGGCTCGCGAAGAGCAATCAATCTTTTCATAACGGCTACATTACCACCGCTTTAGGCTTGGGATTCGTTGGATTATCGATATGGTCATTTCTATTATTTTCCCCCCCATTAAGGCTTATAAAAAGAGCAAATAAAGAGTTCGTCCTGGTTCCATTTTCGATTATGATTTCTTGCCTGATATTGAACTTCACGGAATATTCCATAAACCCGGGGTCTTCGTTATCGAGTATTTTTTTCTGGCTCGCCTGGACTCTATCGTTGCGCATCATTCAAATCGACAAACGGAGCCGTTGGGAGCCGGCCACTCCGTAAAATGGGGACTTGGTGAACTTTTCGTCGGTCAACCGCATCAGGGCCAGGTTAAAAATGGGGTTCTTGCCAGCAGAGTGATATTAAAACCTCTATAACCACGGCCAAATTCGGCGTCATGGGCGCAGGGGCCGTAGTAACGAGAAATGCCTTTCGCATACGGTCACTGACGGTGTTCAGGAAAATTAATTTAGAATGATGGAAACTTCATAATTTCCTGGATAATATAAGAGGAAATGCTGGTATGTTGAAAGAAAAAGACGGCTTCATCCGGCGATTGATGGCGACCGTCGACTTACTGGTCATCTCGGCGGCGTTCTTCGTGGCGTACTTAATAAGGACACAGCTGCATTCCTTATACGGGTTGGATCTCTTCCCCGGCCGGGATGTCATCGGCGAGACGTCAGGGCGTTTCACCGAGTACTTTTCGATCCTGATCGTTGTCGCCCCTTTCTGGCTTTTCCTCCTGTATCGAAACGGGGTGTACGGCTCTTGGCGCCTGAGAAAGGGCTGGCATATCGTCTGGGGCGTCTTCAAGGCTTCGATCATGGCGGGACTTATAGCGGCGGCGTCCTTCTTCATTTTCAAAATTATTTTCATCAGCCGGCTGTTCTTCACGGCGTTCCTATTTCTCGGATTTCTCGGCCTGGCGGCCGAAAAGTTCTTCGTTTTCTCCGTCCTGCATTGGATCCGGAGGCGGGGCTACAATTACCGGCAGATCCTGATTATCGGCACGGGCCGGAGGGCTGAAGCGTTCATCCGGAAGATCCAGGGCCGCCCGGAATGGGGATTGAGGATCGTCGGAGCGATCGAGGACGAATCGGGTAGGGGTGTTAACAAGGTCGACGGAGTCGATGTCATCGGGGACCTGGCGAGCCTCCCGGACATCTTACATCGGGTCGCCGTCGACGAGGTCGTCATCGTCGTCCCCCGATTGAGGCTCGACCACATGGCGCAGGCCATCGGCGAGTGCGAAATCGAAGGCGTCAAGGTCACCGTCGCCGTCGATCTGTTCGATCTGAAGATCGCCAAGGCGCTGCAAGGCGACCTCGACGGAGTCCCGCTGTTGTCCTTCCAGACCATCGTTCCCAACGAATGGGAGTTGTTCGTGAAGAGGGCCATGGACGTGACGATCTCCGGGCTGGCGATCGTGCTCCTCGGCCCCGTTCTTCTGACGATCGCGCTATTGATCAGAATGACGTCTCCCGGTCCGGCGTTCTTCAGACAGGAACGGGTCGGGCTCAACAAAAGACGGTTCATCATGTACAAGTACCGGACAATGTTCCAGGCAGCCCAGGAAGACCTGGCCAAGGTCGACATCTACAAAGAGATCTACGAACCCGAGTGGAAGGAAAAAAAGCTGAAACATGTCACGCCGATGGGGAGAATCATGAGGAAATTCAGTCTCGATGAATTGCCACAGCTGTTCAACGTGTTCCTGGGGCATATGAGCCTGGTAGGTCCTCGGCCGACTCTTCCGGCGGAGGTCGAACAGTATCAGACGTGGTTCAGGCGGCGGTTTTCCATGCGGCCGGGAGTCACCTGCCTGTGGCAGGTCAGCGGAAGAAGAAACATTCTGTTGGATCGATGGATGCAAATGGACCTCGAGTATCTGGATCACTGGTCGCTGGGGCTGGATATCAAGATCCTGCTGAAGACCATTCCGGCCGTTCTCTTCGGACGGGGGGCCTATTGAACGTGGCCTGGAAGGGGATGCCGGATGGCCTCCGGGCTTTTCATGCTCCCCAAGAAAGGGGCTATGATGTGTAAACGGGTCTTTCATTCCCCGATCGTTTTCGTCGTCTTCTTCCTGGCCGCCGGAGCCCGAGAGCTTTCAGCCTGGGGGAAGACGTGGATGGGTTTGGCCCTCCGGCAGGTCGTATCTTCGGCCAAGTGGAAGTTCGGACCGTTGCGGATCGATCCCGTGTTCTATCTGAGGGACGCGGGCTACGACACGAATCTGTATTACGGATCTCGGGGGGACCCGGTCAAGGATTACACGGTGACATTGGGGCCGGGATTCTCCGTTTATCTTCCCCTGAAAAAGAAGGTCATCCTTCAGATCATCGAATCGCCTCAGTATGTCTATTGCCATGAGACGAAAAAGGAGAGAGCCTGGAACAATTACCTGGACGCCCGGGTTCAATTCGCCTTGAATAAGGTCTTTCTGTCTATCGGCGGGAAGCTGACGAGCGCGCGGCAGAGATGGGGGACTGAGGTCGATATCCGGCCGCGACGTCGGGAGGAAACCTACGACGGGGCGCTCCTCTGGCAGGCCACTCGGAAGACATCGTTCTTCATTCAGGGAAGCCGGACGCTTTACGATTATGAGAACCTCGAATTCGACGTCTTCAACCTCAGGGACCGCTTGAACAGGCGGGAGGACCGGTTGAGCTTCAGGTCCTATTATCAGCTCTCCCCTAGGGCCAGACTCTTCATCGAGGGCGCATACGGCAGCTTCACCTTCAGGAACGAGGTCGCGCGCACGAAGGATTCGCGCAGCTACGACTTTTCCGGGGGCCTGGAATTCGCCCCTTTAGGCGTCGTCCGAGGTCAGGTCCGCCTCGGCTACAAGATCTTCGAGCCGCTGGAGAGGACCCGGACGAGATTCCGCGGCCTGGCTGGCGATTCCTGGCTTTCGGTCAGGCTCCTGAGGTTCCTGACGGTCCGGACGTCGTACAGTCGCAACGTACAGTTCTCAGTCTGGTATGACAACGCGTATTATGTCGAGAGCAGGACCGGGGGGGGGGCCTCGCTTTATCTATTTAAGACAATCCGGCTGGATTATGACTACGGGGCCGGCCGGAACAGGTATCCCGAAAGCCAGGTTCTGACCCCGGGGACGCAGGTGAAAAGACGGGACAACTACAGCGTCAATTCGGTGGGCCTCTATTTCAGGCTGAAAAAAAACATCGGAGTCGGCCTGATCGCGAGTCGATGGAACAGGGATTCTAACCTGGCCTGGGAGATCGACGATAGGGATTTCATCGGGCTGAACCTGACCTATGATTTTTAGGCCGGGACTTCAAAAGAAGAACGCTCAGAGCGAAAAAGGGGACAGAATGAAGAACGTAACATTTGCATCGTTCCTGTTGATGATTTTTCTAATGCCGGGCGTCGGGCCCGCCCAGGAAGTGGTGCCTCCGCAGGCCGGGCGGGAGGTGTTGAGCAACGAATACGTCATCGGCCCGAGGGACCTTCTCGAGATCAAAGTCTTCGAGCTCCCGGAGCTCAACCAGACCGTACGCGTCTCTGAGGACGGCTCCATCACGATCCCGCTCCTCAACAGGGTCATCGTCGGCGGGATGCCCAAGGACGCCGTCGAAAGGAGGCTCGCCCAGCTTCTCGAGGAAAAGTACGTCAAGAATCCCCAGGTCTCGGTCTTCATCAGGGAATACCAGAGCCGGATGGTCGCGGTGATCGGGGCGGTCGAGAACCCTGGGATGTACGAACTCGTCGGGCGCCAGAACCTCCTCCAGATGATCTCGAAGGCGGGAGGGATCAAGGAGAACGCTTCGAGCCAGCTCTTCGTTCTTCGGGAAGCGGAGAGCGGCGAGTCAGGCAGCATCGCCATAGATTTGGAGGATCTGCTGGCCAACGGGAACCAGAAGCTCAATATCCCGCTCCAACCGGGTGACGTGATCAACATCCCCGTCGATAAGATCATCCTTGTCTTCGTCTTCGGCGAAGTGAGGAACCCGGGAGCCCTCCAGGTCAAAACGTCGAAGAGGATCACCCTCCTCCAGGCGATCGCCCAGGCGGGCGGAACGACCGAGGGGGCTTCGAGGTCGGGGATCACGATCAAACGGAAGGACCGGAAGACCGGTCAGGAGATCAAAACGAAGGTCAATCTGAAGGACATCATCAAGGGCGATACACCGGACATCGAGCTGAAAGAGGGCGACGTCGTCTTCGTGCCGGAATCGATTTTTTAAAGAGGACGGGAACATGAAGGATAATCTTGATGATAATCCGGCTCGGTCGATCGAGATCAACCTTATGGATTACTGGACGGTCGTCCTCAAGAGAAAGCGGGGCATCCTTTCCTTCGCCATCCCGCTATTCGTTTTCGTAACGGTTATGTCCTTTGCCGTCAGGCCGACTTATACGGCCAAGGGGACGCTCCTGATCGAGAAGGAACCCAACATCCTGAGCTTCGAAGAGGTCCTGCAGATCGAGTCGTTCAACGACGATTATTTCCAGACGCAATACAAGCTCCTCCAGAGCCGAAGCCTGGCCAACGCCGTCATCGAGAGACAGAAGCTCTTCGAGAACGTTAAGTTCGCAAGGAAGTCCAAAAAAAGGACCGCCGGGGCGGGCCGGGACGACCCGGCCATCCGGAGCGTGCTCATCGATAGATTCCTGGCGTGCGTGGCGATCAAGCCCATCCGGGCAACGCGGCTTGTTGAGGTCACCTTCAAGGACCACGACCCGAAGTTCGCCGCGGAAATGGTGAATGCCCTCTTCGATGCCTTCATCGACATGAATATCAATGCGAAGTACGAAGCCACGGCCCAGGCTACCGAGTTCCTGGCCGCCCAGATCGAGAAGATCAGGAGCGAGATCGACAAGGACGAGCGGGCGATCCAACAGTATGGCGCCGATAAGAATATCGTCACACTGAGCGACAAGGAAACCACCATCATCGAGAAGCTCGGCGAGCTGAACAGGGCTCTGACGGAGGCCCAGATCGAGCGGGTGAACAAGGAAACCTACTACAACGCCATCAAGGACGTGGCTCCGGAGTTCATTCCCGAAGCCCTGGCCAATCCGCTCATCCAGCGGTTGAGGGAGGACTACAACAAGCTCAATCGCGAGTACCTCAAGATGCAGGACCGCTTCAAGGAGGATTATCCGGAGCTGCAGAGGCTGAAGACCGAGCTCGAGAGCGCCCAAGGATCGCTCAAGGCCGAGGCGCAAAACCTGCAAAAGGGGGCCCATTCAGACTGGCAGGCTTCCCTCCAGAGGGAGTGGTCGCTCACGGCCGCCTTCGACCGCCAGAAGCAGGAGGCTATCCAGCTGAACAGCAACGCCATCTCCTATAATCAGCTTAAGATCGAGCTGGAAAACAAGAAGAGCCTTCTCGAGAACCTGATGCGGCGTGAGAGCGAAACGGGCGTGTCGGCGCGGCTCAAAGGGCTGAGGACCTCAAACGTCCGGATCGTGGACAGGGCCGAAGCGCCTCTTCATCCTTCGAGTCCGAAGAAAAAGCTAAATATGCTCCTAGCCCTGCTGGTCGGCCTGTTTGGGGGTGTGGGGCTGGCGTTCCTGGTCGAGCGCCTGGACGACTCGATTAAAACATTCGAGGACGTGACGAAGTCCACGGGCTTGCCTTCGCTTGGGATCATCCCGGCCTTCGGCGGAAACGACGCCGAAATGAAGCCTCGGGATGAGTCCTGGCCGGAGAAGATGCGATTCTGGAGGCCCTGGAGAAAAATGAAGAATGAGACCCCACAAGCTCCGGAGGCGGGGTCGAAGCCCGAAGCGACGATAGAGAGAGCCCAGGACAAGATTGCCGCGAAAGGCGGGGAGGCCACGGAAGGGGTTGGCGGAAACGGCGTGTCGTCCATCGACCTCATCTCTTTCCTCTCCCCCAAATCGAACGTCGCCGAGAGCTACCGGTCCCTGCGGACAGCCCTGCTCCTATCGTCGGCCGAGCCCAGACCCCAATGCCTCGCCATCTCGAGCGCCCTGCCGAAGGAAGGGAAGACGACTACGCTTGCGAACCTGGCCGTGACCCTGGCCCAATCGGGGAAGAAGATCCTGGTGGTCGACGCGGACCTCAGAAAACCCCGACTGCACGAGGTTTTCGGAATTAGGAACCTCAACGGATTGACCAATTATCTTACGGGGAAAAAGGATAAAGGCAACGTCATCAAGATAACCGAGATCCCGAATCTATTTCTGATCAATGCCGGCCCCGTTCCGCCGAACCCCTTGGAATTATTGAGCTCGGATAAAATGACATCCCTGATCGCCACACTCCGGGAGACTTTTGATTATGTCCTTTTCGACACGCCGCCCATCCTGGCTGTAACCGACGCCCTGGACCTCGGCTCGAAGCTTGACGGCGTCATCCTCGTCGTCTGGGGGGAGAAGACGTCGCGCGAGGCGCTGAAACGCACCCGGGAGAAGCTTGACATGGTCAAGGCCAGGACGCTCGGAGTCATCCTGAACAACGTTGCCGTTAGGAGACACGATCATTACTACAGGCAGGGATACTATGGGCATTATGGAGAACCCGAATGAGGCGCGGGAGGACGAGCGTTTCGGAGCGGAGACTGCTTTATTAACTATCGAGAAACAGGGTAATATATTATGAAAGGCACAGAGACGCTCGGTTCTTTGAATATTTTAGGAGACTCGCAAAGTCTTTGCGTATCTCATTACTATTCGTTCATAGCCAAGTTCATGGAACATCTCCATTCTCGCATTCCTCGCAACGATTCTTGTGATACAAGAAAACCAGCGCACATCGAGATTAGAGAGGATCTTTATAAAGGAATAAATACCAAGCGCGCCGTAATTTTTCTCTTATCAAATGGCTGCGAGTGGGCCCTGAAATCTGCCCATGGCTGTACCATGTGTGGGCACATAGCTAAACAGACAAGATACGATAAAAAGATCTCTGCGGATGATTATATCATTCAATTCGAAAATGCATTTTCGTGTGTAGATTTTAGGGAGATTCCTATACTCAATATATTTAATAATGGATCATTCTTGAATGATAATGAACTTCCATCTGTTGCTAGGAACAAAATATTATGCATGATCAGAAATAACAAATCCATAAAGAAACTGTTGATAGAAAGTAGGCCGGAATATATAACCAAGCCAATAGTTCAAGAAATGAAATCTCTTCTCCCAGACACAGAAATAGAGATTGCCATTGGCCTCGAAACAACGGATGACCTCCGTCGGATTATTTCAATAAATAAGGGTTTCAGCCTAAGTCAATTTATTAAAGCAGCCAAAATCATTATAAAGGAAAACATTGATCTCCGCAGTTATATCCTGCTAAAACCCCCTTTTTATTCTGAGAAAGAAGCCATCGATGATGCCGTGAAATCGATCAAAACCGCCTTTACGTTGGGAGTGAAAACTGTCTCGCTTGAAGCTATGACTTACCAGAGATATACGTTGATAGAATATCTGATTGCCCATAATTTGTACCAGATTCCGTGGCTGTGGAGCATTATAGAGGTTGTCAAGCAAACTTCAAATTATGGAAAAGTGGTCGTAGGATTATTTAAGTTCTATCCTTCTCCAGATTGTGTGCCAAATAATTGTAGAAAATGTAATGATTTAATCATGGAGGCTATCGTGGAATATAACAGAACCCTAAGATCAGAAATCTTCGATAATATCCATTGCGGATGCAAAGAAGATTGGGATAAGGCTATAAATAATAAAGGTGATTTCTATACGAACATAGACAGTTTCATAAAAGTGGCAGAGGGAGAAGGTATCCTATCACCTGAACCAAAATAGAGTGGCCGGCGATAAGAGGGATACCGCATTAATCTCCTAGGTCTGGTCGAGGGGATTCTGGCCGGCTTTTAGAAGCTCGGGTGGTGATAGAAGGTTGGATAAATGAATAAATCCAGCACAGACCAAATAGCTCCCTGGGCTTGGCGCCCCAGGCGCCGGATATTTTAAAGCTTGAAAGTTCCACCTTAGTGGTGGAACATAGGACGAGGGCAGGTCAATTCAACAGGGCACCGAGTTGGGACGATGATAAATAATAGGGCCCGAAGCCTTGTTTCAGGCTTCTTAAACTCAGTTGATAAATATCCGGAGCGAATAGCCCTTCAAGTAGAAAAACACTCATATACGTACAGTGAATTTTATAAAGCCGCGTCATCCTTTGCAGCGGCCTTGGATAATGATTCGATCCTGGATGAGCCGAAGCTTACAGCCATTTATGCATCCCGCTCACTCACCGCTTTCGCGGGAGTTATTGCGACGCTTCTCAGGGGTTTCGGGTATGTCCCATTAAATCCAAAGCATCCAGAGGAACGAATCGAGCTTTTGCTGCGGCAATCAGGCTGCAGAGCGATAATCGTCGACATGGAGTCTTCAAAGCAGATAGATAAAATCCTCGAAGCCATCGAATACAAGCTCACCATTCTTCTGCCAGACCTCGAGGACGTCACCCTCCTCAGAAAAAGGAACCCGCGGCACACGATCATCTGTGCGCAAGATCTTGCGCGGGATATTTCATTTACTCCCCGCATGGCACCCCTGGAATCGATTGCATATATCATGTTTACTTCAGGAAGTACGGGATTGCCAAAAGGCGTAATGGTTTCACATGAGAATATCCTTCCTCTTCTTGACTTTTTTGTCGAACGATACAACATACGAGAACATGATCGAATGTCAGTGGTCTCCCCTCTAACTTTTGACCCATCGGTATTCCAAATGTTCCTTCCTTGGGAACGCGGCGCGCGCGCATGCTGTCTTTCCGAGAAATCGCTGCTAAATCCAGGGAAATATATTAATGATCATCAACTGACAATATGGAATTGTGTTCCCGTAATGGTCCATTTCATGAAGCGGCTTCACGCTTTGAAGAGAGGAAGCTATCCGACTCTTCGATTAAGCATTTTTGCCGGGGAACCGCTCCTTGATGACATTGTAAGAATATGGTCAGAAGCGGCTCCCCACTCCGAGATCGAAAATTTATATGGGCCGACGGAGCTTACGATCAACTGCACTTATTACCGCTGGGATCCCGAGAAATCTCCTCGGGAGTGTAGCGGGGGAATCGTCCCAATCGGCTATCCTAACCCGGGAATGACTGCGCTTGTGTGCGACGAAGATCTGAACGAAATTCTCGGGGGAGAGATTGGCGAACTATTGATGGCAGGGCCTCAAGTTTCACTCGGCTATCTGGGGGATCCGGAGAAAACGATGCAAGCCTTCCTCGTTCCGCCGGGCCAGAAAGAGCTTTACTATAGGACCGGAGACCTTGTCCGAAGGCCTCTGGCTGATGGACCGATACATTATATTGGCCGCACCGACTCGCAAATAAAGATCCTCGGGCAACGGGTTGAACTCGGTGAAATCGAGGCGATTCTCCGAACAGAATCCGGAGTCAACGAAGTCGTTGCAGTAGACTGGCCGTTTCCGGGGAACGGTGCGAACGGAATAGCAGTCTTTATTGAGCGGAAAGATGTTGACGTCCTGGAATTAAAAAAGAAGATTGCGGCCAAACTGCCCGAATATATGGTGCCCAAAAGATTTCATATCATTTCAAAGATACCGCTCAATGAAAACGGGAAATATGATAGGCGTGCGCTTAAAAAAATTCTGGAAGCCGACAAATGAGAGTTATTAGAGCGGATGAGGTTAAGCGGTTCATCCTTTCTCATCTCGACATCGCGTTTAAAGAAAACGGCTTGACGGAGAAAGAAATTACCGATGATTTCGATATCATGAAGAGGGGCATCATCGATTCCATCGGCTTCATACAGCTCATATCCGCGATTGAAGAACAGTTTGGAATAGAAATTGATTTCGAAGCTATGGACACCGAAAACCTCACAGTCATCGGTTCTATATCCAAATACATTGAAGAATTCGTAAAAAAAGCGACAAACGATGCGTAAGCATTTAAAGCACTATTCGAGCGCCTTAAAAAATAGGCTTCTTCAACATCTTGCCCGCGTCCTCCCGGGTGAAAAAACTTTTCGCATTTGGTGCCACAGATTACGGGGCATTAGGATGGGAAACGATGTTTGCCTCGGCTACGACATCATTCTTGAAACGGAATATCCCGAGCGGATATGGATGGGGAATAACGTCGAGATCAATATGCGAAGCATCCTGATCGCCCACTTTGAAGGGATGGATATACAACCGAAAGGACCAGGGCTTGAGAGGGTTTCGATCAAGCTCGAAGACGATGTCTTTATCGGCCCGGGCGTCATCATACTTCCCAATGTCAGCATTGGGCGGGGTGCGACCGTAACCGCCGGAAGTGTTGTGAGCAAGAACGTTCCGCCTATGACACTGGTTCGAGGCAACCCAGCTGAGCCTGTCGCAAGATGCGGCATTCCCTTGGCAGGCAAAGTCAGCTACAAAGAATTCCTAAAGAAACTCAAGCCACTCAAGCCGTAAACCAATCATATAAATCTCTGTATCCTGTTAAGTGCCTTCGTCGAGGCTGCAACTCCAAGTTTCAAAATGCATCAAAACTTAGAGCCTAATTCCTGACGTTCTCAGTTGGCGCTCGACTCTGTAGCATCATATGACATAATCATATAGGGGGTTATACCAAAAGAGGACACTCGTCCGGGCGTCGGCGTGGTACGACTCGGACCGGATCTTTCTTAGTCACCAACTTTCCCCTCCTAACCTATCAGGAAGAAGGTCGGGCCTGCGTCCGGAGGTCCACGGAGCTCGTCCCGGCGGACGAAAACATCGTGATGAACAGGCTCTTTATCTACCTGACCCAATGGAACGCCCTCGCCGAAAGCGAGAAAAGCTTTGCGCGGGGGCGATGGGCTGACGACCCAAGAACAAGTCTGGCTTTCCTGATCTCCGTCCGCGCGATGCGGAAGCGGAGCTTCATCAACGCCCGCGACCTCGAACGCATCCTTCCGCCTGCCTTTTAATCCCTCTGTTCAGAGGGGCTCCAAGCCAAAATTTCAGCCGTCGGGCGGAATTCTGCGCACTTTCCGCGCGGGCCCTCGCGTTGACGGGCCATGGGGGAACGCCTATAATGCCTTTGCCATGGACCTCAAGAACGTCGACGGCATCATCGAGGCGGCCTTAAAGGAAGACATTCCAGCCGGGGATGTCACCTCAGAGAGCATCATACCTGCGGATTCCGTATCAACGGCCGTGCTTTTGGCCAAGGAAGATGGAGTCCTGGCCGGGATCGGGCTCGCCTGGCTCGTGTTCGCGAAGATCGATCCCAAGATCGCGTTCGAGGTCGACGTCCAGGACGGCCAGGAATTCAAGGCCGGGACGGTCCTGGCGCGCCTCGAGGGCAACTCCATCGCCCTCCTCAAGGGCGAGCGAACGGCCTTGAACTTCCTCCAGCGGCTTTCGGGCATCGCTACGGCGACCCGGCGCTTCGTCAAGGCCTTGGAAGGGACGAAAACCCGGGTCCTGGACACGCGGAAAACGACGCCCGTCATGCGGGCCCTGGAGAAATACGCCGTCCAACAGGGCGGCGGCGTCAACCATCGAATGAACCTGTCCGACATGGTCCTCATCAAGGACAACCACATCGAGATCGTCGGCGGCGTCGGCGAGGCCGTCCGGCGGGCGAAGGCCAAGGTCCCGGCGGGCCTCAAGATCGAGGTCGAAGTGACGGGCTTCGAGGGCGCGAAGGAAGCGCTCGAGGCCGGCGCCGACATGATCATGCTCGACAACATGCCCCTGAACAAGATGAAGGAGGTCGTCGGTTGGATCGGCGGCCGCGTCCCCGTCGAGGTCTCGGGGATGGTCACGTTGGAGCGGGCGCGAGAGATCGCGGCCATCGGCGTGGACTATATATCGGTGGGGGCGCTGACCCATTCCATTAAATCCATGGACATCAGCCTGGAGTTCGGCCGGAGGACATGATGGGGGACAGGAGCCAGGCATTCGACGTCCTCATCATCGGCTGCGGGATAGCGGGCGCAAGCGCGGCATTGGAGGCGTCCAAGGCCGGGCTTCGCGTCGGGGTCCTCACGAAGGCGCCGCGACCCGAAGAATCCAATACCTATTATGCGCAGGGCGGCGTCGTCTCGCTCGGGAAGGACGATTTCCCCGAGCTCCTCGAGGAGGACATCATCGAGGCCGGCGACAGGATCAACAATCCCGAAGCCGTGCGCATCCTGGCTGAAGAGGCCAAGGGCCTCGTCGATGCGATCCTCATCAAAGAGCTGAGGATCCCGTTCTCCCGGAGCGCCCCGGACACCCTGGATTACGCCCAGGAGGCCGGGCACTCCATGCGGCGCATCCTGCACGTCAAGGACTCGACAGGCCGGACGATCGAGGAGCGGTTCATCCGGGCCTTGAGGAAATGCGCGAACATCACCATCTTCGCCGATCACACGGCCGTCGACCTCCTGACCATCCCCCACCACGCGAAGGATCCCATCGCCTACTACCACGAGCCGCGGTGCGTCGGAGCATACGTCCTCGACAACCGGACCGGCCGGGTGGAGCCGTTCATCGCGCCGTACACGGTGCTTGCGACGGGCGGATGCGGGGCCGTGTTTCTCTATACTTCCAACCCCCCGGACGCCATCGGCGCGGGCTACGCTATGGCCCTCCGAGCGGGCGCCCGCATCGTCAACATGGAATATATCCAGTTCCACCCGACCTCGCTCTACAACCGGGACGCCGGCGGTTTCCTCATCTCGGAGACGGTCCGGGGAGAGGGGGCCCGGCTGAAGACGAAGGATGGGCGGACGTTCATGGAGAAGTACAGCCCGAAGAGGGACCTGGCGCCGAGGGACGAGGTGACCCGGGCCATTTACGAGGAGATGATCAACACGAACTCGAGCTACGTCCTCCTGGACCTCGCTTCCTATGCTAAGATCGACATCAAGAAAAGATTCCCCTATATCTACAAGACCTGCAAAGCCGTCGGCATCGACATCGCGAAGGAACCCATCCCCGTTGTCCCGGCGGCCCATTATTCGTGCGGCGGCGTCCTTGCGGACGGCCGGGGCCGGACGTCGCTCCAGGGCCTCTTCGCCGTCGGCGAGGTCTCCTGCACGGGGCTCCACGGCGCGAACCGCCTGGCGTCGACCTCGCTCCTCGAGGGGCTCGTCTGGGGGACGCGGGCGGCGAAGCACGTCGCCGCGACGTTCGACCCGGCGCTCCCCGTCAAGCCCTTGGACATCCACCGGTGGTACTATCCCGACAAGGGTGAGGACGTCGATCCGGCCCTCGTCAACCAGGATTGGCTGACCATCCGTTCGACGATGTGGAACTACGCCGGGATCATCCGGACGCGAAAGCGCCTCGAGCGGGCCAAAGCCGACCTCGATTACCTCCGCCACAGGATCGAGCAGTTCTACAAGCAGGCCCGCATGGACCCCAAGGTCGTCGGGCTGAAGCACGGGATCCAGGTCGCCCTGATGATCACGCACGCGGCGCTCGCCAACCCCGTCAGCAAGGGCGCCCACTTCCTCAAGGACAAGTAAGCCCGGGCACGGCATGGACGGCACGAACCGGAGCGACGTCAGGCCGGGTTCGCGCGTCCGCGTCGTCCGCAAAGAGGACCAGGGTTCCGGCGCCCTGACGGAAGGGACCGTCCGCGATATCCTCACGAATACCGCCTTTCACCCGCGCGGCATCAAGGTCCGGCTGACGACCGGCGTCGTGGGCCGTGTCAAGGAGATCCTGCCCGAAAAACTCTGAGCGCAGGGCCGCAGCCTTAGGCCGCCCTCCCGGCCCGGGCGAGCCCCGTTCCCGCCCCCGCCGAATTTTGCTATAATGACGGGAACGACCCGACGGATTGGAGTCCCCTATGGCCGACAAGAACGATGTAAAGAACACGCTGAACCTGCCCCGGACGTCCTTCGCGATGAAGGCGGCCCTTGCCGAGAAGGAGCCCGAGACCATCCGGAAATGGCAGGAGACCGATCTGTACGGGAAGATCCTGGAGAAGAGGGCCGGGCGGACCCCGTTTGTCCTGCACGACGGCCCCCCCTATGCCAACGGGCACATCCACCTGGGGACGGCTCTGAACAAGATCCTCAAGGATTTCATCGTCAAGACCCGGAGCATGCAGGGTTACCTCGCGCCCTACGTCCCAGGCTGGGACTGCCACGGCCTGCCCATCGAGATCCATGTCGATAAGCTCCTCGGCGGGAAGAAGAAAGACATGTCCCTCCTCGAGATCCGGGAGGAATGCCGGAAATACGCCCTCAAATTCATCGACATCCAGCGCGCCGAGTTCATTCGTCTCGGCGTCCTCGGCCAGTGGAACGATCCCTACCTGACCATGAAGCCGGAATACGAGGCCGAGACCCTGCGCTTCCTGGCCGCATTCTTCGCCTCCGGGAATGTCTACAAGGGGAAGAGACCCGTGCATTGGTGCATCCACTGCAAGACGGCCCTGGCGGAGGCGGAGATCGAGTACAAGGACCGCCGGTCCCCCTCGATCTACGTCAAGCTTCCGGCCGACCCTGGGCTGGGGGACAAGTTCCCGCCGCTCAAAGGGAAAAAAGTCTCCGTCATCATCTGGACCACCACGCCCTGGACTCTCCCGGCCAACATGGCCGTCGCCTTCCACCCCGAGGCAGATTATGTCGCGGCCGAAGCGGGCGGCGAAGTCTACATCGTCGCCAAAAAGCTTCTGCAGATCGTGGCCGAGGAACTGGCCCTAGGCGCCCCGTCGGTCCTCGCGGAATTCAAGGGCCGGGAGCTCGAGGGGCTCAAGGCGCGGCACCCATGGATCGACCGCGATTCGGTCTTCGTTCTCGCGGACTACGTGACCCTTGAGGATGGGACAGGCTGCGTCCATACGGCCCCGGGGCACGGCCATGACGACTTCGTGACGGGCCAGGCCTGCGGCATCGAGATCTACACACCTGTCGACGAGGAAGGGAAGTTCACCGCCGACGTCGCGACGTACGCGGGGATGACCGTCTTCGAGGCCAACCGGCCGATCGTGGACGACATGAGGGCCGGCGGCTCGCTCCTTAAAGAGGGCGAGATCACCCACTCTTATCCCCACTGCTGGCGGTGCAAGCACCCGGTCATCTTCCGGGCGACCGAGCAATGGTTCATCTCCATGGACGCGGGCGGACTCAGGCAGAAGGCCCTGGACGAGATCGGAAAGGTGGCCTGGATCCCTGCCTGGAGCAGGGAACGGATGGCTAATATGGTCGAGGGACGTCCCGACTGGTGCATCTCCAGGCAGAGGTCCTGGGGCGTCCCGATCCCGGCGTTCGCCTGCGGTGCCTGCGGCAACGTCGTCACCGACGCCGCGATCGTCGGCCACGTCGCGGACATCTTCGCGAAAGAAGGCTCGGACGCCTGGTTCGAAAAGGCGCCGGCCGAGCTTCTGCCCGCCGCGACCAGGTGCCCCGCCTGCGGCGCGACGGAGTTCCGCAAGGAGAACAACATCCTCGACGTCTGGTTCGAATCAGGGGCCAGCCACAACATCCTCGGAAAAAAGGACGGCCTGCCCTGGCCGGCCGACGTCTACATCGAAGGCCACGACCAGCACCGGGGCTGGTTCAACAGCTCCCTCCTGATCGGGGTCGGCGCCCGGGGCCGTTCCCCTTACAGGACGTGCATCACCCACGGGTTCGTCCTCGATGAGCACGGCAAGGCGATGTCCAAATCCGCCGGGAACGTCATCGAACCCTCCGAGATCATCGCCAAGAACGGGGCCGAGATCCTCCGGCTTTGGGTGGCGATGCTCAATTTCAAGGAGGACGCCCGGTTCGGGCCCGAGATCCTCCAGCGGCTCGTCGAGGCTTACCGGAAGATCCGGAACACCTGGAGGTTCGTCCTGGGCAACCTCTACGACTTCGACCCCTCGGCCGACTCGGTTCATGACGGAGAGATGCTCCTCCTCGACCGCTGGATCCTCGAGAGGGCGCGGGCCGTCCGGGATCGGGTCCTCAAGGCCTATGAGGAGTACGAGTTCCACGTCGTCTTCCATGCGATCTACGATTTCTTCACGGTGGACCTCAGCTCCTTCTATCTGGACGTCATCAAGGACCGGGCCTATTGTTCCGGCAAGGGTTCGGCCCTCCGGCGGTCCGCCCAGACCGCGTTGTTCGGTGTCCTCAAGGATACGCTAACGCTCATGGCGCCGATCCTCCCTTTCACGGCCGATGAGGCCTGGGATATCCTTCCCGCTTACGAGGGCAAGGAAGCTTCGGTTCACCTTGAAGAGTTCCCCAAGGACGCCGGGACCCGGCTCGACGCCGCCCTCGTCGCCGACATGGAGGCCCTGATCCTCGTCAGGGACAAGGCCCTCAAGGAGCTCGAAAAAGCGCGGGAAAGCAAGCTCATCGGCAATTCCCTGGAGGCCAAGGTGGTCCTCGGGATCCCCGCCTCCCGGCGCGAACTGCTGGAAAAATACCTGGGCTCGCTCGCCGAGCTCTTCATCGTCTCCGCCGTAGATCTCGAGCCGGCGGCGGGGGAGGACCTCATCGTCCGGGTCGAGAAGGCCTTGGGCGACAAATGCGACCGGTGCTGGAACCGGTCCGAGACCGTCGGGAAGAACGCCGCGCACCCCTCCTTCTGCGCGCGGTGCGCCGGTGTCGTCGGGGACCGGGAGCGATGATGCGGAAGAACGCCCCTTACCTCGTTCTCATCCTGGGCCTGGCCGTCCTCGACCAGGTCACGAAGGCCGTCATCGCCGGCGCCGTGGACCTTTACCGGGTCATCCCGGTCATCCCGGGGTTCTTCAACATCACCCGAATCCACAACTCCGGGGCCATCTTCGGCATCCTCTCGGGCTCCGGGAACCTCCCCGTCTTCATCCTTCTGACCGGCGCTTCGCTCTTCGCCCTGAGTTTCGTCCTCCGCTATTTCATCAAGACGCCCTCGACCGACAGGCTCACGAAGGTCGCCCTTGCCCTCATCCTGGCTGGGGCCCTGGGGAACCTGACCGACCGGCTCCTCAGGGGGTACGTCATCGATTTCCTGGACTTTCATCTCGGCCGCCACCACTGGCCGTTCTTCAACGTCGCCGATTCCTGCATCACGATCGGCGCTCTGCTTCTCGTCGCCATCTTTTTCCGGAGGAAACCCGCATGCTCCCCATCCTCTTAAAGCTCGGGCCCCTGACCGTCCACGCCTACGGCCTCCTGATGGCGGCGGGCGTCGGCTTCGGCCTCTGGTTCGTCTACGTTCAGGCGGGGAAGCGCGGGCTCGACGCCCCAAGGCTCATAGACGCGGTCTTCTATACCGTCCTTGTTTCGCTCTTCGGGGCCAAGCTCATCCTGCTCGTGTCTAACCTGTCTTACTACGTGAGCTATCCCAGGGAGTTGTTCAGCCTGGCCCGTTCGGGCGGCGTCTTTCAGGGCGGTCTGACGTTCGGGGTCATCTTCGCCCTCTGGTACTTCCGCAGGAAGAAGATCCCGACCTGGAAGGCCGCCGACGTCATCGCCCCGGCCCTGGCCCTCGGCCACGCCTTCGGCCGCATCGGCTGTTTCGCGGCGGGCTGCTGCTACGGGATCGCCTGCGAGCTCCCCTGGGGCGCCACATACACCAATGAGTACGCCCACGAGCTGACCGGCATCCCGCTCCACGTCGGGCTTCATCCCGTACAGGTCTACGAGGCGATCCTCAACGCCCTGAATTTTCTGTTCCTCTTCCTGGTCCTGAAAAAGAAAACCTTCGACGGACAGGTCTTTGCCCTCTACGTCGCCGCCTATTCCGTCATCCGTTTCGTGACGGAGTATTTCCGGGGAGACCATCCGGACAGGGCGTTCCTCATCCAGGGCGCGACGCCCTTCGCCAGCCTTTCCTATCCCCAAGTCTGGTGTGTCCTGGGCTTGGCCGGAGGGGCGCTGTTCTACATGGTGATGAAAAAGCGCCAGCGTGCCTAAGACAGAATTCGTCGTCCCTCCCGGCCCCAAGGCCGGCTCCCGTTTGGACGTCTATCTCGCCGGGCAGGTTCACGGGCTGA
>Ga0315286_10001192_pt1 | contig 23317 bp, 15 predicted proteins | sample YL17G10_0_MG_FD_205038 | JGI IMG/M metagenome (GOLD analysis project Ga0315286, IMG submission 205038) | Sediment microbial communities from Yellowstone Lake, YNP, Wyoming, USA - YL17G10_0 | ecosystem: Environmental > Aquatic > Freshwater > Lake > Sediment | place: USA: Wyoming | collected...
CCGCAGGCCCAGCAGGCCGCTCCGGCGGCAAGAGACGCCAGGGCGGGCCGCCAGAGGACCGTCAGCAAGTCGCCGATCTTCAGGAACGTCGGCCGGAAGCAGTAGAGCAGCGCGGGATACTGGAGACCGCAGAACGCGATGCTGACCGCGGCGGCGAGCCCGCGCACCCCCCAGTGCAGCCCGATGAAGAAGCCGGCGATCGTCAGAACCGTGGCGACAATCGTCCACTCGAGCTGTCGGCGGGTCAGCCCGAGGGAGACATAGACCCAGCCGGTCGCCATGTGGATCGTCCCCACGAAAGCCGCGGGCGCGAGCAGGCGGAAGATCGGAACGGAGGCCACCCACTGGCCCCCCAGGAAGAGCGGGATCGTGTCCGCCGCGGTAACGAAGAGAAAGACCACCCCCGGCATTCCGATCGCCACCAGCGGTGCGATGCCCTTCTGGTAGTAGGACCGATAGCGCGGGGGATCGTGCTGCAGGCGGCTGAGGGCCGGGAGGGCGACCGCGGTGAGCGGGCTGGTGATCATGTTGATCGGCAGAAGGATGAGCTGGTACGCCTTGGAGTAGAGACCGAGGGCGCTGCTGCCCACTCTTTGACCCAAAAGCGCCCGGTCGAGATTGCGGGCGAAGTACGTGACCACGCTGTATCCGCTCACATGGCCGCCGAAGGCGAGCATCGAACGGACGCCGGCGCCCCGCCGCGGCGCGAGCGGACGCCAGCGGCAGGCCCACCAGACGCCCAGCGTCGCCGCGGCGGCCGCGACGAGTTGGCGGTAGACGAGTGCCCACCACCCGGCGCCGCGCCAGGCGAGGACCACGGCCACGAGCAGTCCGGCGGCGAGAGAGAGGATGTCGATCGCGGTCAGCACGCCGAATCGCATCCGGCGCCGGAGCAGCGCCTGGTGCTGAACCCCCAGGCCGCTCAGAAAAAACGTGCCGGCCAGCGCGAGGGTGATCGGGACCAGCCGGGGGTCGCCGTAGTAGCGGGCCAGGAGCGGGGCGGCGGCCGCGGTCAGCGCACTCAGGGCGAGTCCGAGCGCGGCGTTGATCCAGAAGAGCGTGCTGATCTGCGCGTCGGTGATCGTCGTACGTTGGATCGTCGCCTGCGAGAGGCCCAGGTCCCGGAACTGCGTGGCGAAGGCAGTCACCGCGAGGACCATGGCCACCAGACCGAAGTCGGACGGGGTGAGCAGCCGTGCCAGGATCATCGTCGCGCCGAGCGTGAGAACGAACACCACGCCCTGGGAGAGGAGCACGAGCGAGCCGCCACGTACTGTGGACCGCTTCAGATCGCCTGGAGCTTCGGTCGCATCCCGGAAGGCATCCGGTCCGGAGAAGGTAGAGTTCCCCATCGCTCCATCATCCCCGCCCGATCAGGGTTTTGACCCACCGTTTCCCCCGGGCCAGCAGACCGGGGGGCAGGCCAGTGGCGACCAGGTAAAGGAGCAGGATCGGGCGGCGCAGGACGCCGTGATACCGGAAGTATCGACGCAGGGCTTTCCGGGTCTCGGGGAGGGCATTGACCGAGAAGGCCGCGATGACCTGATGGCGCAGAACGCGCTCGTCGGTCGCCTCGTCCGGATCCCGTGCGAGAATCGCCTGCGGGTCGAAGGCATCGTAGGCGTCGTATCCCTGTCGCAACCGCTGCTGGTGGAACTCCCGCGCCTGCGCGGCGAAGAGCATCTGATGCTCCAGGTGCTTCAGGGAGAGCGACGCGGCATGCCGGCGGTACCGGAGCAAGGGTTGCGGCAGGCTCGCTAATCGTTCCCCCCGCGAGAGCAGGCGCAGGTAGAGATCGCAGTCCTCCGTGAAGTACATCTTCTCGCGAAAGCGAGTCCGGCCGTCGTTGCGGAACATGATCGTCGGGTGGATCAGCAGATTCCGGTACGGGAGACGCCGCGCCAGGCGATCGGGGTCCGGCTCGCAGCGCAGCCGCCCGAGGGTTCGGCCCTCCGCGTCGATCACGATCGCGTCCGTGCCGACCAGGAAGACGTCCGGGTGCGCGTCGAGGAAGGCGACCTGTCGCGCCAGTCGCTCGGGGTGGCAGACGTCGTCGGCGTCCATGCGCGCGATGTAGCGCCCGGCGGCGGTCCCGAGGCCATGGTTGAGCGCGGGGATCTGCCCCAGGTTGCGTGGATGACGCAGCAGGACGACGCGCGGATCGCGTGAGGCGAAATCCGCCAACAGTCGCGGGGAGTCGTCGTCGGACCCGTCGTCGATCAGGACCAGCTCGAAGTCGGTCCAGGTCTGACCCAGCACCGAGGCGACACTTTCGGTCAGGTACTTCTGCGAGTTGTAGACCGGCATTATCACGGAGACCGCCGGTCGGGGCCGGTCGGGAGTCGAGTTCACCGCCCGCCTCCCGGCGCGCCGGCACGGCGATCGTCCGCCGGCGCCGCGGCCTCTTCGTAGACGCGGCAGAAGGCGTCGGCGACAACTGCCCAATCATAGCGCTCGGTGCGGCCGCGCAGGCTGCGCTCCTCCTCCGCGCGCGTTTGCGGATCGGAGGATCGCGCGGCGAAGACCGCCCGCAAGGCGTCGGCCAAGCTCTCCGCGCGCCCATCCCGGGCGAGCGCGCCGCCGCCGTCGGCGAGCAGGAGCGGCAGATCCCCCACCGGGGGAGCCACCACCGGACGTCCGCAGGCCCACGCCTCGAGCACGACCGTCGGCAGACCTTCATGACGCGAGGCCAGCGCGATCAGATCGCCCGCGCGCAGCAACCACGGCAATCGTTCGCGATCCAGCGGCCCGAGGAATCGCACCCGGGGCCCGGCGGCGCGGCGGCAGCGAGACTCGTCACGACCGATCCCGGCGATCCAGAGCTCGACCCCCGGCAGGCTCTGCGTTGCGTGGATCAGTGCGGGCACGTTCTTCTCCGGCTCGAGGCGTCCGGCATAGACTACGGCCCGTGCGTCCGCGGGCAGACCCAACGCGTGTCGGGCACGGCCCGCGTCCCCCGGGGTGAATCGATCCCGCTCGATGCCCACGGGGATGGCGTGCGCCTTGTCTCGCCACCCGGGGTGGACCCCGAGAACCGCCTCCATGTCCCGCCGCGCCGCGAAGGTGAGGGCGTCGGCGCGGCGCCCGGTCCGGTTCTCGATCCAACGGTAGAAAGCGCCCGCCAGCGGCCCGCCGCGCATGGCCACCGTCCGCCGGTGCCGCCCGTGATAGGTGATCACGAGCGGCCAGGGGCCGCGCAGGAAGGCGAGCGCATGGTCCGGCCGCTGCACGTGGATGATCGTTTCCGGCGGGAAGCTCCACTCCTTCCGGCGCTTCCAGAGCGCCCAGGAAAAATCGCGACCGCGCGCGTCGGAGCGGTCGAGGACGCTGCGGAACTGCGGGTCGTTCTCGGGCCCCGCCCCGCACCCGAGCAGCATCACCGGAAAGCCGCGACTGCGCAGCTGCGTCTCCAGCCCGCGAACGAAACTCGCGGTTCCGCCCATGCCGGCGCGGTCATGTCTCAGCAGGGCGGGGATGACGATCCAGCGCGGAGTCGGCATCACGGCGGTGCGCCGCGCGCGGTGCGCCGGCGCAGGAACGGCGGCAGCATGTCCCGGAGCTCGCGTCGGGTCTCGTCGTCGACGTGCCGGAAGAGGTCCTCCAGCAGCACGGCGAGGAGGACCCCCGCCAGCGTGCCGCCGAGGAACGCCGCCAAGACGAAGAGCGTCCGCTGCGGCCCGCTCTTGCGAAATGGCCGCTCGGCGCGGTCGAGCACCTCGAAGGTCGGATTCGCCTCGCTCTCGTCGATCTTCGTCTGCTCGAGGCGGCCCACGAGGACGCCGTACTTCGTCTCCAGGACCTTCAAATCCATCATCGTTCGCGCGTAGGTTCCCGCCAGCTCGGGCACGCGGCTGAGGGGCAGCACGAAATCGCCCGGCTCGCCCGCCGATACCGCACCCGCGGGACCGTCGAGTTGCCCGACGAGCTGCTGGATGCGCGACTGCAGCGCGTCGATCTCGGTCTGGAGGACGCGCATCTTGGCCGAGCCCTCCCGGTAAACGCTGCCGAGGGTCTCACGCTCCATCTGCGCCGCGAGCAATTTGCCCTGCAGCTCGGCAATGAGCGTCAGGGTGCCGCGGGTCTGGTCGTCGAGCGAGAAGATGCCGTGCTGCGTCTGGAAGTCGGCCATGCGCTGCCGTGCCGCCTCGAGCTCGCCATCGGTCTTGCGCAGGCTGGCCTCCACCATCTGTCGGGTGCGGCGAGCGCGGGTGAAGGCGAGGGTCTGGTTCGCGACGCGCAGCCGCTCCAGGAGCGCGTTCACGATCGCGGCCGCCTTGGCCGGATCCCGGTCGGTGACGCGCACGCGAAGCGTCGCGGGGTCCGGGGCATCGATGCGCGCGCGCTTCTCCAGCTTGCGCAGGGTCATTTCCATCGCCTGCTCCGGCGAGTCGGCGCGGATGCGGTAGTGCTCGACCAGTCCGAGGGAATCCACGACCGCGGCCCCGACGCGGCGGCTGTGCAGAATCGCCAGATAGGCGTCAGCCGAGGGGGCACGCGTCGGCAGGCCGGCGATGCCCGACAGCTCGGAGATCTGGCTCAGCATCTGGAGCCCCGCGTCCCCCTCCGCGAGCTCGAGAAGGATCGTTCCCTGCGCGGTATAGCGGTTCGGCACGAAGAGGACGACGATGGCGGTCAGGACGGGCAGTCCGATCGCCATCGCGAGCACTACGCGGCGCCAGCGGTGGATGACGCGCAGGAGGCCCATGAGCGAGGCTTCGTTGGAAGAGGAGCTTCTCATCGATTCTCTTTCCTGGCCCGGTCGCTGGCGGAAGGACCCGCGCCGGCAACCGGCACTTCCCCCGCCTCGGCGACGCAGTATGGCCGATCCCCGCCCTTGGTGTCACCCCCGACGCAGATCTCCCCTCAACGCGGCTTCCCCTGCCGGATCCGGCTTCGCTCCCGCTCGTATGAGATCGAGCGGCGGATAAGCGACACCCGTCCCAGGCCCTTTACCCACAGCATCGTCGCGCGGGCCCGGTCGGGATTCCAGTTCGGCTTGAATCCGGAGTAGGTCGGGACGTCCGCCAGCTCTGGCGGAACGTCGCGCCAGATCGGTCGCAACGCCCGGTAGGTCATCGCCTGCATCGGATCGATCCGCCAGAAGCTCCTGAAGACCCGAGGCATATAGAAGGGCTGAATCGCGGTGAAGAATTGCCCGGAGAGGATCGTCCCGCCGTTCAGCGCGTGCCGTGCCGCGCGTCCGTAGAGGAGCTCGAACAGCACCACCTTGCGGGCATCGGCGAGATCCCAGCTCGCGGTCGCGTCCCGATACGTTTCGACCAGCAGGTCGCGGGCGGCCGGCTCCAACCCGGGGTACCGCCGGAGCAGCAGGGCGATCGGATCGAAGCTGAAGCGCGTGAGGATCGGAAAGAGCTTGGCCAGTGAGCCGCGTACGCCGCCGTGCGTCAGAAAGGTCCCCCGCTGCAGGACGTCCCCGGCGTAGCCGTCGAAAAAGAAACAACCCTCTCCCCATCGCTGGTGCAGCATTCGGTAGACCGGCAGCAGCTCCGAGAAGGGCCGGTGGCAGACGCCCTCCAGGAGGCGGTGACCCACGTCGTAGAGTTCGTCCGGATAGGTCAGATCCAGCAGCGAGAACTCGTGATAGTCGCGGAAGCGGTCGGCGAAGCGACGAGCGATCGGCCGGTCTCCGGTGTCCCTCGGACCGAAGGTGTAGCCATAGTCGAACGAGCTGGAGGCGAGCAGCAATCGGGAGTCCAACCCGCCGCTGATGGGCAGGATGCGCGGTCGATCCCCCAGCGCGGCGATCGAAGAACGCAGCGCCTGGTGCGGGGATGGCCCGGGCTCGGTCGTCGGGTGGAAGTCGAAGGCGTGCCAGGTCGCATTCGGAGTGATCAGGGCGTTTGGGTCCAAACGGAGAATCCGAGGGTAGGCGGTCAGATTTCCGAAGAGATGGTCCTGGCACCGCAGGATTGACTGTCGCAACGGGTCCGGCGTCGCATCACCCCGGATGAATACGGGTGAGGGAGCCAGTGCGGCAAACGGACTCTCTCCGGCGTAGTAGTGCGGATGCAGCCCAAAGGGGTCGGTAATCAGTGCCCGCTCAGCGCGCGAGAGAAAGAGAATGACATAGGCGCCGGCCTCGATCTCGCGCAGGAGGAGCAGGCGCGCGTCCGCGTCCCGGGCCTCCCAGAAGCTCTCGGCCAGCCCCTGCAAATCGCCGAGACGGCCGCGGAACAAGAACCACCCGGATGCGGCGGCCACCCTGTCGGAGCGATCGTCGATGTAGGTCGGACCCGCGGGCCAGTCGAGGGGATGGTGACTGACAAGGATCCGATCCGTCCCGTGGCGGACGTTCGTGATGTGGGTCGGGACGCCGAGCGTCGCGTCGATCTCGCGAATTCGCTCCTCCGCCCCGGGGACGTTAAGGTAGAGGCCCTTCATTGCGATTCCGACATGTACCCCGAGGAGACCGGGGAGTTATCCGGGAAGCCGTCCGGGGAGTCGCTCGGGAGGGCGGAACCCTCATCGTCCGTGCGCAAGGCCAGCGCGGTCAGGGCCCAGAAGCAGACCATGACCGAGGGCAGAGCGAACACCCAGGTGCCGAAGGTCACCGCCGCGAATCCGATCCAGATCGCCAGCATGCCTTCCCGCAGCGGATCGTGCCGGGGGAGGATTGCCGCCCGGCGGCGGATGAGCGCCCTGCCGATCGTGATCAGGAGAACCAGGAACGCGAGCGTGCCGACCAATCCGGTCTCGATGAGCAGGCCCACCCACGTCTGGTGAGCGTTGTACCCCTTCTGGTAGGAGATGTACTCGAGGAACGTGCCCGGGCCCGAGCCGAAGATCGGCCTCTCCGGGAAACGTCGCAGGGCAAAGATCCAGAGCCCTACGCGCCACAGGAAGCTGTTCTCCCGGCTCGTTACGAGCGCGGTGCTCCAGCGACTCACGAAGGTCGGCAGGAAGCGCCAGATGGCCAGGGCGACGGTCGGTGTCGCGATCCAAAGCAGTCGGGCTCGTCCCCGCAGGCAAACGAGTGCGATGCAGGAGACGATGAACGCGAGCCAGCCGGTTCGGGCGAAGGTCAGATACATCGTCACGAGCTGAAGGGCCAGCAAGATCGTCAGCCACCGCCGGGAGAACCAACGGCCGTCCCACAGGAAGCTGAGCGTCAGGGTCGCGGCCAGGGACAGATAGAGGGCGAGCGAGACCGGGTGCGAGAGAGTCGCGGCGATCCGCACGACCTGTGCTCCGCCCCCGATCGGGGTCTCGGCTCCCAGCAGGGCCGGGATATGGAAGATCAGACCGATCAAACCGACGACACACGGGAAGATGCTGGACAGCAGCGTCGCCCCGACCAACTTCCGCCGGTCGCGAAGGGTGAGGGGCACGACGAATAGGAAGGCGAAGACGATGAGGTGCTCCAGATCGCGCCCCCAACGCTTGATGCTCTCGAGGGGCGAGACGCCAAGAACCGTCGAGAGCAGGGTGACGGCGAGGAAAACCAGATAGACGCGCTCCAGCGCCGTGCCGAACAGCCGGCGGCCTTCGAGCAGAACCCGCACCACCAGGACCCAGAGGAGTGCGGCGGAGAAGGCGATATCCAGCGTGATGCGGGAACTACCGAGCTTCACGAAGTCGAGGTTGACGACGACGAGCAGAAAGAGGGTGAGAACGGTCACCGGGGCGCTGAAGACGCCGCGCGCCAGTAGCAGGGTCGCAAGCACCGCCGCGGGCAGAAAGAGCGGCAGCGCACTCCGCAGTCCCGCCATGAGCGCCAGCGCCGCGGCGCACAGGACCGCCGCTGCGATCAGCACTCCGGTGGATCGCGCGCCGGACGTCGGGACGGCCTTCAGCAATCGGTTCCTCATCCGTCGCGGCCGGCGGGATGCCGGCCCAGGTTCGGGGGGGGAGTATGGGAGATCCGGCGGTCGAAGTCATCCCCGGGCCCCGGCCCGAAGTTGCCAGGCCCCCACGCGACCTCCAATGCGTGTTACCAGGTACCGATCCCCATGAATCCGTGCGCGATCCCCAACGCCACGGAGTACGCAACGCACCACGCTGCCTGATAGCCCACCTGCAACCAGTACAGCCTGGGCTTGGATGACATGATCTGCGCGATCACGACCAACAAGCCGACCAGTCCCGGCAGGTAGAGTCGGCTGCTGATGTAGCCGTCCACCAGCGTCAGACCCATGAAGACGCACAGGACCGCGATTGCCAGGACCGTCAAACCGGGACTCGCGTAACTCCTCCAGCCCCGGACGATGTGGGCGAGATTGTAGGTGCCCAGCCCGACCAGGGCGAAGAAGCCGAGATTGACGGTCCAGCCCGGCCATCCCAGCCGTTGAACGAGCAATCCATCCAGGGTGCTTGTGAAAACGGTGTGGAAGCCTTCGTGATACGCGTGCCCGCCCATCGGCAGGAACGCGAAACTGAACGCCAGGGCGGTCAAGATCAGCGGAACGATGGAAACCCAGCGCATCCGGACGGTGAACGCTCCGGGAAGGAAGGGAAACATTCCCCCCAGGTAGGCCAGTAGGATTGCCCAGTTCCCGAAATACAGCGGGCCGACGGAGGGATTCACGCCTTTCCAGGAGTGGAGCTTCATGCTGTCGGCGACCGAGGAGCCGTTGAAGGCCAGGAAGAGCGCGTAGCCGAGACCGGCGCCCAGGCAAGCGATGGTGATCGGAAGGGCTCGTTCCATGAAGTGCGAGCGATGCTTCCGATAGCGGTAGGCCTCCAGGAGCACCATCGCCGCGGGATACGCGGCGGAGAAGGGATACTGGATGCAGGCCAGGGCCGTGATCCCGAAGAGATACAGGCCCATCAGGCGGCGACGCGCCGGAGACCAGCCGTCCGAGGATCGATGCCATTGCGAGTAGACGTAGATGACCCAGGCGGACATGCCCACGGCCAGGACCGCCCCATTGATCTGGTAGGAGTAGACGAAGAACTGCGGCAGCAGCCCGGCCAGCAGCGGGGCCGCCCACGGCCTGGAGAGGCGCCACGTGAGCGCGATACGCGCGACGAGCAGGATGGTGAGGATGGCGAACGCGGTCTGCGTGAGGCGCAGCAGCACCGGGCTCGACCCCCAGACGCGATAAACCAGTGCCCAGATGGATAGGCTGACCCCAAATACGTCGAGGGGGAATGCGATTCTCGGAAGACTACCCGCCAGGGCCGACGTGGCGGCAAGGTACCGGGGTTCATCTCGGAAAAGGCCCCAATCAAGACCCGAGAAGGCGGCCACGCACAGATAGATGACCAGGAGGCCAATGACTCGTCTGTCCCACATGATCCGGTCCTTGGCGTGCAGAATCGCCGCCGCGATCAGCACTCCGGTGGATCGCGTGCCGGTCGTCGGGACGGCCTTCAGCAATCGGTTCCTCACCCGTCACGGCCGGCAGGACGCCGGCCCTGGTTCGGGGGCAGAGTATGGAAGATCCTGCGGTCGATGTCATCCCCGCGTCCGGCGCGAAGTGCGGGCGCGAAGTTGCCTGGCCCCTGCCGGCGGCGTACGATGCCCGGCCGGAGAACGCGCCCATGTGTGGAATCGCAGGTTTCGTACATGCCGACCCGCAGCGCCGCGCCGACGGCGAGCGCCTGCGGCGGATGACGGACGTCGTCGCCCATCGCGGTCCGGACGGCGAGGGCTTCCATCTGCGCGACAACGTCGCCCTGGGCCACCGGCGCCTGGCGATCATCGATCTCGTGACCGGCGATCAGCCGATGTCCACGCCGGACGGCGCGGTCACGCTTACCTTCAACGGCGAGATCTACAACTACATCGAGCTGCGCGACGAGCTTCGGTCGCTCGGACACGTCTTCACCACCGAGTCGGACACCGAGGTGATCCTGCGCGCCTATGAAGAGTGGGGCCCGGACTGCCAGCAACATCTGAACGGCATGTGGGCCTTCGCGCTCTGGGATCAGCGCCGGCGACGGTTGATGCTGTCGCGGGACCGCCTGGGGTAGAAACCCCTCCACTACGCGGAGCATGACGGCACGTTCCTGTTCGCCTCCGAGATCAAGAGCCTGTTCGCCGGCGGGGTCGAGCGGCGCCCCGATCTGCGTTGGGTGGAGGTCTACGCCTGTCTGAGCTACCTGCCTTCGCCCCACACGTTCTTCGGGGGCATCCACAAGCTGCCGCCCGCATCCTGCCTGCTGTGGCAGGACGGGCGCTGGTCGATCCACACCTACTGGGACCTGCCGCCGGTCGACGAGGCGAATCTGCGAACCGACGCCGCCGCGGTCGAGAGCGAGTTCGCGCGCTTGTTCGCGGATTCGGTACGGATCCGCATGCGCAGCGACGTGCCGTACGGCGCCTTCCTCAGCGGCGGGCTCGATTCGAGCTGCGTCGTCGCCGCGATGGCACGGCTCAGTCCGCATCCGGTCGAGACGTTCACGATCGGCTTCGCCCGGGCGCACTTCGATGAGCGGCTCCTGGCGCGTCAGGTCGCCGAGGCCTTCGGCACCGCGCATCACGAAGAGACGGTGGAGCCGGAGGTCTTCGAGGCCTCGCTGGCGCAGGTGATGCACCACTACGACGAGCCGTTCGGCGACGCCTCGGCGATCCCGACCGGCGCGGTTTCGCGCGCCGCGCGCCGTCACTTTCGCCTCGACGCTGGATTTCAATCCGCGCCTGATCGCGAAGGTCGCTTGGGCCGAACCCGGATTGATCAAGGCGCTGCTGGCGGGTCGGTCGGGCGTGATTCCGATCGAAGAGTACATCGCCGACGTGATGGACCGCTGCCCGTACCGGGATCCGTTCTACCGCCTGATGCACTATCACCTGAAGGTCTCGTTGCCGGATCGGATGCTCGTGAAGGTCGACCGCATGAGCATGGCGCACTCCCTGGAAGTGCGTACGCCGTTCCTCGATCATCGGCTCATCGAGCTGCTCGCGCAGACGCACAAGGACGTGAAGATGCGCGGGTGCGAGCGCAAGAGCATATTGCTGCACACGATCGCCCGAGAGCTGCCGCCCGCGCTACGCCGGGCGCCGAAGAAGGGCCTGCCACCAGCCGGTAAAGTACTTGCGCAGACCCCGTCCCTGTAGCGTGAGGACCTCGCAGTCAGTGCCCGCGGCGATCAGGGAGTCGATCTGGTTCTTGACGAAGACCTGGCGGTGCGGCCGGTCGATGGTGGGATAGCGGGCGACGACGTGAAGCGCGCGGATCGAGGCCGCCGCATGCAGGGGCCGATGCTCGCCGCCGGGTGCGCTCATGTCGCCTCCTCGATGGATTCACTTGCGCGCGCTGACGGCTACTTCATAGCAGTTTCCGGGGTGCCCCGTCGCGGGGATTTCGCGGCTGCGGCATTGACCTTGGGGGATCGCGTGCGGTATGCACAGCGGGGGGAAGGAAGCATGACCGAATCGAGCGCGGGGCGGGGCCGGACATCGGCGCGAAGCCGGATGGGCGAGAGCGTCCTGCCGGACCTGGTCTTGATCGATCCGGCCGTGGGCCCCGAGGGGCTTCGCCGGTTTGCGCCGTCGCTTTGGTCGGAGGCGGATCCGGATCGGCCGCCGCAGGGGTACCGCGAGATCAGCGCCGCCTGCCACGGGCTGCGCGGCTTCTGCCGGGAGGGGCTCGAGGCGGCCCGGCCCGCACCCGATCCGACCCTCGTCGCGCGGGTGCGCGAGTGGGTCGACGCGACGGCGCACCAGTGGAGATTCCCCGAGGTCTTCGGCGTCGGAGACGTAAATTTCTGGGCCTTCCTGCGCGGCCCCATGATCTCCTGGCTGCACGAGCGCATGGCGGTGCGGCGCCTGATCGAGGGTCTCGCCGCGGAAGAGCCGCTGGCCCTGCTCGCCATTGGCGTCGACGCGTCGCACCGGGCACTGTTCCGCGCGCTCGCCGACGCCAGCGAAGGACGCCTCCGTCCGGAGGTCGCCTATCTCGAGCCGCCCGCGCGGGCGCCGCGTCAGACCGCGACCGAGCGCCAGATGCGCCGGCTCTTCCTTCTCCTGCAGGACGGCTGGCACGGTGCAAAGCTGATCATCGAGAACTTCCTCCTGCACCGGCCGAAGTTGCTCTTCGCCTCCGATGCGAGTTGCTGGCGCCGGCGGCGGGGACGCACGGTCGACGTACACCTGGAAAGCGTCTGGCGCGAAGGCCGGCAGCGACCGCTGCGTCTCTACTACCGCACGAACAGCTACCCCCCCGACGTCGGGGCGATGACCTCGGGGCGTCTGGTGCCGACGTACCTGATGCACTTCTTCTTCCTCCTGGCGCAGACCAGCCGCGGTTTCTGGGAGGTCCGGCGGATCAGCCGTCAGTGGCGCACGCTGCGCGAGACGCCGGAGTTCCGGGATTCGCTGGTATTCGATGGGCTGCCGGTGGCGGAGCTCATTCTCGATTGGCTGGACCGAGAGACCGAGCGGCGGCTGCCCTCGAGCGTGCGCGACACGCGTCGGGAAACTTACTTTCTGCGCGGGGTGCGACCGCGGGCGATCCTGCTGACCCATGATCAGGGGGAGAATCGGCCGATCCTGAGCGCGGCGAAGCGGCTCGGCATCCCGACCGCTGCCCTGCAGCTTCGCCCCCTCCACGCCTGGGACCACGCCTACCTGCTTTCGCGGCGCGATCCGGAGCAAGGCGCCTGCCTGCCCGATCATCTCTGCGTCTTCAGCCAGCAGACCAAGGCGTTCCTGGTGGAGCAGGGTGGGTTCGATCCATCGGCGATTGTCGTGACCGGCGACCCGCGCCGCGCGGCGATCGACGGCAACGGGATCGATGGGGAGCGCCCGGTGGAGAACGTGGCGCGGATGCGCAAACGTTGGGGTGTCGAGGGCGACCGTCGCGTGATCGGACTCGCCTGCGGTTTGACCGATTGCCCGCAGGCCCTGGCCTGGCTCGCCGAGGCGCTGGGAGACCGGGACGACGCCTTCGTGCTGCTCTGCCTGCTCGGCGGCGCCGGCATGGCCCAGGGTTTCCTCCCGGGGTGCGGGTTGCGCTGGTTCCACGCGTTGCCATCTGGAGCGTCCGAGGACTGGCGCGAGGGGATCGACCTCCTGGTCACGACCGACTGGACCGAGGCGGCCGAAGCGGTGGCGCGGCGCACGCCGGTCGCCGTGCTCGCGCTCGGCGACCGCCCGCCGCTCGCGGTGTCCGATCCGGGCGCACTGGTGGCGCGCGCATCGGATGTGGGGGAGCTGCGCGGCATCCTGGGGCCACTGCTCGCTCGATCGGAACGTCTGCCCATGGACGAGGCTTGGCGCCGATTCGTCGGCTCGGTCTACGGAGAGCCGGACGGCCGCGCCGCCACGCGGGTGATGGAGCTGATGGAGAGCCTCGCCCGCGGGTCGTGATGTCTCAACGGCATAGGCGACCCTCTTCCGCCGCACGCTTCAGCGCCGTCCAGGACGGATTCCCGCCCGAGCACCAGGTCGCACCGTGCAGGTCCCACCAGGAGGCGAGGCGCCATGGACCGCCTCCGGAATCGCGCGCGAGGAAGACCCGCGCCGCCGAGCGGGGAACACGCCAGACGCTCTCGCGGGAGCCTTCGCAGCGCAGCGTGACCTCCGCCGCCAGCGGGGCGATTTCAATCTTGGCCCATTCGCGTCCGCGCCACTCAAAGCTCTCGACGGCGCCGAGATCGGCCTCGATCGCGAGCGTGCGCAGGCCCTCGTGGTCCAGCAATGCGCGCAACGTGCGAGCCTCGCTCGCCGCATCTCCGCACACCGATGTATCTCCGGAGGGTGGGTGCGAACGGTATCCCGCGTCGAACGCCTCGGCGACCCGAAGCGAGTCGCGTGATCGTAGCGCGCAGAGGAGACCCTCGAGCACTTCGCGCGGATCGGCGGTGCCGGGATAGCGAAAGAGGACCACGTTGCAGCCGACCCGCGCCGTGCGTCCCCAGACATCCCGCGCCTCGAGGCGGATCGCGTGCGGCCCGGGCGCGAGAGCGGGGGGCGTGATCTCACCACCCACGGCGCCGATCGGGACGTCGTCGACGAACCAGACCAGGCGCTCGTCGGGCAGCGCGCCCTCGTCGGGGTCCGTCGCCGCGCCACGCCACGGACGACGCGGGGCATCCATATCGATCCAGCGCTGAGGCTCGGGCCAAAGGATCGCGGCCGAGGGAGGCGCATTGCGGCGAACGCAGACGCGAGCGGGCGCCGACACCGCGCTGTTGCCCGCTTCGTCGACCGCCTCGGCGGCGAGCAGATGGTACGAGCTGTCCGGCAGCTCGCCCGTGACCCAGGGCAGGACCCAGGGTGCCTGGTAGCGCGCGCCGGCGACCATTCCATCGACCAGCAGCGTCACGCATCGGACGCCCGTGTCGTCCGAAGCATCGATCGTGACGCCGACGGTGTCGGCGACCACGCTCTCCGGCGCCGGGGCCAGGATCGAGACCGTCGGCGGCACCGTGTCCGGTAGCGTGATCTCTTCCCGCGACTTCGTACAAGCCGCAAGCGCGAGCAACGCCAGCGCGAGCGAGCACGCCGTGGTAGTCGGGCATCTTCCGAATCGAGAGCAACGCATCGTTCCTCCTCCCGAGGGGTCCAGATCTCAATCCGGTGCGACGCCAACGCGTCGTCACCCCACTCTCAAGGAGGACTAGCAATCCAAGTGCCGGAGTTTCGTCCCTCACGACCGGATCGAGCCGGAGCCGAGGGAGCCGATTGGGAGGTGGTGGGGAATGCCGGACCTAACTCGGTGCAGGGGCTGGGGGCCTCAAAGGGCTCGCCGCGAGTTCCGCAGCGCCTCTCATTGCTCCCATGAGGATCGGTCCACCCGAGAGCGGCGCCGTGCAGAGTGCTGGAGTCGTCAAGCGCGAGGATGTCCGAGCGCCGAGCCCTTTGAGGCCCCCAGCCCCGGTGCCGCAAGATCGGCCGCGCTACCCCCGCAGCACCGCCTCCACCCGCGCCCGGATGATCGGCGCCCGCGCCAGGATCGCCTGCACCTCGGAGTCGGGCAAACCGAGCGCCTCCGGAATGACTGCCGGGATCTCCGGCGGCGCGGGATCCAACTCGCCGCCGATCTCCGAGCGTCGCGCCATCAGGTCCGCCAGCGACACCGCCGTCACGAAAGGTCGCTCGCGCAACCGCCGGCTGAGTTCCTCACGGTCCAGCAATGAAGTCGCCCAGCGCTCCGGCTCATGGTGCGCCGCGATCACGGCCGGGATCGGCTCGGGCAACCGCCACGCCTTCGCCACGCGGTAGCCGATCTGCCCATGATCGATCTCGAGCAACTCGTGCTCGGCGCGATCGAGGCTCCCCGCGCGCGGAATGGCGGCGCGTACCCGGGCGAAGTGCTCGGGGAACTTCTGCTGCATCACGAGCAAGCCGATGTCGTGCAGCAGACCCTCCAGAAACAGGCGGCGCCGATGCGGCAGGGACACACCGATCGCCTGGGCCTCGAACAGATCCGGCTCGATCGTCGCTTCCGGGGCGAACGCTTCCGCGGCGACCCTCGGCACGGGGCGCGATGCCGGCGCGCCGCTCATGACGAGCTCTTCATGCATCTGCTCGCCGATCATGTGCGCGAAGTACCCGGTCGCGATGCAGTGCGTCCAGATCGTCCGCGCCAGGGGCTCGGCCGCGCCGCCATGCAACGTTTGCAGCAGCACCCCGGTGAGCGCCAGGTTCGCCGTGGGTTGCCAACCCAACCACTCGATCGCGCGGGCGATCGTGTCGACCCCGGAGGTGGAACCGAGGGGGGGGCCGCTCAGGACGCCCAGCATCCAGCCGACGAGCGCCGGTTCCTGCTCGATGATCACCGCCAGGTCGTTACCCGAGAAATCCGGGTCGGCCAGGCAGTCGAGGAGCGCGTGGAAGACGTCGGGGGGCGTCGGGATCTCGAGCAGGTCCCGGGTCAGGTGCACGCGCATCTGCCGCGGCAGCGCGGCTCCGGAGGGGGCGACGGGCGCGGGTCGATTCAGGGCATCCTGGATCAGGGTCACGATGCGCGGCATGCGTTGCTGAATCTCCGCCGAGACCGTGGGCGAGAGGTGAAGCACGCGAACGTCGGAGATCACGGTTGCGGTCATCTCGGTGATGGGCGAACCCGGCCAGCGTCCGATGATGCTGCCCGGGCCGTGAGGCCCCGCGTGATCCTGCGGCGACGCGACGGCGACCTCACCCGCCAACACGATGTAGATGCCGGCGTGGCCCGCGCTCGATTCGTAGAGGGTGCGGCCGGCGGCGATCTCGCGCGTACGGCCGAGCCCCAGGAGCAGCTCCAGGTCGGCCGCGGTGCTGACAGCGAAGGGGGGGAAGGCGCCCAGCTCCGCGACCAGCCCGGCGAGCGACTGCTGGATCAGCTGGTCCAGACGATCCTGGCTGCGGTGGGCGATCGAGATGATCCGGTAGCTGGCGCGCTTGAGCCCCCGCACGACCCCTCCCCGCCAGACCAACCGTGCCTTGCAGACGATCGCGTCCCCGGGGATGTCGGTGGGCAGGATGCCGGCGAGAATGATCGGCGGCAGCGGATCGTCGGTGCGGACCTGTACCGAGAAGCCGCTCGAGGAAATGTCCACCGTCTCGCCTATGTAGGTCTTCGATCGGTCGGGAGCGGTAAGGTGGATCGCGAAATCGGCCTGCGCCCTGTGCGATTGACCGAGCAGCATGCGGCAAATTCCCCGTGCCCCGCCAAACGAGGCGAGGCGTTCACGATCCCTTCGAGCCCTGGATCCTGTATCGGAAGCCGCGCGCGGCTTCCTTAGAGAGCGCCCCCCCCCGCCCGGGCCCCGCGGATCAGCGAATCCACGGAAGCCGCTCCAGCCGAGTTCCCGACGGCGTCCGCAGCCGTGCGAAATACGCGCCCGACGGCAGTGTTCGACCGTCGCCGCCGATGCCGTCCCAGGTCAGTCGATGGTCCCCCGTCCCGCGCCAGCCTTGCGCCAGGGTCGCCACGCGCCTCCCCGCGGCGTCGAAGATGCCGAGATCGACCTCGCTCGGGCCCTCGAGGGAGAATCGCACGGTCAGCGGCCCGGCGGCCGGCCGCGGGGAGAGATCGAGACGCGGCACGCCGGCCCGCGGCGAGTCGCCGTCGACGCCCGAGTTCGGTCCGTGCATGCCGACCAGCCAGAACGGGTAGAGGCCCACCGGAATCGGGTTCGGCGTGAGTGGCGCGTAGTCGGTGGTGCGGTAGATACGGATGCCCGGATTGGAGTACGTCCGATCGCAGACGAAGAGCTGCTGCCGGGGCGGATCGACGAGCAGGTGCGTGTAGGCGTACTCCGACGCCGACGCAACCGTGCCTAGGCTCTGGCCAGTGAACAGATCGAACGCCACGACCCGTGTCAGCGGCTCGGGGGTGAGCACGACCGCGAAGCCGGTCATGCCGTCTCCTGTCGCCCAGACGTTCAGGTTGCCCTCCAGGGTCTGCTCGGTGACGACCCACCCGCGGCTCACCATCGCCACCGGGTCGAAGCGCTCGATGCCGGCGTCGCGCGCTTCGTAGGCCCCGGTCTCGCCGATCAGGAAATCGCCGCGAACCGGATCGACGACGATCCAGCTGCTCGGGTCCGTGCCGGCGAGCACGATGCCCTGGACGCCCGGCGTGCCCGGGTCCATGTCGAGGAGCGTGTTGTCCGTGAGGTCGATCACGGCGAGATACGACGGCGGCACCGGATGCCAGTTGCCGTCGCGATCAAGCCGCTGCACCGTCACGAAGAGCCGCCCGCCGTGGATCGCCATGCCGTGCATCTCGGGGAGGCCGTCGGCGTCGGCGAGCGGCGAGAGGTCGATCGAGTCGGTGTGCTGGCCGGTCGCCGGGTTCACCTCCCAGAGATCCGTCTCGTCGTAGCGCGTGACGAAAGCGCGCGTCGGGTTGAGGAAGCAGATGTCCTGCGGGTTCGATCCCGGTCCGACCGAGAACTGCCGGACGGTTTCGAAATCGAGCTGCGGATCGATCACGCGGATGTCGTCGGCGCCCCAGCGTTCGACAACGTAGATCAGGCCCTGATACGAGCGGGCCACCGCGTCCCCGTGCAGCGTCCCGTAGTTGTTGTCGTGCGCCCAAGGGGGATGCATGTCCATCAACGAGAAGGCGCCCGCGCTGTAGTCGTACTCGTTCGTGATCACGAAGAGATAGTCGCCCTGGACGTAGTCGGGGGGCGTGGCCTCTGCCGGCGCGGCGGCGAGCCCGGCGAAGGCCAGCCCGGCGCCGCACGCGGCCGCGCGCAGTTTGAATCCGAATGCACCGGAGCCAGATCGATTGCGGTTCATTTCTACTCCTCCTCCGGGGCCGTCGCGACCGCCGGGATGGCGTTCGCGCCCGTGGGCGCGCCATTGCTCCACGTCATTTCCAGGTACCAGGACCTTCCCGGCAGCGGGTAGCCCCGCACGTCTTCGATGTGCGCGTCGCTCAGGTTCTCGACACGCAGCGCCGCCACCAGCGGGACGCGCGGCACGGCGCAGCGCAGCGCCGCGTCCCCGCTCCACTGCGCGGGGCCGCGGAACTGCGGCAGATTCGATCGTCCCCAGTAGGCGGCGGCGCGGTAGTGCGCCCCCGCGGTGAGCTGTACCGGTCCGCGCGTCAGATCGCAGCGCACATGCGCCTGGAGCGGCGGGTGATAGGTGAGCTGCTTGCCGTGATAGACCGGTGAGGCGCCCTCGTCCCGTGCGTCCTGCCAGTGCAGGTTTCCGGCCAGGGCGGGTCGCACGCCGGCGACGGCCGGAAGCTCGTCGAGGGTGAGGCTCAGCTCGGCGCCGCGGATGCGCGCGCGGTCCAGGTTTTGCGGGCGCGTCTCGCGATCGGAGACCGTCACCATCACGATCATCTGCTCCAGCTCGCTCTGGTAGTAGGCGCCCTCCGCCCGCCAGCGCAGACCCAGCACGCGGCGATCCGGCTCCCAGATCCAGCCCATGTCGCGGCGCGTGCCGATCTCCGGCCGGAGGGCCGCGTTTCCCTGGACCGTGCCGGCATAGCCGAACAACTCGCTGAACGTGGGGAAGCGCGCCTGATGCGCCCAGTTCGCCTTGAGCGTGTGCCCCGCGCCGAGGGTCACGCGCAGGCCGAGGCGGGGGCCCTGCGCGCGGGCGATGTGTTCCGGTCGCGCGGCGAAGGGCTGCCATGGATCGGCGCCGGTGAAGTTGTCCACGCCGCGCTCCCATCGGTAGAAAGCGCTCAGACCGAGTCGGCCCCGGAGCAGCTCGGCTTCGTCCCCGAACGACAGGAGCCGCGCGTCACGCCGCCGGCGGTCTTCTTCGGGGCGGCCCGGCAGAGGCAACTTGCGCAGCACCTCGCGGCGCAGCTCGCCGAGCGCTTCCAGCCGGTGCGTGCCGAGAACGGGCCACGGCGCGGGCCAGGCGTGCCGGAGCTGGAGGCCCGCGCCGCGCCGCCACTGCGCCTGGTCGACTTGACGCGGCGTGCCGGTCACGTGCAGCTCGCGCAGCGGGTCGCGGTAGCTGCGATCGGTCGTCTCGACATACCCGTAGAGCGCGGGGCGCAGGGCGCCCTCCGCGCTCAGCTCGCCGCGATGAAGCCAGGTGAGGGACGTAGATCGCACCTGGTGCGTCGGCTGACGGCTGGTGCCGGGCACGCCTTGATCGCGCGCGGCGCGCTGCGTCGAAACGTCGAAATCGAGGCCGCGCGGCAATGCGAGCGTCAGCCGGGCAAGGAGGTTCTCGCGCCGCGCGTCGCCGTTGGTCCAGTGGAGCCAGGCGTCGTCGCCGGTCTCCACCGCCGTGCCGTTGTCGTTGAAGTAGCGGAAGTCGCCCCGCGTGGTGAAGCGCGACGCGGAGACGAAGTAGCGCTGGCCCCGCCAGGACCCGGCGCTCCAGCCCTCGATCTCGCGCGTGCCGTAGGAGCCGGTCGAAAGGCGTACGCGCGCTCGGCGCGCGCCGCCGGAGCGGGTCACGAGACGGATCGCCGAGCTGGAGGCTTCGCCCCCGAGGTCGGGGGGGGCGGCGCTGCGGTAGATCTCGACCGACTCGATCTGACTCAGATCGACCGCGCTGAGATCGACCAGGCCCTGCGATGCGGTGCGCAGCGGTGTGCGATCGAGAAAGACCTCGACCTGCCCGGGGTCGGCGCCGCGGATCGAGATCGTCGCCATCGCGCCGGGGCCCCCGTAGCGCCGCACCGAGAGGCCGACGCAGCGCTCGAGCAGATCCGGGGCGCTCTCGGCCGGACCGCGCACGCGGTCGACGTCGAGCACGCTGGCGATCGTGCTCTGGCGCCGGAGCGCGAGCGCGCGTACCGGGCGCTCGCCGACAACGAAGACCGTGTCGAGCGGCTCGGGGGAGAGGGGGATCCCTTGAATCCGGATCACGCCGGCCGAATCCGCCGCGGAGGGGTCCCTGGCGGAGACCGCCGGATCGCCGCGTGTCGTTGGGCCTGCGGCGAGGAGCAGGAATGGAACGGCAACCAGCGAAGAGAAGACGAATCGAGCGCGCATCTCCCTACCTCGAGGAGATTGCGGCGCGGACACCGCCCTACAGGTGTCCCGGCGTACGCCTGGTATGTCCCCCGGCAGGTCTTCTGGCTCTCGGATCGTCCGGTACTTCGCGCCTTCCCGCCGCCCGCGCGGCAGTGGCATCGTGCGAAGACCGTCCCCGACTACAGCGGCGGGCCCGCGACGGCTTTCGACCGTCTTCCCTTTTCACCGGCACCGTGCCGGACCGAGGGGACCGAATCCGGGCCGGCGTAGGGGCGCATCCCAGCCACCGAACACCGACCCGAACACAGCCTAGAGCCTGCTCGCCAAGCAGTCAATACGGGATGCGGGGCGGAACTAGACGCCCAGCAATTGCTTCTGGGGCAAACGCTTACTCCCCGGAGTCGCGCCGCCGCGAGACAGAGACAACCCGGAGTTGGCCATGCAAGTTGCCTTGATCCAAACGCAGCTGTGTGATAAGATTTTCGCGTACCTGGAGATGTGTGTAACGCGCAATTTCCACCAACTCCACAGGGCGATCCGCAAAGCCACGTGATCGGGTCAAGGCCCAAGAACATTCTGGGCCAGTGGCGACGGGGCGAACGCGGACGGGGTGCGCTACCTGCAGGCCGAGGGCTAGGAGGTTTCGCCATGAGACGCTTGTCCACACTGTTCGTCATCATGAAGAACTTTGCCATTCCCGTCCTTGCGGAATCGCGGTTCCACCAGCGTTCTGCGTCGTTTTCTTCCCGGACTTCCATCCGGCACACGGAGGGTAGAACAATGTTCAGATCATTTCCGAAGCCCAGTCGTGTCTCCAGCGCCCTCGGCATCGCGCTGGTCGTCAGCGCGTTGCTCGTCGGATGGACGGGCGTGGCGAGCGCCGATCCGCCTTTGACGGGAACGCTGAACATCCCCGGCGACTACGCCACGCTGGCAGACGCCATCACGGACCTCAACACCGATGGCGTCGGCACGGGCGGCGTGACGCTGAACCTTGTCGCCGGCAACCCCGAGACGGCTCCTGCCGGCGGATATGTCATCGGCGGGACCGGGTCTCTCGTCCTCACGACGAGCAGCTCCGGCAACCCCGTCACGATCCAGGGTAACGGGAACACGATCACGGCCCCGACCCCCCAGACGGTCGGTAACCTCAACGACGCGATCTTCAAGCTGATCGGCGCCGACTGGATCACGATTGTCGGTTTCACCATGCAGGAGAACCCGGCGAACCTGGTCACGACTCCTGCGGCCAACAACATGACCGAGTGGGGCGTCGCGCTCCTGCACGTTTCCACGACGGACGGGTCCCAGAACAACACGATTCGGGGGAACACGATCTCCCTGAACCGGAGCTACACCAACACCTGGGGCGTGTACGCCAACAACCGGCACTCCGCCACCGCCCCCACCACGACTGAGGACGTCACCAACAGCACGACGGGCCCGCAGAACGGCAACAAGGTCTACGAGAACGCAATCAGCAACGTCAATATGGGTGTGGCGCTCATCGGCACCGGTACCGCGGCGTACCAGGACGTCGGCAACGACGTTGGCGGCAGCTCAGGCGGAACGGGAAACACGATCTCCAACTGGGGTGGGGCGGCGGCTGGCAGCAGCTACATCTCCAACTCCGGAACCTCGTACTGCATCTTCATGAACCACCAGACCGCCGACAACGTCTCCTACAACACGCTCACCAGCGCCGCGGTGAGCGGCACCACCGTCACCTTTCGCGGCATCTTCAAGGACTACACGGCGACTGCTCCGACGGGCACCTTCACGTCGAACATCACGAACAACGCCGTCACGATGACGAGCGGGTTCACCTCGGGCACGTTCGAGGGGATTCGCAGCCAGGGGATGACGACCCTGGGCACCGCGACCATCAACATCAACTACAATACGATCCTCAACTGCGCCGTGACCGGCGCGGCTTCATCGAGCGCGATCTACGGCATCGTCAACAGCTCGGTGCCGGGCGCGCTCAGCATGAGCAACAACACCATCCGCGGCTGCACCTCCAGCGCCACGACGGGCGGGCTCTATGGGGTCTACAACAGCGGCGCCGTGGTCAACACCGTCAACCTCAACAACAACCACATCGGCGACGCGACCGCCGGCGCGATCACGTTCAGCGCGGTGACGAGCGGCGCGATCTACGGCGTCTACAACTCGGGCGGCGCTGCCACCTCGTCGGTGTCGCTCCAGAACAACGACGTCCGCGGCATCACGCAGACGGTGGCCGGGAGCAACACTCACTACTACGTCTACAACTCCGCCGGCGCGCTGTCCATCAACATCAGCAACAACACCTTCACGAACCTCATCGCGAACACGACCGGCTCCGTCTACTTCATCTATGACAGCGTCTCCTCGGCGGCCGGCGGGAGCAAGACGATCAGCGGCAACAGCATCGCCACCGCCTTCAGCAAGACGGGGGCCGGCGGTTCGTTCTACCTCTACTACAACTACTCCGGCTCGCCGGCCGGCACGACCCAAGCCAACAGCAACAACAACTTCTCGAACATCACGGTGACCGGCGCCACGACGGTCTATGGCTGGTACAACGGCGACGGCGGCGCGCCCACCAAGACCTACCAGGGCAACACCTTCGCCAACTGGACGTGCGGCACGAGCGCGGTCACGGCCATGACGCTGAGCTATGCGACCACCGCCACCGTGGCGCAGAACACGATCCAGAACATCACCGGCGGCGGTGCGATCACGGGCATCGCGCTGGGCGGCTCGATGACCACGGTCAACGCCTACCAGAACACGATCGGCACCCTGGCGAGCACCGGCGCGTCCGCGGTCCAAGGCATGACCACCTCCTCGGGCACCACGGTCAACCTCTACAAAAACAAGATCTACGACCTGAGCGGCAGCAACGCCTCGACCACGGTCAACGGCATGCTGATCTCGGGCGGCACGACGGTCACGGCAACCAACAACCTGATCGGCGACCTGCGGGCGACGGCCGCCACGGCGACCGCCGACGTGGTCCGAGGCATCAGCGTCACGT
>Ga0315286_10001193_pt1 | contig 23315 bp, 19 predicted proteins | sample YL17G10_0_MG_FD_205038 | JGI IMG/M metagenome (GOLD analysis project Ga0315286, IMG submission 205038) | Sediment microbial communities from Yellowstone Lake, YNP, Wyoming, USA - YL17G10_0 | ecosystem: Environmental > Aquatic > Freshwater > Lake > Sediment | place: USA: Wyoming | collected...
CTCGCGGCTCGGGACCTACTGGGCGCTCCGCCTGTTCTGGGGCGGACTGTTCGCGGGGGCCGCCGGCCTGTTCGTGCGCCAGTTGTTCCAGGGCGGCGCGGATGCGCCGCGCTTCGCCCTGCTCTTCGGCATCGCCGCCGTGCTCGTCTCGCTCGGCTACGGGCTCTTCTCGTCCATCCGCGAGCCCGCCGCCGCGCCGTCCCCCGAGACCGCGAGCCCGCTCGGCATGCTGCGCGAGGGCCTCTCCATGCTCGCGCACGACGCGCACTTCCGCCGCCTGCTGATCGCGCGCGCGACGCTCTCGGTGTGGTTCGCGTCGGCGCCCTTCATCGTGCTGTTCGCCGTGCACCAGCTGGGCGGCAGCGCGCGCACCGCGGGCACGTTCCTGCTCGTGCGGATGGCCGGATTCGTGCTCTCGAACCTGCTCTGGCACCGGCTCTCGGTCCGCCACGGCGACCGCGTGCTGCTGCGCATCGGCGCGGCGGCCTGCAGCGCGCTGCCACTGGCGGCGGCCGCGATCGCCGTCGCCTCGCCCTGGGGGTTGGGCTGGCTCCGAGCCGGCGCCGCCGTACTCGCCCTCGAGGCCGTGGTCGGCCTGGGCGGTGCGGCGCAGAGCGCGATCGGCGTGGGGTATTCGAGCCTCATGCTGCTGCTCGCCCCGCCGGGACGCCGCCAGGCCTTCGTCGGGCTGATCAACACGTTCCTGGGTCCCACCATGCTGCTGCCCATGCTGGGCGGGGCGCTGGTGGACTGGCTCAACGCCCCGGTGCTGTTCGCGCTGTGCGCGGCTGCCGGCCTCGTGGGCGTGCGCGCCGCCTGGAAACTGCGCGACTCGCGCGGAATTCCGGCAGAGGCCCGGGTCCCCGGCGGCGCCCGGACGCCCGAGGATGCCGGATGGACCGACGTGGATCGCCCCGGAGGTGCCGGGTGATGGTTTCCGCCCGGCGTCACCGTCGGCCCGAGTTGATGGATCAGCCCGGCCTCGACTTGCGCGCGCACCGGCAGGCGCTCGACGGCCTCGGCCGCGCCCACCGGGTCAGCCGCAGCGACGCGGCGATCTGGCCCGCGATCCGCGAGATCGTGCCGCGCTCCCGGCGTCCCCTGCGGATCCTCGATCTCGCCTGCGGCGGCGGTCACGTCGTCGTCGACCTGGTCCGTCGTTGCGCCCGTGAAGGCGTGGCGGTCGAGGCCTGCGGGGCCGATCTCAGCCCCGTGGCGACCGACTACGCCCGCACCCTGGCAACTCGCGCTGGATTGCAGCGCGTGACCTTCGTCTCCCTCGACGTCGCGAGCCAGCCGCTGCCGGTCGGGTTCGACGTCGTGCTCTGCTCGCTGTTCCTGCACCACCTCGATGACGACGAGGCGGAGGCTCTCCTGCGGCGCATGCGGGGCGCGGCGCGCCACCTGGCCGTGGTCTCCGACCTGCGAAGGACACGCCTCGGGTACCTGTTCGCCTGGGCTGGATGCCGGCTGCTCTCCCGATCGAGGGTGTTCCGCGCCGATGGCCCGCGCTCGGTCGAGGCGGCATTCACCATGGACGAGGCCCGGCGCCTGGCCGAGCGCGCCGGCCTCACGGGCGCCCGCATCGTCGCGCGCTGGCCCCAGCGTTTCATGCTGACCTGGAGGCACGATGGCAAACGCTGACGCGGCCGCGCGCCTGGGCGCCACGATCGACGTCCCGGATGCGGCGGCGAGGACCTGGGACGTGCTGGTCATCGGCGCGGGACCCGGCGGGGCGTTCGCCGCGCGGGAGGCCGCGCGCACGGGCCTGGCCACGCTGCTGGTCGAACGGTCGTCGTTTCCTCGCGCCAAGGTCTGCGGCGGGTGCCTGAACCACACCGCGGTCGGGACGCTGGAGCGCGCCGGTCTGGGCGACCGCCTCGCCCGCCTCGGTGGACCCGCGATCACCACGGTGCGCCTGCGGCAGGATCGGCGGCAGGCGCCGATCCCCATGCCGTCGGGCGTGGCGGTGTCACGCCGCGCGCTCGACGCGATGCTGGTCGTGGCGGCCATCGAGGCGGGGACACAGTTCCTGCCCGAAACGACCGCGGTCATCGCCCGCGAGCCGGCGAAGGCCGCGCCGGCCGGCCATCGCCTCGTGGGCCTCGACTCGCGCGGCCAACCCGCGGTCCAGGTCGAAGCCCGCGTCGTCATCGCCGCCGGTGGTCTGGCACAGACGAGTCTGCGCGCGTGCGGCGAGTTCGAGAGCGTGGTGTCCCGGGATTCCCGCATCGGAGTGGGCACCGTGGGCCCGGCGGGCGCTCTGGCCCTCCCGCCCGGAACGATCACGATGGTCGTCGGGCAGGCGGGCTACGTCGGCGCCGTGATCGTCGAGGAGGGTCGGATCCACGTGGCCGCCGCGCTGGATCCGCACTTCATCCGGCAGTGTGGCTCCCCCGGTCGCGGCGTCGCGAGCGTGCTCGAGGGTGCGGACGTCCCGGTCGGTGACGCCTTCGACTCGCTCGATTGGCTGGGCACGCTCCCCCTGACACGGCGCACGCTCCGCCCGGTCGGCCGGCGCGTGCTGCTCGTGGGGGACGCGTCCGGCTACGTCGAGCCGTTCACCGGCGAGGGAATGGCCTGGGCGCTGGCGATGGCAAGTGTGACCACGCCGTTCATCCTGCGGGGCCTGCGCGCGTGGGACGAACCCCTGGAACGCGAGTGGATCGCGACCCGCGACGCCCTGACTGGCCGCCAGCGGCGCACGTGCAGGATGATTGCGCGCGCGCTGCGGGCGCCGTGGGCCGTGCGGGGGGTCATCGAGCTGCTCGCCCGTTGGCCGTCACTGGCGCATCCGATCGTCTCCAGGCTCGGCGCCGGGCTCGGCGCCCGACCGTGCACGAAGACAGGAGGGGTGTGATGAGTCTGTGGATCGAGGGCCTGGGGACGGGCGTGCCGCCTCACGAAGCCACCCAGGAACAGGCCGCGACCTTCGCGGAAGCGCTCGGACCGGAGGACGACGAGCAGCGCCGCCAGCTGCGCGCGATCTACCGGCTCTCGCGCATCCGGACCCGGCGCAGCGTGCTGCAGGAGTCGCCCGGCGCCGGGGGAGTGGCAGGCCAGACCTTCTATCCTCCACGGCGCGACGCGGAGGACCGGGGTCCGTCCACCTCCGCACGCATGCAAAGGTACGAAGCCGAGGCGCCCGGGCTGGCCGTCCCGGCCGCGCGGGCAGCGCTGGCGGACGCGGGGCGCTCGCCCGCCGAGATCACGCACCTCGTCACCGTCTCCTGCACCGGGTTCGTCGCCCCCGGTTTCGACGTGCAGCTGATGCGCCAGCTGGGCCTGCCGGCGGCGACTTCGCGCACGCACCTCGGGTTCATGGGCTGCCACGGCGCCTTTCACGCGCTGCGCGTGGCGAAGGCGTTCACGGACTCGTCCCCGCACGCCTGCGTGCTGATCTGCGCAGTCGAGCTGTGCTCGGTGCACTTCCAGTACGGCTGGTCGCCCGACCTCGTGGTCGCCAACGCGCTGTTCGGGGACGGGGCGGGCGCCGTGGTGGCCAGCGGCACCGCAAGGAACGGGCGAGGAGACTGGGAGCTGACCGCCAACTCGTCTGCGCTGCTCGACGACTCGGCGGACGAGATGACCTGGCGGATCGGCGACCACGGCTTCCAGATGACGCTGTCGCCGCGCGTGCCCGGCCTGATCCAGGGATCGCTGAGACCCTGGCTGGACCCGTGGCTCGCCAGCCAGGCGCTGAGCATCGAGGACGTCGCGAGCTGGGCCGTCCATCCCGGGGGGCCGCGGATCCTCGAGGCCTGCGCCGAGGTGACGGGGCGCACCCGCGCGGACTTCGCCGTGTCCCACGAGGTGCTGGCCGAGTTCGGCAACATGTCGTCGCCGACCATCCTGTTCATCCTCGAGCGCCTGAGGCGCCGAGCCACGCCACGCCCGTGCCTGGCGATCGGCTTCGGCCCCGGCCTGAGCGCGGAGGCGGCGCTGTTCAGGTGACACGGCCGGAGCGGGCGATCACAAGGCACGCGGCGTGGTGCAACCAGGTCCGGAGGGCGAGCGAGCGACATGGCGAGCGGCAGGGTCCGGCCAGGTCCGAGGGCGAGCGTGCGGGTGATCAGCCGTCCTTCGGGCCTGGCCGCACCTCGCCGCCCCGCATACGTCCCGCCGCCCGCGACACGTCCAAGCGCCCCGCCCGCCCTTTCCCAGCTCTGCACCTCGCGCCTATACTCCCGCAGTCGCCTCCGCCGCGCAGTCCCACCCCGATCCCGGACGATCCATGATGCAGGAAATCCCGCAGGACTCGCTCGCCGCCCGCGGCCAGACCGAGCGCACCCGCATCTCGTGCCCCGGCTGCGGCCGCAACGACTACGTCGCCTGGCCCGCCGACCAGCCGACCTACCACTGGAAGTGCTTCAACTGTCGCAAGGAGTTCGACCTCGGCCGCGGGGCCGGACACTGAGCATGCCCGCCATCACCACCGTGCGCGTGAGCGAAACCTTCCTCTCGCTCCAGGGCGAGGGGCCATCGGCCGGCGTGCCTGCGCACTTCCTGCGACTGCAGGGCTGTTCCGTGGGTTGCAGCTGGTGCGACACGAAGTATTCCTGGGACGCCGCCGACGGGCGTGAATCCGAGCCCGGCCTGTTGCTCGAGGAGTTGCGCACCCTCGGCGTCGCACCACTGCTGGTCGTGACCGGCGGCGAGCCGCTCGAGACGCCGGCCCTCGTCCCGCTCCTCGAACGCGCCCTCGAGCGCTGGGAGCGGGTCGAGGTCGAGACCGCCGGCGTGCTGCCGCCACCGCTCTCGCACGAACAGTTGCTGTGGAACGTCTCGCCCAAACTGCCCCGGGCCACGCCGAACTGGGAGCGGACCTGGCGGCACACCGCCGCATGGCTCGCCGAGCCCAACGCCACGTTCAAGATCGTCGTAGGCGAAGCCCCGGACGAGGGCGACCTGCTGCGCCTGCTCGAGGAGCACGCCATCCCGCCCGGGCGCGTCATGCTCATGCCTGAGGGGTGCACCGACGACGGGCTGCGCGAGCGCGCGGTGGCGCTCTCCGAACTCTGCAAGCGCCACGGCTTCCGGCTCTCGCCCCGCCTCCAGGTGTGGCTGTGGGGCGCACGGCGGGGCGTGTGAAGGTCCCGGCGTGAGCGACCGCGCGGTCGTGCTGCTTTCGGGCGGGCTCGATTCCTCCACCTGCCTCGCCTGGGCGCGCGACCAGGGCTTCGAGTGCTGGACACTCGCGGTGGACTACGGCCAGCGGCACCAAGTGGAACTGGAAGCCGCGCGGCGCGTGGCGCAGGCCCTCGGCTCTGCCGGGCACCGCGAGGTCAAGCTGGACCTGCGCGCGATCGGGGGCTCGGCCCTGACCGCCGACTTCGAGGTGCCGCGCGACCGCGACGAGCAGGCGATGGGCGCGGACATCCCCGTCACCTACGTGCCCGCGCGCAACACTATCCTGTTGGGACTCGCCCTCGCCCTGGCGGAAACGCTCGACGCGCACGACCTCGTGGCCGGCATGAACGCGCTGGACTACTCGGGATACCCGGACTGCCGTCCCGAGTTCGTGCGCGCCTTCGAGGCCCTCGCGAACCTGGCCACCCGCGCCGGCGCCGGGGGCACGACCTTCACCGTGCACACCCCGCTCATGAGCCTCGACAAGGCCGGCGTGATCCGGCTCGGGCGCGCGCTCGGGCTCGACTACTCGCTCACCCACACCTGCTACGATCCCGCCCCGGACCCGGCTTCGCCGGGTGCCCGCGCAGCCTGCGGACGCTGCGATGCCTGCCTGCTGCGCCTGAAGGGGTTCCGCGAGGCCGGCGTGCCCGACCCCGTGCGCTACGTGACGGACACCCCGGGCCTCGAGCCCACTTCCCGGACCTGACCATGCGTGTCGAGCTGACCAAGGAGTTCCACTTCGAAGCGGCGCACCGTCTGCCGATGGTGCCGCCCGAGCACAAGTGCCACCGCCTGCACGGCCACTCGTTCCGTATCGAGATCACGGTGGCGGGCGAGGTGGACGCGAAGACCGGCTGGTTGGTGGACTACGCCGGCATCACGGCCGTGGTGCAGCCCGTGCTCCAGGGCGAACTGGACCACCGCACGCTGAACGACGTGCCCGGACTCGAGAACGCCACCTCCGAGGTGCTCTGCGGCTGGCTGTGGCGGCGGCTCGCGCCCGGTCTCCCCGGCCTCGCGGCCATCACCGTGCACGAAACCTGCACGGCGCGCTGCACCTACCGGGGGAAATGAGCGGAGCCCGGCTCGTGCCAGCACCACGCCGCTGGTCCGGCCTTCGTCGGGCGGGTAGAGTCCCCACCGCCATGCGCACGCGCCGCCTCTGGATCGCCGCCGCCGTCCTGCTCGCCGTGCTGGGCACGGCGCGTCTGCTGGCACCCACCGCGATCTCCTGGGGACTGCGGCACGCCGCCCGCAAGCACGGGCTCACCGTCCGCTGGGATCGCCTGCGCGTGCGCCTTCCCCTGCGGGCCGAACTGCGCGGCATCGTCGTCTGCGAGCGCGCCCGGGGTGACACGCTGGTCACCGCCGACTCCCTTGGGGTCGCGCTGGATCCCTGGTCAGTCCTCTTCTTCCGCCCGCGCGCCAGCGACGTCGCGATCGCCCACGCGCGCCTGCGTCTCATGCCGCACCCCGCGAGCCCGCCCGACACGCTCGGCCCCGAGGAGGATCTGCCCGCCGCGGTCAGCCCGCGCGCCGCGAAGCTGCGCCAGGCGGCCGAATCGCTCGCGCGTCTGCTGCTCGCGCCCGCGCGGCGGCTGCCTCGCCTCGAGGTGCGCGACCTCGTGGTCGCAGCACCCCCCACCGAGGACACCCCGCTGCGCGGCGGCCGGCTCGCCTGGCTCTCGCTCGACCACGCCCCCGGCGGCATGCGCCTGCGCGCGGCCGGGGCGCTCGACTTCGAACACGAGATCCGCTTCGACGTGGAACTCTCCTACGGGCACGACGACCGGCTCACGGGCGCGGCCCTGCTGGACCTCGGCGACTCCGCGGACGGCCCGGGCGGGCGCCTGCGCGTCACCGTGAACGGCGCGCTCACGCAGGACCGCCGCGCGGGCGTGCTCCGGCTCGCGGACTCGACGCGCGTCTCCTTCGGCAGACTCCCGGTCACGCTCGGCGGCTCGCTCGAGCATCACGGGCCCCGGCTCACCTTCCGCCTCGCCGCCGACGACATCACCGAAGAGCGCGTCCTGGCGAGCGTGCCGGGCGAGGTGCTCGGCCCCCTCGCCGGGCTCACCGTGCGCGGCTCGTTCGACTACCGGCTCGCGCTCGACCTCGACCTGGCGCGACCCGACAGCGTCCGCTTCGAGGCCGACGTCATCTCGCACGGGCTCCTCCTCGACTCGGCGCGCACCACGCTCGACCTGTTCCGCCTCGAGCGGCCCTTCCTGGCCACCATCCACCTGCCGCGCGGGCGCCTGGTCGCCCGCGAGATGTCGTCGCTGAATCCCTTCTTCCGTCCGCTCCAAGGCATCGACTCCACCCTGGTCCACGCGGTGCTCACGAACGAGGATGGCGGCTTCTTCCGCCACCGCGGCTTCAACCCCGAAGCCATCCAGCTCGCCATCGCCTTCAACGTAAAGGCAGGTGCCTGGCGCCGCGGCGCGGGCACCGTCACCATGCAACTGGTGCGCAACCTGTGGCTCGGCCACGCGCGCACGCTTTCACGCAAGGCGCAGGAGGTGGTGCTGGCGTGGGTGCTGGAGCACCTGGCGGGCGCCTCGAAGCGCCGCCTGCTCGAGCTCTACCTGAACATCATCGAGTGGGGCCCCGACGTCCACGGCGCAGCGGAGGCCACGCGCTACTATTTCGACGAGGACCCGGCCCGGGTCACGGTGGACGAGGCGCTCTTCCTCGCCACGGTGGTGCCGGCGCCCACGAAGTGGCGGTACCGCTTCGCCCCCGACGGCTCGCTGCGCCCCTTCGAGCGCGCGCAGATGCATTTCATCGGCCGCGCCATGATCGCCAAGGGCTGGCTCGACCCCGCGCTGCTGCCGCCGGCCGATTCGCTGAGCGTCACGCTGCGCGGTCCCGCGCACGAAGCGCTGTTCCCGCCCGACAGCGCCGCCGCGGACAGCGCCGGGCCGGGCGTCCTGGTCCAGCGCGGGGGAGACGGACCTTGAAGCCGGGGCGCATCGCGCACCGTCGCGCGGCGCGGGCCGGTGCGAAGGCCGCATCGGCCGCGGTCGGGACGCGCCCCGGCACCCCGCCCCGGTCCGGGCGCCCACGCGCTCCTCTGCTCTGGGCGATCGGGGGCGCGCTGGCCATCCTGCCTCTGCTCTGGACGAGCCGCGCGCCGACGCTCGGCGTGCCTGTGGCCGACGACTACTTCTTCCTCTCGCACCTCGCCTTCGGGCCGCCACTCGACTTCTTCGGATCGATGGGCGCGGCCTACTACTGGCGTCCCGTGAGCCGCCAGCTCTACTTCCTGCTCGTGGGCCCGTGGCTGCCGCGCGCGCCCTGGCTCGCCCCGCTGCTCGCCGTGCTCCTGCTCCTGGCGCTCTACTCGGTGCTCTACCGCCTCGCGCGCCGGCGCTTCGATGCGCCGGTCGCGGCCGCCCTCGCCTGCTTCCCGCTCCTCGCCGAGCCCGCACGCATCTTCCTGGCCTGGCCGAGCGCCGCCCAGCACCTGCTCGGCGCGCTCTTCGCCGCGTTCGCGGTGGAACGCGCGGCCGCAGGCAGCCTGCTCCCCTCCGGCGCGGCGGCGCTGCTGGCACTGCTCAGCAACGAGGCCGCCTTCGTCGTCCTGCCCGCGCTCCCGTTCCTGGCGTGGTTCCGCACGCGATCGAGGGGCGAACTCGCGCGATGGAGCGCGGGGACGCTGGCCGTCGCCGCGCTGTGGGGCGCGGGCTACGCCGTTGCGCGCGCACACGGCACGAACTTGCCAGCGGGAGCCGGAGCCGGCCTGCAGGCGACGCCGCTTTGGACGGTCCTCGTTCAGGCCCTCGTTTCGCAGTTGGGCGGCGAGGACCTCTCCCCGCCGCTGCGCGACGCGCTCCTCGCGCTCTGCGGCCTGCTCGTGGCGGCGGCGCTCGCGTTCTCGCTGCGACGCGCGGCGCGCAGGCGGATCGTGCGCGCGGCGCCCGCGCTGCTGGGTGGCCTCGCCTGGTTCGCCGTCGGCGTCGTGCCGCTCGTCTTCGTGCTGCCCGACTGGAACGCGTGGCGCACCACGGTCGCCTCTCTTGGCCTCGGCTTCGCGCTCACCGGCTGGCTCGGGCTCGCATCCCCGTCGCTCGCGGGCGCGCTGGTGGCGTTGCGGCTGGCGGCACTGCTGCACGCGCCCCCGGCGCCCGCGGTCACCACGGACGTACCGCCCCCGGCAACCTCCGACTTCTCGTTCGCGCGGATCACGCGCCTGCAACGGATGGTCGAGTCCACGCGCTCCACACTGCTCGAGCGGACCCCTCACCTGGGGCACCATGCGATCGTGCGATTCTGGAACCTCCCGCGGTTCGCCGAAGTGGGCTTCGCCGGCCCGCGCGCGCTGCACGTGTGGTACGGCGACAGCACCCTGGCCTGGACGGGGTTCGGCGGCAAGGAAGGCTGGGCCGCGCCGAGGGACGCATTGGTCGAGTACGACCGCAATCGGCCCTGGCCGGCCACGGTCATCGAGCCGCAGGCCGCGGCGCTCTACCTCGCGGCCTGGGACAGTATGCTTGCGGGCTCCTGGCAATCCGCGGACTCTCTCCTCCTGAGGGCGCGGCGGACCCAGCCAGGGGAGGATCTCGTGTTCTTCGGTCTGCTCGACCTCATGCACGCCCAGATCGCCTTGAGGACCGGGAACGACGCGCGGGCCGACTCGATACTCCAGGCCAGTCGCCGCCTCACCGAATCGAACTGTGCCTACTGGCTGCTGACGGCGTACATCGCGCTGCGGCGCGGCGACCGCCCCAATGCCGCGCTCGCGATGCGCGAATGCCTTGAACGCGACCCGCATGACCCGGATGTCCTGCGGCTGGCGCGAGAGTTGGGCGTCATCCCGCCGGATCGCTGAGGCCGCCGGGGTCGGGTGGACTCCCGCCGCGGTGGATGCGAAGATTGTCCCGGGTGAGCAGCATGGTCGGCCCTGCCCTCCGGCGGCAGGACGCTGGGAATCCCGGGTCGGTTCTTCCACGACAGGGACGTTCGCCGGCCCGAACACCACACCTCGCGAGGGATCCCGACATGCCACTACGCTTCCTCAACTCCGCGGCTCTCCGCGCAGCGTCCGTGCTCGCGCCGATGCTCGCAGCTTCCACGCTCTGCGCCGCGGTCACCGGGCCGTCCGTGGCCCGCACGGGGGAGTTCGACCGGGACTCCCGGCCGGCGGCCGGGACGCAGGTCTCCTCGTATGCCCCCGCGCTCAAGCGCCTCCAGCGCCAACTCCTCCTCCAGGGCGCACGCCAGCGCATGGCGCGCGCGAGGGCGCTCACCAGGCTGGCCCGCAGGCACCCCGGGCAGGCGCTGTCCGGCTCCGGAGTCCGGCGACCGGGCGACTGGAACGAGAACGGCGGTCCCCAGGGCATGGGCGCCCGCGCGCCGATGGCAGGCATGGCCTCGCCTGCCGGGACCGCCGCCGGACTGGTCCCCGACGTGCTCGTCAACGACCGCTCGCAGGACGCCGCCTTCACGAGCATCGGGCAGGCCGAGCAGATGATCGCCGCGCACGGCTCGAACATCCTGGTCGCCTGGAACGACGGGCTGGGGCTCGCGACCGCTCCGCTCACGAGTGCGCAGGGCTACGGCTACTCGGTGGACGGCGGGGCGACTTACACCGACGGCGGCTCTCCGCCGGTCCCGGCGGGCTGGCGATGGGCCAGCGACCCGCTCGTCACGGTGAACGAGAAGACGGGTGATTTCTGGTTCTGCGCCATGGTGGACGACAACTTCACGATGAACGGCATCGCGCTCGTGAAGGCGCGCTTCGACGCCGGTGCCGTGCAGTGGAGTGCCCCTGAATTGGTGCGCTCGGGCAACAATTCCTCGATCCTGTTCGACAAGCCCTGGCTCGCGGCGGACTCGCTCAGCGGCCGGCTCTACCTTTCCTACACCGTCTTCAGCGCCGTCAGGGACACCATCGTCTTCCAACGCTCCTCGGTCGGCGGCACGGACTGGGACGACCCGCTGCGCCTCTCTTCCAGCGCCGAAGCCGGGTTCGTGCAAGGCGCCCGCCCCGTGGTGGGCCCGGGTGGAGAAGTCTACGTCACCTGGTACTCCATCGGCTCGGTGGACGCGGACTCCATGAGGATCCGCAAGTCGACCGACGAGGGTGCGTCCTTCGGTGCGGCCGTCACCGCGGCCTCGATCTACTCGAACTTCGGCAGCGGTGCGCCGGGGTTCAACCGCGGCACCGGCGTCACCTACCCCTCGATCGCGGTGGATCGTTCGACCGGGACGCACCGCGGACGCGTCTACCTGGCATGGAACGAGTCCATCGACTTCTACGACTCCGCCCTGGGCACGACCGGCTCCATTTCCGAAACGGAGACCAACGACTCGCGAGCCACCGCGGATGCGTTCGCCCCCGGCAAGGTCCTGAGGGGCGCCCTCTCGTCGCTCTCGGACGACGACTTCTTCAGGTTCAACGGTGTGGCGGGCCAGACGGTGATCTTCTTCACCGACTCCATCAGCTCCACCTTCAGCCTGTCGCTGCGACTCTTCTGCAGCGACGGCGCGACGCGCCTCGCCCTCTCCGCGCCCGGCAAGGGGCTGACCAATTTCATCTGCTTCACGCTGCCCGTGAGCGGCACCTACTACCTGCGCTGCAACTCGTGGGACAAGAGCACGGGCGCCTACCGGATCGTCACGGGTCTCGACACGCCCACGGTGGGCGAGCGCGCGCGCGACCACCGCGACGTGTTCGTGGCCTGGTCGGACGACGGCACGACCTGGTCCACCCCGGCCAGGGCGAGCGACAGCCCCGTGGGCTACGACGACTGGCTCCCCGAGGTGGCCGTGGGCGGGGACAACACCGACGCGCGGGTCGGCGACGGCAGGCCCTACTGTCTCTGGTACGACTGGCGTGAATCGCCCTCGACCTGCGGCGGCGGTTCGAACGTCTACCTGTCGCGCTCGGACGACCATGGCGTCACCTGGACCCCGGTCGGCGCCCTCAACGCGACGCGGACGGATTGGACCAACGTCGACAGCAACATCGCGCCGAACCAGGGCGACTACCTGTCGCTGTTCGCGAACGACTCGAGCCTGTACGCGGCCTGGGCCGACGGGCGCAACGCCGACTCCGACATCTACGCTGCCACCGTGCCACTGCCGGCCACGATGGACGTGGTCGCGCCCCCGAGTGTCGAGGTCACGCCCGGGCGCGTGACCCTGACCTGGCACGCCGGCGCACTGGGCGGTCTCGCCGCAACGATCGAGCGCCGCGAGATCAGCTCGGACTTCATCGCGATTGGCCAGGCCACGGCCGACGGCATCGGGAACCTGTCCTTCGCGGACACCACGGTGTCGCCCGGCGGCCACTATGCCTACCGGCTGACGTGGCTCGATGGTGCGACGCAGCACACGACCAACGAGATCTGGGTGGACGTGCCCGAGGCGCCAGCCTCGGCGGGGTTCGCCTTGCACGGCGCCTGGCCCAACCCCGCCTCGCGCAGGGAGGGCGTGTTCATCTCGCTGGCGCTGCCCGACGACGTGCCCGCCACGATCGAGTTGCTCGACGTGGCCGGCCGCAGGCTGGCCGAGCGGCCGGTGTCGGGCGCCGGCCCGCACCGGGTCAACGTCTCCGAGGGCATGGTCCTCAAGCGCGGGATCTATTTCGTCCGCCTGACCCACGCGGGCAGAAGCCTCACCTCCCGCGTGACCGTCAGCCCCTGACCCATGAAGCGATCGTCCGCGCTCCAGCCCGCCACCCTCGCACTGCTCTTCCTGAGCGTGGAGACCCACGCGCAGACCGGCGTTTCCTCCGAGGTCTTCCGCCGCCGGACTGCCTTGGTCCGGGCGGTTGATTCCCTGCAACGCGACCCCACCCCGTCTCCATCCCGCACTGAGACCCGGAGGCTGCACCATGCCCCTGCCTGACCCCGCGCGCCGCTCCAGCGGACGGCGCGTCCTGCTTTCCCTGGCGCTCGCCACACTCGTCGCCTGCCCCGCGCTCGGGCAGGGCCCGGCCGCAGCGCGGGACGCCGAGGGCGCGCTCGTCCCTCACGACGTCCAACTGCGCCAGCTCAAGGAACTCGAGCGGAGCCTCATGTGGAAGGGCGCGCGACGGCACTTCGTGGGGACCGCGCAGAAGGCGAAGACGGCGAAGCGCGACAAGGCCGTCAGACCTGGCGCGCACGCGCGCCGGACCGTGGGCGAGGACTACATCGTGCCGGAGAGCGCGGCGCGCCAGGCCGCTCCCGCGGGCGTCCTCACGGCGTTGTCCACGGCCGTGGTGCCCACGAATATGCGGGTGAACGACCCGGCCGGAGACCTCGACCCCGCCTCGTGCCAGGCCGAAGAGAGCATCGCCTTCCTCGGGAGCAACCTCCTCGTCGCCTGGAACGACAGCCAGGGCTACTCCACCGCCGGAGACCTGCAGGGTTGGGGTTATTCGACTGACGGCGGCGCCACGTTCGTGGACGGCGGCGACATCCCGCACCCGGCCGGATACGCATCGTGGGTGTGGACCAGCGACCCGGTCGTGACGGTCAACGAGAAGACCGGCCGCTTCTACTACTGCGGCCTGGCCAATCCCGACGCCACCAGCAACGGGATCGGCGTGGCGTACGGGCACTTCTCGGGCACGTCATTCGTGTGGGACAACGCGGTCCTGGTGCGCTCCGCCTCCAACACCACCGCCTTCCACGACAAGCCCTGGTTCTTCGCCGACTCGTCCAGCAACTACGTGTATCTGTCGAACACGACGTTCACGACCACGGATTGGATCGACTTCTGTCGTTCGAGTGACGGCGGGGCCACCTGGTCCTCGGCCACGCGGATCTCCCAGGCCTCGGACAACAGCCGCGTGCAGGGGTCGCGCCCCACGGTGGGCCCGAACGGCGAGGTCTACGTGACGTGGAAGGTCATCGGCCTGACCGAACTGGACGACTTCAAGATTCGCAAGTCCACAGACCACGGCGCCACCTTCAGCGCCGAGCTTTCGCTGGCCAGCTACTACGACCAGTTCGGCACCGGTGCGCCCGGCTTCAATCGGGAGCGCGGGATCGGCTTCCCGTCCATCACGGTGGACCGCACGACGGGCCCGAACCGGGGGCGCATCCACGTCGTCTGGGGCGAGACCTGGGACATCCTCGGCCAGTCCTTCGACATCAACGCGGGCAAGGCCGAGGTCGAGCCCAACAATACCTCCGCCACGGCCACCCTCTTCACACCGGGCCAGACCCTGCGGGGCACGGTCACGACGGGCAACCCAGCCGATCCCGACTACTGGAAGGTCGCGCTCACCGCGGGGCAGAGCGTGGTGTTCTGGGCCGACTCGCTCGCCAGCAAGGCCACCTACACGCTGCGCGTCTTCGCGCCCACACCCGACGACGCGCAGTACCTGGCCCTCGGCGCAGAGTTCGACTCCACGGTCGCCACGCCGGGGCAGGCCTTCTACGCCTTCACCGCACCGGTGACAGCCACCTACTTCCTGCGCATGGCTCCGTGCTACGCGAAGTCACGGCTCTTCAAGTACCGCATCCTGACCGCCGCCGGGTCCCCCGGCACCGGCCACGGCCGCGACCAGCGCGATGTGTTCGCGTGCTGGTCGGACAACGGCACCATCTGGTCCACGCCCGCCCGGGTCAACGATGGCGGCATCGGTTTCGACGAATTCCTGCCCGAGGTCGCCGTGGGCGCCGACGGCTGTCCCTACGTCACCTGGTACGACCACCGCGATGACACCTACGGCTCGCGCTGCCATCAGTACGCCTCCCGCTCGGTCGACGGCGGCACCACCTGGCAGGCCAACGCGAGATTCACGAGCGCTGCGGGCAACTTCACCACCTGCCTCAGCAACATGGCTCCCAACATGGGTGACTACTCCTCGACCACCGCGGACGCCCGCTACGTGCGGCCGGTCTGGTCGGATGGCCGCGGCTCGAACCCCGACGCCTGGGAGACGGCGATCGATACCTGGCATTCGCTCAGCGCCTGCCCGGCCGGGCGGACCGTCGCGCCCAGCGACGCCCTGGACTTCTCGTGGACGGTGAGCAACCTGAATCCGCTTTTCCCCAACAACTACACCTACACGCTGACGAGCGTGCGGGGCTGGCCCCTCCCCTCCCCCGGATCCACCGGCGGCGTGGCGGCCGCCGATTCCGCCGACATCAACCTGTCGGTCACTGTGCCCGACACCGCGGCGGGCGGGCTCAACGTCCTCACGCTCGCGGTGCGGAACGCGAAGAACACGCTCGTCCGGCAGTGCGCCGTGACCCTCACCGTGAATGGCCCGACCAGTGGACCCCGATCCTACCCACTCGCGCTGGCGCCGGCCCGGCCCAACCCGGCCTCGGGGCCGACGCTGCTGCAGTACACCCTGCCCGCCAGCGGAAGGGTGGCGCTCAGGATCTATGGTCTGCGCGGCGAGGTCGTTCGTACGCTCGTCGATGGCTCACGCGCCGGGGGCGAGAACAGCGCGACGTGGGACGGCCGTGACGAGAGCGGGGTAGCGGTCGCCGCGGGCGCCTACTTCGCGCGGCTCGAAGCCTTTGGCCGCACCCTCACGCGGCGAGTGATCCGGATTCCGTAGGCAGGAACGGGATAGGGGGCGGCGGGAACCACGGGGGCCAGTGGTGCGAACCGCCGGCCTTTTCGCCTGGCGCAGAGGCGCGTGGCGCATCCAAGACATGGCCCCAGCTCTGGCTCCGTACGTGGTGCCCCCTGCGGGGCGCGCCACACCCCCTCGACCCGCCACTCACCGGCGCCCCGCCGCCACTCGCCGAATAGCCCGCGCCCGGGCCGCGTTCCTTCCGTAGATTGCAGGTGCAGCCCGAAGGCGGGCGAAAGGAGGTCGGTGATGGCGCAGGACGAAGGCATCCGCAGCATGAAGAAGGCGATCTGGGGCATCTTCCTCATCGCGCTCGGCGTGTTGTTCCTGTTCGAGCGTTTCGTACCGTGGGGCCTCGCGGGCCTCGGCGAATGGTGGCCCCTCATCCTGGTCGTGATCGGCATCACCCGCCTGGTGGAGCGCCGGGTGGGGTCGGCGCTGACCATGATCCTGCTGGGCACGTGGTTCCTCGCGGTCACGTCCGGCTGGTGGGGTCTCACCTGGCACAACTCCTGGCCGCTCGTGCTGGTCGCAGTGGGCATCGGCGTCGTCGTGAAGGTGCTGACCGGCGAGGAGCGCCGTTGCTGCAGCACCCGGGAGGGGCCCCTTGACTGACCATGGCAAACTGCGCGAGCGTCAACTGTGGATCGCCGTGACGGCGGTGCTCGCCACCGCGCTGGCGTGGCTCACGACGCTGAGCCTGGTGATGCTCGCGAACTCGTACGGCGGCCGTTTCCCGGAGGTCTTCGTCGTACTGCGGGCCCTGGCGCGCGCCGCCCTGGCCCTGGGACGCTCCGGCTGGCCGGCGGCGACGGCCGCGCTGGCGACCGCGGGGCTCCTGCTCGCGCTGGCGTGGCGGCCCGGAACACGGTCGGAAAGGCAGGCACGTCATGTATGAGCGACGCCTCCCGCTCACGGGCCGGCTCATCTTCGGGTTCGTCGTCATCGCACTCGGCGTGCTCTTCACGCTCGACAACCTCGGCGTGTTCGAGGCGGGCGAGATCCTGCGCTGGTGGCCCGCCGCGCTCGTGGTGTACGGCCTGACCCGGCTCACCGGGGTCTGCTGCCGCCAGAACACGGTGGTCGGCATCATCTTCTCCCTCGCGGGCGCCCTGCTGCTCCTGCACGAGTTCGGTCTCATCCACGTCGACCCCTGGGACTTCTGGCCGGTGCTGCTGGTCGTGGTCGGCGGCTCGATGGTGGCCGGGGCGATGCGCCGCGCGCGTGGCGCGGACGCGCCCGTCGCACCCGGCGCGGGCGACGATTCCACGTTCAGCACCTTCGTGATGTGGTCCGGCATCGAGCGCAAAGTCGGGTCCCTCGGTTTCCGTGGCGGCGACGCCACCGCCATCATGGGCGGCGCCGAGATCGACCTGCGCAATGCGAAGATGCCCGGCGGCCGCGCGGTCGTCGACGTGATGGTGATCTGGGGCGGCGTGGAGTTGTTCGTGCCCGCCGACTGGAAGGTGACGGTCGAGGCGCTGCCGCTCATGGCCGGGATCGAAGATGCGACCCGCGCACCCGCCGGCGAGACCCGCGGCCACCTCGTCGTGAAGGGCCTCGTCCTGATGGGCGGGGTCGAGATCAAGAACTAACCCATGCATCCACTGCTCCGCGGCCGGCTGCGGCTCCTCCTCTACCTGCTCGGCTGGACCGGCATCTGCGCGCTGCTCACCGCGGTGCTAGGCGGACTCGGCGCCCGGACCAGCGCGGCGGCCGCGCTGGCGTTCACCGCACCGCTCACGCTGATCTACGCGTTCGTGTGCCTGTCGGCCTGGTGGGTGTGCCGCGCGCATCCGCTCGAGCGCACGCCGCCGCTGCGCCTGCTCATGGGCCTAGGCAGCGCCGCGGTCCAGGCGAGCCTCGCCTGGGTCCTGATCGGCGCCGCGTGGGACGTCTTCCTCACGAAGCGCTTCCACCTCGGCCCGGGGCCCGATGGTCTGGCCGGCGACCTCGTGCTGCTCTGGGTCGCGGGCGTCGTGCTCTACGGACAGTCGCTGGTCGGGCACTACTTCGTGCTTGCCTTCGAGAACGCGCGCGAAGCCGAGCGCCGTCTGCTCCAGACACAGGTCGCGGCGCGCGAGGCGGAGTTGCGGGCACTGCGGGCGCAGCTGAACCCGCACTTCCTCTTCAACAGCCTCAATTCGATCAGCGCGCTGGCCGGGTCCGATCCCGAAGGAGCCCGCGACATGTGCGGCCTGCTCGGCGACTTCCTGCGCACGAGCCTCTCTCTGGGCGGGCGCGAGCGCGTCACGCTCGAGGAGGAGCTGGCTCTGGCCGGGCGCTACCTCGCGGTCGAACAGGTGCGCTTCGGGCCGCGTCTCGCGGTGGAGCGGAGGATCGAGCCCGGGACGCTGCGCTGTCTCGTGCCGCCGCTCCTCATCCAGCCGCTCATCGAGAACGCCGTGAAGCACGGCGTGGCGGACCACGTGGAAGGCGGTACCCTGTTCATCGAGGCCCGCCGCAAGGGTGACACGCTCGAGATCGGCGTCGAGAATCCCCGCGATTCCGCGGCCCCACCGCGCCGCGGGGTGGGCCTGGGGCTCGAGAACGTGCGCCAGCGTCTCGCCGCGCTTGATCCGCGGCGGGCGCATCTCGACGTCTTCGAGGAGCCGGAACGCTTCCGCGCGGTGCTGAGTCTGCCCGCGGTGGAAGGAACAGCGGGCACGGGAGGAGACCATGACGCCTGATCGGGGCGCCCTGCGGGTCGTGATCGTGGACGATGAGGCCCCCGCGCGCGGACTGCTGCGCGAGTACCTCACCGCGCACTCCGACGTCGAGGTCGTGGGCGAATGCGCGAACGGATTCGAAGCGGTGAAGGTCATCGGCGAGCAGGCCCCGGACGTCGTCTTCCTCGACATCCAGATGCCCAAGCTCGACGGCTTCGAGGTGCTGGACCTGCTCGAACGGCCGCCCGCCGTGGTGTTCGTGACCGCCTACGATGAGTACGCGCTCAAGGCCTTCGAGGTGCACGCGGTGGACTACGTGCTGAAGCCGGTCACACGCGAGCGGCTGGCCGGGTCGCTCGCGCGGGTCCGCGCGCGGCTCGGTGCCGCGGCCGCCGCACCCGCGCCCTCGCCCGCCACGCTCGCCGCGGCCGCTCGCCCGCCCGGGCGGTACGTCGAGCGCCTGCTCGTCAAGGACGGTCCGAACGTGCACGTCATCCCGGTCGGCCAGGTGGACTGGATCGAGGCCCAGGACGACTACGTCGGCATCCACGCCGAGGGCAGGACCCACCTCAAGCCGCAGCCGCTGGCCGAGGTCGCCGCCGGGCTCGACCCCGCACGCTTCGTGCGAGTCCATCGCTCCTACGTGCTCAACATCGAGCGGCTCGCACGGCTGGAGTTGTACGCGAAGGACAGCTACCTGGCCGTGCTCAAGGATGGGAAGGAGCTGCCCGTGAGCCGCTCGGGGCACGCGCGGCTGCAAGAGCTGCTGTAGCGCGGCCGGCCACGCCAGCCTCCCGCGGGGGGCGCACGAAGCGGAGGCGCGCCCGTGTGCTATCCTGCGCGCATGATTCGCCGTGCCGCAGCGCTCGCGCTGGTCCTCACGGCCCTGCTGGCCCCGGGCCCCACATCCGCGCAGGTCCGCGCCGACTCGCTCGCCCTCGCGCCGCGCCCGATGGCGCCGGTGCTCGAACTGTCAGCGTTCTGGGCCACCCGCGCCGAGCGCACCGGCTACCGCCTGACCTCGACCTACGACGAGACGGTCGAGTACCTGCGTCGGCTCGAAGCGGCCTCGACGTTGATCCGCGTGCAGTCCTTCGGTGCGAGCGGGCAGGGACGAAACCTCCTGCTGGTCGTCGCCGCGAAGGACCGCGCGTTCACGCCCGAGGCCGCACGCGCCAGCCACCGGCCCGTGGTGCTGGTCGAGTGCGGCGTGCACTCCGGCGAGATCGAGGGCAAGGACGCCATGCTCGCCCTGCTGCGCGACATCGTCATCTCCGGCCGCCAGCAGGGCCTGCTCGACCACTGCGTCCTGCTGATCGTGCCCGTGTTCTCTCCGGACGCACACGAGCGCCGCAGCCGCACCAGCCGCATCAACCAGAACGGTCCCGAGGAGACGGGCTGGCGCACGACGCCGATCGGACTGAACCTGAATCGCGACTACATGAAGGCCGAATCGCCGGAGATGCGCGCGTTCCTCTCGCAGGTCTTCACACGCTGGTGGCCGGACCTGCTGGTGGACACTCACACCACCGACGGGCTCGACTGCCGCTACGACGTGACCTGGGGCTACAACCACGGGCCCGAGGGGCCGGCCAGCGTGACGCGCTGGATCGAGACGGCTTTCGCGGGCCGCGCGCTGCCCGCGGTCGAGGCCCTGGGACACGTCGTCGGGCCCTACCTCTACCTGCGGGACTGGTCCAATCCCTTCCGTGGCTTCAACTCGGGTGACATCCCGCCGCGCTGCTCGACCGGCTACCCGCCGCTGCAGTGCCGGCCCGCCATCCTGGTCGAGACCCACATGCTCAAGTCCTACGAGACGCGCGTGCGGGCCACGTACGACGTGGTCTCGGCCCTGCTCGCCGAGGTCAACGCGCGCCCGCAGGAGCTTCTCCGGGCCGTGGCCGACGCCGAGGCGGAGGTCATCGCGCGCGGACGCGAGCCCGACCCGGCAAAGCGCAGGATCGCGCTCTCCTCGAAGTTCACAGGCGACAGCGTGATGTTCACACTTCAGGGCGTCCGTCCCACCTGGGAGTGGAGCGAGATCGCGGGAGCGCCGGTGGTCCACTACGGCAGCGCGCCGTTCGACACGCTGGTCCCGCGCTTCTTCGCGCTCGCGCCCGAGATCACCGTGACCCAGCCGGCCGGCTACCTGGTGCCTCGGGAGTGGACATTGGTGCTGGACCGGCTCGACGTCCACGGCGTGCGATACCGCCGCTTCGCACGGGCCTGGAGCGACACGGTCGAGCAGACGCGGATCGTTAGCTGGAAGGCCGCGAGCGAATCCCGCGAGGGGCACTACGCCCTCTCCGTGGACCGGGTGGAATCCATGCGGCGCTGGCGCACCTGGCGGCCCGGCGATGCCTGGGTGCCGCTCGACCAGCGCTCGGCGCTGGTGGCCCTGCATCTGCTCGAGGCTCAGGCGCCTGACGCGCTCGCGCGCTGGAACTTCTTCGACACCGTGCTCGAGAAGAAGGAATACGGCGAGGCCTACGTGGTCGAGCCGCTGGCGCGGAAGATGATGCAGGAGGATCCCGCGCTGGCCCTGGAGTTCCGGACACGGGTGGCCACGGATTCGGCCTTCGCCCGCGACCCCCGCCAGCGCCTGGAGTTCTTCTACCGCCGCTCGCCCTGGGCCGACCCCGAGCAGAATCTCATCCCGGTCGCCCGGGCCCTGCGCGCTCCGCCGGAGGACGTGCTGGCGAAGTAGCGCGCACGCCGCCAGCGACCGCGCGGGCCGCACGGGCACGAAACCTGCGCGGCCCTCGCGACTTCCAGCTCCCGGTCTACCGGCCCAGCAGGTTCTCCATCTCCACCACGGCCTTCATCTCGTCCATCATGATGTGCGAGAGCGAGTGGAAGAAGATCGAGTTGTCCTTCACCAGGGGCACGATCTTCCGGTAGACCTCCGCCGCGGTCCCTTCGGTCTTGAGCGCCTCCTTGAGCATCACGCGCGTGTCCTCGGTGTGGACGATCGGCGCCCGGTCACGCACCGTGACCGCCTCGCCGCCCAGCATCGCGATGACGTCACGCACCTGCTTGGCGTGGGCGACGGACTCGGTGACCTCTCCCTCGAAGTGGCCGGCGAGGGTGAGCGACTCGAGACCCTTCACGTAGGCGGCGTAGTGCGCGTACATGGCCTGGGCGCGCAACTCCCAGCCCAGCGCCTGGTTGAGCAACGCGACGAGCTTCGGGTTCTTCGACGGCTTCCTGGCTGGCATGCGGTCCTCCTCGAACAGGTACAGGAGCATTCGTTCAGGGTGGTCACGGATCGGGTGATCGCGCCGGGCGTGCGCTCCGGCTGGATGTCATCAGGAAGCACGCGTATCCACCCAAGTGGTGGATGCGCCTGAGATGCAAAGGGTTCGGCGGACCGGCCCGGGCCCGTGCGCGGCTGCGCGAAAAGACCCAGTGCGTGATCGCAACTCCTTGCATAGACTGAGCATCAAGACGAGGTCGCAACTGATATCCTCCCTGAAGTCGGCCGCTCCGGACCTCCCGCGCGACCGGCCCGCAACCGACCTTTCCCCCCGTGAGGTGACCCGCATGCGTCCGCTCCTCGCTCTCGCCGCCGTCGTCGCGCTGCTGGCCCTGGTCGGCTGCTCGGCCACGCCGACCTCCACCACGTCCGGCACGGTGCGCATCCGGATGACCGATGCGCCCGGCCTCTATGACGCCGTGAACCTGGTGGTGAACCAGGTCGCCATCCACCGCGGACTGCCCGACTCGCTCGAGCAGGGCGGGATGTCCGACTCGACCAGCGGCTGGGAGATCCTGAGCGATCGCGCCGCGACCTACGACCTGATGAAGCTCCGCAACGGCCTGTTCGTCACGCTCGCCGAGGGACTCGCGCCCGCCGGGCACTACACCCAGATCCGGCTCAAGCTCGGCGCGGGCTCGAACGTCGTGGTGGATGGCGTCACCTGTCCGCTCACGGTGCCGAGCGGCATGCAGAGCGGCTACAAGCTCGTGGGTGAGTTCGACGTGCCCGCCAGCGGCCTCGTGGAACTGGCCCTCGACTTCGACGCCGCGCGCTCGATCCACCAGGCGGGCAACGGCAAGTACATGCTCAAGCCCACCTGCCGGGTGATGCCGATGTACGACGTGGGTGGCATCGCCGGCAGCCTCGTGCCGGACAGCACGGCTGCCTGGGTCTATGCCATCTCCGGCGTCGACACCATCGCGACCGGCATGCCGGCCCTCGACGGGCGCTTCGTGCTGACCCTGCTCAAGGCCGGCACCTACACCCTGGCCATCCACCCCGAGGCAGGCTACCGCGACACGTCGCTCGCGGGCGTGGGCGTCGTGGCGCAGCAGATCACGCCGTTGGGGGAGATCCAGTTGACGGCGAAGTAGCCGCAGAAGAGCGGCGCGCCCCCGGCCTTCGCATCGGGCGCATACCACTGCCGAGGCCCCGGGGCGCGATACCCCGGGGCCTCGTGTCACTCGTGCCGGGAGGGCGGAGCGGCCGCGCTATTCCCAGCCTTCGTCGACTGCCCGCTGGTACGCCGGCCAGTAGGGGTCGGGCTCCGGCTCCGCGAGAACCTTCACAGCACCATCCGGCTCCGCGAGCCGCAGCGCGCCGCCGCCGGGCACGACTTCGCCCACCTCGGCCGCCGGGATCTCCGCCGCGGCCAGCGCTTCGAGCACGGCGGCCGTGTGCGCGGGCCGCGCCGTGCCGATGAGCGTGCCCTCGGAAAGGGTCCAGTACGGATCGGTGCCGAACACCTCGCAGGCCACTCGCGCTTCGGGCGTGAGCGGGATGCGCGCGCGATCGACGGCGAGGTCGTGCCCGCAAGCGCGCGCCAACTCGAGCAGGCCGCCGAGCACGCCACCCTCGGTGGCGTCGTGCAGCGCGGTCACGCCATGTTCGTGCAGCCCAGCGCGCAGGGCAGCGCGGCAGTCGGCGACGACGCTGACCTGGCCGAGCAGTGAGCGGGCCCGCGCGAGACCCGCGGCGTCGAGCTTCGCGCCCAACCGCTTCG
>Ga0315286_10001195_pt1 | contig 23311 bp, 23 predicted proteins | sample YL17G10_0_MG_FD_205038 | JGI IMG/M metagenome (GOLD analysis project Ga0315286, IMG submission 205038) | Sediment microbial communities from Yellowstone Lake, YNP, Wyoming, USA - YL17G10_0 | ecosystem: Environmental > Aquatic > Freshwater > Lake > Sediment | place: USA: Wyoming | collected...
GTGTATGGGCTTTCGGTCCGCATGAGCTCCAAGACCAGCTGTCTCATCTGACCCTCTGACAACGGATCTCCGGCCCTGATGGCCGTATGGCAAGCTACCCGCCAGATCACATCGAGCCCGAGCTTCTTGGTCGGGGCGACCTTCGCCAGATCCCCCAGGATGTTCCTGAACGATGACTCGCCCTGGGCTACTCCGAGGACCGTCGGGAGCGACCTGATCGCGTGTGCGTCCTTCCCGAACTTCTCGATCTGGAACCCGGCCTTCTCAAGGGTCTCGCGATTCTCCTCGAGCACCCTTTCATCGGTGGGGGACAGGTGAATCACCAGAGGAGTGAGTAGTCTCTGCGAAATCTCCTTGCCTGTATCGATGGACCTCAACACGGCCTCGTACACTATCCTCTCCGAGGCCGCGTGCTGGTCAATGAGCAGGAGATTGCCCCGGGACTCGGCGAGGATGTAGGTCGTCATGATCTGCGCGAGGGGGACGATCAGCGGCGCTTCTACGCTCTCGACTTCCTTCGCATGGACCTTCAGTGTCGACTGGAGAGCGTTGACCATCTCTGACTCCGGTATCCTAGCGATCGGTCCGAAGGATTCCGAGAACTTCGTGAGGTCATACTTGTAGGAGAGGTCGGGTTGTTCGAGCGCTTTCCGGACGCTTTGTGCAACGATATCGCAGACCTTCGCCTCATCGTCGAACCTGACCTCCCGCTTCGCAGGATGTACGTTGACATCGACGTAGGGACCATTCACGAAGACCCTGACGGTCCCGACAGGATACCTGTCCTTCATCAGCTTCGAGCCGTACGCCCCGACGACGGCCGAGACGATCTTGGTATTCTTCACCGGCCTATCGTTGACGAACAGCTTGAGGTCGGCGGGAGAGGACTTCGTGTGCTCGAGGCGTCCGAGATAGGCCTCGACTCGTATACCTTCGGTCTCCGCGTCCCCGAATAACATGTTCTCCGCCACCTTCGTCCCGAAGGCGGCAACGAGGGAGCCCTTCATCCCTTCCGCTGCTACATGTACAAGATTCATCTCGTCATCTGACCTCAGAGAGAAGGACAAGCCAGGTCTGCATAGGATGTAGCTGACGACGACCTCCCGACAGTGCGAGAGCTCGATGTTCTTGGACTTCAGGGACTTCTTCCTCGCGGGGACGTATCTGAACATGTCCTCCACGATCACCTCGGTGCCGGGGGCGCACCCGAAGGCTGAGACGTGATCGAGCTTTCCCCCGTCCATCACTACCTCGGTGCCCTCAGTCGCCTCGTGCTCCCTCGTCCTCAGTGTGACCCGCGCGATCGCGCCGATCGAGGACAGCGCCTCTCCCCTGAAACCATACGATGAGAGCCTCTGGAGATCTTCGATGGACGAAATCTTGCTCGTCGCATGTCGCTGGAAGGCCGCCTGAGCGTCCTCCCTGGACATCCCGTAACCGTCGTCCCTGACAGAGATGGTCCTCCTGCCCCCATCAACGACACTGACCGATATCGAGGTCGCTCCTGCATCGAGGGCGTTCTCGACCAGCTCCTTGACTGCTGATGCTGGGCGCTCGACCACCTCTCCGGCCGCGATCTTGTCGATCGTGGCGTCGTCCAGTATCTGTATCCTATTTACCATGGGAGCCTCCCAGCTTCTTCTTCAGCTCGTTGAGCTTGAGATAGGCCTCCATCGGGGTCATCTTCGACACATCGACCTTCCGCAGCTCTTGCTCGATCGTCGGCGAGCTCTCGGAGGTCAGAAGCAATGTCTGCGAATGCGTCTTCTTGCCGGCCTTGACCTCGAGCACGTTCTCCTCCTCGATCCTGCTGAGGACCTGCTCTGCCCTGACCACGACGGACTGCGGCACGCCCGCCAGCTTCGCCACCTGTATGCCGTAGCTCTTGTTCGCCTTCCCGGGCACGACCTTTCTGAGAAAGACGACCTCGCTCCCCTGCTCCTTGACTGCCATCGCGTAGTTCTTGACGCCTTCCAACGAGTCGGCGAGCTCGGTCAACTGATGATAGTGGGTGGCGAACAACGATTTCGCGCCGACCTTAGAATGATCGTAAAGGTACTCCGAGACGGCCCACGCGATAGCCAGACCGTCGAACGTGCTCGTCCCTCTTCCAACCTCGTCGAGCAGGATCAGGCTCTTCTTGGACGCGCTGTTCAGTATGTTCGCAAGCTCCGTCATCTCGACCATGAACGTCGACTGCCCGCGACTAAGGTCGTCAAACGCCCCGACCCGGGTGAAGACCCTGTCCACTAGCCCTATCCTCGCCTCCGTTGCTGGCACGAACGACCCGATCTGCGCCATGATGACGATGTCAGCGACTTGCCTCAGATAGGTGGATTTGCCTGCCATGTTCGGGCCCGTGAGGATCACCAACCTGTTCAGCTTGGTGTCGAGGAAGACATCATTCGGGACGAAGGACCCGCTCAGCGCTTTCTCGACGACAGGGTGCCTTCCGTCCTTGATGATGATCGTATCGGAATCATTCACGTCAGGCCTGCAATACCGGGATTGCACTGCGACCTCGGCCAAAGAGTTGATCACGTCGACTCCCGCCATCACGCGCGCGATGTCCCTGATTATCTCGCCCCGCTGTGCGACCTGGTCTCTCACTCGGACGAAGGCCTCATACTCAAGAGCGTACGAGCGCTCTTGTGCCGTCAGGATGGCACTCTCCCGCTCCCTGAGCTCGGGCGTGACGTACCGCTCGCCTGTCGTCAAGGTCTGCTTGCGCTCGTAGTCCGGGGGCACGCTCTTCGCATTGGATTTGGAGACCTCGATGTAGTACCCGAATACGTTGTTGAACCCGACCCTCAGTTTGCCTATCCCCGTCCGCTTTCGCTCGGAATCTTCAAGACCCGCGATCCACTGCTGCCCTTCCTTCGAGTCCTTCCGGAGCTGGTCCAGGGCAGGGTCGAATCCGTCCTTGATCAGCCCTCCTTCCTTGAGTCCGATTGGCGGGTCGTCGATAATGGACCTGCGGATGAGGTCGACGACGTCCCGGACGTCCCTGAGCCCGGAGGAGAGATCCTGGAAGAGCTCCGCCTTGAGATCGTCGAGAGCATCTCTCAGCTCTGGAACGCTCTGAAGGCATGTCTTGATCGCGATCACGTCCCTCGCGCCCGCGCTGCCGTAGAGGACCTTCCCTATCAACCTCTCGAGGTCCCTCACCTGCTCGAGCCCACTCGCGATGTCACTTCTCGCGATGGTGTTCCCAGCGAGTTCCTCGACCGCGTTGAGCCTGCTGTTGATCCCACGGACATCTACCAGCGGCTCCATCAGCCACTTCTTGAGCAGACGCGCTCCCATCGGGGTCAGCGTGCGGTCCAGGATCGAGAGGAGTGTGTTCTCCAGGCCGCCGTCTCGGACGTTCCTGAGCACTTCGAGGTTCCTCAGGGTCGTCTGGTCGAGGATGAGCTTATCGGAGGCTGAGAAGAACCTCGGCCGCGAGAGGAAATTGAGGTCCCGCTTCTGGGTCGATTCCAGATACCTGAGGACCGCGCCAGCGCTCGATATCGCGAGGGACTTATCGCCGAAACCGAGGCCGGTGATAGATTGGAGCTTGAAGTGGCGCTTCAAGAGAGACTCGGAGGCCTCCTTGATGAATGCGAAGTCCTCCAACTGAGTCAAGGAGGCTCCGGCCTGCTTGAACTCGGCCATCAAGCGAGCGTTGTCGAAACCGGATTGATGCAGGACTTCTTTCGGATATCTTTGAGCGAACTCAGCGAGCACCTTCGACTCCGAGTCGTCACCATCAATCTGAGTGACTACGAACTCGCCTGTAGATATGTCGACGAATGAAAGGCCATACGAGCCCTCCGACTTGGCGATGGACATCAGGAAGCTGTTCACCTTGCTGTCAAGAACCGTGCTCTCCAGGACTGTTCCCGGAGTGATTATCCTAACGACATCTCGGTCAACAAGTCCTTTAGCGAACTTAGGATCTTCCATCTGCTCGCAGATCGCCACTTTGTAGCCCTTGCTTACGAGCTTCGGGAGATACGAGTCAAGAGCGTGCCATGGGACTCCGCAGAGCGGGATGCGCTCCTTCTTGCCCTTCTCCCTCGAGGTGAGCGTGATCTCCAGAACCTTCGAGCCGATGACAGCATCGTCGCCGAACATCTCGTAGAAATCGCCCATCCGATAGAGCAGGATGCAGTCCTTGTATGCCTCCTTGATCCGGAAGTACTGCTCCATCATCGGCGTGGCCGCTCTTCCCACTGCCTTGCTCCCCTCGACCGAAAAACAGGAGCTATGATATTTCTAGTTGCCGGAAGTTCCCATTGCTGCAGAAGATCTCTTGGTTGCAGCGACGCCGACTTTGGCAATTCAGGTATCGGGGCCTATGGGGTCGTCAGTGGATAGTTGTCCCTAGCACCTGAACTCCCTGCAATATTGTACGGTGAATCAACTATCCCGTGTGGCGCCAAGATATCAGGGACAGTCCAGTCGCTCCAGTAGTTGCCGAATCCGTCTGCGCTGTTCCACCAATTGCCGGTTCCGGAATCATTGGCCTGAATATGGCTTGGACCGTATTTGCTCCCCGCGCCGTTGTTACCTGTGAAAGTGTTGTTCCATAACCTGTTATGCGTCGAAGTCTGCCTATGGTCCGGATCAATATCTATCCCAAAGCCAGTATTATGCAAGATAGAGTTGTTGTACACGTTGTTGTTGTTCGATGAGTCAAGAACCATGCCCCATCGACCGTTAGATAAGCACTTGTTGCTGATCAGAGTGTTATTGTTCGATGAAACGATGGCTATGCCATTCTGATCATTCGAGTTACAGGTGTTGTTGACAATCGTGTTGTTGTGGCTCAATCCAGAGAAAGATTCGAGAACTACGCCAATCAGATTACCAGAACACTCGTTGCTATTCAAAGTGCCATTCGAGCAATTGTCTAGATTGATGCCAACTTGCATGCCGCCGAATCTAGTCGAGCCACCATGAACATAACAATTCCTGATTATGAAATGCGCATCTGTACCCTCTATGTAGATTCCCACCGAATTGGATGCATCTATGTCCCAGTTGGCTATGATATACGGTTCGGATGCATTGCCGCTTCCCCCGATAACACCGTTGGCAGCTGTGAAATTTGCGTTCCCTACGATTCCGATCGGACTGCGTTTAGTATACTCAGATTTCTTGTTTCCGCTTTGAATCGTCAGCCATGCGACCGCGCCGACGACCAGAATAGCCACGACGACCACAGCGACAATCACGACCCATGGCGAGCGCTTCGGTGCATCCCCGCGCCTATCAGGCAGTGAATCTCCGTCAGTTGCTGACACCATGCATTTCCCCTGTTTGGGCAACAGGGTTCGGTGATAAAGGCCTTACTAGCCTCTTCCTGCTGCGAACAACTCGAGCTGGCGAAATCGAGAAGGTGTCAGAGAAGGAAAGATGTTCTAGCCTCGCCTCGGACAAGCCAATGGGGGAAAATGGTAAAAGGGTTTTGGGGAACGGACGGCGGCGGAGGAAAGCGTTTCCGCCAGGCCGGTATCTCTTATCACACGGAAAACGGGCATCTAATTCTAGTTATGGTCGGGGTGAACGATGGTCGCATTGGCGCCAGGTTCTTATCCATTGATGAGATACGAAGAAGAGGACCTGTGATGCCCTTGTTGATCGATCGAGACCAGGAGCCATTGTCGCTTTACACGGACGGAGCGTCCAGGGGGAACCCAGGACCTTCGGCGATAGCCTATGCCATCTACGACCAGACCGGACAGCTCATCGAGAAGGATGCCAAATGCATCGGAAAGCACACGAACAACGAGGCAGAATACGAAGCCGTCCTCTGGGGTCTGCAGAAGGTAACCGAGAGGAGATGCACATCGGTAAGAGCGTTCTGCGACAGCGAGCTTGTGGTCAAGCAGGTCTCAGGCAAATACAGGACGAAGGACCCCAGGATGGCCATCTACGCGGAGAGAGTGAGGAAGTTCAGGGAGATTTTCGGGTCGTTCAAACTGGCGTGCGTGCCGAGGGAGAACCCGAGGACCAAACTGGTCGATTCTCTTGTCAACGACGCGCTGGACCGAGAATTTAGGAATTGATTGCGGGCCTCCGATTCAACGACGGTACGCACCTAGGCCAAGGAGGGACAATCCGATGGCCCCAGCAAGGAACAGCATCATGAGAAAAGCCATTCCACCTTCACCTTCAACCGCGAGGGCTGCTATTAACGGGATGAAGAGAAGAATGACAAGCATAATCCGACCCCAGTACCCGGCCTTTGAGTACGAGTAAGTCAATCCGAACCAAGTATACTCGAAGTAAGGTTCTTCCTCCTCGGAGTCTGCCTGGGACTCGGCAATCATCTCGTCTACTTCGGACCGTGCGATCTCTAGTGTGCGCGATGACGGGATCATGGCAGTTGTTCATCCCCGGATTATAGTGTCATTACGAGCAACCGTCTGAATGATATGTCTTTCCATGGATTGCCTGGTTGATGCGACTTGGAGGCCCGAGAACGAATGGTGAACTCTTCAGCGCGACCCGCGACAACCCGAGCATGGAGCTAGTGGATTCGCTGGTCAAAGAGGCGCTAAACTGAGAATGTGGGAATTGAAGTAGCCCCGGGAGGATTCGAACCTCCGTCGCAGGATATCTCCTTGCGAGAAGCAATCCAGAGTCCCGCATGATTGACCGCTACACTACGGGGCTATTCTGACTATGCGTGGATTCCGCTACTGATATATAAGTAGTTAGAGGAGAGGGTGGGGTCGTGAGATGCATCACTTCTTCATCGCGCTTATCGCCTTGACCATCCGCTCGAAGACAGCGTCGATGCCACCGGTCCCATCTATGTCGACGAGCTTCCCCTTCTTTCTAAAGTATTCTATAAGAGGCGCGGTCTGGTCCTGGTAGACCTTCAACCTGTTCCGAACGGTCTCTTCCTTGTCGTCGTCCCGTTGGATGAGCTTCGCGCCGCACTTGTCGCACACGAGCTCCTTCTTCGGGGGGTTGAAAGTCACGTGGTACACGGACCCGTCCTTCGGACACGATCTTCGACCCACCGCCCGCTCCACCAAGATCTCGGGGTCCACCATGATGCTGAGGACGAGATTGATGTCCGTCATCTTCTCGAGTTCCTTCGCCTGGCCCATCGTTCTTGGGAATCCATCGAGCAGATACCCGTTCGCGCAATCGGGTTTGGACACGCGGTCGCTGATCAGCTGGACTATGAGATTGTCCGGGCCGAGCTTCCCCTGATCGAGGTATGACTTCACCTTCTTGCCAAGGGGCGTCTGCTCAGCAACGGCCTTTCTCAAGAGGTCGCCCGTGGACACCTGGGGGATCCTGTATTTCAGCGAGAGCTTCTGAGCCTGCGTTCCCTTGCCTGCACTCGGTGGACCGAACACGACTAGTTTCATCGAGGCACCGTAGTCGGATTGGAGACGGTGTACTTATCCATTGTCAGTCGAACTGTGCTTTCAGGAGAAAATGATTTTAACCAAGTGGCATCATCTGCATTCGGTATACCAATGAAGAAGGTCGTTGTAGAGGAGCTGGAGAAGATCGTCGGAAAGGACAGGATGTCCACGAAGATGGCCGACCTCTACGTCTACGGTTTCGATGCGTCGATTCATCATAAGAGTCCCAACGTCGTGGTCAAACCTGCGAATGCGAAGGAGGTCTCCGAGATCGTCAAGCTGGCGAACCGCACCAGGACCCCGATAGTTCCGAGAGGAGCGGGCACCGCAATGTGTGGTCACACGGTCGCGCTCAAGGGCGGCATCATGGTCGACATGACCTTGATGAACAACATCAAGGAAGTCAGGGTCGAGGATCTGTACTGCGTCGTGGAGCCTGGCGTCATCTATGACAAGCTCAACGCGGTGCTAGCCAAGAAAGGCTTCTGGTTTCCGACCACACCGGGCAGCGGCGAGGCGTGCACGATCGGCGGGATGGTCGTCACGAATGCGTCCGGCATGAGGGCAATAAAGTACGGTGCGACCAGGGACTACGTGCTCGGACTCGAGGTGGTCATGCCGACGGGGGATATCATCCACACCGGCACCAGGACTCTCAAGAACTCATCAGGTTACCAGATCGACCGATTGATGGTCGGGAGCGAGGGCACGCTGGGCATAGTCACCGAGATCACGCTCAAGCTCGCGTTCAAGCCGAAAGCCTCCGGCATGACGCTCGCAGCATTCAACTCACTGGAGGATGCGGGCAAGTGCGTCTCGAACATCATCGCCAAGCCGTTGATGCCTTCCGCGATCGAGCTCATGGACTCGGTCTGCATCAAGGCGGTCAACAAGTGCATGAACATCGGTCTGCCGGACGTGGCCGCTATCTGCATGATAGAGGTCGATGGACATCCTGTCGCGGTCGAGGACGAGATGAAGATCGTCGAGGACATATGCAGGCAGAGCGGCGCAGTCTCGACGGAGGCTTCGAGGGACAAGAAGAAGATTGACTACTGGACCTACGCGAGGAAGGCCATCATGCCCTCGCTGAGCAGGTACGGTGAGAAGTTCGTCTCGGTCGCACTCGCGGACGACATGTCCGTGCCCATCTCGAAGATACCTCAGGCGGTCGTGGCCTTCCAGAAGATCGCAGAGCAGAACGGGGTCATCATCGGCACTTACGGCCATGCGGCGGACGGGAACCTGCACACAAAGATGCTCGTCGAACCCGGCTCGGATGATAGCTGGAGGAGGGGCGAGCGCGCAGTGGGACAGATCTACGACAAGGTGCTCGAGCTCGGCGGGACTGTGACCGGAGAGCATGGTGTCTCCATCACCAAGGCACCCTACATGCAGAAGGAGCGGGCCGATTCGATCGCGACGATGAAAGCCATAAAGAAGGCACTGGACCCGAAGAACATCATGAACCCTGGGAAGATGTTCGATTGGGAGGGAAACGTCATCGCCTATCTCAGATACCCAGCATTCACGGGAACGGAGGGCTGCATGCCGTCAGATTGTGAAGGACACAAAGAAGAGAAAGCCGGCGGCAAGTAGCGTCAGAATGTAGACGGGTTTGTTCCAATACCATATTTTCGAGCCATCGAAGGGCATGACGGGAATCATGTTGAACCCCGCCAGGAACACGCTGAATGTGAGCAGCTTCGACAATGCGTCATGTGCGAACATCGACACGTCGGTGATGAGGAGGATGGACAAGCACGTCACCCCAATCAACAGGTTGGAGCCTGGGCCCGCGAGGCTGATCTTCCCGTTCCTCTCGCGGTCCACGTTGCCGGCGATCATGACGGCGCCCGGAGCGGCAAAAAGGAACCCGAAGAACGCTGTGATCAGTGCAAAACCGAGCATCCTGTAGTCGGCCCTGAACTCCGCCCAGCAGCCATATCTTCTCGCCACGAACTTGTGGGATAGTTCATGCACCAAGAACCCGGCGAACACGGAGAGTGCTGCGAGTCCGAGGAAACGCAGCGTATCTGGGCCGGTTCCTCTACCGTAGATGACCAAATAGAAAGCGACTGTGAGGGCCGCTAGCGCCACGAGGATGTCCCTGATCTCGGCGACACTTGTCATGGGGTGTCTCGGACGCGGAGAATATCTCTGATCTAGCGTATAGCTAGTCGAATAGCTCGGCTCGACTATGGTGTACTCACCGCGCTTGACCTTCCGTGCCATCGAGCTGGGTTAGTCTGAGTCGATAAATAAGCATTCTGGGGATTCTACCGGTTTGGTCGGTTCATTCGGCCAGTGGTGGTACCAACAACTTATTTTATGGCCGTCCGGCATAGCTCGGACCGTGAACAGGGAATTCCGTAGCCCAGCGCATGTGCTCTTCTGGTGCGACAGCTGCAACGTCCCCCTGATCGGCAAGTCCTGCGGCAGATGTGGAACCAACGGCCGCCAAGTGGAGCTGTCCCCGCCAGGCGAAGTGAGGCTGGCGCTAGAGGGGACGAAGAAGAGACTGCGTTACCTTTTCCTGAGGCAGTTCGGTGTCCAGCAGCTGATCCCCGATGTCGTGGTGCTCAACAAGAGCTCGGGCGAGGACCGCGCGGAGGAGATCATAGTCGACGGCCGGAGGGTCGCCTTGCTCACCTACGACCTCGAGAAGAAGGACTACACCCTCACGCTGAGGGTGGACGGAGCGCGCATGCTCGCGCGCATGCGTCCCAAGAAGCTCATCACGATCAACAAGACCTCGGGACACATGAAGAGCAACTATCTTCCGAAGGACACGATCGTTTCGTTCGACCCGGGGATCAAGGCCGGGGACGAAGTCATCATCGAGATGGGCAAGTTCATCGGCTGCGGCTCTGCGAAGGTCGACGCGAACGAGCTCCGGACGGCCGACAAGGGGGTGAAGGTGAGGGACTTCACACAGACAGGACCGCTGCAACATGCGCGACGGGCCTGGACAAAGGATGTCATCAAGGCCAACGCCCCACACCTCAGCGCCAAGAAGGCGAGGGCGGAGCACGAGCTGGACGACGCCATCACGACTCACAAGCTTCCGGTGACGGTGTCGTTCAGCGGAGGAAAGGACAGCCTCGTGGTGCTCGATCTCGTCTCGTCCGTCACCAAGAATCTCACTGCTATATTCATCGACACTGGTCTAGAGCATCCAGCGACTTGCAACTACGTGAAATGGCATGTCTCCTCTCGTGGTGTGCCCCTGCTCATCGCCTCTGCAGGAGATGCGTTCGAAGACAACTTCGGGGCTTTCGGGCCACCGGCGAAGGACTTCAGATGGTGCTGCAAGGTCTGCAAGCTCGCGCCGGCATCCGAGTTGATAGAGAAGAGGTTCCCAGAAGGCACGCTCACGATCGAGGGGAACAGACGCCTCGAATCCTTCTCGAGATCCTACACGGACCTGATCACGAAGAACCCCTTCGTCCCTGGCCAAACCACCGTCAACCCCATCAGGGATTGGACGGCCCTAGACGTTTGGCTCTATATCATATGGAGAGGGCTCGACTACAATCCATTGTACGACGAAGACATTGAGAGAGTGGGCTGCTGGATGTGTCCTTCGTCCCTTGCGAGCGAAAGCGTCGAGATATCTCGGATGACCCCCGAACTGGCAAAGGCATGGAACCAGAAGCTGGACTCCTGGGCGGCCGAGAACGGCCTCCCGAGGGGGTTCGTGGAGCACGGATTCTGGCGCTGGAAGGAGCTGCCTCCCAAGATGCGCGCACTGGCTGACAAGCTCGGCATCGAGGCGAAACCAAAGCGAGCGGACACACTCGCGGTCCATGTCATAAAAGGTGTGAGCCCTTGTGCGGCCGGCGGGTTCTCTGTGGAGGCGGTCCTCAAGATGCCGCAATCGAGGGGACTGAAACAGGTGGCCGAGCTGCTCAAGACTGTCGGCGAAGTGCGTCTGGTCGAGGACTTCGGAGTGGCGATGGTGAGATCGGGGAATGCGAACGCGAAAGCGTTCGCGGGAGGGCAGATCGCGGCCGTCGGGGAGAAACCGAAGGATGCAGTGGAGCTCTTCGAAAGTGTGGCGAGGGCGGTGCTCAGGGCAAACATGTGCACGAAGTGCGGCATCTGCGTCAGGACCTGCCCGACCCGCGCTATCACGCTCAGCGACATGATCCGGGTCGACGAGGAGAGATGCGACTCGTGCGGCAAGTGCGCTGAGAGTTGCGTCGTCGCCCACTACTACGACAAGCTGTCCGGCGACATCTCAAACAAGGCCGGCAGCAGACGATAGAGCGACTAGATCATTTCCGGAGGTTCTTCGCAGCCTTCAGGGTCTCTTCCTTGGCCTTCTTCACGCCCTTCTTCGTGTCATCGACTACGGCCTTCACGAATGGCCTGGCCTCCTTGGCGACCCTCTCAGAAACTCTGACGCCGCCCTCAAGGGCCTTTCCGGTCGCGTTCCGTACGGACTTGACCCCTCTTCCTACAACGCTCTTGCTCTCGCCGACGAACCCGCAGTATCGGCATACTGGGGAGCCGTCCAGCGACCTTCCACATTTAGCACATTGAGCCATGATTCTTCCTCGAAGCGCAACCCCCAGACTACCCTATAAATGTATACCCAATCAGATTTATGTGCCTGGGAAGGTTAGGACGGGAACGGAATGGTAGACTTTCTCCAGCTTGCCGCAGGCATATTGGGATTCGGACCCGCGATGGCACTCCTTTACTTCACCCTGGGGAAGTACACCTACCCGAAGGTGGAGAAGCCCTTCTTCGACGACAGGAAGCTGTTCGCATTCTTCGCGCTCGGAGTGGTCCTGGGGATGGTGATCTACGCCTTCGAGGCCTGGGGTTCGCTGATCTCGTCGTCCTACACGATCCTCCTGCTCATCATGGGTTTCGCCTTGATGGAGGAGCTGATGAAACTGGTGATCCTCAACTTCCCGAGGTTCCAGAAGAAGGTCGATACGGCTTTCTACGGTCTCTCGATGGGACTCGGGATAGCGGCCACCTACACCTTCGCCACGGTCTACGTGTTCCTGAACGACATCGAGGGCAATATCCAAGTCGCAGCTGTCGTGGCGGCATCGATTCTGGGAGTATTGTTCGTCCTTATGCACGGAGCGACGACCGCTCTCATCGGAATAGGAGTCGCGAGAGGGGATGTCAGGGGCTACTTCCCCGAGGCTCTGCTCATCCACATAGGGTTCGCGCTGATGTATGAGTCTTTCTTCGCCGGGATCCTCTCAGAGCCCTGGAACCTGGTCGGGCTCGTCGGGGCGGCTGCCGTGGCCGTCTACGGGTACAGGAAGATCCACACGCTCTCGCTGCCGGTCCTTATCCAGGACGCAAAACGGCTATCGCAGCAGGCTCCGCAGAAGAAGAAAGCCGGCGCTTGATCATACCGACCGGTACACTCCAGGCTCGGACTCGTACACCAGATTATGCTCCTTCAATCTCGCAAGCACATCCTCGGCGGAGTCCTTGCCCAGCAGGGACGCGATCCGTCTGATGTCATCGATCGTGAATCTCGATTGCAGCTCGGTCAGCCCTTGCGCGATCGATCGCATCCTCTCGAGCGAGTCCTTGATCGGCTTGGCGCGTTCAGCTATGGACAAGTAAGGATCCTTCTTCCTAGACCTGCGCTCAGGCGGCGTCGGCTCTCCTCCTCGCAGGGCCGCGTTGGCGCTCGCAACGAGGTCAGCGAGCTCCAAGGGCGAGTCCGTCTGATTCTTGATCTTGACATGGGAGAGGACCATCTCGTTACCACATTGGCAGCCAGTCGTCTTCTTGGCCGTCTCGACACCCTTGGCCATCCCACACTTCGAGCAGACTATGACGCCGTACTTCGAACCCATCCCCCCAACTGGCGATTCAGAAGCTCCGCATCTCCTTCTCGAGCATCTTCAGCTCGTTCTCGGGCAGCGTGAGCGGGCTGATCGAGGCGACCAGGACGGATTCCGTGACCGCAATCCTGTCGTTCACGTGCTGGATGAGCTTCAGGATCTTCTGGAAACCGTTCTGCGATATGAGATACTCCAACCCTGAAAGAAGGACCATGGAGTTCCTGTTCTCCGTGATGAAGGTCTTCATGTCCGAGTAGAGCTGGGCGATGTTCGTCGGGTCCCTCGCGTATGTCTTCTCCTGATCCATCGAGAGCCACAGGAAAGGAACACCCTTCAGGTCGAGCTTCTCCTTGAGCTTCTCGGGGTACTCCCTCGTGACGCAGAGGCACGGCACTCCGTGTTTCGACGCATCGACGAAGATGTCGTGGGCCTGATCCGGTATCTCTTCCTTGATCAGGTAGGAGTAACCGCTCTCGAGGTTGTACTTCCTGACCGAATCCGATTCGCAGTGAGCGTTCGGCTTGAGGACATCGACCACCTCGCAGACCTGCATCACGCACATCATGTAGCCCGAGCTGATGCATTCGACCTCGTCGACCTCGTATCTCTTTCCAGTGAGCTGCGATACGATGCCCGACAGGTAGCCTCGGCTGAAATCGCAGCCCTTCCCCCCCTTGGCCTCGACCGATTCCTCGAGATTGACGACCATCTCGCTCTCCTCCAAGGACTGGATCCTCATCCTGCTCAGGCCCGCCTCCATCCAGACCGGCTCCAGCACGGACCTGACCTCGGCGAGGTTCGAGCATGAGAGGCCGAAGCTCTCCACCAGGGCCTTCCCGCATCTCTGGCCGTACCGGTAGAGCATGTGCCTCGCCCTCTGGTCCCCCTCGACGATCTCCAGCTCCTCCCGCAGGTGTGCGAGGGCGATCCCCGGCATGACGAAGAACGGGAGCGATCTCATTACAGGACCGCCACGAGCTTCTCGCCCAGTTCTATGAAGGAGCGCTCGACGTTCAGGCCCGTCTTGGCGCTCGTCTCCAAGACATCGCATCCCACGGACTTGCCATACTCCTCCAGCTGGGACAAAGTGAACTGCTTCTCGAGGTCCGATTTGTTGCCGAGGATCAAGACCGGCATGTTACCGACGACGGACCTGAAGTTCCCCAGCCAAGAGTTGAGGTTCTTCATGGTGTCCGGCCTTGTGAAATCGCACACTGCGAGGGCGCCCGTCGCGCCCCTGTAGTACGCGGCGTGGAGGGCATCCTGAGTCCTCTGGCCGAGTATGTCCCAGATCAACATGTCGAGCTCCGTATCGCCCACCTTGATCTCCTTCTTGACGACCTTGGTGCCGAAGGACATCAAATACTTGTCATCGAAAACGTCGAACACGAACCTGCGCACGAGGCTCGTCTTGCCGACTGCTCCGTCGCCCAACAGGCAGAGTTTGATGATGTACTTTCCTGATGGCATTCAAAACCAAGTCTTAATGCCTCAATGGCCTATTTAAGAATTCAGACCCAAGATTTCGGGATCGAACGGAGAGGAAACTGGATGAGCGAGGAGGGCCGGAGGAGCGGGATGACACGCGAACTCGAGCCTCACTCGATACATCTGAAGAAACTAACGAAGGATTTCGACGGACTGACTGCCGTATCGAACCTCGACATGAGCATCTCGAAGGGGACGCTCTACGGGCTGATCGGTCCGAACGGTTCGGGCAAGACGACGACCATCAAGATGCTCGTCGGACTGCTCAAGGCGACGTCGGGAGAGGCCACGATCCTCGGTGAGAAGGTCCCGATCAAGAAGAACATCGCGAAGATCAGCTACATGCCCCAGGAGACAGCAGTATACTCCGAACTCACCGTGCACGAGAACCTCGAGATGTTCGCGGGGCTCTATTCGATGGACAAGGAGTCCTTTGCGAGACGAGAGAACGAACTGCTGTCGATGACAGACCTGGATGAGCGGAAGGACAGCCTCGTCTCGCAGCTGAGCGGCGGAATGAGACATAGGACATCACTGGCGTGCTCGCTGATACACGATCCAGAGATAATGTTCCTGGACGAACCGACCGTCGGAGTCGACCCGGAGCTGAGGGTCGGGTTCTGGAAGTATTTCTCCGACCTGAAGGCGAAGGGGAAGACGATCATCATCACAACCCATTACATGGACGAAGCGAACAGGTGCGACATCGTCGGCATGATGAGGATGGGCAGGTTGATCGCGGAGGGCACCCCGAAGGAACTTCTGAAATCCACGAACACACCAGACCTTGAATCGGCGTTTCTCGCCTTCGCGAAGAGGACGGGCCCATGAAGCTCCAAAGGATCCTCGCAGTCGCCAGGAAGAATCTGCGATCGCTGCGACACGACAAACGCACGGTCGGGTTCCTGGTATTGATGCCGCTCCTCATGATCAGCGTCTTCGGCTACGCCTTTGGCGGCGACCCGAAGGATTTGCGGGTCTACGTCGTGAACCTCGACCAGACACCGGCGAACGAGTCGTTAGCCGTCTCCATCATCAGCGACCTCTCGACGAGGAGCACTCTCAAGATCTCCAAGGTCCTCGACGGCGCGGGCCCATCAGACCCTGTCGACCTCGCGCAGAAGAAGGTCAAGGACGCGGACATCAAGGCGGCGATCATCTTCGGAGCCAACTTCACGAGAGACGCAAGGTTTGCTCTGGCGTCAATACGCAACTCGACGCACGCGCTTCCAGCAAGCTTCGTGGTGTACATCGACGGGACGAACCCGAACATCGTCCAGACTATCATGACCGACATCCAGAAATCCGTCCAGAAGGTGCTCGTGTCGCCGACGCTCGGCATATCCTCGCCTATTGTGGCGGTGCCCCAGCTCGCCTACGGACAGGACGCCCGGTTCATCGACTTCTTCGCCCCAGGCATGATGGGCCTGGCCGCGATGATGGTCACCTTCATGTTGTCGATAATCTCCTTCGTGCACGAAAGGACCGCATCCACACTGGACAGACTGCTTAGCACACCAGTGACGGAAGGTGAGATTGTGGCGGGCTATGCGATCGCGTTCGGCCTGGTGGGGCTCATCCAATCCATCGTCATCATCACTGCGGCCGTCCTGCTATTCCAGATCACGATCCATGGGAGCGTGCTACTAGTGCTCCTGATCGTGTTCGTGTTCGGAGTGGGGACCCAGGGACTGGCATTCTTGTTGTCCTCGTTGGCGAAGAACGAATTCCAGGCGATCCAGTTCTTTCCGATCATACTGTTCCCGTCGATCCTCCTCTCCGGGGTGTTCTGGCCCATCGAGGCGGTCCCGGAACTGATCCGACCGGTATCATCCTTCATCCCGCTGACATACGCAGTCGATGCGATGAGGTCCGTCATGATCAGAGGATGGGGGATCGGGAACATCTGGTGGGACCTGTTGGTCCTTGCCGCATTCGCCAGTGTTATGTTGGCCTTGAGCGCATACGGTCTCAAGAAGAGGGGATGAACACTTGCCTGGACCGAAGCCGAGGGTGATCTTCGTGAGCGACGGCGTCGAGATAACGCACAGACAGATGGAGGCCTTGGCCGCAGTGAACGACAAAGGCAGCATGCAGAAGGCCGCGGCCCTCATAGGTGTCTCCACCCCAGTGCTGCACAAGTACGTGCGGGAGATCGAGCAGAAATCCGGCCTAGCACTCATCAACTCCACGAGCAAGGGATCGAGACTCACCGCGGAAGGACTCGAATTGCTCAAACGGTTCAAGGCCTACGAGCTGAGGCTCGAGGACCCGCTGGTCCTCAGGGTCGCGGGCACGGTCGTCTCTCAGAGGTGCCTTCTCACGGCGGCAACGGAACTCTCTGACGAGGGAAAGAAGTCTGTCGTCACGATAGCCGACGACGAGTCGAACCTGAGACTTATGGACGAAGGCCGGATCGATTGCGTCGTCCTCGATGACGCGATGTACGCGATGGAGCGGGCGGTCGATGTCGAGACCGAGGAGATCGGCTCCGACATGCTACTCCAGAAGGATGTAGGCTTGAAGTATGCGCTGCTGACTTTCGGGGCACAGCGATTGGCCTTCAGGTACCTCGCCGAGAAGGGGATCCCATACGAGATCGCGAGGACCATCCACGAGCCATCAATCCTCAACAGGACGGACCTCAGCTACTTCGTGAACAAGAGCCTCGTCAGGACGGGCATCGTCATGGAGGAAGGCGCGAAGGACCAGCGTTGGTCCCTGCATTCCATACCCGCCCTCAAGTGCACGGAGCACGAGGACCTGGAGCAGTTCTTGGAAGAGGCCAGGGAAGCTTGGGTTTACCGTAAAGGATAATGCTTTCCCCTTTATAGCAAAACACTCAAATACGACCCAAGCACAATCAGGCTCTGGTGAGTAATTTGGCAGACGCTAAGGAACCCAATCCAGAGTTCACCAGGAAGGTCGTTGAGGGCGGAGGCAAGACGGTCAACCTCTGCTTCCAGTGTGGGACATGCACGGGCAGCTGTCCGTCCGGACGGCAGACCGCTTTCAGGATCAGGAAGGTCGTCAGAAGGGCCCAGCTGGGCTTCGAGGAGGATGTTCTCCCTTCGGATGACCTGTGGCTGTGCACGACCTGCTTCACTTGCTACGAGAGATGCCCGAGGGGCGTCGAGATAGTTGACATAGTCATGGCGCTCAGGAACATGGCGGTCAAGAAGGGCTACATGGCCGAACCGCACAGGAAGATCGCAGAGCTAGTCTCGAAGACGGGGCACTTGGTCACCCTAAGGGAAGAGGACAAGGCGCTCAGGGCGAAGCTGGGTCTTGAACCGGTTCCCCCGACCGTGCTGTCCGATGCGAAGGCGCTCGAAGAGGTCAAGAAGATCGCGGTCCTGTGTGGCTTCGACAAGCTCATCGTTCCGGGGGCGAAGTGAGATGGCCAACAAGTACGGATTCTTCCTGGGCTGCATCATGCCGCTCAGATACCCAGGCATCGAGAGCTCCTCCAGGGAAGTCTTGAAGTCCCTGGGCGTGGACCTCGTGGACATGAAAGGCGCGAGCTGCTGTCCGGCACCCGGCGTGACCAGGTCGTTCGACCAGAACTACTGGATGGCGGTAGCCGCCAGGAACCTCGCCATCGCCGAGAAGATGGGTGTCGATATTGTGACGATCTGCAATGGCTGCTTCGACACGCTGTTCGAGACCGCGCACAAGCTGAACCACGACCCAGAGGCGAGGAAGAAGGTCAACAAGATTCTCAAGGACTCTACTGGCATAGAATACAACGGAACAGTCAACGTCAGGCACTTCGTCGAGCTGCTCTACAGGGATGTCGGGCTCGAGGCCATCAAGTCCAAGGTCAAGGGGGGCAAGAACCTCAAGGCGGCCGTGCACTACGGATGCCACTTCCTCAAGCCCTCGAACGTGAAGAAGATCGATGACGCCGAGAGACCGCACGTGTTCGACGACATAGTCGAGGCGGCGGGAATGACCAGCGTACAGTACAAGGACAAGGGCATGTGCTGCGGCGCAGGCGGAGGCGTAAGGGCGAGGACGCCGGACGTGGCCCTGAAGATGACCGCTGAGAACCTGAAGAACATGCAGGCGGCCGGGGTCGAGGTCATAGTGGACTGCTGCCCGTTCTGTCACCTGCAGTACGATGTGAGCCAGCCGCAGCTGAAGGATATGCCGAACAAGATCCCGGTGCTGCACCTGTCACAACTGCTCGGCCTTGCGTTCGGCATGGAGAGGGAGAAACTCGGCCTCGAAGTGCACCAGACCAAGGTAAACCTCTGAGATTCTGGGGGCTGTCCGAGGATGCACGTTACTAGACTCGTCGCAATAACCGAGCTGAAGAACGTGCCCCCGGACATCCGACCGTTCATTGATTTCAAAGCCGCGATCGAGGAGCGGGTGCTGGAAGACATGGACATCGTGGCGATATTGAACATCGACACGACCACATGCTATGTCCCGGTCTTCCTGAAGGACCCGCCGACGATGGAAGAACTCGAAAGGGACCTTGAGAAGCAGGACGCGAAGCTCGCGGCCGACTCGAAAGCCGCGCTCGCCCGTCATCTGAAGGCGTGAATCGACACAATGAGCTGAGAAAGTTATTAACCGGCCTTGCGAATCAAGGTCGGACACCCGCCAAGGCTGACCTGGGAGATTGCGCTGGATGACGAAGAAGCTTTACAAGTGCTTCGAGTGCGGAAAGATCTACGAGGACGAAGAGAAGGCGCTCAAGTGCCACGGCGCACCGATCCAGCATGTACTGCTGCAAGAGGACGAGAAGAAGCCTCGGTTCCTGGGTGGGTAAAGGGGACATCGAACGCGGGCTCCGCACATGCGGGGTTCGCATATGGGCATCAAGGGGTTCTAGGTATGGTCATAGAGGAGCTTCACAAGAAGATAGACAGGAGCTGGGACAGCCATCTGAAAGAGACAAGGGAACTTCTCATGGTCCCCAGCGTTTCGTTCACCGGCGAGGGCATCGAGGAATCCGCCGGGATGGTCGAGGAGATGCTCAGGAAGCTCGGGGCGAAGACCGGCACGTACAGGGCATCGGGTAAGAGCTGGCCATTGGTACATGGACATCTCGATGTGGGCGCGGAGAAGACCTGTCTGCTCTACGGGATGTACGACGTTCAGCCGGTCGGCGACCTTTCAGAGTGGAAGACACCGCCGTTCGCGGCTTCGATCGTCAAGGACAAGCGCCTCGGGGATATCCTGGTCAACAGGGGTGTATACAACTCAAAGGGCTCGCTCGCCGGGACCCTCTTGGCGATCAGGACGATGACGGACAACAACTCGATGCCCGTGAACATGCGGTTCCTGATCGAGGGCGAGGAGGAGCTAGGCGGCTTGAGCCTTCCGAACTACGTGCACAAGAACAAGCAGACGCTGTCAAAGGCAGATGCGGCCTTCTCGTTCGACTACATGGAGAACTCGGACGGGGTGCCTGTGCTCGCCTTCGGGATGAAGGGATGCGTGTACTTCGACCTCATCGCCGACGGGAAGTACCAGGGAGGGCCCGAGAACGAGATCCATAGCAGCGATGCGGTCTGGGTCAAGAGCCCCGTCTGGAGGCTCACCAAGGCGCTGTCGACCCTTGTGGACGATAACCAGGTGCCGACGGTGGACGGGCTCTGGAAGAACGTGAAAGGTCCCAGCAAAGACGACCTGCAGCTCATACACGTGCTCGCCAAGAGATTCGACATGGACCTCTACAAGAAGGACCTCGGGATAAAGGACTTCAAGGTCAAGGGGACCAAGGAGGAGCTGCTGAAGAAGTATCTCTTCGAGCCGTCCCTGAACATCTGCGGGCTGGAGGCAGGGTACAACGGGGATGGGACGAAGACGGTCCTGCCCCCGAGGGCGAAGGCGAAGATCGACATCAGGCTCGTGCCCGACATGACGGTCCAGGACACCAGGGAGAAAGTGAGGAAACACCTCGCGAAGAGAGGCTTTTCCGACATCAAGATCGTGCACTACGTGGATTATCCGTTGACGAAGGTGTCCGTCCGCGAGGATGTCTCGCAGGCGGGTATCGATGCGATGAGGTACCACGGGAAGGACCCGGAGGTATGGCCGATGGTGGCCGGTTCAGCCCCGCTCTACCTGTTCAACGACTTCCTTGGGGTGCCATGGGGAGGCGCAGGGTTGGGTCATGGCGGCAACGCGCATGCGCCGAACGAGTTTGCTGTCGTTGAGGGCATGAAGGACTACGAGAAGAGCGTCATCACGATGCTTTGGATGTTCGCCGAGAGGAGCTCGAGGAAGGCAGGGACGAAGAAAAAGACTCTTCGAAAATGAGCCATCGCAGACCATCTGGCCCTACGCCTCTCAACACCGATTCGAGAACAGGTTCTTGGAGCAACCTTTTAATAATGAGACCCGTTATCGAGCCTGCTCGCAATCGATTCACAAAGAGGTATCATATTGCCGCCAAAACCCAGAATCACGGCCAAGAAAGTCAAGGACAAGTGGAGGGCGAAGGAGTGGTACAAGATCTACGCCCCAGAGATGTTCAGCAAGATGCAGCTGGGCGAGACGCCCGCCGACAACCCTGACGGGGTCATGGGGAGGATCACGGAAGCCACGGTCCAGGACCTGACCGGCGATTTCTCGAAGATGCACATAAAGATCAAGTTCAAGGTAATCAACGTCTCCGGCCTGGACGCGCACACGGTATTCAACGGTCACGATCTGACCAGCGACTATGTCCGGAGGCTCACCAGGAGAAAGAGGACCAAGACGGACGCGGTCGTGAATGTCACCCTCAAGGACGGCTGGGCGATGAAGGTGAAGCCCATGGCCGTATCCGAGCAGAGGATCCAGGCGTCCCAGGAGACCGCGATCAGGGCGATCATGCAGGTAGAGACCAAGAAGGCCGCCTCAGGGGCGACCATTGGCGAGTTCGTCCGCATGATCATCATGGGCGAGCTCTCGAAGAGGATCTCGGACGCATCCAAGATCATCGTGCCTATCAAGAGGATTGAGATCCGCAGGAGCGAGGTCACAACCACGGGCAAGGGCCCAGAGCCCGGCGAGGCGCCCATAACACTCCCGCAGGAGCCTGAAGCGCCAGAGCCAGCGCCCGCGGGGATCCCGGCACCGGCCGAGGTCGCCCAAGCCCCGGAAGCAGCGGCGGATGCTCCAGCAGAGCCGCAACCCGAGGAACTGCCTCCTGAGGACAAGAAAGAGGAATAGGCGGCGGGGCGCTGCGTATTCCGACCTTTGCACAAAGTCGGGGTGGCTCAGCCTGGTAGAGCGTCGGACTCATAGGGAGGGTTCTTGACCAGATGCTCCTAGGACATCCGAAGGCCGCGGGTTCGATTCCCGTCCCCGACACCATTCTTGCGACACGCTTAATTCAGGATACGCATTAGCTGAGGTCGAGTCCAATGAGGATCATCATCTACACTGGCAAGGGCGGAGTCGGCAAGACATCCGTATCGGCCGCGACCGCGCTCAAGTCCGCAGCGCTCGGGTACAAGACGATCGTGATAAGCACGGATGCCGCCCACAGCCTTTCGGACTCGCTCGAGGTGCAGCTCACCGGGGAAATCACCCGTATCTCTGACAACCTCGACGGTCTGGAGATAGACATCCAGCACGAGCTCGAGACGAAATGGTCCGAGATCCAGCAGTTCTTCGCGGATTTCCTCGCGGCCCAGGGCATCGAGACCGTGACTGCGAAGGAGATGGCCATCTTCCCCGGGATGGAGATGATATCCGCCCTGCTGTACGTCTGGGAGTTCAACAGGACGCAGGAATATGATGTCGTGGTCATGGACACGGCGCCCACTGCGGATACCCTCCGGCTCCTGGCCTTCCCCGACATCGCCGACTGGTACTTCGAGCGGACCTTCCACGTGATCAAGAATGTGCTTAGATTGGCACGCGCGACCATCGGGAGGATGGTCAGCACGCCTTTGCCTTCAGACAGATTCCTAGATGACATCGAGGTGCTCAGGACGAAGATAAGGGCGGTCAGAGAGATCCTGATCGACCCCAAGATAACTTCCGTCCGACTTGTCGTCAACCCTGAGAAGATGGTGATATCGGAGACGCAGCGCGCGTACACGTACCTGTGCCTGTACGGTTACACCGTCGAGAGCATCATCGTCAACAGGATAATCCCAAAGGAAGCGTGCCAATCCTTCTTCGACGAAAAGCTGGACGAACAGAAGAGACACCTTGCGACCATAGACGAGGCGTTCTCGCCCTTGAGGACGTTCCGCGCGGGGCTGATGCCCCGCGAGGTCCTTGGCAGAGCCGCTCTCGTGGGACTCGCGGAAAACCTCTTCGGCAAGGAGGACCCCACGCAGGTCTTCTCCCTCGAGTCCCCGATGAAGATCTTCGACGAGGATGGCTTCAGCATCCTATCAGTCAAGCTCCCTTTCCTGATGAACCAGAACGTGGAGCTATATACCCGCGGGGACAATCTCACACTCCAATTAGGCGCATTCAAGAAATCCATAAGCCTGCCTTACGTGATGACCAACAAGAAGGTCCTGAGCGCGGAGTGGGTCGAGGGCTGGCTGAAGATAAAGTTCGAAGGTGAGGGAATTGGTAAAAGACCGGTTGGGAAAAGGGGCAGAGGCGGCAAGAAAGATCGAAAGGCACGCTGAGTCGATCGCGAGCGGGCTG
>Ga0315286_10001196_pt1 | contig 23309 bp, 35 predicted proteins | sample YL17G10_0_MG_FD_205038 | JGI IMG/M metagenome (GOLD analysis project Ga0315286, IMG submission 205038) | Sediment microbial communities from Yellowstone Lake, YNP, Wyoming, USA - YL17G10_0 | ecosystem: Environmental > Aquatic > Freshwater > Lake > Sediment | place: USA: Wyoming | collected...
ATGCCCACAAAAGCAGATGGGCTGTTCTGTGGATTCTTTAGGCTGTCCATAAATCAGTCATCGGTTTATCGTTCATATTATTCTTTCAATGTTTCACGTATTTAATAGTGCTTTGTTGAAGTCAGCGGGATCCTGGATGACAGCGGTCCCATCATGATCGTAGGGCTTGCCGTGAGCGTTGACTCGCTGCCGCCCCTCCCGACCGAACACCTCAACACCTGAAAGGAGCCGCATCCCATGCCGAAGTCGAAGAAGCAAGTCGCCGACACCGAGGCCGTGACCGGTCTCGAGGCGCTTCTCAGCTACGCCGCCGACATCCAGGCTCTCCTCCGCGCGATCCTGGTCTGCCAGACCTGTCCCGCCTGTCGGGGGACGGGGATCGCGCCGCCGCTCGGGGCGCCCTGCACCTGCCGCCAGACTGCCGTTGACCTGCTGGTGGATCTTGACGAGGAGGATGACGCCTAGCGTCAAATGTTAGGTTGTTAGGTGAGGCACCCTTGAGACCAAGGGTGCCTCACTTTTTGGTGTACAAAAACCTAGATTTCGGACGGATGCCCTCCCATCAGGCTTTAAGTGAGGCACCCTGGGCACCCTTGAGACCAAGGGTGCCTCACCAGGATGCCTCACTTAAGTGCTCAAACATCATGTAGATATCTATGGTGAGGCACCCTGGGCACCCTTAAATCCACATTGCATCAGGCCAAAAGTCTCAAGGAAGTACCCCGATGCAGCAATAAATCGGGAAATAGGCATTTAATGACCGCATCGGGGTACTTCCTTGAGACTTTTGCCCTCAGATGAAGTTGGGGGGGTGGTGCCTCACCCCCCTGTTAGGGTGTTTTTGCGTCATCGTTTTGGCCTTGACCCGCCCCCCTCCTTCGGTCTATCCTCTCGGGCGCGTGGGGCTCGCTACCTCGCGCGGAGTGCGGATCGGCCTGCGCTTAGGTTCCTCCCGGTTCCTAAGTCCAGGCTAATTCGCTTCTTGAAGAAACCGGGAGTGCCCTTTGATGGTTGTCAAGGTCGGCGTTTTTCCGCTCAAGGGTCGTAAAGCAGGTGACCCCTACCTCGCGGTCCTGCCCCTTTCGGAAGCCCTGGAAACGCGTTGGAACTTTTCGGCGTGTTTTAGCACGTATCTACCCAAACCTCCGGTAGATGCATCATTGGGGTGCCGACTCAAGAAGGAGCATCTCCCTGCCATCCGTCAGGCAGGGGACGACATCGAGGCCCTCGTCCTCACGCTTGACTTCGACCTTCCCAAGAATCCCGACGCAACCAAGCGGTTCTGGCGCGATCTGAACGGTTCCTACAGCGAGATGCTCGACAAGCTCGAGGTCGGCATTCAGAATCAATCCTGGGGGCTCCTGAGCCGCCCGGCGGCCTACTACCCAACGCCGTCTGGACTGCGGTTGGTCTATGTCTACGACCGGCCCGTGAGCGTCGAGCACCACGAAGTCATTATTGCGTGGGCAGTTGAGAAGGCCAGGCCCCTTGCGGAACACCTGGGACTCTATTCCGACCCGAGCTGTGTGGACTGGACCCGCGTGTTCAGGATGCCCTACGTGCTTCGGGAAGACGGGATAGACACCAGGCAGGATCCCCAAGTCTTCGTGCTGCCCCGCTGGGAGAATGTCCTGCGGGTAGACGATCTCCCTGGCCCGGGCGATGCATTTTGGCAGGAAGCTGCCAAAGCGTCCCTGCGAAACGCCGCCGTCGTCTCCCCCACTCGACCGAGATCGCCGAAGCCGGAGATGGTCCCCACCCTCGATCCCGAGTTTGCGCAGCTTGCCAGGAGACGACTCCAACACCACCCCGACTCGATCGTCAAGGACGCCCTGGCGGGTCAGGCGTTCGCCTCCGAGGGGCACCGGAACAACGCGATCACCAAGCTCGTCGGCATGGCCCTCTCCGGCCTTCGACCGACTCCCACGACCAACTGCCCCAAACCACAAGAACCGGTGGCTGGGATCTCGCTCGAGCAGGTCTACGCGCTGTTCTACCCGAGCGTCATGCAGTTCGAGCCCGACGATGGCAAGGGCTGGGATGAGATCTTCTGGGAGCAGCTCAGTCGCTTCTGGGATCGAGACACCGACAAGATCGAAGCCCAGAAAGCTCTCGACGAAGAAGCCGAGGAGCGAGTCCTTGGCGATCTCGAGCGGATCGTGGAGATGTTCCGCACCAAGTACGCCGAAGAAGTCCCCGAGGAGCCGCTCGAGGCAGCGACCTGGGCGCGCAAGCTGCTGATCGTGGGGCAGGGCGCTCGAGGTGACCATTACGTCCTTCGGGCTGACGGCAACTACACCGGCCCGGTGAGGAGCCAGTCTCTCGTAAACGCGATCGAGCAGAACCGGCTGGACGAGATCATACCGACCATGATCCCCACCAAGGCCGGAGACCTTCGAGAGAAGACCTACGCCGAACTCACCCGGGGTCACATCCGGCTCGTGGAACAAGTGACCATGGAGTACACCGAGGGCAAGGGAGCCCTTGTCAAAGGCAGCGAACTTGCTGGCTGGCGGCTTGCCCTCGAAGGTTGGAAGATCAGGGACGACATCACGCCCGAGTACTCCGAAGCCGTGGACAAGTGGATCCGCGCGTTCGCGGGGCCGCACTACCAGCTCGTGTGCGACTACACAGCTAACTACTACTTCTTCAAGCATCTGATCCCGGGGCTTTCACTCGTCGGGCCCAAGGGCATCGGCAAGGGGCTCTACACGAGCGGCCTCGCCGAGAGCTGTTCCAACAAGAGCTTCTCGGACGGCAACCGGCTCCTCGAGACCTTCCAAAGCGACACCATGGTGCGGTCGCCTCTCGTGGTCTTCAATGAGGGGATTCCGCTGCGCCAACAGCACAGCTTTGCAGACCGAGTGCGGCGTCTCATCACCGCCGATCAAGAGACGGTGAACGTCAAGCACCAGGCGCTTCTCACGGTCAAGTTCCCGTTTCGTATTCTACTCACCGCCAACAGCCCCGGGATGGTGCTCGCGTTGACTTCGGGCGTGTATGGTCAGGATCTTGAGGCGCTCGGAGACAGGATCATTCACCTGGACCTGGACGACGGAGGGTCCAAGTACCTGAAAGCCCACGGGAACTACACACTCACCCAGAGCTGGGTCGGTGACGAGAGTGACCACACGGTCGCCAAGCACTTCCTGTGGCTCTACCAGCAGAAGCTCAAGACCCTCGCGGGCGCGGCACCTCCCGTGGACCGGTTTCTCATGCCTGGCAATCTGCTCACGTCCTCGATCATCCACCAGATCAAGACGCACGATCCCAAGACGACCGAGGCGCTCGGCCTCGTCTGCGCGTTCGTGAACCAGCCCGGAGCCCAGGACAACGCCGATCGAGGCTTCTTGATCGAGGGGGGCAAGATCTACGTGAGCTTCGGCGACTTGGCGAAGTTCGCGGAGACGCACCACCAGGAGAAGGCCCGCGACTTCACCGCCACCAAACTGGGGGTCGCACTTGCCCCGGTCAAGGGTGAAATCAAGAAGCACCGGACGGTGAAGGGCCTGGTCCGGTTCCACGAGATCGACGCGAAGGCACTTCTCGAAGAAGCCCAGATCGGGTGGCACCACAGTCGGATTCAGGATGCCTTGGGGCAGGGAGAGGACCACGATGAGTAAGAACCCCGACCCTTGAGGGCCTCGAGCACCTGCGGGTTCTGGTCCCCGAGTCGGTCTGGATGGGCTCGTTCAACATGAGCAAGGGATCCGATCGGAACATGGACAGCGCGGTCATCATGGGCCCGGCCCCGGCGCAGGTCTATTACCTCGAGTGGTATGACATTTTCGCATACAGCGAGCCGCTCAACTTCAACGCTACCTACGTGGCACCGGAATGGCGGGATGGGACGTGATCGAAGACGTGAAAGAGATCGTGGCGCTGGTCCAGGAACGCTTCAAGAACCGGAACGCGCGAGAGCCGCTGCCTGCGGCCCTCACGCGCTTCACGAACGTCCTGGAAGGCTACCCACATCCCGAGGAGCTGCCCGCCGTGCTCGCGGCCATCAGGATCTTCAAGGAGAAGTCCCAGGCCGAGTGGTCGCGCGGCGTGCATGAGACCCTGCGCCCCAAGCGCACGATCGACGCCGAGAGCGCGGCGCTCTGGAAGTACGCCGGACAGATCGCGAGGAAGCTCGCGTGAGAACCGTCCCCTACATCCACTACGCCAAGAGGAACTGCTCGAGGGCGCTCTGCGGCGCGCTCGTGATCGCCAACGGCGACTTGGTCGCGCAGGAGCACGTCACGAGCACTCGCGCGTGGCTCGCTCTGGCGCCTGAGAGGCGCTGCCGCCGCTGCCGCGCGCAGGTGAGCGCGTGAAGTGCCAAAAATGTGACGGCTCGGGTCGCGTCCTGTCCAGTGGGTTCACCCACATGGGGCACCCACACACGCAGGTCTGCTCCGCGTGCAAGGGCACGGGGTCGAAGCGATGAGCCTGGTGATCTCGGCCTCGCAGCTTGAGACTTGGGAGCGTTGCAAGCGCCTCTGGGTCTTCGAGCGCGTCCACAAGATCCGAGGGCCGGAGGCTGGCTTCCTGGCGTTCGGCACCGTTCTCCACGCTGTCCTCGAACGCTGGCACTTGCAGGACGACGCGGGGCGCGGGCCGGAGCTTTACCCCAAAGGCTGGGACGCCGAAGTCACGCCTGGCGAAGCTGCGCAGATCCAGCGTCTCGTGATCCACGCCGAAGGCGCGGGCACGATCTCGCGGGAGCCTGGCCGACGCATTGAGCAAGAAATCTGGCTCCCTGTCGTCGAGGGCGTTCGCCTGGTTGGCTACGTGGACGTGCTGCTGGACGATGAAGTCCAGGACCACAAGTCCACGAAGGATTTCAAGTGGGCGAAGGGCCCGCACCTGCTCAGCCAGAGCACGCAGATGCTCGTGTACGCTAAATACCTGATCGAAGAAGCCAGAGCACGAGGGAAGCAGGTACCCGCTTTCGTGACTCTCCGGCACAACGTCTTTTGCAAAGACCCGAACGTGCCCACGCCCACCAAGGTCACTCGCGTCCGGGTGAGCGTCGAGGCGATCGAGCGGAAGTGGCTCGAGATCCAGGAGCACGCACGCGGGATGCTCGCCGCAAGGACGCGGTACGCCAAACTCGAGAGCTGGCCCGAGATCGAGGAGCCGAAGGATCGCACGCGCGCCTGCTCGATGTACGGCGGCTGCTTGTTCATGCACGTCTGCGCCGGGAGCCTCAAGCTGGACGACCTGCTCAACGCCCTCGCCAGCCCCAGCGAGGATGATAAACTTGACTTTTCAGAGGTCGTCGTTCAGAATCTCACCACCGAAAGGAAGAACCCCATGGATGTCTTCGCGAAGCGGCTGGCCGCTCGCCAGAACGGCTCCGTCGCGCCCCCGGCTGCGCCCACGAGCGAGCCGGTCCCCGTGAACCCCCCGCAGCCCGCAGCTCCGACGCCTGCGCCCGCTGTGCCCGTCGCTGGCGCGCCCCCGTGGGCGATCCCCGGCTGCGCGGCCTGCGTCGGGAAGGGCTTCTCGACGGCTGGTAACCCCTGCCGGATCTGCGGCGTCAAGAACCAGAACCTCGCCGACCTGTTCACGCACGGGGTGGCCGATGGCGAGCTGGTCTGGACGGTCAAGGCCGATCAGGTCGAAGCCGCCAAGAAGCGCGGTGTCCACGAGGACGCGCTCGACGGCGCCTTCCCGTGGGCTGGCGCTGTGCCCGCGCTCGCTGCTGCGCCGGTCGCTGCGCCGGTCGCCGCGCCCGCTGCTGCGCCGACGCCCGCTCCCGAGCAGGTGAGCATCTCGCCGCCCGCGAGCGATGCGAAGCCGAAGCGTCGGGGCCGTCCGAAGAAGGGCGAGACCCTGCCCGCCGAGGAGGGCGTGGACGCTGCTCGCGCTGCTGCGGGGAACGCCCCCGTCACGACCACCGAGTCCCGCTCGAGCGGCTCGACCGTCGTCCCGGCTGCCGCTGTCCAGCACTACCCTAAGACCGTCGAGGCTCCCGCGAGCAAGGCGCTGCTCGTGGCCTTCCTGTTCGTGCGCTGCACGCCCGAGAAGATGGTCGCCATGGTCCAGCTCGACCTGGACGGGATCCTGCACGAGTACGGCAACAAGCTCGCCGCGTCGATGCAGGCGCCGAACTACTGGATGCTCGACGCCTTCAAGCGCCGCGACCTGCTGGCGAGCAAGGCGTGCGAGATCCTGACGGAAGTCGCCGCCGCCCACCCGGGCAAGTTCCTCGCCCTGGTCAGCAACAGCTCGAGCCCGGACGTGGAAGCGTTCGCCGTCGCGCTCAAGCCGTACTGCGCGAACGTCGTCGTGGGAGCCCGCTGAGCATGGACCTGAACGTGTTCGAGACGCAGAAGCAGGCGTGCAAAGACGCCATCTCAGAGGCGCTCGACACCGTCAAGTTCCTGCCGAAGTCGCGGGAGCAGGCGCTCGTGCTCACCAAGCTGGACGAGGCGAGGCTCTGGCTCTCCGAGGCGAAGAATCCGCCGGAGCTGCCCAAGGCGTGAACCGAGCGGAAGACATCGTCAGCCGAAAGGGCGCGGACACCGAAGGCGCCGAGGTCCAACGGATCTTGGCGCTGCCGCTGCGCTATTCGGCGACTCCCGACGAGTGCGAGGCGATCTCCCAGGAGATCGTGCAGGTGAAGCACTTCGAGAAGGGCTTCCGACTCACGGGCTGCCAGGTCGAGAGCGTCCTGGCAGCCCGTGAGGCTCCTCCCGGCACGGGCGTCTTCGTGAGCAGCGGTGTTGGATCTGGCAAGTGCGTTGTCGGTTACACCGAAGTCTACGACGCAGCAAGCGGTCGTCGCAGACGGGTGGATGAGCTGGGCTCCCTGACGGTTTCTGCCATCGACGAAAGGACAGGAAAGATCGGGCTTCACCAAGCGACCGCATTCGCGTCTGGATTCAAGCTCTGTTCCAAGGTCAAGCTGGCTGGAGGGCAGCAGGTTGAACTGAGCCTAGACCACCCTATCTTCACGCCGGGAGGATGGGTGAAGGCTGGAGATCTCAAGACTGGCGATTTCGTGGGAACCCCCCGGAAGATCTTGGCACCCCTTCGCGAGCTTGTTGTGAGTGACGACGAGGTCAAGCTAGTTGCTTACTTGATGGCAGACGGAGCCACTTCGGGCTCGGGAGCCACCTTCACCAACGAAACACCCTGTATCATCGAGGAATTCTTCCAAGTCGCCAAAGCGTGTGGCACTTTGCGAAACGGTCACCTCCCAGGAGCCAGCAAGGCCAAGAACCAAAACGCCGGAAAGGCCACCACCTACAACGTCCGAGGCGTGAGGCCGATCGTGAACGCCTGCCTCTCCAAGCACAAGCGGCTCCCGGCAGAATTCTACGGGTTGTCCGACCGCCAGATTGGCATCTTCCTAAACCGTTTCTGGTCGTGTGACGGACACGTTGGCAAGACCTTCTTTGAGGTCTGCCTTGCGTCTCAAGGGCTCATTGACGACATTCGGTTTCTCCTCTTGCGTTTGGGCATCGTGGCTCGCAAGCACTACAAGGCCGCCAAGTGTGAGGGCAAGACCTTCGATTCGTGGCGTCTGGCGATCTCGGGGCGAGAGCCGGTTCTGCGCTTTTTGGAAAAGGTTGGGTTCATCTTCGGGAAGGAAACCGCCAGCGTTGTGTTGCTGAACAGGACGCGGCGCATCAAGGGGAACACGAACGTCGATGTCGTGCCGATCTCCCGCAAGGAAGTCTCGGAGATCTGTGACGAGTTGGGGCTCAGAGGAATACCCAAGTCCAAGTTGGCCGGAGGGGCTCCTCGGACCGAGTTGCGCGAGCGGCTTGGGGCTACCACAGGACAGTTCGTCGGCAGATCCTCGTTCCAGAGTTGGGTCTTCGAGAGCGGCTACACCGGCAAGTACGCCTGGTTGGCTACTTCCGACATCTTCTGGGAGCGGGTCGAGTCGGTGAGCGAGCCGGGACCGAGGCGGGTGTTTGATCTCTCGGTACCCTCGGTGGGAAACTTCGTCGCCAATGGGGTCTGTATCCACAACACCGGCTGCGCTCTCTTGATCGCGGCGCACGCCTACAGGAACGGCAAGAAGAAGATCCTGCTGCTCGTCCCCAACGCCGTCCTCGACCAGCTCTACTTCCGGGATCTCGAGTGGGCGCGCCAGCGGTTCGGTCTGCCCTTCGGCGTGATTCGGGTCGGCTTCACGCCGACGCGCCAGGCTGCGCTCGCGGGCTACACGAGCGGCCTGTTCCTGCTGCCCTACTCGCAGCTTTCCACGCGCCAGACCGACGATGTCCTCGCGCGCATCAAGCCCGATCTCGTGATCGCCGACGAGGTGCATCACCTCAAGAACAAGGGCAGCGCCCGCACCAAGCGCATCCTGCGCTACATCGACGACTCTGGGTGCGACTTCGTGGGGCTCAGCGGCACCATCACGAGCAAGTCGCTCGGCGACTACGCGCACCTGATGAAGCGCGTGCTGCGCAACAGCTCGCCGCTGCCGCTGCCTGCTGGCCTCGTGACCGAGTGGGGGCAAGTCCTCGACGCGGGAAGCCAGCCCAGCGAGAAGCTCATGCGGCCTCTGCTCCCGCTGCTCGAGTGGGCGCGCAAGCAAGACCCTCGCGAGCCCTACGACATCACGGTGACGGGCTTCCGTAAGGCGTACCGCTTTCGGCGTACTCACACGGTCGGCGTGGTGGCCGCTGGCGACCAGGACATAGGCACCAGCCTCGTGATCGCCAACGACGCAGGCGCGGGCGAGCCCGACGAGGCCACGAAGCTGCTCATGGACGACGTGAGCAAGAACTGGACGACGCCTGGCGGCGACGAGATCGACCACGCGATCCACAAGTTCAAGTGGCTCTACGAGCTGTCCGCAGGATTCTACAACGAGCTGTCCTGGCCGGTTCCTGCTGCCCTCGCGATCAAGAAGGGCATCAGTGAAGACGCCGCGACCGACCTGGTGCTGCGTAGCAAGCGGTGGCACGCCAGGCACCAGGACTACGTGAAGGCCAGCCGCGAGTGGCTCGGCGACTTCCCGCGCGTCGGCATGGACACGCCGTTCCTGCTCGCGAGCGAGATCGCCAAGCACGGCAGCAAGAACGTCGGCGAGCGCCTCTACGGCTTCTGGCGCGCCGCGAAGGACATCGACTTCCCCGAGCGCCTCGAGCGGGACTCGAGGGCCGTGCGGCTCTGCGACTACAAGATCAAGGCCGCCGTCGCCTGGGCCAAGCAGCACCAGCACGGGATCCTGTGGGTTTATCACCAGGAAATAGGCGAGTGGCTGCACGAGGCGCTGGTCGCCGCCGGGATCCCGGCCATCCACGCACCCGCTGGGGAGCTGCACGATCGCGCGCTGCTTGCCTGCACCGGCAAAGAGCTGGTCGTGGCCTCGATGCCCGCGCACGGCTTCGGCAAGAATTTGCAGCTTTTCTCGAACGCCTATTTTGTACAATGGCCCCGTGCCGCGAGCATGGCCGAGCAGACGCTTGGGCGCCTGCATCGGCTGGGTCAAGCTGCTGACGAGCTGACGATGTGGACCAACAGGGCGACGGAGTTCGACGCGCAATGCTTCTTCGCAACTCTAGTAGACGCCATTTACGTGCATCAGACAGTTGGGCGTCAGAAGCTCGTCTATGCGGGCTACTCGCCGCTGCCGAAGCGATACCCGAGCGAGTTCTTGCGCGAGCGCGGCTTCGAGAACGCGAAGCTCGCCCCTGAGCAGGAGCAAGCTCTGGCCGAGAGGTTCTCGTGAGTCACTACGTGGACCTGCCAGAGGCACATCGACCCGATCCTCAAGGCGTATCCGCAGGACAACAAGCCGCAGCCCGAACTTTCTTAGGAAGCTTCGTTGTGAAGCTTCCACCTTTGTAGGATGTTGCAGGACTTTGGAGCTGAATGCTATGGGCTTCTTCGACGGAATCGACAAGGTCAAGGCGTCGTTCGACTCGAACTACATGGCCCCCGGGCAGTACTGGTGCCGGGTGGACCGCATGAAGCAGGACAAGAACCGGGCGGGGATCGAGAACCTCGTCGTGGAGATGCAGATCGTCCGCGTCGTGGACGGCAAGGACACGGCGAACCGCGCGGGCGAGGACGTGAGCGTCATCCACTCCAGCAACAAGGACGGCTACCTGTCCAGGACCAAGGCGATGTTCGCCAACCTCATGGGCGTCGAGGCGAACGAGATCACGCCGGACGTGTGCATCAAGGCGTGTGGCACCGAGCAGCCGCTCGCGGGCATGATCTGCGAGATCCACGTCGTCGCCGGGCCCAACAAGAAGGGCGCGATCATCAACAAGCAGGCGTTCAAGCGGGAAGTCCCCGACGAGGAGGTCCGCGCCTGGCTCGCCACCCCCGAGGGCGGCATCGCTCTCAACAAGGTGCGCGGCCTCGCGGCGGTCGCCTCGAACAAGTAGCCGTACAGGGAGCGACCCCAGGTGGGAGCCTGGGGTCGCGGAGAACGTACAGATAGAGGGGAGCGTCATGGTAGCACGGCTTCTCTGCGCACTCGACACAGAAACGGATTTGCTTGCGACGGGCAACGTCGCGACCAAGCTGGTCTGCGCGCAGATCGCCTGGGCCCATGGCGTCGAGATGCGAAGCACGGGCGACAGCGATCTCGAGAGCTTCGTGGCGCACGCCTTCGATCACGAGGTGGTGCTCCAGAACGCGCCCTTTGATCTGCTGGTCATCTTCCGGGCGTTCCCCAAGCTCCGGCCCGTCATCTGGCGGGCGCTCGAGCAGGGGCGCGTCCACGACACCATGGTCCGCGAGAAGCTGCTCAACCTCGCGACCACCGGCAAGATGGATTTTGCCACCACGCCGGACGGCGCCAACATCAAGATCAGCTACTCGCTCGAGGCGCTCGCCAAACGCTGGCTCGGGAAGGACCGGAGCGCGGCCAAGCGCGGCGCCGACTCGTGGCGGCTCAGGTACAAGGAGCTGGACGGGATCCCGTCCAGCAAGTTCCCCGCCGAGGCGCGCGACTACGCCCTCGAAGACGCACAGGACACCCTGGAGATCTACGCTCGCCAGGAGGATCGCGGCAACGCGGTCTCCGCTCACGAGATCAACGAAGGCCGCGTCAGCCCTGGCTGGAGCGTCTTCAAGACCCAGAGCTTCCAGGTCGGCTGTGCATTCTCGCTCTTTCTTTCGAGCGCGTGGGGTATCCCGATCGACCAGGCTGCACGCGAGAAGATCGTGCGCTTCCTCGAGACGGAGCTGTCCCTCGACAAGCACCAGGAACTCGTGGGGGCCAAGCTCCTGATCCCGCCCGTGGCGTTCAAGAAGAAGAAGAACCCGGACGGCACCCCGGCGATGACCGACGAGCGCATGGACGTGACCGCGCTCAAGGAGCACATCGTCGTGGTCAGCCAGAAGGCGGGGCTTGATGTCGCCGTCACCGCCACAGGCCGCGTCGCCACGGACAAGGAAGTCATCGCGGCGCTCGCGAAGCATTCCAAACCACTACAGCAGTACCAGCACCGGCAGAAGCTCGGGAAGCTCGTCTCGACCGAGATGCCGCGACTCCTCAACAACGACGGGAGCCCGGCTCCCCGGATCCACCCCTGCTACGACGTGCTGAAAGAGACCGGGCGCACGAGCAGCTACCACAGCTCGCTCTACGCGAGCGCCAACATCCAGAACGTGGACCCGCGCGCTCGCGGCTGCTACGTGCCCGATCCGGGCTGGCTCATGTTCTCGGTGGACTACGGGGCGCTCGATCTCGTGGCGCTGGGCCAGGTCTGCTTCTGGAAGTTCGGGCACAGCATCCACCGGGACCGGCTCAACGCCGGGATCGACCTGCACGCCTACCTGGGCTCCCAGATCGCCTTCGCGCTCGAGCCGAGCTTCGCGAGCTACTGCCGCAAAGTCGGCGCGCTCGATGCCATGGCGATTTACCGCGAGTTCATGAGCTTCAAGAAGGGCGATGAGGCCGAGCAGAAGTTCTTCAAGCTGTACCGGAAGTTCGCCAAGCCCACCGGCCTGGGTTACCCCGGCGGCCTAGGCCCTGCGACGTTCATCGACTTCGCGCGCACGCCGTACGAGGTCATCGTGGACGAGACCCAGGCGCGCGAGCTGCGTCAGATCTGGCTCGGCACCTACCCGGAGATGCCGGAGTACTTCGACTGGGTCGCCAACGGGCTGGTCGATCCCGACAACCCCGGCAAGTACTACTACCTGAGCCCGCTGGGCATGAAGCGTGCCGGAGCGGCGTACACGGCAGCCTGCAACGGGGTGGGACTCCAGACGCCCGAAGCCGAGGCTGCCAAGCTCGCGTTCTGGAACGTCACGAGAGCCTGCTACGATCCGGCGCTGGACAGCCCCCTCTACGGCTGCCGGACGTTCGCGTTCATTCACGACGAGATCTTGGGCCAGGTGCCGGATGATCGCTGGGCGCATGAGCGCGTTCAGGAAGTGGGTAGGATCATGCAGGAGAGCTTGCAGGAGATCATGCCCGATATGAAGCCCAGCGTCGCCGGGTGTCTCCAGCGCCGCTGGAACAAGGACGCCGAGCCGGTCTACGACGAGCAGAAGCGGCTCATCGTCTGGGAGCCGAAGTCGTGAGCTGCCTGATCGCGCTCGGGTACAGCTACGGACGAGGACGTTACATCGGTTTTGGGCGTCGGCGTTGGCGAGGGTATGGTCGGCGCAGCGTGGGCTGGCTGAACGACGGGATCGGGCTAGTACGCCTCAAGGGGCAGGGCAGGGGCGTATGAGTGGCAACTGGGCGCATAGCAGCCGGGGCGAGCGGGGCGAGCGGGACGAGGGGTGCCTGGTCATCGCGATCGGGCTCGCGTTCGTGCTGCTCATGGTCATCCTGTTCGCAGGGCTCTGGGTCGAGTATAAGCGTACTCGCGGGATCCCGCTCGAAGCCGCGCCGGTCAGCTCGCGATGAGCGCCATTCGGACCTGGATGCGAGGTGTGGGTCGCAGCTTCTCGGTAGGTCGAGGGCGGGACTACTCGATCGGCCACGGGCGACGACGCGGCAAGGGCTACGGGAATCGGGTTGGGAATCGTCCGGGGCGCTCGACACAAGATAAAGTTGACTTCTTGATAGGCGCGATGTAGGCTCTCGAGTCGAGGTGTGCGGTGTTCGATTTCCAGGTCGGGTTCTGGGCGGGGCAGGTGACGGGGATGATCATCCTGCTCCTCGTGCAGTTCATCATCCGCAAGCTCCGCGAGCAGCGCGAGCGCCTGGATCGCCTCGAGCGCCGCGCCGTGGCCGAAGCCGCTGCCGCCAACGAGAACGAGGGCCCGAGCTGGGCCGAGCGGAACTTCATCGACGCAAGCGCGCACGGGCCGCAGCCCATCGAGGACTACCAGTACCGCCCCGAGGCGGGGATCGAAGTCAGGCAGGCCGAGATCGAGCGCGGCTGGCCGGAGGACCGATTTTGAACCACTACATCCTCGGCGTGGACCCGGACCTGGACACCTGCGGCGTCGCCATGCTCAAAAACGGCGCGTTGTTCCGGGTGGCGCTGCTCGAGCGCGACGCGCAGAACACGGGCGCACGCGGCAGCGAGGCCGCGTTGGAGATGATCGAGGCTCTGCGCGATCAGCTCCAGGACTACCTCTACGACCCCGAGGACTGCAACACGACCCTCGTTGTCGAGGGCCAGGAGATCTACCGGCCTGGCGTCGGCGCACCGCCGCGCAGCATCCTGCCCCTCACGCTGATCTCGGGCGCGGTGATCGGTCTCGTCGGCGCTGCCACGAGCTTCTGCCCGGCGCCGAAGACCTGGAAGGGTCAGGTGCCCAAGGAAGTCCACCACAAGCGCGTGCTCAAGAAGCTCGGCCTCGCCAGCGCACAGGATCTCGCGCCGTATTTCATGAGACGCACGCCGCTCGCGAGCGAGTGGCAGCACGTCCTGGATGCGTGCGGCTTGGCCCTCTGGGGCAAGGAGCAGTTGGAAAAGTGACCCCGAACGAGTTTCAGGACTGGACCCGGAAGACGAGCGTCTACCCAGGCGTCGGCACCGGCAACGTCGAGGCGATCAGCTACGCCACGCTCGGCCTCGTGGGCGAGTCCGGCGAAGTGGCCGAGGCGGTCAAGAAGTTCCTGCGCGGCGACTACGGGCGCGACGTGCTCTGCGACAAGATCAAGCTCGAGCTGGGGGACGTGCAGTTCTACCTGGCCCGCCTCTGCACGGAGTTCGGCCTCACGCTCGAAGAAGTCATGAGGGCCAACCAGCTCAAGCTCGAGCGCCGCAAGGCCAACAGCACCATCAAGGGCTCGGGGAGCGAACGATGAACGACGACGAGATCTTGATGAAGCAGTTGAACAAGATCCCGACCGACTCCCTCACCAAGTGGGAGTTCGACTTCGTCACCGGAGTCAGGGAAAAGTTCCAGCAGTTCAAGCCGTTCACCCAAGGGCAGAAGCAGACCGCCAAGAAGATCCTGCGGGAGCGCAGCGACCGGCCCGCGCCGACGCCCGCGCCGACGCCCGCGCCGACGCCCGCGCCGACGCCCGCGCCGACGCCCGCGCCGACGCCCGCGCCGACGCCCGCGCCGACGCCCGCGCCGACGATCACAAGGCCCGGCACCGGCTTCACGGTCTGGCAGCTCATGCGAGTACTCGCGAAGTATCCCCCGGACGCCAAGGTCTTCGCCGAGACCAGGGACGGACTCCAGCCGGTCTTCGGAGTGCTCCGGGTGAAGGGGGACGAGCGCGTTCGGATCTCCTTCGGGAACATCACGATGTGCGTCACACCCGATACCCCGATCGGGCAAAAGGAGCTTTTCTGATGGCTCTCTGGAGCGTCGAGGACTGCGAGCGCCTGATCCTGGGCAACTACTACCGGCTCATGACGCAGGGCAAGGACCGGCGCGGAGCCAACATGGACCCGGTGGACCCCAGGACGGGGCTGCCCCTCAAGGAGAGCGACTTGCTCCCCGAGGCGTACGCGATCCGGGGCGCGGAGCTGGCGCTGAAAGTCCCGTGCGAGCCGCGCACCTGGGCCGTGGGTCACCTGGGCCTCGCCGACACCCCGAAGGCCGACTGGACGAGCGATGACGCGGGGCAGGTGAGCGAGCTGACCAGGCGCTTCAAGCTCGCCATGCACAGGATGTCGGAGCGCGGGCTCATGATCGTCCAGCCCGAGTCGCTCTGGGACGGGAAGCCCATGGTGCTCGGTGAGGACGGCCTCACGATCCAGGGGAAGATCACCGAGAAGGGCCTGCTCGAGTGCGAGAAGGTCATCAAGGGCACCAAGCTCGCCCGGGGGCCGGTGAGCGTGCTGCACGGCATGGACAAGAGCGCGGGCCCGGAGTGGGCACGCAAGAAGTACCGAGAGGAAGACAAGTGAGCAAGGACAAGGTCGAGATCAACAGCGCGCGGCTCCACGACGGGTGGAAGTACGCCGTCAACGTGCGCGGCGAAGGCAAGATCCCCCTCGCGGACCATGACCCGCTCGCGAGCATCCTCGCGCGCTGGATGGACACTCGGCTCACGAAGGTGCTGCTCGAGTTCAGCGGCGCTCGCGAGCAGGACGAAGACGGCGAGATCTCGGGCGTCGAGCTGTCGGGTGCCGTCGTGGCGCAGGAAATCCTGGCGATTCGGTACTGGCACCGGACCGACGACGACTTCTCCGAGCAGGCGATCGAGGCCGCGCAGGCGCACCTCGCGATCCAGGCCGCCGCGCTGGCGCGCACCATGGAGCAGAGCGAGGGCGAGCAGGACGGCGAAGACGACGAGCAGCAGCCCGCGCCGGTCAACGAGGCCCAGGACGCCTTCAAGCCGTTCGCGTGACTCCTGCGATCTCGCGCCGACGCCGTCCAGCGTTTCACCGCCGGGGGCGCGGCGCGATCGTGGGGCGTGGCCGCCTCCACGCGAATTGCTACGGGCGCCAGCGGTCACGCGGATGGGGGAGAGGCGCATGAAGATCTGCACGGTCACCGGCTGCGAGAAGCCCCAGCGACACAACAGCCCGCTCTGCCACATGCACAACAAGCGGAAGCAGCTCTATGGCGACCCGGATCTGGGTTGGTGCGTTGCCTGCAAAGCCGCTGTTCCGAGGCCCGCAGGATACCGTGGGCTGATCTGCGAGAAGCACACCTGTGCCCTGGAAGGCTGCGTGAAGCGTGTCTCGGGGCGCAGGCGCGACGCCGTCTACTGCTCGGAGTCGCACCGACGCACGGCGGCTTCGCGCACCTATCGCGCGGCGGCCTGGCAGCGCAAGTGGGGCACCAGCTCGCCCACCTTCGAGTGCGGGGAGTGTGGCCTGAACTTCACGGCGGTCAGGAACAAGACCGGGGCGCAGCTCTACTGCTCCAAGAAGTGCTTCTGGAAAAGCTGGATCAAGGCCCATGGCAAGAAGAAGCATTGCCTCTGGTGCCACATCGAGTTCATCACGACCACGCGCGACCCGGACCGGCAGAAGACCTGCTCGAAGAAGTGCGCTGGGCTGTTTCGCTGGAGGGGTGCCGCGTGAAGCTGAGATGCCCCAAGTGCCGCCAGGAAGAAGTCGAGATCCTGGCCGAGCACACCTACCCCTACAGGTCGAACCCCTCCTGCTACCTGGCTTGCTGCGAGAAGCCACGAGGGTGCGGCGGCTTCTGGACCGTGGGCTTCACGGAGCTGTCGGCTGGACGGCAGGTGCCTGAGCCCTCGAGCGAAAAGCCGTGGCAGGTGGTCTCGTGAGGCCACCCTACTACCCCTCCGGCGCAGGGCGTTTCTGGTGGATCGGTCGGGGTAGGAGCGCAGTTCACGGGAGAGCCAGAAACCGCTGGGGCGGCTTCGGGCGAAGAAGCGCCAGAGGTCAGGGCAGAGCCCGGGACGTTGGTCGTGGCAGGTTGCCGGAGGAAGAATGAAGGTGTACGTAGCTGGTCCGATCCACGGCTCGGGTGAGCTGATGGCGAACATCCGAGCCGCCGTGCTCGCCGCTGACGATCTCCTGGCCCGGGGCTACACGCCCTTCGTGCCCCACCTGAACTGTTTCTGGGACTTGCTGTGCCCGGCGAAGGACGATCATCAGTGGCTCGCCTGGGACAAGGCGTGGCTGCTCTGCTGCGACGCGCTGCTGCGGCTCCCCGGCGTCAGCCCCGGCGCCGACAAAGAGATCGTCTGGGCGAAGGAGGCCGGGATCCCCGTGTTTTTCTCGGTCGATGATCTCGTCAAGGCGCTGTGACCTGTAGCTCCCGGTACACCGGCACCGTCTTGCCCGAGCCCTTGATGAGCGCCTGACCGATCTGCTGGCCCGCGACGAGCACGCCGTAGCTCTCGAACCAGCCGCGCGGGTTCTTGCGCTTGTCGGGCTTGCTCGAGAGCTTGACTGGCGTCAGGTAGGTGCTGTGCGCGTAGACCACAAGCTTCCTTCTGCTGTCGGAGGGCCGCGCTCGGCGAAGTAGCGCACGGCGGGGTTGGCGTAGTAATCCTCGGGGATCGACTCCTGCGGGCGCCAGTCGATCTCGCCGGACGGCAAGAGCAGCTCGAGCACCTGCTCCCTGTCCAGGTAGATCGCGCCCACACGACGAGAGACTCGCTGTTCCTCGATCGTGAACTCCACAAAAACACGATCGCCTTCGGGAACGACTGTCACTCGAGCCCGACCATCGGGAGAGCTGGATTGCATGGGCTGCCCAGCCTCGACAACGATGCCCACGAGATCCTGAACTTGTGCCAGGTTGAGGGCGTCGTCATCGTCGAGCTGCCTGTTTGTCCGATCGATGTAGTCCTTGACGCTCGCGAGGCCAGAGAGTCCGTTCACGAGGCGCTGGAGGCCCTTCCCGGGCCAGCGGCGATCGTAGGCGATGCGAGCGCCGAGCGCGGCGTGCGCTGCGCGATCGGCGTCCTGCTCGCTGTGCTGGGGGTCTCGCTGAGCGGCGAGGACGTGACCGATCTCATGCGCGATCAAGCCGAGCTGGTGTTCGCGAGGCAGGGCGAGCACCTGGGCAGCGAACTCGAAGCGCGGCACGCGCCCCGGGAGCACCTGTGCGTATCGGCGTGGGTTCCTGCGGTGGAGTGCCGTGAGCTTCTTCGGGAAGCTCACGCGACAACGCGCGATGCCTGCGCGCGTGATCCCGTGCTGCAAGTCAGCCAGGAAACTCTGGAGGGCGACCGGGCGCCTTCGGGCCGGGTGCCTGTGTCTTGCCGCCACGCCACGCCTCCCAGAACGCTCGGAACGCTCTGGGTAGCTTACCACGGACGGGCAGCTCGCCAGTGGCTACGAGGGCCTCGAGATCAAAGATCCGGGAGCGCAGGGCGTCGATCGAGTCCTTGCACTCCCAGATGGCCGCGAGCAGTCGGTCGAGTTTCTCGTCCTGGGTCACGCGAGGGCCTTCTGGCGGACGCGACGGAGCTTCTGCTTGAGGCGGTCGTTGGCTTGGTTGCGGCGCCTCCACGCGGTCGCTCGCTCGTTGTGGCAGCGGGTGCAGTAGAGCTTGCCGAGCAACGCCCCCGGCGGCTTCCAGGTCATGCGAACGCGCTGGACCCGGTGCTTCTTGCAGATCGTCAGCGGTCCGGGCTTGCGCCCCCCGTGGGGCGTCTTGAGCTTGTAGCCCTTCGGGCGCTCCGGCGACTCGCCGTAGCTCCCCGTGCGAGTCTTCCGTGTCTCGTGCATCGAGCAGACCCGGGCAGGCGCGCGGCCTGCCTTGAGTCGGCACAGGTTCTTGCAGCCAGGGATCGGACAGGTGGGCCTCATGGCTCGCGTCTCGCCTCCATCTCCTTCAAGACTTCCTTGTACATCTCGCGGATCGTATCGAGCAGCCCGACGAACGTGCCCTTGAAGGCTCGCTCACGCTGCGCGATCTCGCGCTCGAAACGCTCGGTACAGACCAGATCGGTGAGAGCTTTCAGCGGTGGCGCGTGCTCGGCGATCCATTCCGCCGTCGCGAACAGCTTGGTCAGGTCGGTGCCGGTGCTCTGGGCTTCCTCGTCCAGAACGTCCAGGTGCTCGAGGCTTTGGATGACGAGCTGGCGGCGTGAGAGTGCGCTCATCCGATTCGACCAAAGCCGCTACTGACTCCGTTCCCGCGCCCTGCGCCCTTGCCGCAGCGCCGACCGAAGCCCTCGGCGCGCCAGCGGCCAAGCGACCGCTCACGAGCTTGCGGCACGCGGGGAGTAGTCCGCGTCAGGACACCGTCGAGCATCGCGGTGTCGTAGATGCTCTCTCGGCGCGGGATCCCCTGGATCACTGGTCGCCACCGCCCAGGTAGTCGCCCAGGTTGTTGCCCGGGTAGCCGGGAGGCTGCATCCCGTAGGGGAGCTTCTCGGGCTTCTCGAGGGAGAGCGCCGCGCTCGCGAGCATCTTGAGCCCCGCGTCGCTGCTGTTGAAGAAGGTGACATCGCCGCCGGGGTTGCCTTCTCGCAGGAGCCAGCCGTTCGAGATCGGCTCGATGATCCCGGCGGCCATCGACATCGGCATGGCGTAGCCGCCGCCGTCCGGCTGCGCGTTCCAGCGTTCGATCTCGCTGGCGCGCTCGGTCGCCTCGATGATCTTGCGCTTGACCTCGGTCTCGTCGGCGCAGAACGCGCTCTTGACGCGGATCAGGTAGGTCTTGTTGGACTCGAGCGTCTCGGGCAGCTCGGCGTGGGGGTTCTCCTTCTTGAGCATCAGGAGACCGATCTTGATGCCGCGATCGATGGCGGCGTCGAACTGCTTCTGGCCCGCGTAGGCTTCCGGGAACTTGAGGACGACGCCCCCGGTCACGACTTCGATGAAGATCACGTCTGCCTCCGCTTCGGCTTGTAGTTGGACAAGCGTTGGATCCCGGCGTTCAGAGCCTTCATGCCCAGCTCGCCAGCCTTGTTGAGCGCCGCGTCTTTCAGGTGGCAGCGCGGGCACAGTTCGAGAGGCTCGCCGCAGTTGGGGCAGTCGAGCGCGTTCTTGAGCGCCTCGATGCAGTCGAGCGGCGTCTGGTGCGTGGCCCCCGGGGCCAACTCCAGATCACATCGCGCGCAGTTCACGCCTTCTTCTCCCGCTGGAGCAGCCGCCTGATGAACGCGATGTGCTTGCTGCGGTCCTCCTCGTTCGAGAACTTCTCGCAGGTGCGGGCGTTGTGGCCCTTCTCGTTGCAGTTGGTGCAGCGATGCTCCTGGCTCGGCGTGGGGGCTGGCTTGGCCTTCGGTTTCGTCACGCGAGGATCGGCTTCTGCTGGATCACCCGGGCGATCGTGGCGAGCGCGCAGGAGCCGGTGCTGCCCTCGTGGGCCTCCATGAACAGCGCGCAGTCCCGGCGGCACGGCGCGAGGCTGATCGCGCTCGCGATCCGCCCGGTCTGGGGATCGGCCCCCACAGGGCTCGCGCTCGACACGAACGGACAGGTCTTCCCTGAGACGATGTTCGGGTCGATCGTCGTGCCCCCAGCGGGGGCAGCGCCCATCTGGATGATCTTCTTGTCCTGGCCCACAGAAGCCTCCCAAGCAATGGGGAGGATACTGAAAACCTAACTTTCGGTCAAGCCTGTTCCGGGTCTTCGTCGATGCACATCGTGCAGGACTCCACGGGAGCCTCGGGGCCGTCCTCGACGCCCGCGACCAAGGCAGTTGGCCTCCAGGCTCTCGTACTTGCTGTTCTTCACGAGAACCGTCAGGAGCGGGAACCCAGCGCGTTCTAGCCAGGGGCGCACCACGCGATCGAGGTGTGAGTAGGTGGGTGGCTTCTCGCCGCGCGTGTCGGCGAACGTGATGAGGTCCGGGCGCACGGCGCGATCGTGCAGCGCGAGCAAGGCCGCGAGCGAGTTCACACCGCCGCCGTAGCCGATCACGAGCGGGACTCGAGCGTCCCGCGCCAGGACTTCGCGCAGGTTCACGGGGCGCTGGGCCCTCGCGAGCGGTCGTCGAACTGAGTATACCCGCCGGAGGAGTAGAGCATGAGGGCCATGACGTTCCAGGCCGCGTGAGCCAGGTGGGGCAGCTTGCTCTCGGGATCGAGAAACTCGCCTCGCCAGAATGCCCAGAGGTGCCGCATGGCAGCGGCGAAGACCCGCCCCCAGCTCATGCCCTTCTCGAAGTTGCGTTCAGCGTACTTCTTTGCGCCGTACGCGCTCACCTGCGCGATCTGGTCCAGCGCCAGCGGGACGAGCAGGTCGTACCTGGCCTTTTCGCCGTCGAACTTCACGCCAGCGGCGAGGGGGTCTGTGGCGAGCAGCTTGTCGCTGTCTTGCGCGTCGCTGGGATGCCAGCAGCCGCCGACGTGCCCTCGCAGGAAGGCGCAGGTGTGTCCGTCTTCCATGGTCGCGAGGCACCACGGCTTCTGGTTCACGTCTGGGCTCTGACGGAGCGGGGGAGCGGGCGGCGCCATCTTGTCAGCAGGTCCGAGTTCGCTCACGATTTCGCCTCCACCAGCGCGCGTAGTTCTACCACGCAGTCCACGAGCCGTTTGTGGTTCCCGGACGACCGGATCCGGTCGCCGTCGCGGAACAGAAAGACACGCCACGACTTGAGGTTCGCGTTCCAGCAGAGATCTGCGCACGCCAGGCCCTCGAGCCAGCGGAGCGCCTCGAGTTCGGTCATCGGCGGCGCCCGATCCCGAGCCATCGCTGCCTGCCTTCGCTGACACGGGCTCGGCCCGTGCCCCAAGAACGAGAGCGCCCGGCTCCCCACCCCGGGGCACCTCGACCGGTGCCGACACAAGTGCCGTAGGACGCGATCATGATGCCCCTCGCCCCCATCGGGGTCCGAAGCCGTGCATGGTCCACAGGCGACCGGCTCTGATGCCGACCGAGTGGCGTCCGAGCCCGAGCCCAGAGCGTAGCCCCCGCCCTCGGCCTCTCAAGCGGCCTCTGCCGCCGTTGTAGGAGTAGATGAAGCCGAAGATCATCGCCGCGTCTCCAGCTCAGAGACCCTCGACTCGAGTACGCCCAATCGCGTCTGGCAAACCAGCAGGAGCCGGAACGCTCGAGCCAGCTCGCTCGCCAGCACGAGGCAAACGGAGAGCAAGAACCCCGTCGCTATGTTGCTCTTGGCGACGAACTCGGTGGTGCCCACGTAGACGCGCTCGGGCGGGGACATCTCGCAGAGCCGGACCTCACCCGTCGCTGCCCGCACCTCGAAGATCGTCTTGGTGCCGTTCAAGATCGAGATGTTGAAGTTGGTGGGCGGGCCTTGCTGCGGGGGAACCTGCTGCGGCGCAGCGCCCGGCGCGCACTTCGGGCAGGGCCGGAGCGCGATCCCGTCCGGTGTGAGCGCCGTGACCTGCTTCTCGCCGCCGCATTCATCACAGCTCGCCATCGTCTTCTCCCATCAGTCCTCGCTCCACCAGCAGGGCCAGCCCCCCGGTGAGCAACACGTCCTGCACGCGCGTTCTGGCGTACTCGCTGTCGGTGCTGATCGCCTTGGCGAGACCTTTGAGCGCCTCGAGCGAGCTGCCGCTCGGGTGCGCTCGATCATGCTCCCAGCGCGTCACGCTGCGCTGATCGGTGCCCACCAGCTTCGCGAAGTCCTTGATGGTCAGATCGAGCGCAGCCCTGATGGCTGCGATGTCGTTCGGTGTCATTGGGGCCACCTTCCGCCGATGCCGAGACCCCATCCACAACCAAGGTACCGGAAGCCACGACCCATCCCGAAGCGGTAGCCTCGGCCTCGGCTGCTGTGGTTGCTGCGCCCGATCGGGACGTGAGAGACCACGGTGACGTACGGCGGCAAGAGCTTCATCGCGCTTGCACCGGAGCAGGGAACCCGCCCGCTCGACGCCAGGATCTCCCCGTGAAGCAGAAGCGCCCCGCGCCGCGACCGACGCCGCCCCGACCGACGCCTCGGACGGAGCCGATCCCTGGCCCGAGCCCGGTGCAGCAGCGGCGCCCGTAGCAGAACGTGGGGTCAGCGAGCATGAATATCACGGCGCGGCTCGGACCAGCAGGTAGAGCGCCAGACGGTCGGCGGCGGGCCAGGTCTCGAGGGCGCTCGGCTTGTCGTCGCTCCCGTCGCGAGCCGTTCGGTGCTTGTCGTGGAAGGTCACAGGATCCCGAGCGTCTGGCCTCACGATCGAGAAGACCTGCACGCGCGCCCCGGGCCCCCGGATGGCGTCCACGAGCAGCCGCTCGCCCTTGAAGGTGATGGCGTAGGTCTTCACGAGGCCATCACCTGCGCGAAGACTTCCGCGAAGCTCTCCGGTCCGCCGTCAGCGAGGGCCACGAGCCACGCCGCCAGCTCGAGCGCCTCGGCCTTCGAGATCCCGCGCCCGAGCGCCACGGGATTCATCACGATGACCTGCTCGCCGCGCCGCGCGACGAGGAACTTGTTGAACGTGTTGGACTCGCGGTCCGCGCCCATGAGGAGCCTCCCAGACCCAGATCATAGCCAATGGACACCTGTCAGTCAAGTGTCACCCTATCTCCTGGGCCCCCTTAGACATAGCATAAGCAAGTGTTATAGTTGAGGTAGGCACTTTTTCGTGTTATGCTCTCAGGAGCCACGATTTTTTGAAGGGG
>Ga0315286_10001197_pt1 | contig 23303 bp, 11 predicted proteins | sample YL17G10_0_MG_FD_205038 | JGI IMG/M metagenome (GOLD analysis project Ga0315286, IMG submission 205038) | Sediment microbial communities from Yellowstone Lake, YNP, Wyoming, USA - YL17G10_0 | ecosystem: Environmental > Aquatic > Freshwater > Lake > Sediment | place: USA: Wyoming | collected...
GTGATCGTAATGTCGGCTGTGCCGCTGAGATTGCCAATCGGCGTGACCGTCATCTTGCCGCCTCCCAGCACGACGTTGCCCGGCGGAATCAGGGCCGGGTTCGACGATTCGATGTTCAACAGCAGGTTCCCCTTGGCGGTCTCCGGATCGGAGTAGTCAAAGTTAACCTCAGCAAACGTGCCCGCCAGGATGGTCTGGTCAGCCACCGCGGTGATGCTCGGAGGGTCGTTCACCGGGGTTACCACCAGGATGAACGTGTCGCTGACCACCTGCTGGTAGGCGTTGGTGGCCCGGACGGTGATCTCCGTCTGGCCAAAGGCGTTCAAGGTCGGCATGACGCTGACGGTCCAGGTCGTGCCGCCACCGCTGAACGTGATGTTCGTATTGGCGACGAGGGCCGTGTTGGTCGAGGTGCCGCCCAAGCTGAAGCTGGCGGTCACGAACGACTCTTCCGCGATGGTGAACGTTTGGTTGGTCGCCGTGTCTTCCGGCGTCGTGAGGTCGGCCAAGCCCGTGAGGATGGGTTGCGTAGTGATGGTCAGGCTCCAGCCGCCCTGTATCGCACCGCTATCGGAGGGCGAGTCGTCCACCACGTAGAGCGACCAGGTGCCATTCGGCGAGGTGTTGTTGAAGACGCTGAGCGCGGCCGCATACGGTCCCGCCGGGGCTCCTCCCGGGAACGGATCCGTGACCGCGTCGTAGTTGCTCGGCTTGTATGTGACGGGGTCGATGCGAGCGTTGTCAGGCAGCGAGTCGGCAGCGGCGTCGTCGAACGTGAGCGTAAGGTTGGTTACGCTGTTCCCGCCCCCCGCGTCGCTCATCAGGATCATCTTCTGTCCCGCCGGCCCAACCAGCAGGAGGTCCACGTCATCCGGGAACCGGTGAGTGAATCCGTTGAGCGTAACTTTGACCTTGGCAACATTGCCGACGAGGCCGCTCACGTTGATTGTCGAGGGATACGGATCGGCGGTTGTGTTATCCCGGATGGTGATCGCTTGCGTATTCGCATAGGTGCTGTCCCGGGGCGGTTGAACACTTAGCACGAAGCTTGTGCTGGCGGTCAGCCACCCGTCGCTCACCGTCAGCGTAATGGTCGTCGTGGCTTGGTTAGTTACCCTCTCCGGGGTGATCTGAACGGTTCGTGCTCCCGGCGCGCCCGAAGGCGTGTTGACCACGATGCTGGCGTTCTTCACGACGGCCTGGTCGGAGGACGTCGCAGTAATAGTCACCGTCGCAGAGTCGAGGTCGCCCACGGTGAAGCCAATCGGCGGGGTCGTGTTAGTCCCGATGGCTACCTGAGGCCCGATCGAGCTGATCGTGGGCGGATCGTTGATCGGGTTAACGACCAAGGTGAAGTTCGTGGTCACCACGAAAGATGGTGCGACCCCGTTGGTGTCCGAGATGACAATGTTGATTACGGCCGACGCGGACTGGTTGGCGTTGGGCACCATGGTGAACTTGACATCCGCTTCGGGCAGGTGGGCCAGGTAGTTTGTGGCGCCGAAGAACAACAAGTTCGTGTCGGAGATCACCGTCGTATTGCCGGAGAAGGCCCGGATCGCCAGGTTGGTGATCACCGTGTCGATGTCGGAGATGCGGAAGTTGATCGACAGCGGCGTGTCTTCGTCCGTGACCTTCTGCGTCAACCGCGACACGGTGGGCGCATCGTTCACGTTCGTAACATTCATCGGCACGACGACGCTGGTCTGAGCACCATCGCTGCGGCGGACAATCAGCGTCAGGTTGTTCGTTCCGAAGGCATCCGGAGCCGGCGTCGCGGTCGCCGTCACCGAGGGCAAGCTACCCACGTTGAACGCGACGCTGCCTGCCGGGAACAAACCCGTATTCGAGTTGATGTAGCGGAGCTCCAGTGCGCTGGGTGCTGCCGTCAAGTCGCCGATGCTATACGTGACTGTGGCAGCCGTATCTTCGGGCGATACCAGCGTGACCCCCGGGGCGGGAGTGCTGAGGATCAAGCTCGGCGCAGTGACGATGGCTAGCGTCCAGCCCCGCGCGATGTCGCCCGAGCTCAGGGCGGTGTCGTCCATGATGTAGAGCTTCCAGTCTCCGTTCGGGTCGGTGCCGGTGAAGACGCCGAGCGTGTCGCCGTAGGGCCCTGCGGGAGCTGGAGCGTTAAACGTATCCCGGGTGTCCACGTTGCTCGGCCGGTAGGTGGTCGAGTCTAGCGGCCCGTCGGTCGGAACCGTCGCGCCAGTGTCGGCGAAGCGGAGCCGGAGGTTGCTGACCGGGCTGGTGCCGCCGACATCAGACAGCAATACCACGCTCTGGCCTTGCGGTCCGACCAGCAGAACGTCCACGTTCTGCGGCGAGCCGTGGCTGAATCCGTCGAGCACCACGGAGGCGCTGTAAACCTTGAAGGGCACCCCACTCGCGTTGGTCAAACCAAACACGTTGATGACCGATGGATAGGCCAGGGCGTTGGTACTGTCGCGGATGGTTATCGCCGTGGTGTTGGCGAAGCGCTGCTCTGGGGAGGAAGTCACCGTGAGCACAAACGAGTTAGTGGCAGTCAAGCTGCCATCGGAGACCACCACAGCAATTGTCGTGGTGCCGGTTCCCGCTCCGATCGGCGTGACCGTGAGGAAGCGGCTGCCTCCGCTACCACCCAGCACGATATTGCTGTTGGGCACAAGACCGGTGTTCGAGGAGGTCGCGGTCACCGCCAGGCTCCCAGCGTCGGTCTCGAGGTCGGAGACCGTAAAGGTGATGTTGGTGGTCGTATTGCCCGAAACCACCTCGGTGTTCGGCATCGTCGAGATTGTGGGGGCATCATTGACCGGGGTGATCACCAGCGTGACGGTGGACGTGGCCGTCAGTTGACCGTCGCTCATCGAGAAGGTCAGATCCACCGAACCATTGGCGTTGGGCAACGGAGTCGCCAGCACGCTGACGCCGGTGAGGTTCGTCGCCAGGCCGATCGGCGTGAGCACAATGTTCGTGCCGGGGACGATCGCGGGTTGCGAGGAGACCACCGTCACGTTCGTGAGGTTCAGGAAGGAATCCACATCGGCGACGTTGAAGACGATCGTCGCGGAGGCATCCTCCAGGATAGTGACGACGTTGGTGGCGGTGCTGACGGTCGGCCCATCGTTCACCGCGACGACGGTGAGCGGGAACGAACGCGACGCCGTGTTCGCCTGGTCATCCGTGACCGTCAGCGTGATCAGGTTGGTGCCGAACAGGTTGGTCGTCGGCGTGATCAGCAAGACGCGGTCGGCCGTGACTCCGCTCAACACCAGGTTGGTCACCAGAAGCGGCGGGCTATTGAGCGTGGCCGTGGCGGTCAGCACCAGATTGGTCTGCACGGTGTCGCCGTCGGTGACGCTGAAGCTCACCGGCAAGGGGGTGTCCTCACTCGTGGTCTGCGCGGGAATCGTTGACAGCAGCGGACCGGTTTCGAAGCTGATGATCCACCCGCCCGCGATCGATCCGCCGTCAGGGAAGGTGTCGTCGGAAACATAGAGTTTCCAGTCGCCGTTTGGCGAGATCCCCTTGAGGTCGTTCAGGTTGATGCTGTAAGGCCGTCCCGGAGCAGGCGCCGGCAGGGTGACTCCGGAACCGTAGTCGGCAGGCCGATACGTCGCGTTATTAGCCAGAGCGGTCGAATCCGGAACGTCGCCCGCGGCCCCCGCATCGAAGCTCAGCCGCAGGTTCGAAGCCGGGTTTCCTCCGCCCGCGTGGGTCATCAACACAATCTTGTTCGTGTTGGGAGAGACCATGAGGATGTTGACGTCATCAGGATACGGGTGCGTAAAGCCGAGCAGGGTAACCGTTGCGCGGGTAATGGTGCCGCCCTCGTTCTGCACGCTGATCACCGAGGGATACGGATTACCCGCGGCATTGTCGACAATCGTTACGGAGTTGGTGTTGGCGAATGCCAAGCCCGGAACGACGCTCAAGTCGAACGCCCTCGAGGTCTTGAGGCCGGTGGCCGGGTCTCCGTCGTTTGCGGTGACGGTGATCGTGGCCGTGCCGGTCAGCACGCCGGCGGGTAGGATGCGGATTTCAAGAGTTTTCTCGTTTGCGCCCACGGAAACCTGGTTGATGGTGAGGTTGGCATCCGGCACCAGGGTTTGGTCTGACGACGAGGCGGTGACCGTGATGCTTCCGGGAGCGGTGTCGGGGTCGGAAACCGTGAATGGTATCGGCCCGGTCTGAATAGAAGCACGGGTGGTTTGATTGGGAATCGCCGTGATGCTCGGCGCATCGGCAACGGCGGTAACGACCAGCAGGAAGCTCTTCGTGTCGCTGCTGACGCCGTCACTGACAAACACGGTGATTTGGTTGGTGCCGTATTGATTCAGCAAGGGTGTGAGCACCAAGGTTCGTCTGGCACCGGTACCCTGGATTTCGATCGGAGTCAGCAGGATGACAGGGCCGCCCACGCCCGCAGGGGTTGCGGTCATGGTATAGGTCACACCGGGTTGGTCGTCGCCGACGATGACTGTGACGTTCTTCGTGGTGTCTTCCGGCGTGGTTTGGTCGGGAATCGGGGTGATTACTGGAGCGGTGCGGATGCTCAGACTCCAGCCCACGATAGTGCCTTTCGCGCTAGGATTCCCAGTCGTCGGGTCGCCTACAACGTAGAGTTTCCAGGCGCCGTTTCCGATTGCGCTGCCGTTCGTGAACGCGGCCAATGTGGCGGCATGGGTGGCAGGGGCGTCGGGAGGAAATACCGGCGGGCTGTACGCTGTTGGCCTGAAGGTCCCGGACGTCAGCGGACTGCTGAACGGGAGGTCACTGGTGGCGGAGTCGGCGAACACCAGGGTGGTATCGACGACGGCGTTGTCACCACCGGCGTGGCTCATGAGCACCACGTTGGTGGTTGGGCCGACCAGCAGGACATTAATGTTGGTGGCCTTGTAGTGATTGATGGTGTGGAGGGTCACTTTGACCTCGGCAACCTTGCCGACCAGGTTGCTCACGGTGATGGTCGAGGGATACGGGTCCGCCTTATCGTTGTCCTTGATGCTGATGCCGCTCATCTCCACATACAGCGGGTTGGCCGGGTCTTGGACGACCAACTGAAACAGCTCTGTGCTGGTTGCTTTACCGTCGGACACCGAGATCGTCACATCGGCGGTGCCGGCCTGGTTCCCGACGGGGTAGAGACTGACGGTGCGGCTATTTCCGGTCCCGCCCAGGATAATGCTTTTGTCTGGCAGAAGCTTTTGATTGCTCGAAACCGCGGTCACGGTGAGGGCGCTGACCGGATCGTCCACGTCGTCGATGGTGAACGGCACCCCGGCGATGGGGACACCGGCGCGGGTGACTTGCTTGGCGATCGGGGTGAGGGTCGGGGCGTCGTTGACGGCAGTGATGATGTTGGTCAGAACCTGAACGGCAGTGAAACCGTCCTTGTCGGTCGCGACAACAGTGATGAGGTTCGTTCCACTGGCATTGGCGACGGGCGTGATCGTCAGCGTGCGGCTGGCCTCAGTTCCGGTGATGGCCAGCGTGTTGATCAGTCCGGGCGGGGCGCTGCTCGCCGTTACCGTGACGTTGGTGACGTTGTCGTCGAAATCGCCAACCGTCAGGTTGACGTTGATAGCCGTGTCTTCGGGGGTGGTGACCGAGTTGGTGGCCAAGACCAGGGTCGGAGCGGTCCGAATGGTCATGACCCAGCCGGCGTCGATGCTTGCGGCTTCGCCGGTGGCGCTGTTCGCCACGTAGAGCGACCAGGTACCGTTCGGAACCTTGCCCCTGAACACGCTAAGATCTGCCCCATAATCCAAGCCGGGCGCGTCTGCTGGGAACGCTAAAGATGGATTGTAGTTGCTGGGCTTGTAGGTGCCGCTATCGATGCGAGTGGCGTCAGGCAGAGAATTGGCAGCGGCGTCGTCCACGAAAGTCAGGCGAACGCGGTCCAGCGCGTTATTGCCGCCGGCGGCGTTCATCAGCACCGTGTTGGTTGAACCGCCGGGGCTGACCAAGAGCACGCCGAGCCGCTCGGGGATGGGAGCGGTGACGTTGGCCAAGGCGACGCTGACTTTCCCGATGAGGCCAGTCACGTTGGAGACGACGACGGTGGAAGGATAGACTTCGGCCTTATTAGTAGTACTCCTCACCAGGATCGAGCCGGCGTTGCCGAAGACGGCCTGGGGCAGCGGGTTCACCGTAACGTTGAAAGCGGCGGTGTTGGTCCCGCCCGCACCGTCGATGACCTGAACGGTGATCGTGGCGGAGCCGGTAGCGGCACCTACGGGGGCGACGGCAACGGTCTTCTTCAAAGGATCGGCCGTGTCGCCGAAGAACACGCCGCTGGCGGCCACGACGCTCGGGTTGGAGGAACTGGCGCTCAGGACGAGCTGGGCCGCCGCGTTGTCGATATCGGCCAGGGTGGCGACGACTTTCGTCGGATCCGTCATTACGCCGGCCACGGTGGCGACGGTGTTCGTGTTGAGGGTAATAGTGGGAGCGTCGTTCGCCGCGTTGACCACGAGGCTCAGATTGGTGCTGACCGTCGAGATCCCATCGGTCACGTTCACGGTGATTGTGGTGGAGCCGTTCGCGTCTTTATTCGGGGTGATGGTCAGGGTCCGGGCCTCGCCGCTACCTCCACCGGCAACGAGGTTGGTGTTCGAAACAAGGTCGGTGTTGGCGGAGGAACCGGAGACCACCACGCTGGCCAAATCGGTGGAAGAGTCTTTGACGATAAGGTTGACGGTAATCGGGATGTCTTCGGTGGTGGTGACGGTGGTCACGCCTGGGGTGACGACGACGGAGCTGTTGGTGACGACGTCGACGGTCGGTGTGGTGTAGAGGTTCAGCGCCCAGGAGGCGATGGACCCTGCGTCGCCGGCCTGGCTGTCAACCACCCACATCTGCCAGTTCCCATTGGCGGTTTCCCCGGCGATGTTGCCAAGCGTGTCGGCGTACGGGGCGGCGGGCGCCGGTGAAGGGAACACGGTGTTGATGGCGCCCCCCTTGTAGTTGGTTGGCCGGAACGTCCCCGTGACGATCGGTCCGAAATCGGGCAGGTCGGCGGTGGCAGCGGCATCAAAGATCAGTTGCACGCCATCGATATCGGCGTCGCCGCCGGCGGCGCTCATGAGCACGACCTTCTTCCCAGCCGGGCTGACGAGCAGCACGTTTATGTCGTCGGGGTAGGGATGGGTGACCTTGGTGAGCGTAACGGTCACTTTCTGAATGGTCCCCACCGTATTAGATACGGCGATGGTTGATGGGTACGGTGTTGCGGGCGCGTTGTCATTGATTATAACCCCGCCCGGTTGCGTCACAACAAGGGCTTGTTGTCCCAGGACGGAAACTGCAATCCCCAGAGACGTCAAGACGCTTGCCGCCCGTACGCACGACCCTCTGCTGTGCAAAAATGTGGGCATCATGTTTACCTCACGGTGCTTTGGTTGTTCAGAATCTACTCTACGGTTGCTGTAGGAAACCAAATCTACAGAGCGTTGGCAAGAAATTAATTATATGGTAGGAATGTGCATTTCGGGCACGGTGGGGCGCTATCGGTACCAAAGAGGCCGCGCAAGTCGGACAGCGAAGGGAGGTCCGTGCGATTCAGACACTGGGGGACGGGCGCCGCGGATTGCGACGGTGGGATGGCGCGGACGATATTGTGGGAAGGGCGACCAGTGGGAGAGGGTTCTGCGAAGACGAGAGGAGCGAGAGGTTGGAGACCGGATTCAGGGACGAGGCGACAACTGCCGACCCACGGTCCGACGGAGGGACGGCAGCGGCGCCCTCCCCGGGCGAGAGTCCGGGACCGGTTGCGGCAACGGAGCTGGCGTGGGCGTCAAGGGGGCCGGAGGCTCTCGACGGGGCTCAGGAAGCTTTGTTCCAGGCGGCGGATTTTGGCCAGCAGCGGCAACCGGACATAAGCGCGTTGGGAGTAAATGGCCGCGAACTGGTGTTCGAAATTGATTTGGCCTTGGATCCGATCGGGATGCCGCCCGGCCAGTTGGGTCAAGCAACTCGAACGCGTGGCTTGGAAAGCGTTCACGGCGAGGGAAAGTGACTGCCTGGAGAGAAGTCATTCGGTCTCACATGGAGGTGTTGGCGACGGTGGATTTCTTCACGACAGAGGTCTGGACCTGTCGCGGACTGATCACGTATCTGAATGCTTACGTGGAACGGTGGATTGGGTCGGTGACGGAGGAGTGCCTGTCGCAGATGATCCTTTTTGGAGAGGACTCACTGCGACACGTGTTGGGCGAGTAGGTGGCCCGTTTTCACCACGAACGAAACCCTCAAGGGAAGGGCAACGTCATCCGGGTCCCGCGGGTGGCGGACCGGGTCGGTCAAGCGGATGGCCGGATCGAGAAGCGTGAGCGAGTCGGCGGCCTGCTGAAGTTCTATGACCGAGAGGCCGCATGAGTATTCCGACCCTGTGCGAAGCCTCACTCCGCTATTGCTCGCGGATTGGGATCTTGAACCTTAGCCGACGTGAGTCGGCGCTGATCTCTTCTCCGGCAAACGAAGAATGCGCGGACTCACGTCCGCGGCTACGCGTCGGCTCACGCGAAGGCGGGCGTTCAGCCCCGGCAGAACTTGACGAACGCCCCGCCAAGCAGGTCCGACACGGCGCGCTGGATCTCCTCCTTGGTCGGTTCCCAGCCGGTCGCCCGCAGATGGGCGTATTGGTCCGTGAGCACGCGGGCGAGAAGCTGGCGGAAGTGGCGCCACTTGTAGATCAGTTGGTCGAGCACACGGGCGTCCGAGTGCTGCGGCGTGAAGCTCAGTCCGAGCAACTCCAGCCGCAGCCGCGTCATTTCCTCGATCAAGGACGGGACGTTCGTGAACCACCAGCAACCGAAGAGGTGAAGGTTGCGGAACTTGCGAGCCAGCACGCAGAGCTCGTGTTGGTTCTCGCGCGACAGCACGGTGACCAGGAACTTGTTCTGCGGATAGGTAACGCAGAGGTATTCCAAGGCGCACAGGTCGCTCCGGCCCACACCATCGCCCGCCAGGCGCAGCTCGGGGTTGACCGCCCGTTTGACGCCCAGCATCAGCGCCAGCGGCAGACCCTGGTCCCGGCAATGCGGCAGCACGGCGCGCTCGAACATCCGCGACGGGCCGCTGCGGGCGGGAATGGCGAAGTCAGGCGGCAGGGAAACCATCAGGTACTGCGCGTCGATCCGGCGCGTCCACGTCTCGAGGAAGCGGCGGACTTCCCCGAGCGTCTGCGCGGAGAGGGTGCGGCTGACGCCGTAGCCCCAGGCCGCCAGTTGGGCGCGGGCCTCCGGCCACGCCATCACCAATGGATCAATGCGCAACGCGGCCAGGAACCGCGCGTCGCGCCGGAAGCCCCGCTCCCACACGAGCCGCTCGGCCTCATCAAAGGGCGAGTTGGTCATGCAGAGGCGCTCGACGCCCGCCAGGGCGAGGCAGCGATCGACGTGCGCCTTGACGTCCTGGGCGGCGAACCAGCGGCGTAGCGCCGGCAGGTCGCGCTTCCGCACGTCGAGGCCGAGCGCGTTCAGGGTGGTCAACACGCCCCGGCAGGCCTCGGACACCGGCGAATGCCGGACGAACAGCCGGTCCCAGATGAGATCCGCCTGGCGGGTCTTGGGCAGCGACCAGAACCGGTCATAGGGCAGGTCGGTGTGACGCAGCGCCTCGGCGGCGAGGTAGTGATAGACGAGCAGATCGTCGATCCCCCAAAGCTGGAGCATCCGAAAGGCCGGGTCGTAGAGGTGCGTGTGGATGTCGAAGACGGGCGTGGTGGCGACGAGCCCCTCGAGCTGCCGGGCGAGGGCGGCGCGCGGTGCGTCAGGCGGGGTCGAGCCAGAGGCGGGCAGGCCTCCTGGCAAGGACGACCGGGGCTCGCTACGCTTCACTTTCCGGGCGGAGTTCATCGGGAGCGAGACTAGCGGAATGCCGGCCGCCATCGCCAACACGAAATTGGCTTGCGGCGCGGTCAAGAAGCCTGCCGAACCTCCTGCACCGCTGTGCGACCCAAGCTGTGCGACCCAAGCTTGCTCTGGTGGCGACGCCCGTTAAGCTCTCGCCTCAAGTCATGCGTTCAAGACGACGTTCGAGGTTCCTCGGCTGGATCGCACCGGCCCTGTTGGTGCTGGCGGCCGGCACGACCGCAGGCCGCGGAGCGGAGAGTCCGGCCCATCTCGATCCCGCGAAGCTCGCCGAGTTGGACGCGGCCATCGAATCGGCCATCGCCGAGAAGCAGGTCCCCGGCGGCGTGTTGTGGTTCGAGCATGCCGGCGCCAGCTACCACAAGGCCTTCGGCCACCGCGCCGTCTTCCCGACCGAGGAACCGATGACGGAGGACACGATCTTCGATGCGGCTTCGCTTACCAAGGTGCTGGCCACGACGCCGGCGGTGATGCTGTTGATCGAGCGCGGCCGGATGAAGCTGGACGAGCCGGTTCGCACTTATCTCCCGGAATTCAGCGGCGAGGGCCGGGAGCGAATCACCGTCCGGCATTTGCTCACCCATACGTCCGGTCTTCGTCCGGGAATCCCGTCGAAACCCGACTGGTCCGGCTACGAGAAGGGCATTGAACTGGCCTGCGCGGAGAAGCCCACGGCGCCGCCGGGCAAGGCCTTTCGCTACAGCGACGTCAACTTCGTCCTGTTAGGGGAGGTGGTTCGCCGCGTCAGCGGCCAGCGGCTCGACCGGTTCGCCCAGAAGGAAATCTACCGACCGCTCCAGATGGCTGACACCGGGTTTCTGCCGCGGACCGACAAGCTGACACGCATCGCACCGACGGAGCGGATGAATGGCAGCGTGCTGCGCGGCACGGTGCATGATCCCACGGCTCGGCGCATGGGCGGTGTAAGCGGCCACGCCGGGCTCTTCACAACCACCGCCGACCTGGCGCGTTTCGCCCGGATGCTGCTTCGCGATGGCGAGCTCAACGGAGTGCGCGTCTTCAAGCCCGGAACGGTGCGGCAGATGACCCGCGTGCAGACCCCGGCCGAGGTGTTGGATCGCCGTGGACTCGGTTGGGACATCGATTCGCCGTACGCCGGGCCGCGCGGCGAGCTGTTCCCGATCGGTTCCTACGGCCATACGGGCTGGACGGGTGGCTCGATTTGGATCGACCCGTTTTCGCGGTCGTTCGTCGTCTTTTTGTCCAACCGGAATCACCCGAACGACAACGGCAGCGTAGGGGCGTTGCGCAAACAGCTTGGCACACTGGCCGCCGCCGCCATTGCCGGCTTCAGTTTTCTCGACGTGCCCGGCGCCCTTCCGCCGCGAACGAACGCAGTGGTGGAAACCGCGTCGAGCTTGCCACCGGCGGCTGCCTCAGCCAAGGCGGCTGCACCCCCTGGCGTGCTCAATGGCATCGACGTACTCAAGCAGCGGGGCTACGCGCCGTTGCGCGGGCTGCGCGTCGGGCTCATCACCAATCACACCGGCCACGACCGGGAGCGGAACCCGACGATCGATCTGCTGCACGCAGCGCCGGGCGTCGAACTCAAGGCGCTGTTCAGTCCCGAGCATGGCATCCGCGGCCAGGCGGACGAGCAGGTATCGGACAGCGTGGACGCAAAGACGGGCCTGCCGATCTTCAGCCTGTACGGTCAGACGCGGAAGCCGCGGCCGGAACAGTTGCAAGGGCTCGATGCCCTCGTGTTCGACGTGCAGGACATCGGCTGCCGGTTCTACACCTACATCTCGACGATGGGGCTGTGCCTCGAGGCAGCGGCGGACGCCCAGCTCAAGTTCTTTGTGCTCGACCGCGTCAACCCGATTGGCGGGATCGCGGTAGAAGGGCCGGTCCACACCGGCGAGAGCACGTTCGTCGCTTTTCACGCCTTGCCGTTGCGACACGGGATGACGGTGGGCGAACTCGCAAAGATGTTCGTCGCCGAGCGGAAGTGGAACGTGGACCTCCGTGTGGTTCCGCTCGAAGGCTGGCGCCGAAACCGGTGGTTCGACGAAACCGGCCTGCCGTGGACCAGCCCGTCGCCCAATATGCGCAGCCTGAACGCGGCGACCCTCTATCCGGGCGTGGGCCTGTTGGAGTCGGCGGTGTCGGTGGGGCGCGGGACCGACACGCCGTTCGAGGTCGTTGGGGCGCCGTATGCGGACGCCGGGCGGTTGGCGGCGGAGCTGAATCGGGCTGGGGTGGCGGGTGTTCGCTTCGCGCCCATCCATTTCACGCCCCGGGCCAGCGTCTTCAAGGGCCAGTCGTGCCATGGCGTTCGGCTGGAGATCACCGACCGGGACCGCCTCAAGGCGGTGGATGTGGGACTCACGCTGGCGCTGACGCTTCGGCGGTTGCACCCAGGCGAGTTCGCGTTGGACAAGCTGAGTCCTCTGCTCCTGCACCGGCCGACGCTTGAGGCCATCCGGGCTGGCAAACCGCTGGGCGAAATCAAGCAACTCTGGTTGCCTGAGTTGGAGACATTCAAGCAGCGGCGTCAGCAGTTCTTGATCTACGAGTAGGTCCAGGCCGCAGTGCTCAGGGGTGCGACCTCGGACAGGACGGGAGGATTCCCCGGACCTGGAAGCTGGGCCGGGCGCCGATTACTCAGTCTCAGGCACTTTGAGGAGTTCGTCTGGCGACCACGCGGTACGGGCCGCGACCCTGTCCCGGATTGCCTTGACCTGGTCCGGGGTCACAGGCCGCGCTGAGTTACCCCAGTTCTTGTTGCCCCGAACGTAGGTGAGCGCGGCGGCGATCTCCTCATCCTTGAGCACATCGCGCCAGGGTGGCATCGTGCCGCCGTTCCAGACCTGCCCTTTGACCGTGATTGGACCCTGAAGGCCGTCCAGCACCAAGCGGATGAGCCGACCTGGGCCTTCCGCTGCCACCCAGTCCGATCCTGCCAGGGGAGGAATCATTCGAGTCGGATCGCCCAGACCCGTTGGTCCGTGACACTGGCTGCACATGGCATCGTAAGTCCGCTGGCCGCTGGCGAACATGACATCGCCTTCGGACTTCGGCTGCAGCGCGGTCAAGGACGCAAGGCTCGCATAAGGGCGATAGACCTTCGGATTGAATCCGCCGGCGCTCGCGTCGAGGAAGCGCAGACTCCAGAACGCGAGCAAGCCCATCGCCACGAACAACCACACCGGCACCGGCACGCTGCCGGCCTTCGGCTCGACCTCGGGTGCGGGCGTGGTTTCGCGAAACTGCGGTTTCATCGAGCAGAAGGCGGAACGGCCGCCGCGGTTGCATTGGTGGCTTGGGCGGCTGGTTTGGGCGGCACCACGGACAACGGACGCTCAAACAAAGGCACGTCCGCCCGCAGACTGAGCAGGTAAGCCACGAGCGCCTGCGCGTCGTCGCTGGGCACCAGCTCGTCCCCGCCGGGCGCCGCAGCCAGGGCGTTGAGCTTCAGCGCGTCAGGCAAGGTCCAATTGGTGCGCGAGCCACCCGTGTCGAACTTGGGCGAAGGACCGCCCAGGGTGAGGGCGTCGGGGGAGGGTTGCGGGCCGCGCCTGTGTTTCTCGAAGAGGAAACGATAGGGCGGCATCACCGACTTGGGCACGACGGCCTTGGGATCGTAAAGATGGTAGTAGTGCCACGCGCGGCTGGGCAGGCACGAGCCGACGTTCGCGAGGTCGGGGCCGATCCGCTGGGCGCCCAGTTGGACTGGTTGGTCGAAGAGGTAATCGGCGGCCACACTGCGACCGGTGCCCCAGCCACGCGCGAGGTCGGGTCCCAAGGCGACCAAGTGCGCCGCGGCCTTGGCTCCGCCGACGTTCAGGTTTGTCACCGCGGTGTCGGCGGTGGCCTGGTCCACCCCACGCAACACGAGCTGCGGCGTCATGTCCACCAGCTTGCCTGCTTCCGCGGGGCTTAGTGCGGGGTTGACCTTCTGAACGGCTTGAACCAGTTCGGCTGCGTTGGTCCCCAAGCTCGTCAACGCGACGTCGAAGACGGTACCGTCCTGGCGGACCTGCTGGCTGTGGCAGGTGGCGCAACCGAGCGACCGATAGACTTGCAGGCCCTGCTGGGCGAGACCGGAACGGGCCTGCGGGTAGAGTTCGACGGGGTTGAGGGTGTTGGTCGTCTGCGGGGAGCGCCCGAACTGGAGCTGCGGCTGGACGATCAGCCCGACCCACGAGAGCGCCATCGCGGAGAATGCGCCGAGGACAATGACCGGTCCGCGGTTCACCGCGCGACCTCCGGCGCTTCCGGTCGCAGGGCCGCGGCCCACAAAGGCGGCCAGACCGCGCGGCACCAACCGACCAGCGCTCCCGCCAGGTTCAGGAACAGCGCGACGTGGCCGACCAACAGGAGGACGTCCCCCAGTGTGCTCAACCGCAGCGCCATCAAGGCCGGCCGCAGGGAATCGAGAAAGGCGGACTCGGAATAGTTCAACGCCCGGCCTTGCAGCACACCGCCCAGCGCCAACGCGGCGGTGGAGATCGTGAGGCCGGCCAGGGCGCACCCGACGTGCAGCTTCATCAGCCTCACGGAAGGCAGCGAGAAGCCCAACAGCCGGGGTAGAAGGTGGTACATCCCTGCGAACATCGCCAGACCGAAGAAGCCGTAAACGAAGAGCTGCGTCCGCGCCGGGGTGAACAAGGTGAAGTCGGTGACCGCGGCGACCGAGGGAATCGCCGCGGCGGCGTTGAACAGGTTGGCGATCCCGTAAGCCACCGTGCTGAAGATCACGAGCGAGAGCGGAAACCGGCTTCGGGGCCGTGGAAGCGCCGCAAGGGTCCGTCGGACGTTGAGGACCACAGCCACCACGGCGAAGAGCACAAACAGGTTGGCGATCGTGCTGACGGCCGGCATCCAGGCCGGGAGCGGGGCCGATTGTGGAATGCCGGTCCAGCCGCCGAACAACGCAAGCACCCAGAAGGCGAACAGGGCGTGATACCGGCTGAACAGGGGACCGCCGAGCAGCTTGGGCAGCAGGTAGAACACCGCGGCGAGCCCGATGAAGCCCAGCCAGAGCACGGTCAGGTTACCGGCATACCACCACGCCACCACCGCCAGCATGACCCCGCGCAGCGGCAAAAAGCTCACCATTAGGTGGGCGGTCGAGAAGATCCACGGGAACCAGAATAGTGCCACCAGCAGAAACCATTGCGAGACGTAGAGCTGGCTCTCGCGTCGATCCTTGAAGGTCAGCAACGCGGACACGCCGATCAGCGCGTAGCCGGCAAACAGGATCGGCGCAGCGTACCGCGGCATTTCCAACCATTCGAAGCCGGTGCTGTCGCCCAGCAGGATGCCCAGCAGGCCGAGCTTGAGGCCGACGTTCCAGACGAGCGCGCCCCCAAACGCCAAGCCCGGTAACCGGAGCGGCACGCCCCCCAGCCGGGCGCTAAGCCACAACGCCAGGCCCAGGCCGGCCGGCACGGCAAAGCCGTAGAGCAAGGCATTGGCGGCGGCAGGTTGGAGCCGGCCATAGGTGAGCCAGGCGGAATCGGCGAGGAGCCGCGGCGCGTGGAGTTTCAGCGAGGCGATCAGCGCCAGGCCGGATGCGACGACCAGCCAGCATACGGCGAGCAGGAACAGCAGCAGGACCGGCCAGCGACAGGAGCGGTCGATCTCAGCCGGCGCGACGGGTCCGGCCGTGTTCGGCTCAGGGGCTGGAGGGCAGGTCGCGCTCATGCCAACGGCGACGGCGCGCTACTCGTAGGGGTTCGGCGCCGCCGGGGGCGGCGGGGCGACCACGGTCGCCTTCTCCACGCGCGCGATGAGGTTGGTCCGTGCCGCGGCCGGATTCTGCCATTCTTGAAGGGTCAGCTCGATCGCCCGTGGAACCGGCAGTCGCACGATTTCCCTGGCCTGATCCTGCCAGGCATATTCGGTCAGGGCTTTCGCCTCAGCCGCCTTTTGGTCGGCGAGGAACTGGTAGCGTTCCTTGGCGCGCACCGCGGCGATGGGCTCGGGCAGCGCGTAGCGGTAGAGGGCCCCGACGAGCACCGCCATCAGCAGGAATGTCCCCAGGATGCCGAGGCCCCACGCGATGGCCTGGGCCCGGTCGCAGCACTTTCCAGCAGGCGTCATTGGGCACCGCCTTTCGCCTGGGAACCGGGCAGCCCTTCGATCTGTTCCTCGATGTCCTCCGTTTCGCCCAACTCGCCACCCGACATCATGCGCGGCTTCGGGTGGTAATGGCCGAGGGCCTCGCCCAGACGCGGGTCCCTGACGGGATAAGGCGCGTGAGCGCGGAAGCGGTTGAGGAACAGCTTGGCCAACACGCCGCCGATGAGCGCCAGGCAGCCGAGGTCCAACCACACCCAGGCGAACGGGAAGCCTTCGGGATGCGGCGTGGGCATGATGTTGAACGAGAGATCGAGGTAGTGCATCAACCACGCCCAGCCGGCGAAGAACGCCATCAGCGGGAAGTGATGCTTGGCATCGATCCGCAGCAACGCCAGGAACGGCAGGAAGAAATGGCCGAAGATAAGGACCAGGCTGACGCCATACCAGCTCCCGCGCGCGCGCAGGGTGTAGTAGAAGGTTTCCTCCGGCACGTTGGCGTTCCAGATGATGAAATACTGCGAGAAGTGGATGTAGGCGTAGAACACGGTGAAGGCGAAGAACAGGCTGCCAAGGAAATAATACTGGTGCTCGTGCAGGATCCCGCGCAGCACACCGACGCGTTCCAGCGTCCGGGTGAGGGCATAGACCGTCGCCAGCGTGAGCCACACGCTCCCGGCGAAATAATAGACGCCGTACATCGTCGAGAACCACTGGTGTTCCAGCGCCTTCATCCAGAGAATCGCCGCGAGCGACAGCGTGAGGGCGAACAGGAAGATGCCGACTGCCGACCACCGGCGCATCGCGTGAGTGCACCGGGCCGATCCGGTTCGGTCCTGTTGGAGCGACCACTTCCGCAGGTTCGACGAAACCAGGTACCACGCGACGAAGCAGAAGATCGCCACGAGGAAGAACGCCGGCTTGGTGAACAGCGGCCACTTGGCGTGCAAGGCGTGATCCGGCGCTGCCTGCAGCTCGGGCCCCATCCACGGATAGAGGCGCGACGCCAGCAACGCGATCGGGACGAAGAACACCGCGAGCCACGGCGAGGCGAGGCAGGCCAGGTGCTCGCAGGTCCGGCGGATCGGCACCGACCACCCGGCGTCGAAGAGGTGATGCATCAGCACGAGGAACAAGGCCCCGAGCGTGAGGCTGAGGAAGAACATGAACGCCAGCAGCCAGGAATACCCGAACTGCTTCAGGTTGATCAGCGCACCCCCGAGTGACAGGAACAAGCCCACGGCGATGGCCCAGTTCGGCGCGTGACGCCACTTCGACAAGTCGAGCGGCTGGGCCGGAGACAAATGAGGACGCGCGCTCATAGGCTATTTCAGAGTGGACCGCATCGGTTCCGGCACGTCGTCCAGCGAACCCAGCCGGCTGCGCTGGAGGGCGCGAACATAGGCGAGGATGGCCCAGCGATCGGGCACGTCCACGTTCGGGCCATAGGCGCTCATCAGGTTCTTGCCGTGGGTGATGGTGTTGAAGATCTCGCCGTCGGGCATCACGACCAGCCGTTTGTCGTGGAAGTTCGCCATGCCTACCATCTGGTACTTCGCCATGACGCCCTTGCCGTCGCCCGCCGCGCCATGGCACTGCGCGCAATGGATCTGGTAACGCTCCCGGCCCCGCGCGAGCAATCGGGCCGTGACCGGCACCGGCAGCGTCTCGAGGAAGTTCGTCGTCCCGGTCACGCGGCCCGTGTTGTAGGGAACGTCCTCGAAAGGATAGACCTCGCGATTGCCGACTTTCGCGGGGCCGGTTTGCGGCACGGTGCCCGGCACCGGCAGGCGCGAGCTGTAGCGGTCACTGAAGAAGTTGTTCGGCGCCTGTGGCCGCAGTTTGGGCTGACGGTCCATGTCGGGAAAGATTTCGATGGGCGGCCGGCGGGAGAGGCCGCCGCGGAAACCGGCGATGCTGACCACCACCACGCCGAGGAGCAACAGGGTGAGCAGGACGTAGCGCATCACTCCTCCACCAGTTCGAGGTGCTGGCTGCCGGCCGCCTCCAGCAGCTTGCGGGTTTCCGTGAGCGAGTACTTCGGATCGTCGCACTCGATCACGATGAAGAACTTGTCATGGGTCACGCCGCTGGTGAACCGGCGGTTCTTAAGCAGCGGATGGTGCAGGCGCGGCAGACGGTTCAGGAACAGCATGCCGAAGATCGCGCCGAAGGCGCCAAAGAGGATGGTCAGCTCATAGGAGGGCGGGAAGGCCGAGAAAGGGCTGAACATCGGCTTGCCGCCCACGATGAGGGCGTAGTCGTGGGCGTTCATCCACCAGATCATCAACATGCCGGTCGTGTAGCCCGTCACGCCGCCCAGGAAGGCGAACCACCCCACCCGCGAGTTCTTCAGGCCCATCGCCCGGTCCAGGCCGTGAACGGGGAAGGGGGTGAAGACGTCCCACTTCGTGAAGCCGGCGTCGCGCACCTTCTCCGCCGCGTGCAGGGTGTCGGCCGCGGTGGTGAGCTCGGCGACCAAGCCGTAGGGTTTGCTCGCGTCAGCCATGCGCACGCTCCTTTCGTCGGGCCGCAGGGGGCGTTGGCGCTCCCGATTCCGCGTTCCGTGTTCCACGTTCCGCGCTCGGCGTTTCACACTCCGCGTTCCGCATTCCGCGTTCCGCGTTCACCGGTGCCCTCCTTCCTTGGCGCCGCCAGCGGAATGGTGTGGGTCCGCCTGCGGGATCACGCCCTTGATCTCCGAGATGGCGATCATGGGCAGGAACCGCATGAACAGCAGGAAGAAGGTGCAGAACAGGCCGAAGGTGCCGAGGTAGGTCAGCACGTCCACCCAGGTCGGCAGGTAGTAGCTCCAGTTGGACGGGATGAAGTCGCGATGCAGCGAGATGACGATGATGACGAACCGCTCGAACCACATGCCCACGTTGACCAGGATCGCGAGCACCCAGACGAGCGCCAGGTTCTGCCGAAGCCGTTTGAACCAGAAAAGCTGCGGGACGACCACGTTGCAGAAGATCATGATCCAGTAGCCCCAGGCAAACGGTCCCGTCGCCCGGTTGATGAAGGCGAACCGCTCATACGGACTGCCGCTGTACCACGCGATGAAGGACTCCATGCCGTAGGCGTAGCCGACGATCGAGCCGGTCGCCAGCGTCACTTTGCACATCACGTCGATATGGCGCATCGTGATCAGGTCCTCCAGTTTGCACCACTTCCGGAGCGGGATCAGCAGCGTCAACACCATGCCGAATCCGGAGAAGATCGCGCCGGCGACGAAGTAGGGCGGGAAGATGGTGGTGTGCCAGCCGGGAAGCTGGGACACGGCGAAGTCCAGTGACACGATCGAGTGGACCGAGAGCACCAGCGGCGTCGAGAGCCCGGCCAGGATGAGGTAGGCCTTCTCGTAGTTGCTCCAGTGGCGGTTCGAGCCGCGCCAGCCCAGCGCGAACAGGCCGTAGCCGATCTTGCGGAGCTTGTTTCTCGCCCGGTCGCGCATCACGGCCAGGTCGGGCACAAGCCCGATGTACCAGAACAACACCGACACCGTGAAATAGGTCAAGACGGCGAAGACGTCCCACATGAGCGGCGAGCGGAATTGCGGCCAAAGCCCGTTGGCGGTGGGAATCGGGAACAGCCACCAATCAAACCACACGCGCCCGACGTGCAACGCGGGATAGATGCCGGCGCACATGACGGCGAAGATGGTCATCGCCTCGGCCGTGCGGTTGACCGCCGTCCGCCACCGTTGGCGAAGCAGGAACAGGATGGCGGAGATCAGCGTGCCGGCGTGGCCGATGCCGATCCACCAGACGAAGTTGATGATGTCCCAACCCCACATGACGGGGTGAGCGTTGCCCCAGACGCCGACGCCGGTCGTGATCTGGTACAGCATCATCGCCGGCAGGATGAGGAAGGCCAGCAGGCTGGGGATGAACACCGCCCACCACCAGCGGGGCGTCCGGCCTTCCACGATGGCGGCGACCTGGTCCGAGATCCAACCGAAGCTGCGTTGGTTGGCCACCAGAGGCGCGCGTTCGAGTTCGGCCGGGGTGGCGGGCACTGAAATGGGAGTCACCGCGTCACTCATCAGTGGCCTCCTTGCTCAGTTGGCGTGTGCTGACGGGGTTCTCCAGCCGCCGCGGGAGCGTGCCCCTCGTGCAAGGGTGGGTTCTTCTTCAGGTATTCCTGCGAGAGCCGCGTCGGATCCTTGCCCCCGGGCAGGGTTGGGTTCGGGTTCCGCACCCGGGCCAGGTAGGTGGTGCGCGGTTTGACGGCGAGGAACTCCAACACGGTGTAGTTCCGATCGAGCGCTTTTTGTCGCGAAACCGCGCTCTGCGGGTCCTTGATGTTTCCGAAGGTGATCGCCTCCGCCGGGCAGACCTGCTGGCAGGCGGTCTTGACGGTGCCGTCGGGCACCTCGATATCCCCCGAAGGCCCGGCCTGGACCTTCCGGGCGATCTTCGCCTGCTCGATGCGCTGCACACAATACGTGCATTTCTCCATCACGCCGCGCATGCGAACGGTGACGTCCGGGTTCTGGACGAGCTTGAGGAGTTCCCATTCCTCCCCCGGCCGTTTTCCCTGGTCGGGGTTCTTGAGCCAGCGGATCAGGTCCCACTCGCCGTCGGTGCTCGAGGTTAATGGCGTGGAATAGACCGGCCCTACCAGATCCTCGAGCGGGCGGCGGTGGTAGTCGAAGAAATTGAACCGGCGGACCTTGAACGGGCAGTTGTTCGAGCAATAGCGCGTGCCGACGCATCGGTTGTAGGCCATCACGTTCAGGCCTTCCTCGTCGTGCACGGTGGCGTTGACGGGACAAACGCTCTCGCACGGCGCGCTCTCGCAGTGGAGGCAGAACATCGGCTGAGTGACGGCCTCCGGATCAGCCGGGTCGCCGGCGTAGTAGCGGTCCAGACGCAGCCAGTGCATCTCTCGGTTCCGCCGCACCTGGTCCTTGCCCACGATCGGGATGTTGTTTTCGCTCTGGCAGGCGACCACGCAAGCGGAGCAGCCGACGCAGGCGTTCAGGTCAATTGACATGCCCCACTGGTGAAGCGCCTTGTTGCGTGGGGTGACGCCGTTCGCATCCGGTACGTCCAGCGGGTTCGGGTACAGCGGCAAAGGCCGGCCGGCGGCATCCTTCGCCGCTTCCGGCTCCGGCAGGTTCATCCCTTGGACGAATCGCGGGTTCTCCCGGTACTCGGCGAGCGTGGCCTCGCGGATGACCGGGCGGCCCTCCATCGCCCAGTGGTTCTGCGTCGTGGCGAGCTTGTGACGCGCGCCGGTCGGCGTGAGCTTGGCCCCGGTCAAGTGATGGGGATTCGCCGAGGTGCGGACGCGGTAGGCGTCGTAGCCGGCCTTGCTGCCGACGCGGCCGCTCTTCTCGCGGCCGTAGCCAAGCGCCAGCGCCACGACGTGATCGGCCATGCCGGGCTGAATCCAGGCCGGGCCCACCACCGAGCGTCCGCCCACCTCGATCTTCACGAGCGGGACCTGGAGGTCGTTGTTCTCGCGGTCGCGGACATCGAGGCCGAAGTGCGCCGCCGTAGCCGGGCTGAGCAGGATCACATTCTCCCAGGTCAACTTCGTGACCGGGTCGGGCAATTCCTGAAGCCAACCGTTGTTACTGTAGCGGCCGTCATCGACGCTTGCGTCCCGATGGATCACCACTTCAAGGCGATCCGCCGAGGGCGGCGGAACGACCGGGGTCTCAGAAACCAGTTTGGCCACGTTGACACGGTCGAGCGCGATGTCCACCGCCGGGGCGGCGCTGTTCGCCAGGCAACCGTCGTGCAGGAAACGTTTCCAAGTGTCTTCGTGCTCACCGCTGAGGCTGAAGAAAGTGAACTGGACGAAGAAGTGGGGATCGGTGACAGGAAAGCCACCGAGGCGAGCCAGCACTTCCAACTCAGTCATTCCTCCAAAGAGCGGCTCGAAGAGCGGTTGAATCGGCACGAGTGTGCCGTCCGCGGTGCGCGCGTCGCCCCACGACTCCAGGTAATGCGCCATCGGTAGGTGCAGGTCGCACAAGGCGGTCGTCTCGTCCTCGTAAGCGCCCAGCCGAATGACCGACTTGGCCTTACGGAGGGCTTTGGGCAACTCGAGATCAGCGGGGGATGTGTAGACGGGATTGGCGCCCAGGATGGCGAGCGTGTCCACCTCCCCGGCGTCGAGCGCGCGCACGAGGTCCGCAAGCGAGCCTTCGGTCGGTTCTGGTGCACTGTGGAAGGTCAAGGTCTTGCCGATGGCGCCCAGCGCAACGTTCATCGCGTGGGCCAATAGGTGCACCGCCAACGGTTGGCGATGACCGGCCACGACCAGCGCGGCGCCCTGGTTCGCCAGCAGATCCTTCGCGCATTCCTCCAACCAACCGGGATTGACCCCGCCGACGGGCGGAACGCCTACACCCCAGCTCTCTCCCGTCACCTTGGTCGCCAACTGGAGCGCCAAGGGGAGAATCTGGCTTGCCGGCACGCGCAGCCGATGATCGGCATTGGCGCCGGTCAGGGTGAACAGGGCCTCGGCCGCGTAGAGCCGGCTCATGGTGTCGCTCGGCTGCGTCAACTTGCGGCTCTTCGCAAACCGGCGGATGCTCACGTGCGCATCCGCCTCGGTGCCCAGGAAATCGCAATCGAGCGACACGATCACCTTGGCCGTGTCGTAGTGGAAGCTGGGACGCAGAGGTTTGCCGAAGGCCTGGGTGGCTGCCTGACGATGGACGTCGAAGTCCACGGGTTCGTGGATGAACCACCGGGCCTGCGGCCGTTCCCGGCCTAGAATCGTGATCAGTTTCTCGCGCGCAGGGGAGCTGCTGCGCTCCAGCAGGAAGCAGAGGCCCTTGCCACCGGCCTTGGACGTGCCCGCATCTGCGCCCGCGCCGAGGCCCTGGTAAGTGCCGCCGAAGGTCGCTGCGATTTCGCGAAGCGCGTCCAGCATGCTCTCCCGCGTCACGACCTTCCCGGCCCGGAGGAAGCGTTGGGCACGGTCGGGATCGTACAGGTTCAGGATCGAGGCTTGCGTGAAGTGATCCGTGGCGCCGTTGCTGTCCGGGTGCCGGGGATTACCCTCGATCTTCGTGGGCCGACCGTCGTTCGACTTGACCACCAACGGGACGGCGCTGTCGCGGGTCGGGCGCGCCGTCGCGTAGAATTGCGGCACGCCGTGCACATAGTCCTCCGGTAGCTTGGAGAACGGCTGGATCTTCTCGACCGGCCGACGGCACCCGGTTACTCCCAGCCCCGCCAGCAGGAACGAGGCGGACATGATCTTGACGAAATGGCGCCGCGAGACGGGATCGGTCAGTTCACTCGCGCCGGCCGGGAACTCGCGTTCCACCCATCGCCGGAATTCCGACGTGTCCGCCAGTTGATCCAGGCTGCGCCAATAGTCCGGGCCAACCAGACCATTGGGGAGATTCACCGGAGAGTCCATCTC
>Ga0315286_10001198_pt1 | contig 23298 bp, 18 predicted proteins | sample YL17G10_0_MG_FD_205038 | JGI IMG/M metagenome (GOLD analysis project Ga0315286, IMG submission 205038) | Sediment microbial communities from Yellowstone Lake, YNP, Wyoming, USA - YL17G10_0 | ecosystem: Environmental > Aquatic > Freshwater > Lake > Sediment | place: USA: Wyoming | collected...
TATTACGGCTTCATTTTCGTTTTCCGCTTCCCTTCGCTGGAATTACCCAAACAGGTTCGGAGGGTCTCCCTACCCTAAAGGTAAGGACTCTCAGCCAAATGAGCTCCCCTAGTAACCTATTTCTTTTGACTTTAGTTCTTATCCTCCTATTCTTTTCATAGCATGATGAAACTCATACCATCAGACCCAATCCCAGCAGATCAACAAATTTCGGATAGAGCACTTTTCAATATTTCTGAGAATCTTGTCCCAAGATCAGTAGCCTTTTGAAGTTCCTCAGGTCTACGCAGTATACTTTCCTTCTCATGCCCGAGACCGACAACTTCCATAAATCCTACTATCTCTATCCCCATAATGGCACAAAACTGATATAGGATTTTCAATGTATCAATCGTTGGATCAAAGGGTACCATGGGGTCGATCGCTTCTCGCAATGGATTTGAAATCTTCATTGCCTTTTCAAGCTTTAGCAATGCATAAGGTCTAATGTTGTGCTTTATCAGTACATTCCTCTCTTTTGGGGGTGGATATCCAGCACCAATGATGAAGGCTGCATATTTCCCTTCAAACCTACTAACCCAATTGGGGTAGGCCAATGAATTGCAACGATCAAATAACGCCTTCATCTGGGCTGTCACACTACAGCAATAAACAGGAGTGGAAAAAAGATAACCTTCAGAGGCCCTCATTTTTTCCACAATCATTCCAAAATCATCTTTGATGCGGCAAATACCATCCCCATTACATTTGTCACAGTCAATACACGGAGCAACTTTCAGCCCCCCTAGAAAGATCTCTTCTATCTCTGCACCGTCCCTTGTGGCTCCTTCTGCAAATTTCCGGGCAAGGATGTGCGTATTTCCTTGAATCCTAGGAGATCCTACAATACTCAGGATCTTCATTAAGATTTCTCCGATTCTCGGCTTTAAAAAATTTAAATTAGACCTTTTGGGATCGAGCCACTGAACGGGCCATCCTGTCCAATTTAAAAATGGTGTTAAACTCCATATTTTTACTGATCCAAAGCTTTTTGTTGATAATAGAATCAGTAATGGCACCCCGATAAGCCAAACCATCCAACAAGGTATTGGGGTCATCACATACCATGACAAAATCGGGAGATGACAGAACCTTTTCTTGAATTCTAATATCTCCATCATTAATGAGAATAGCAAATCGTCCCCCCCGAGTTTTAACCTGAATGTTCCGCTTCCAGCCAGCAATATCTTTCCGGGCACGCTTGTTATCATTCATATTGGAAACGACCGACTTCATCTCTTTCATGGCCTCTTTGAAGGCTTTGACATCTTGCTCAGACGCTTTCGGTAGATGAGGCTCAACGGGTGCTTCCCAGTCAATCTCCGATTCTTGAAGACCCTTTTTGTTGACCTGTTTCGAACTCAGTTCAGCCGTAGGGACACAGAACACATCGGAGATTTCTCCAATACGTTTATCTCTGAAAACAATCTTTACCTCAGTTCCCTTTTTAAGTATTCCTGGCACCAGTATCCCTGTCGTGGTATAGAGATTGACACTCATAGCCGTATCAGCCCCTTTAAATATGACTCGGCCTCGACCATAGGGGGCCATATGCTGGAACAGGGAAGTCGCGAAATAGGTAATGGGCGGTGTGCTATTCATAATCCCCACTTGGTCAACTTCGATGAGATCGGTCGGGGTAAAGTTACAATCCGGACAGTGGGTCAAAAAGGGAGGTACTCTGACCAATCCGCACTTGGTGCATTTACATCCCAAGAGCTTTTTTTCATCTCTCAGGGCGAGGAAAAAGGGGGAAAGCTCCCCTCTCGTCCTCCGGTAAAAAGTGTACATTACATCATTACTCACCAGGTAATCTTTCCCGTCAATGGTTTCAATGTGGGAACCTATATCGGGGATGTATCTTGAAGGGATAAGTTTCTCTCTCTGCGTAGCCATAGTGCAGTCTCCTCCTTTTCTATGCATGCTCAAAGACAAAACAGCAGGTATATTGGGCCACCGTGCTACCGGTACCATGGACTAGAGCTGTTTTTAGATTTCTCTTGATCAGCTCATTCCGGGCCGACCAAGCTGACATGATGTTGCTCGCCCCTACAGCATGTCCGCAATAGATCAACCCACCACAGGGATTCACCACATACTTTCCTCCGGGAGTCATCAAGCCGTCTTCGATCAAAGAATCAGCCCTGCCCAAGGGTACAAGGCCGAATTCTGCCATACTGATTTCAAGTTGATGGACAAAAGCGTCGTGAAGTTCGACGATTTCAATTGCCTTTTGCGGATCAGTGATACCCGCCATTTCATAGGCCCGGTGGGAAGCATAATAATCTGACATGATGCGAGACATAATCTTCTGATTTTTTCCAGCAAAGGAATGTTCGTTCGATTCCCCTACCCCGGTTATCCAGATGACAGGAGTCCCATTGTTTCCAGAGATTGCCTTAGCTGTCTCTTCTTCCGCAAGAATTAAGGCTGCGGCACCTTCTGAATAGACGCAGATTTCCAATTCTTTAAAGGGATAGACCACTAATCTTGAATTGATGACCTCCTCTGGCGTCACCTGATCAAATTGCCTCTGAGCAAATTTATTGCCTTTGACCTGCTGACTCAACTGGGCTGATATTCCGGCGGTGATTTCCGGTTTGAGGTCACCCGGATGCTCATCCATATAAGCAAGAACTACCTCAGCATAGCTGTCGGAAGCAGACCAGCCGATCGGTTGCTCAAAAAAGCTGTCCCCTGACCAACCGATTGATTTGATCACCTCCGGTGTGGCCGACATGGATGAAAAATCGAAGCAATCGGTAGCCTTTTCCACTCCAAGGACCAGTGCAGTCTTATACCGGCCTGCTGCAAGGTAGGCATGTGCTGCAGACATCGTATAGGCACCTGTCGCACCACCGCAAGTAATACGTATGCCGAACTTATTCTGCATCCCACAGATCCCGTGCAAAGGATGCTCAGGGATGGCAGTCCTTTCAAAGATATCATTGTAGATTCCATAAAATGCTGCCTCAACATCCTTGATATCGATGTGAGCATCCTTTACCGCCTCTCGTGTAGCCCACTGAGCCAATTCATAATAGGTCTTTTCACGCCAAGTTCCTTTGAAAGGTGTCACTCCCGCACCAACAATACCAACTCGTTTTGACATGATTTACTCCTCCTTTCTGTTGTCACGGCCTTTACATTGTTACGTCGTCCGACCTGGAACACCGAGATGTCTGACGATAACGATCCTTCGGACCTCTGCTCTGAAGAATCCCTTCTCCAGTGCCTAATTGATTTATCCTTTTAATGGTGATGTTTAATGTGGCATCCTTTCATTAACCCATATCCTCCATAAAGTTAGATAGCCTGGTTGGTTACCTGATGATTCATCTTAGATCTATAATGAGCTCTTCACTTATTTCGAATTCTTCAAGATGAGAGTCTGTACATTAATGCTTAAGAAGCTCTTTTGCAATGAGAATTCGCCTGATTTCTGCAGTACCAGCACCTATCTCCAATAGTTTGGCATCCATCAAATATCGGCTAACAGCAGACTCAAGCATATATCCATAGCCGCCGTAAATTTGTATGGCCTCGAGGCAAATCTTTGTCGCCATCTCAGCAGTAAACAAAACAGCCGCAGCAGATTCTTTCCTCAACTTTTCCTCCCTGTCACTCCTAATTGCAGTGTCGTATACTAACAGGCGGGCAGCTGCAATGCCTGTATACATATCTGCGAGCTTTGCCTGAATTAATTGGAAGTTACAAATTGGTTGCCCAAACTGTTTGCGTATCTTGGAATACTTTAGGGAATCTTCAAAGGCAGACTCTGCAATTCCTAAACTAATGGCTGCTACAGCGACTCTTTCAATATCAAGACCAGCCATCATTACAGACACACCATCGTTTTCCTCTCCAAGGACATTTTCCACAGGTACAATACAGTCATCCAGAACTACTTCGCCTGTCGGAGATGGCTTGCATCCCATTTTTTCAAATTTCTCTGAGGTAGATAATCCTGTAAAGCTTCTCTCCACAATGAATGCAGTAATGGCCTTAGATCTATTGGTATTTGGTGTCTTGGTATAAATTAGAAATGTATCTGCAATTGGAGCATTTGTGATGAATGTTTTAGTGCCGTTGAGTCGAAAGATATCGCCATCCCGAACGGCTTTAGTCTGAATCCCCATTGCATCTGAGCCCGCCTCTGGCTCAGTAAGACCAAGGGCTCCTATTTTTTCTCCTGTACAAAGATATGGTAAATATTTTTTACGTTGAAATTCGTTGCCATGGGTATGTAAATTATGGGCGCAAAGATTGGAATGAGCCACGTAGCTAAGTGCTATACCACCACTTCCTTTGGCCAACTCTTCTGTGATTAGAACCTGGCTCAGCAAGTCGCCTCCAACTCCTCCATATTCCTCAGGGATTGTGATTCCAAGGATTCCCAAAGAACCAAACTTTAGGAAAATATCTTCTAGATAGTCATCTCGATCCATTTGCTCAGCAAAAGGGATAATCTCATTTTTGGTAAACCTTCTAACAGAATCTCGAATTAAGCTATGCTCTTCTGATAACTTCATTTTGATATCCCTGAAACACTGAATCGAAATTCAAAACCATACAAACTTGGCATAAAAAACAATTCTTAAAATATTTCTTGATGCTAGCTTCCAAATCCTTCCAGAAAATACTAATATGTTTAATTTTCCTTACAATCCTTCTTCCCTTGTCTTATAAATCCAGAACTCACGCCTATTTCTTTTCGTAGGTCTTCTCAAAAAAATTTTTCTTTTGGGTGAATCTTTCCAATGTATTTGGGGGTAACCACAGAATCTGGGGAGTAAAATTCAGTTTGCTATGCATCTTTTCTGCAATCTCTGTGGCCAAGTTCCCCAGACCCTCATCCTTCACCCCCTCTCCATACTCCATTTTCAGTTTTAATGGAGGGACTACTCGTGGAGGTGGCTCATCTAAGACGATCCTGAAATGCCCAGTGACTCGAGGAGCAAAACCGGCAATCACCCCTTCTATGGATGCAGGATAGACAATCACTCCTTTGATCTTTAACATGTCGTCAATCCTACCCACCACTTTGTAACGAAATCCGGTATGCCCACATGGACAAGGTTCCGTAAATACTTGAAAAATATCACCGAGGGACTCACGGAACCATAAGAACCCTTCTCCCTCCAAAGTGGTCTGAACTGGTACACCCCTTGCCCCGTTCTCAAAAGGTATGGGCTCAAAAGTCTCGGGATCAATTAGCTCAAAGTAGACTTTATCATCGGATACATGGTGCATCCCCTGATATTCTGGATAATCACAGGAGATTCCAAAAGCTGCTCCATGGTCATAGAGTTTGGCTCCATAGGAAGTCTCAAGCTTCTTTTTCACATCGGGGATTCCTGCTCCTGGTTCTCCCCCGCAAAAGAGTGTCTTGATCCCCAAACTTCCAACATTGTCTCCCATCACCCCCGGTGCCTTCTCAATTAGATGTATAGCGAGGGATGGGGTACAGACCATAGCATTTACTTTAAAGAGCTTAGCAAAACGTAAAATCCTTTCTGAACCTGCTTCTGCCCCTACTGGAAAGACGCAGGCTCCAACCCTCTGAAAGAAAGTGGCATAAGGGACACCAGCAAGCCACATGCTCAGTCCCCAGGCATGGAGGAGCCGCGTTCCCGGACGCATCCCCGTCCTCCAGGCCATCCGAGCGACAACCTCAGAAAGCCATTCCATATCACCCTTAGTATGGGGATAAGGGGTAGGTTCTCCGGTAGTCCCTGAAGTAGCGGCCATGAGGCAGAGATTCTCCAAAGGTACCCCTATAGTTTTATCTACTACCTCCGCCATATTCATCTCGCACTCTTCAGCCAACTGCCGTCGCTGTGCCTTGTCAAAGATGGGAATCCTGCGGCTAAACTCATCAAGACTTTTAATATCCTCTGGCTTTACCTTAGCCTTAACCATCCTCTCCCTCCAAAAGGGCTTGGTTTCGTATAGCCTTTTCACCAGCTTCTTTATTTTTTCCAACTGGATTTCCCTCATCTTAGGAGTATTGAGGATGGATTCCATCTCCATGTTCCAGTATTTCCTCTCTTGTGCCATCTTTGTTTCTCCTTTCACTGATTATCATCTCTTAAAGATCTTAAAGAGATTGGCTGCACAAGCACAGTGCCAATAACAAAAAACCCAACTGCTTTATGTTTCAAACTGTTTGGTTCCTGGCATTTTTCTCTTTCCCGCCTGGCCTCTCAGGTGTCTTACCGCATGAGTCATGGTCTCTTATGAAATAGCCTAAACCCACTGAAGCAACTCAATAAGCACTCCTCTGGTAGACTTCGGGTGTACGAAAGAGACTAATGCACCCTCAAAATATCTTGGCTTCTTATCTATCAACTGGAGGTTTTTTGACTCAAACCAATTACGCTCCTGTTCTATATCATCCACTTCAAGAGAAATATGATGTATACCTTCACCTCTTGTTTCTAAAAACTTCTGGACACCTCCTTGAGGATCGATAGGTTCCATCAATTCAAGGGTAACTTCACCTAAAGAGACTAATACCGTCTTGATTCCATCTTCCCTTGAAGTCATGATCTTTGATGATTTAAACCCTATGGTAGTAACGTATAGGTCCAGAGCCTCTTCAATATTTTTTACGACCACGCCCACATGGTGAATTTTTTTGATCATTTCTACCACCTCTTATTTTGTCTATTACCATGAATAATCACCGGTTACTTAATAAACCTAGTGTAGTGCGTCTAACGCTTCTTTACTTTTGATCGGCATGCCATGCCGCACTTGATGCGGCATACAGTCTCTATTTTTCTGGATTCCTGCTTCTGCAGGAATGACAAATATAGTAAAGGGATTTATGACGCAGTACACTAGAATAAGCACTTTCTAAATAAAGACGCCCCTTACCTCTTAAAGATATTTACCGCACAAGCACAGGTGTCGGTATGAAAAAAACCGCCTGCGTTATGTTGCAATCCAACTTTGGCTCCTGACACCTGCCTCTTCCCTACCTGGCCCCTCAACTGCCTTACTACTTCTATTATCTGTGAAATCCCAGTAGCCCCAATCACATGTCCCTTGGAAAGCAACCCACCACTGGTATTTACTGCGACCATCCCTCCAATATCCGCCTTTCCCTCTTCAATGAAACGACCCCCCTCTCCTTTTTTACAGAATCCCAGACTATTCACGATTGCTATAAGATCAGGTTTTTTAATAGTGGTTATTTTCACAAAACTATTCCTTAAGGAAAATACAAAAAAGGTTTTTCGACAAAAAAAGAACACATTATTCCATTATTGTAGGTCATAAAACACTTCCTCATCATTCCTTGGTAAAAAAGTCCAAAATCAGATTCTTTGCATCTTTCAGGCATTTCAATTATTAAACCGTCTTGTTTTTTTCTTTTAAGAATTCTCTTTCTTAATAATGGTTTCAAATTCATTGCTGTCTCATTTCTTAGCAAGGGTAATAAAAATCTGCTCCCAATTAGCTTACATGAAAAATTAGGAGCCACTAATAGAAGTGGGGTCTTGGTCTCGTTCTTAAGGCTTTATCAGCTGCTACCAATTAACTTAACTATTTTCTGCTCTTAGGTTAATCGAAAGAGTCAGCGCCTCTCAGCTTTTTTGCCTGCTCAAATTTTTCCTTGGCTTCCTTGGTACGAATATCAACCAACCTTTGTTTTTTCATAACATATCGCCCCAATGTTCCCTTAGAGACCATTTCAATGTTGGCTTTCAGGGTAATCTTGGTCCGAATGGCGTGCTGCAGGTCTGCCTGAAATTGTTCTAGGTTCTGAATACCAGGTTCGAATTCAACCTGAATTGTTAGCCGATCCTTTCCCTCTTCATCTTTGTCTACGATGATAAAAAATTCCCCAGCACAACCCTTGGTCTTACCAATAATCTCTTCAACGGCATTGGGATGGAGTTGGTACCCTTTTATCTTTACCATGTCATCCCAGCGTCCTGGCACCGAACCTATCCGGGGAAGAGTCCGACCACAGGGACACGGGTCCCAAAGAATGCATCCCCGATCCTCCGTATCAAATCGAATGAAAGGCATGGCTTCCTCCCACTCATATAAGTTTGTGCCAACAACACTTCCATATTCGCCAGGTTTCAATTCCTCTTTTGTTACTGGGTCGATGACTTGAATGATGCCAATATCCGCTTGAATATGGAAACCAGTATGGCACTCACACTCATATGGTAACCAGACTCCTGGTGCTCCATAAGAATCGAAAACCTTGTCATTGACACCCCAGCCTTCCTCTAGCCTTTCCCTTAACCCCGGAACGCTGACTGGCCCAGGCTCTCCACCACAGATAACAGCTTTAAGTTTGAGTTCCTTGACATCGATATCTATAGTTTTGGCATAGTCTAACATATAAATAGCATAGGATGGGGTAGCCATAAATGCAGCCACCCCAAGCTCCTTGAATATTTGCAGAACCTTCTCAGTCCTTCCAACATGAGTCGGCAAAAGGATGTGATAAGATGCGGGCACACAAGCACCTCTGCCGATGATATGATTTGCCCCCCCTATCATGGCCCCTCCCAAGTTCCACATATGTGCCACAATATCTCCCGGTCTGAGTCCGGCAGCCCAGTATTGCCTGAGTATGAATTCACCCTGGAAAAAAAAGCTTCTCTGTGTAATTTCATGTTCACAATATGGTATAGTCATAGGAATACCGGTAGTACCACTCGAAGCATGAATTGTTCTGACGTCCTCCTCAGGCACAGTGAGGAATTCGTGCCATGGCTTCTTCCCTTCTGCTATCGACTTCGCATAACTATCCCGGATGTCGTACTTATTGGTCAACGGTATTTTACTTATATCCTCAAGATTCTTAATGTCCCCCGGTTCAAGACCTATCTCATCGAACTTCCTGCGATAGAAGGGTGAATGAGCATACGCATGTTCCACTTTACGCCTTAAACGCCTTTCCTGAAGAATTCTTATCTCATCTTGGCTCATCAATTCAATTCTGGGATCCCAGTACTTCCTTTCTTTTTCTTTCATGGTGACCTCTCCTCACAAACTTTATTCTGACCTCCGAGGAGAAAATGCCTCCCTCGGTTAAAACGCATACTAATCCTCGACCTTATGTTGGTCCCTAATCTCCTTTTTAAGAAATCCCAACTTTTTACGATCAATAATCTTGAAGGAACGATGCGGAAAAACTAATAAATCTTCTCTCTTGACAGGTGCAATCAGGACCGAAATTCCAAGCCTTTTCTCCAATTCCTTCTGCATTTTCGTTACAAGATCCGAGTTCACTTCTTCTTTTGCCAGAGCAAGTTCAAGTCGGTCAAGGATTTGTGCCCCATCAATGAGGACATTGAAATCTCCTGAATAATCCTTAAACCTTCCCACAATGTCCTCAATCTGGCTGAGATATATTGTTTTCCCTGAGATGTTCAACCGCTGACTGTACCTACCTTTGATTCCTTTCAAGCGTAAATGGCTTCTTCCACAGGGGCACGGACCATCGTCGATCCCAGTAATATCTCCTGTACGATATCGAACAAGCGGCATGCCTCTTGCCTCTAAATGGGTAACAACAAGTTCCCCTTCTCCTCCTGGAGGTAGTAATTCCTCTGTTTCTGGATCAATCACTTCATAGATATAGGCGTCTTCAAATCCGTGTAATCCATTTTGGTGCCTACATTCAAAAGCCAAAAAACCAAGCTCCGTCATCCCATAGACATCGTACACCTTTACCTCTGGAGAGCTACTGACCTCAGCCCATTTTTCTTGGAAACGTTCTCTCCAACAAGCAATGGAGTAACCTGGCTCACCCCAACCGAGGACGATTCTTATCGGGTTCTTCTTACCGGCCTTTTTTAAAAGGGGGATGATAAATTTTGCATAAGAAGGATTAATATAGTATACCGAAGGCGGAAATAACGAGGGGAAAATGCTGGTATTTCTTTCTGCACGTTCCATTCCTACAAATACCGATTTGGAACCCACATTGATAGAACCAAGTCCTAAGTCGATATAAAGAAGACTAAATGCGGGATAATCAGCAACGTACAGATAATCGCTGCGAGTTATGCCTACGGCGGTCAAACCTCTGGCAGCGAGTTTTCCTTGGAAAGCGGCGTCTGAAAGGGACATGATCACTTTGATAGGTTGGTCTGAAGCACTAATCTTGACCCCGGTTAAACCAATGGTTTGACCGGGGTCGGTATAATCAGTTGCCATCAAATTGCCTAATCGTCCGTACTTTTTCTGATCGGCAACAATCTCATCCCTCGTAGTCAATGGTAAGCTATGAAGGTCATCGAGCGTTCTGACTTCCGAAACGGAGACACGATCCCTGGAAAACTTCTCTCGATAGAATTTGGATTGCCGTTCTACATATTCCAACTGCTTTTTAAGTTTATAAAGTTGGATCTCTTTTATTTTTTCTTTACTGGCGGTTTCGATGTCTTTCATCCAAAAAGATGCACCTTCTTGTTTCATAATACCTCCCTATTTAATCGATAGACACACGATGATTCTCTTAGTTCCAGTTCCTCAACTAACTCCTGATTACTGGTAACCTTACTATTAGCTCTCCCTCCATTGATTCAATGTTTCTATGTAGTCTCTTACTCCTGTCTTAAAATCGTATTTAGGTTCAAACCCAAACTCTTTGCGTGCTCTATCGATGTTGAAGAGACCCATAAAGATGTTGAGTATTGGCTCGTCCCCTATCTTTTTTCTTATCCAGCCCATAAAGTCGAGCCCCGGACCTATTTTAATTGAGGTTCCGAAAATCTCGTTGCAAATCCCTGCCAGCTGGGTGAGCGTCTCTCCTTTACCGCTCCCAATATGGAAAATGTGATGTTCTAAATTCTTAGAAAAGCAAGCCAAGGCGATGCCGTTGGCAATATCTTTGTAATAAATAAAATCATCTTTCTGATCCCCGCCCTGAGGCCATTCCAGAGGTTTTTTAAGTCTTGCACTCTCAATAATATTCTCAACTGGCGCAAGTGACCCATGCTGAGATAGCTTTCCAGGACCCCATGTTGTACCCATCCTGATAACGACAAAATCCAGCCCATAAATACGATTGTAGTGTAAACCCATGTCCTCGATATAGAGCTTGGTCACGCCATATATACCTTTACTACATGGCTCTGAGGGTCTGTGATGGATTGTTGGATAGTCCTCATCTATAGGTTTATAAGTGGGATGAGCATACTCACCCCGGGCTAAGTCATAGACTGCTTTTGAACTCGTGTAAATAACTCTCTTTGTCTCGGTAAGTCTACACGCTTCAAGAACATTGAATGCTCCTTGACAATCAAGCCTAAATGACATCCATGGATCTCTCTCTCCTTTGCCGGTGGTTGAAGCTAAATTAATAACTCGTTCTACTTCATATCGTTTAATTGTTTGTACGATGCCTGCCAGGTCTGTAGTATCCCCCGTTACCACTTCGATTTTGTCTAGGATATCCTTAATTCGTTTTGTATCAGGTTGCCTACTGAAAGTAATAACTCTGTGCCCTTGTTCAACAAGCCTTCTGGTAACCCAAATGCCAATAACACCTAAACCACCAATGACAAGAACTGAAGACATATGTCACCTCCTTAATTTTACTGGTATTTTAGTCCCTATGACTACGGTCCGAATGATATTGTTGCTTCCTCAATTTTCCCGTCTCTACTTCATCCAAGATATATTCACCATCTTGCTCCCGAATAATGACACCATAATCTTCCCTGGCACGATCCAAGCTAATATACTCCTTGACTACATCTCTCAGAACAGTCTGGGGGTCTCTCTCGAAAGGATCTCCCCAACCACCGCCACCCCCACTCAAAACGGCGAATTGTTCTCCTGCCTTGAATGGAATATCGGTAATTTTACCGAATTTCATCTCTTTTTCTGTTCCTGGCCAAAGTATTCCAACATTGGGTAATCCGCTCTTCCCACCAAAAAGTCCCCAGGCAGGGAATTTGGTCTGTTCCACAATCCCGCATACCAATCCATCCACCAAAGCCCTGGAAACTCTTTCAACTCCTAACCCTCCGCTGAATTTTCCGGGCCCTTTTGAATTTTGCCTCAGGGCCCACTTTTCTATTAATAACGGATTTCTTTCTTCAAAAATCTCAATTGAGGCAGCCTCGATCCCACTCACAGCCCATACCATTAAAGCATCCCCTCCGTCGGAAGCAACTGAAGCTCCTTGGCCAACAGGCGTCCCAGGAAAAAGAGCTAAAAAGTAATGGCCATCTTTGGGATTCATTCCATACAGGGCGCCGCCTACACACATGTCACCACCGGAGCGAGCCACAACCCTTTCTGGTAAAGCCTTAGCAAGCGCTCCAAAAAGGGACTCACCAAGGGGTGTGCCCACCCACCCCCATAACCAAGTAGGTGCTGGTGGCACTGGATTGAGAATCGTACCAGGAGGAATGATGACGTGCATCGGTCGCCAATGCCCTTCGTTAGACCGTGTAAGGGGGTCCACCATCATCTTGAGAGCCAACCTGCAAAAGGCCACTGACGAGGCATAGGGGCAATTTGTCGGTGCCCTCTGTTGCGGTGATGATCCTGTAGTATCTATGGTGATTTCATCCCCTTTAACTGTTATAGTGGCTACTATTTTGAGTGGATCATCAGTAAACCCATTATGATCCATCCAGGCTTCTCCATGGTACACACCGTCCGGTATCTCGCTAATAGCCTTTCTCATGAAAGTCTCGCCTTGGTCCATAATCGCCTCTATGGCCCCGTCTATCGTATCTTTACCATACTTCTCTATAAGGGCTATCAGCCTTTTTTCTCCTGCCTCACAGGCAGCAATTTGCGCTGTCAGATCACCAATGGTTCCATCAGGAAGCCTAGTATTATGGCGGACGATATCAAGGATATCCTCTTGCATTACGCCTCTCTTAACTATTCTTACACCAGGATATATGACTCCTTCTTGCCACATATCTATGCTTCTAACACCGAAGGGTTCAGCCGCGGCCACGTCCAGCCAATGAGCTTTATTCGCTGCATAACCGATTAGTTCCTTCTTGTAGAATATGGGCTTCATGATTAAAACGTCCGGTTGATGTGAGCCGACCATAAAGCTCCAACATGCCATGAAAACGTCGCCCTCCTCAATCATATCCTCACCACCAGCATGGTCGATGACAGCCTTAATCCCTGTGCTCGTTGTTCCTTGGAAACTAACGACCCCAAAACCTTCTGCGATAAGTTCAGATTTTTTGGTGAAAAGGCCGTTGCAGAAATCATATAGCTCATAGAGAATTGGATTAAATGAGGTCCTGACTAATGTGGCCGACATCTCATCAGCAGCCGAAACAAGAGCATTCTTCAAAACCTCGATAGTGATTGGATCTAATTCCCTTGCCTTTGTCATTTATCTTCTCCTCCTAATAACCAGGTTTCCAAGCATATCAACTGCACATTGGTACCCATTCGGAACAGTGGTTGTAGTGGTAGACTCTTCAATAATAGCGGGCCCATTTATTGTATTGTTGGCCAGCAACTTAGACCTTTCATAGATATTGAAGTTAGCCCATTTCCTGTCTATAAAATCAAATACTTCCCTTTTGCCTTTTTGGGCCTCATCTGGTTTGGTATTTCCTGCTTTTATCTCTCGCAGTTTTGGCTTGGGAACCTTGCCAATAGCGGTAACTCTCAAATGAACTATTGCAGCCGGTTGTGGTAAAGAGTATCTCCAAACTTGTTTATAGACCTTGGTGAATTCTTCGTAAATCTTATCTTTGGCCTTTTCATCCATTGCGAAGTTGATTGGAACATTTACCGTATGTTCCTGGGCAGTATATCTCATGTCTAGTGAAACATGAATCTCTCTATCTCCCGGGGCAATTCCTTCACTTTGGAGAGTAACTTCACCTTTTTGAAGCAATTCCCTCGCCTTACCATTCAGCTCATCGAAATTAATAGTATTTAATGGTTGGATGAAAGTTTGGGAGAAGTCATGCCTTATATCAACCATCAGCATTCCAAGCGCCGAGAAGTTGGCGGCAGCAATGGGTACAATGGCTGAAGGCATTTCCAACTCACCGATCAGATAAGCACCGAAAAGACCTCCTCCCCCCCCATAACATAGGAGGTGGTAGTCTCTCGGATCTTCGCCTTGCCCAATCGTTATTACCCTTATCGCCTCAGCCATATTACTCAGTGCTATCCGCAGTATGCCGCTTGAGGCTAACTCTAAGTTCATATTCAATGGTTTTCCTATATTATCCCCGATCCCTTTTTTGGCGCTATCCAAGTCCAACGGCATTTCGCCGCCCAAGAAGTACCCAGGATCCAGATATCCACTGGACATGGCAGCGTCTGTTATAGTTGGCTCTGTTCCTCCTTGCTTATAACAAATGGGCCCCGGATTTGCCCCTGCACTTTGGGGCCCAACATGTAGCGCGCCGGCCACATCGATCCATCCAATACTTCCTCCACCGGCACCTATAGTTTTTATGCTCATATTGGACATAAGCAGCCTAAAATCGCCGATCCTGGCTTCATCTTTCATCATAGCGAGGCCATTCCTTATGAGACATACATCAGTGCTTGTACCCCCCATGTCAATGGTCACTATGTTCCGATAATTAAGGTCATTGGCGAAATATATCCCTCCTATTACTCCCCCAGCTGGTCCTGATAGAAGCGTGTGTATCGGATTACTCATAGCCAGTTCACTTGTCATCCCACCGCCGTCTGACCTTGTAATGATGACTCTCCCTTTGAATCCACTCTGGACAAGTTCATTTTCCAGATTACCTATCCAAGATTGAATCTCTTTTTTTAGATAAGCATCGAGTATGACCGTCATGCTTCTCTCGTATTCTCGATGTTCCATGGCGACATCTGATGAGATAGACACGGAGACTTCCGGGTATTCCTCAAGAATTATTTCTCTTGTTTTTCTCTCATGATCAGGATTCTTGTAAGCATGAAGATAATTAACTGCGACTGACTCTACCCTCTTTTTCTTGAGTAGTCTTGCCACCTGTCTCACTTCCTCAATGTTTAAATCGACAAGGACTCTACCTGTATAATCTCCCCTTTGTGTGACCTCAAAGGTAAGTTCTCTGGGAACAATCGGTGGCGGCTTCTTATATTTAATATTATAGAGTTGAGGCCTATCGTGCTTACCGATTTCCGGAACATCACGAAATCCTTTAGTAGTTACGTAACCAGTCCTGGCCCCTTTTCTTTCCAAGAGACAATTCATGCCAGTGGTCGCTCCATGAATAAAAAATCTCTCCACTCTTGCTAAATCAAGCTTTGCCTTCTTAATAGAATCTAAAACCCCTATCAGTGTATTACTCGGCGTAGTTGGGGCTTTCTCTACAATGAATTCTCCTGTGTCCTCGTCCAGAACCACTATGTCAGTAAAAGTTCCTCCTGTATCAATAGCAAATCTTAATCTTTGTAAATTTCCCATGCCAATCACTCCTATCCGGAACCCTGAGGTGGGTCCTTCCTGATTCTCACTTCTTAAACGTACATCCTGCCTTATCTTCTACACTCTTAATTTTGTTCCCCAGTGCCCCAGAGACACCTCTGCGGTAATCAAACTTAACCAGGAGGCCGATCCGGTTTGAGTCCTCTTCAAGGGTACGGAAGCATCTTGTAAGCAGAGCGAGGAGATCATCCCACTCGCCCTCGACCACTGTGCCCATGGGACATAAGCGGTAGTCAAGACCACTTTGATCTACGATGGTCAGGGCCTTAGCAATGTACTTGCTTAAGCTTTCCCCCTTATCAAGAGGGAAAATAGAAAATTCCATCAATGTCATGGTTGTATTTCCTTTATGGTTGTTGTTACATCTTAATTCCTTTACGGATGTTATGAATGTAACAAGTTAATCCACTTAAGAAGAAATCCTTGTCCCATATCCATCGCCTCTTCCGGACATAATTCTGAACAGCAGGAACAGCGGATACACCTTTTGTAATGAAATTTCAAAATGAAAACACAGTTTTCCATGCTTCTCTGAATGAATGGTAAATCTTTCTAGCCTCGACACAATCTCCTATCTTGAAGACTTGCGGCGCCAATCCCTTAAATTGGATCACCATATCTTGTCTGGCCTGAAGGCCCAAGGCCAAAACCACCGAATCCGCATCCAGTTGAACGTCTTTGCCAGTCTTATCGGTGCAGACAACTTTATTTCCGGAGTAGCTCTTCAGAGTTAAACCCGTCTTAATTTCAACGCCGGCCTTCTGAAGTCTATCTTTAAGGGCCATTAACGTAAATATCTCACCAAAACCCAATTCCAAAAGAATGTCATCGAGCATTTCGACGATGATCACTTTCTTCTTCAAACTTTCAGCAATATGAAGGGCGGTTTCACAGCCCACCAATCCCCCACCCGCAACCACCACACGATCGCCCATCTGCTTTTGACCGAGGAGCACCTCTTTGGGAAACAGAAAATTGGGAGCGTACTTGGCAAGGGCGGGGGGCATTATGTAGTCAGAGCCGACAGCGATGATCAGGACATCAGGTTTCTCCTTTTTGACCAGTTCGGGTGTTGCTTCAGTATTTAACCGTAACTTAACACCCTTTTTATCAAGCTGAGTTTTCAACCATTTTAGCAGGGGCTTAAGATCCTTTTTAAATTCGACAGCCGCGGTTTCCAGTACGTGACCGCCTAATTCCTTCTCCCTCTCGACGAGGATCACCTTATGACCACGCTCGGCTGCCAGCCGGGCGGCTTCCATACCGGCCACACCACCACCGATGACCATGATCTTCTTGGGAACCTTAGCCGGGGTGATGGTCATCACCTCATCTTTGCCAATACCAGGATTCACTTCGCAAGACAACTGGTAGCCCATCAAAGCCCTACCTACGCATCCGTTGTTTCCCCTTATGCATGGCCTGATATCCTCCACCCTACCTTCCATTAATTTCAACGGCAGTTCCGGATCAGCAATCAGTCCCCGGCCTATGACTGCGAGGTCTGTTTTCCCCTCGCAGATGGCCTGTTCACCAATTTCTACGTTAAGACTGCCAGCACACATCACAGGTACAGTTACCGCCTTCTTAACCATCTCGGACAGATGAAGGTTGTTGACTTCCCGAGGTATATACATAGGTGGAGCTGCGAAGATTATAGTCTCATGGATGCCTGAGGTCACGTGAATATAGTCAACGCCCACTTTTTCAAGCATTTTAACAAAGGCAATCACATCTTCAGAAGTAATGCCCCCTGGCACATGCTCATCGGCGCAAAGCCGATAACCCACAATAAACTTTGGATTGGTCTTTGCCCTGATCTTTTCATAAATTTCCAGAATCATTCGAGCCCGGTTTTCAATGGAGCCTCCATACTTATCGGTTCTAAGGTTCATCCGGGGCGATAGAAACTCAGTCAAAAGGTAACCATTGGCCCCGTGGATTTCGATACCATCGAAGCCTGCTTTTTGGGCTCGCAGCGCACTGTCCGCAAAGGCGTCTTGAATTTCATTTATTTTTCGCTGATCCAATTCCTTGGCTACAATACCGGTGAACGGATAGGCAACAGCAGAAGGCGCCACAGGCTGTAGACCATGGATGTATTCGGGTCTGGTCTGCAATCCACCATGAGCAATTTGGGCGATGATGGCCGCACCCTCGTCTTTGACTGATTCCACCATCTCGTTCAACCCAGCAAGGAAGCAATCGCTATAGATCGATAGCGTATTATGCATGACACCGCTTTCTTTATCGTCTACATCCTGGCCCTCGGGAATAATCAAGGCAACGCCTCCTTTGGCGAACCTCGTAAGATAATCGATCTGTCTTTTGTTGGTCGAACCGCTAGTCGAAGTATAGCCGGTCCCCATAGGGGCCAACACGATTCGATTCCTCAAGGTAATGGACCCCACTTTTGTAGGTTCTAAGAGCTTATACGACATCTTCGTTTCCTTTCATATAGGATTTTTGATTAGTTATGCGACAGCGAGTTTACGCCTGTCTTGGTTGAGCCCTAATTCCGCAATCATCTTGGCCGCACGGTACACGGTGACACCAGGCTCGATAATGGGTGTCCTGAAGCCCTGTTTAGCAATTGCATCCCGGACTCGATTGATCATCCAAGCCAACCCAATACAACCAAAAATCACCACATCAGCTCCATCATCGCGGATGCTTTTCAGGCAGACTTCGGTCATCACCTTCACCGCATCATCAGGCTTGGTTTGAATCATTTCGGCGCAATTTTCCTCAGCAACCCGTACCTCTCCTGCAACGTGGTCTCTAAATCGAAGCGCATCAATCATCTGTTCAGTCAAGATGACAAAATCTTTCTGGATGCTGATGACACCGATCTTTCGCCCCATCATCGTTGCTACGGCGAGTGATGTGTGCCCAGGCCCTAAAACAGGCATCGAAACCACTTGGCGTACAGGCTCGATGGCCGGATCACCAAAACAACCTAAAATAAGGACATCGCAATCCCCTTTCTTCTCGATCTTTTCGGCCTTTTCGAGAATAGGCCCGTGATTGCGCTCAAGTAAATTCCAGTTGGTTGGTAATTCGATGCCATTATCGGTGCCAACTACTGTCATGTCCGTAAATTGCTTATATTCGTCCCTTGGAAACTGGGTCAACACCGACGAGTCAGGAAAAGGCGTTAACATAATTATTTTTGGAATTACCATATATATCTCCTTTCTACAGATATTTCTCTAAGTGGGCCCGAGCGCCCCTTTAGGGTTATTTTAGGTCAATGGGTAATGGCAGGCTAACAGCATCTTATTTCTTTATCTAGTTTTTCGAGGTATTAAAATTTGTAAACATCATCTATCTCTTCTTCTGGAACATCAAAAACATTTCCGCTGGGTACCAGCTTCTCCTCTAAGAAGAATCTCGGCAACCGATCATCCTCTTTTTTAAAACCTACACCCTCATTAAATTCCCTCTCCGCTTTCAAGACCGATACCCCCAAGTTGACTAAGTAATTTTCATCCAGGGGGGTACCTAACTTCGCTGAAACACAAGAAATAAGATGTTTCTGCAATTCAGGAATGTCGAGAAGGGGCAGAGAAGCAAAAAGACAAAGGCCGAGACTATCGATGGCGGCAAAATAAGTTTGTAAAAATTTGGATACGGGTCCCTGTCCTTTAGGGGCACTCGGATTATATTCTGGATTCGCTGGATTAGGAATAGCGTTGCCACAGGTATGGTCAGCCCCCATTGTTGAAGTTGCATAGGTTACCCCTGTTCCCTTCAAGCTCCTCGGATCATAAGCTGCCAAACACTGACCTTTTACATGAGGAATCCTTTTCACCCCCATCTTATCACCTGTAAACTTACATCCATTACCAATCATTAATCCCTTCTCAGCTCCTCTTCCAATTTCCTTTACAAGATCAAAAGCAGATTTACCATCTCCCCACGATAGTAATCCTGCTTCCATACAGACTGCTATCGCTCCACCCACCTCCATCGTATCTATTCCAACATCATTACATACCCGATTTATGCGGGCAATGATGTCAATGTCGTCTATCATACAATCCGAGCCTATTAGTCCGATCGTCTCATACTCAAGACCTGAAACGATCACTTCCCCATTTTCATCTGTAAATATATTAGAACAATTAACAATACACCCCTCCATACAACGGTGCACCGGTTGGCCATGTGGTCGCTTTTTCATCAATTCGGCCATATATTCACCGGAAATTTTCTCAGCCCCTACGAATTGCCCGAGAGAGTAGTTCTTCGTTGCCAAACATCCGTATGCATTCATCATCATTACCAAAACAGCGGTTCCTAATTCCCTGAATGCTCCAACAATGGGATGAGACAAGATACCCTTTGAAAGTGCAGTGGATGCCTCGCGGAGTTGTGTCTTATCCTTTACTTCTACTCTATCACATCCTGTATCGTCGATAATCACCGCCTTGAGATTTTTGGAACCCATCACTGCTCCCAAGCCACCCCGAGCAGCCATCCTTATATGAAAATCAGGCGTTGTCACCGCGATTGAAGCGGCCTTCATTTTCGACTCCCCACCTGGCCCAATGGAAATAATTGAAATATTATTTCCATATTCTCTTCTCAGCCTTTGTATGAGTTCGTAATTACCAAGTCCTTTGAGGGGAATGGCAGAAATAAAATTCACTCCATCTTTATCAATTCTTATTGAAGTTAGCTCTTTTGCGCGGCCTTCAATGACTATCGCTTGGAGTCCTATTTTTGCAAGTTTTCGAGCAGCTGCACCTCCTGAATTAGCCTCCTTGATCGTGTTCGTTAAAGGACTCTTTCCTCCTACAGACAATCTCCCACTATTGGGAACTACGGTACCTGCTAGGATACCTGGAGAAAACACCAACTTGTTCTCTTGTCCAAGCGGATCACACTTTGGAAAAACTTCATGGCATATAATTTGCGATGTCAATGCTCTTCCCCCTAAATTGATATGGGGGTAGGAAATATCCTCTAACTTGTACTGCAGACTATCCATGTCAATTCGCAATATTTTACCCATCGTCCCTCTTTTGGCTTTTCAAAAAATTCTTAATTCCATAAGAAAACATAAGAAAACTTATCTTTCTAAAAACTGCGATATCAGTGTGACATTATCTTGAGAGAAACCAGGCAATATCTTTCAGTACTTTTCGATATTGATCCTTTTCGAGAGGGGGAATAGGTCCGCCATCCTCTAGAATGTCAATAGTCCTGATCTGGCTGCTGATGCTACTTAGGAAATCGAACATATCTGCTTCTGTGGGGACATTTGCTTTAGCCCCATAGATAATAAAAACTGGTGCCTGAATATTCTTCACATCTTTGACAAATGGCGGGGGTCCAATAAGTGTAATAAGCGGACCCACTGGCACCTCGACTACGGTGAAGGTTGATTCAAACCAGGCTCGAACTTCAGGAGAAATAAAGCTAAAAAGCCCAGCAAAAAACCTACCAAAACTGGACATTTTAAAATACCCGTTGGGTTGTCTTAAGAGCATCTCTTTGAGATCAGGGGGAAACTGGATAGCACAAACCTTCCAAACAAAATCAACGGTAACAAGAGCGTCCACCTGATCAGGATGACGCGCTGCATGACTACAGGCGATTTCGGTTCCTATACCGTAACCCAACATGGAGACGCTCTTGGCCTTGGTTTCTGCCAAAACGAAATTTACCAAGGCCTCAGTATCTTTAAGCTGGACCTCGAAAGTAACGCTTCTCCCATCAGGAGGTTTGTAGCTAGACCCAAATCCACGATAATCGTATGCAAAGACTCTAAAACCCTCTTTAGCCAGGTGATCCATGAGTGAATAGTCAGATATAGGACAGTCGAATAGTTGGTGTGAAAAACCGCCCACTGAATTACACACGACCACCTTAGCAGATCTATTTTCAAGAGACATATACTTTTCCTTGACATAAATCGTGGCCCCGTCATAAGATTTCAAATAATGATCTTTAATCATATTGTCCCTTCTTTTTAATACGTCATTCAAATTTCAAAAGTGCACCGTTTTCACTTCAAGTATATATTTTGAACATCCCTCGGCTTTGATTTAAACCTAAACAAAGTAATATCCTAGTATACTCTATAGAAGTAATCCCCGGTTCTATGATGGGGCAAGAAACGCCTTCTTTTTCTAAAAGGCGACTGATGTCTTTAGCCATCCATCATTTGCTCGCTAAAGCAGTAAAAATCTCTGGCCAATTTTGGATGTATCTGCCGGCACTCAGGCCGCCGTCAACGACTATCGCTGCGCCATTGATGTAAGATGCGTCATCTGATGCCAAGAAGACGGCAACCCTGGCAATTTCATCTGGCTCGCCGACTCTCTCCATGGGGACCCAGCTCGTCCGTAGCTTTCTAAAAGGATTCTCCTGAAGGGGGAACTTATCACCAGTCACGGCTTCAGTGTCAATCGCTCCAGGCACGATGCAAACCGATCGAATGCCATACCTCGCATAGTCAAGGGTCACATTTCTCGTGAGATTGATAATGCCGGCCTTAAGGGCATGATAGTCACAGGACCAATGAAAACTTTGCAAGGCTGCAACTGAGGAAATGTTTATTATCACCCCGTGACCATTTTTCAGCATAGCTGGAATGGCGAATTTGCATCCAAGGAAATAGCTTCGAAGCCCTACAGCTATGCCTCGATCCCAAGTTTCTACGGGGACATCAGCCAACGGTCGTTGGCCGCTTTTCCAATCAAGGTAATAGGCGTTATTGAAAATAATATCAAGCCGGCCGAAGTTAGCCACTGCAAAATCAACCATTTCTTCAACTTTGGCTGCATCAGAGACATCAGCTTGAAAGAAAAGGGCTTGCCCCCCCCCTTTTTCTATAAACTCAACCGTCTTTCGTCCACGCTCACTAATGCTGTTAACCACTACCTTTGCTCCTTCCCGGGCAAAGAGTATAGCAGTAGCGCGGCCAATACCTGCACCAGAGGCTGTCATTAGAGCCACCTTGTCTTTTAATTTCATTTTTTCAGCCCCTCCCTTTGAAGTTCTTTCGGAGTGAACTAATCTCGTTAGTCTGACATTATCTTGAGAGAAACCAGACAATATCTTTCAGTGCTTTTTGATAATGATCCTTTTCAAAAGTGGGGATAGCTCCGGCACCCTCTATAATGTCAATAACCCTGATCTGGCTACTGATGCTGCTCAGGAAATTGAAGCTATCTGCTTTTGTGGTAACTTCTGATTTAGTACCATAGATAATAAGAACTGATGCCTGAATTTTTTCCACATCATTGAGAAGTGGCCAGGCTCCCAAGATTGTAATATATGGACCCACTGGCGCCACGGTGAAGGTTGATCCAAACCAGGCTAGAATTTCAGGAGAATAAGTGCTGAAAATCCCAGCTAAAAACTTAGACACAACTGACGTTTCAAAATACCCGTTGGGTTGTCTCAAGCCCATCTCTTTGGCCTCAAGGGGAGGCTTGGTAGCAAGATCTTTCCAACCCATTTCAACAAGGACAAGAGCGTCCACCTGATCAGGATGACGCACTGCATGACTACAGGCGATTTGGGTTCCTATACCGTAACCCAACATGGAGACGCTCTTGGCCTTGGTTTCTGCCAAAATGAAATTTACCAAGGCCTCAGTATCTTTAAGCTGGACCTCCAAAGTAACGCTTCTCCCATCAGGAGGTTTGTAGCTAGACCCAAATCCACGATAATCGTATGCAAAGACTGTAAAACCCTTTTTAGCCAGGTAATCCATGAGTGAATAGTCAGATATGGGACAGTCGAATAGTTGGTGAGAACAAATGGCTGGTGCATTACACACGACTACCTTAGCAGATCTATTTTCAAGA
>Ga0315286_10001199_pt1 | contig 23297 bp, 30 predicted proteins | sample YL17G10_0_MG_FD_205038 | JGI IMG/M metagenome (GOLD analysis project Ga0315286, IMG submission 205038) | Sediment microbial communities from Yellowstone Lake, YNP, Wyoming, USA - YL17G10_0 | ecosystem: Environmental > Aquatic > Freshwater > Lake > Sediment | place: USA: Wyoming | collected...
TTTTCTTTTGGCAAGCTTTTCTTTCTACAAAAGAAAAGGTTGCTCTTAATATGATAAAAATCGTTCAGTCAAGTGGATTTTTTCGTAAATATCACCATACCGAGCATTATTTCACCTAACCGTGTTAGTTTCTCCTTCCCCCGTGAAGACCCCTCGCAAAAACGGAAGTTTTTGAGAGTGGGGCTGAACAGGGCTTGGAAGGACGAACCCGACCTTTGTTGGGTGAAGAGTTTTTTCACCTTCTAGGGCAAGGAAGCTACTCTTTAGATGCTTTCGAACCTGATAAGGTTCGTTAGTGCCCTTTCATTTGTGAAAAAATTGAAAATAACCCTTTATAAATGAAGAACTCGGATTTTATGGGTTTTAGGGCTTCTTTTGTGGATTCCAGAGTTTTCATTTTATAAATTATTGTCGTCTTATTTTACTAATTGAGCCGTAATTAGTACTGGACTTTTCGGGATTTATGCGTGCTGCACTGGACATGTTGGCGTGAGGTTTATTAAGCGCAAAACCCCAAGTTTTTGTTCATGGACTTGGTCGAACTGATGAAAAAGGAGCTTCTTCGGAGGCATTACAGCCCTAAGACTGTTGAGTCTTATTCTTTTTGCTTGAAGAAATTCTTGGTTTGGTGCAATGACAAGGAACCTCGTAGGATTACCAAGCATGATGTCAAGGAGTATTTGGACTGGCTTTGCGAGAGGAAGCTGGCTTCTAGCACGCTTAATCTTCACCAGCAGGCTCTTAAGTTCGCCCTCATGAATGTCCTGAACAAGAGATTCTTCATCAACCTGCCTTTTTCCAAGCTCCCCCAGAGACTGCCTGAAGTGCTTACGCAAGAAGAGGTTGTTAAGCTTTTTGATGCTATTCAGAACCCTAAGCATTCCTTGATGGTGCGCTTGATGTATTCTTCTGGCCTGAGGGTGAGCGAGCTGGTTAATCTGCGAGTCAGGGATTTTGAGTTTGATAAAGGCTATGGCTGGGTGCGCAAAGGCAAGGGCAATAAGGATCGGCTTTTTGTTTTGTCTGAGATGATTAAGCAGGAGTTGCTAGGATTTATTCAAGAACAGGGTTTGGGTTTTGATTCTTGGGTTTTTGAGGGAGTGAAATATGGGCACTTGACTACTAGGACGGTTTATGAAATTGTTAAGCGGGCATCTGTTAAGGCTGGCCTTGGCAAGCGGGTTCATCCTCATACTCTTAGGCATAGCTTTGCTACTCATCTGATTGAGAATGGCTATGATGTGGTTCGGGTGCAATCGTTGCTGGGCCATAATAGTGTTGATACGACAATGGTGTATGTGCACATGGCTAGCCCTGAACTGCTGGGGGTTACGAGCCCTTATGATTCGCTTCATTCGCATTGATATGCATTAGGAAATTGAATCGAAATATTCATATAGTCATTATGACTACATATATGTAGTATGGTATTTGAGCGAAGATTATGTACTGGAAAGAGATTAGGAGAAGCCCTCATTTTGAGGAGCACTACAAGGCAACCCTTGCCTGGAGCGATGTAATCAGGCTAATCTACGCCATAAAGAATAAGCGCAAGAAAAAAGGCAAGATAGAAATTGAGGATGAGAGATTTTACATCCTGTGCCAGATGAAAGCTGGAGTGCTTTATGTTATCAATGTTAAAAAGAAGTGATGCATCATGACAAAAGAAAAAACCTGTTCCCAATGCAGCTCTGCAATGAAGCAAGTCAAGGTCAAAATACAGGATGCGGAAAGCCCTGTGATGAGCTACCAATGCCCTAAGTGCGGCTATTTTGAGTTTGAGGATAGCTCAATGAAAAAAGCCATTGCTGAAATAAAGGCCAAGGAAGAGATTCTCCAGATAAGGCAGAAGATAATCAAGCTGTCACAAGACAGGCTTGGCATGTACATCAACCGCGATGTTGCGCGGAGCTTGAACCTGAAAGGCGGGGAAGAAGTGTTTGTTTCAGTGCCTGACAAGAACCATTTGGTGGTGAGCATTAACAACTAATCATTGGTTATGCGCATTTGCCCTTCCTTTGCGAAAACTTTTTATAATTCTTTTACCATACCTAAGCTAATGGATGCAAAAAAGGGGTTGGCAGGGTTAGTTCTGGGTGCTTATCTTTCTCTTGGAGCGTTAGCAGGGCCTCAAGTGGTTACTCAGCAGTCAAGGCAGCAGCAAAAAAAAGAGCAGAAGCACCAGCAGCTAAGGCTTCAATTACATAAGGACAAGAGGCTTTATTTGCCTGAACAGTTCAGCTTGGCCCAGAAGTACTTGCAAAGAACGGGCAAGGACTATGTGATTCTGCATGCGCCTGGAGATAACATGCCTTTAGTTGTACCTAACCTCAGCAAGTGGCCTATGCCTACTTACAAATCAGCGCCTGGTTGGCCTGGTGACCCTGGTTTTGAAAAGCAGCCTGCACCAGAGTATCTGCTGCCAAAAGACTGGCTGAAGAATGAGCCGTACAAGGACTTCAAGGATATGCGCATCCCCGGGGCATTGATTTACCAGATTAACTGGAAGAAGATCTGATTTGCGCTTTATTCTATATAGAAACTTCTACTTGGTTAGTGTAAAAAAAGAAAAAAATAGCCTTCACCATTATGAATCGGGTTTGGGGGGTGATACAAAAGGTGAAGGCCAGAACTCAGTTATGCTGAGCATGAAAAAAGTTAAAAAAGGAAAGGACTGCTCCTTCCCTTAATTCTGGCTTGTGCCTTGGACTTACTCGAATATCTCTATTCCGAGCTCATCTGAGAGCTGGTGCCTGGCTGTGACTTGCTGCTTTGGGCTTATCTTGCCAAGTATCCAGGGGCTCTTGACTCCGGTGATGATGGTCATCACTGTTATCTTGCCTTTCATATCATCTGTGACTCTTGCTCCCCAGATGACGTTTGCGTCGTCGTCCATCTGCTGGGTGACTAGCTCACCGACCCTGTTGATCTCGTCTAGTGTCATGTCTGGGCCGCCGTGCACGTGGATGATGGCTCCTGTTGCTCCTTCGTAGCTGATGTCCAATAGTGGGTTGCTTAGTGCTCCTTGAACTGACTCCTCTACCCTGTTGTTGGTGTCGCTTGCTCCTACTCCAATGCTTGCTACTCCTCCTTCAGTCATGATTGCCTTGACGTCTGCATAGTCCAGGTTGACCAAGCTTGGGATTGCGATTGTCTCTACAATTCCCTTGATCATTGTCGCAATCAGCTCGTTTGCCACTGCGAATGCTTGCTGCACTGGCAGGTTGCCTGCAATCTGCACTAGCCTGTTGTTGTCAATCACAATCACTGTGTCTGAGGTCTTTCTTAGCTGCTGGAGCCCGAACTCTGCCTTGTCCACTCTTGCTCTCTCTATCTTGAAGGGCATTGTCACTGTGCCTATCACTATTGCTCCAATGTCTTTTGCTACCTGCGCTATGATGGGTGCTGAGCCTGTTCCGGTTCCTCCTCCCATGCCTGCGCATATGAATACCATGTCCGACTCTCTAAGCGAGTCCTTGATCAGGTTTATGCTCTCTTGCGCTGCTTCTGCACCTCTCTCCGGGAAGCCTCCGCATCCTAGGCCTCTAGTGACGTCCCTTCCTATGAGGAACTTCCTGTCTGCCTCTATCATGTTCAGATGCTGTTGGTCTGTGTTACATGCCATTATCTCTGCGCCTTTGATACCTTTCTTATAGAGCCAGTTAACCATGTTGTTTCCTGCTCCACCGGCACCAATCACTTTGATGTTGGCTTGCTTCACTTCTATCTCTTCGTAGGCGTTGGCTTTTGGGCTACTTCTTACCGCGTTGTTCACAACGAAATCCATTTTACTTTACCCCCTTGGTGTTTGTTTTTTGTTTTTTTTGTGGCTTATCTTGACACGATTTTGAATATATACTGTAAAATATATTTTCCGGTGTCAAAATCTTTATAAACTTGGAGTATTATCTCCACTACTAGAAGCCATACATTGTTTCGAGCCAAATCAGTTCGCCAAAACTGGTTTTTCTCGTCGATTTATCGGACGAGTGCGCTTAAAAGTTGTTGTCGAAACCAAAACACACCCTTCTAAAATCAAATTCTTTAAGTGCGAAGTTATATATAAATATTGTTGTTCTGCAAAATATATATTGCTATTTACTTGAACGTGTTTCTACGTGTTTCACGTCGATTTTTCCCAGAGAATTACCTTCCTGCCGCTTATAAGCCCCCCTTGGGACATCTGGTTGAAAACGCCCGGGTCAAGCACATATTCTATGATATTGAAGTTGTACTTGCCCTTGATGTCCCCTACCTTGTCCTTGACTGCCTTGGAATCCACAGCAGCCCCTATCACTATTATATTGGCCTTGTCCTTGGACTCCTCCCCGTGCATCACTATCATCTCCACCCCTGGCAGCTTGGATACGTATTCAACGAATTCCTCTATGACGCTTTTCTTCTCTTCAAGCAGCTTGGCAAGCAGGGCAGTGTCCTTGTTCACGGCTAGCGAATAGAGCTTGGTCTTCTTGATGAGGCTCTCACTCACCAGGCCCATTGCCTTGAGCTTCTTCACTATCCTGAAGGTTGACGAGACCGGCACCTTGGCCTTCTTGGCAATCTCCCTTAGGTAGAATTGCTTGGTATCATCGAAGAGAAATAGCTTGAGGATAGAGAGGATTTTCTTGTCAAAGAATTCTTCCAGTATATTCTTAGTCTGCATGCATTTTTCTTTTTGGATGAACTAATATTTAAATCTTTCCAAAATTGGAACATCGTTCCAATTCTGGTACGTTGTTCGTGGTTTACGAATAAAAGCGCAATGCTTATAATTAGATGATATTTTCTCGACAGTATGATTGGATCAAGGATAGTCAGCTCTAGGAAGGCGCTAATCGGCATAGTGGACGAAAGCTTTTTGGAGCTGGACATAACCAAGGAGAACAGGGAAAGCGTGGAGAGCTTCCTGAAAGTGATAGAGCTAAAAGACAAGGCTACCTATCTTCATTCCCTCAGGACCGGCCTACTATCTACTGTGATAGCAGAGTCCTTGGGCAAGAACCCTAAGCCTATGTTCTATGCAGGCTTATTACATGATATCGGTAAGATTACGATTGACAATGGCACCCTTGAGAAAGTGGACTATTTTGACAAGATGGACCTTGAGAAGATGAAAGCCCATGTCATGAATGGCTATAATATATTAAAGGGCATCCATGACTTCTCAGCAGAAATATTGCTCTGGCACCACTACTTCAAGCCGCATGACCCTTATCCTACTGATGCTGAGATGAAAGAGCTCCAGTCAGACCTGCCTGAGAACCTGAAGAAAAAGTCTAAAGAGTACGGTCTTATACTGGCATTCGCAGATGTGTATGATGCAATGCTTACAAGGAAGAACTCCATGTATGAAGGCAGAATGATTAAGCCCGGTGAGAGCGAGAAGTTCATGCTGAAAGCTTTCAAGGACCATAACATGAACCATAAGGAAACCCTGCGAGAGCTTTATGATAGGGGAGTCCTTGGCGCTAACTATTCAAGCTTCTTCAGTAGTATAAAGGAGAACGGGATTGGCCACTTCACTTCTGCTGGCGGTAAAGATCTTCAACAAGATTAAGGTCAGAGACATCACTAAGCCCCTTGTCTTCCCTGAGCCTTATGAATCTCGGGAACCTTAATGCATAGCCGCTCTCATAAGTTGGGCTCTTCTGTATCTCTTCATAATTGATTTCAATGATTATGCTAGGCTTGAGCTTGACCTCTTTGCCTTCTTCCTTCATGATGAGAGGCTTTAGCTTATTGGTCAACTCTTCAAACGACACTCCTTCTTCTTCAAGCTCCTTGAAGCCAGTGCCTACCTTGCCTATCTCCAAGAATTTGTCAGCTTTTCTGCAGGCAAGCACAAAGCTGGTGAGCCAGCCGCTTCTCTTGCCAGTGCCCCACTCAGCGCCAACAATGACTAGGTCCAATGATTCCATCACTGGCTTGACCTTGACTCCAAAGCCTACTCTTCTTCCTGGCTGGTAGGCCCCTTGCAGGCTTTTTGCCATCACTCCTTCCTCACCCACTTTTAGGGCTTCTTTGTAGAATGCTTCTGCCTCTTTAAGGCTGTCAGTTATTATCTGCTTTGCAAGTATGAGTTTCTTTGGATGCTGGCTGATGATTTTTTCAATGAGTTTCCTCCTCTCAATGAATGGAGTTGATAACATGCTTTCGCTTTCGTGCTGGATTATATCAAATACATTCACTTCAACTGGGAATTCCTTAGCTGTCTTGCCAATATCGTACTTGCGCTTGATTCTCTGGGACATGGATTGGAAAGGCAAGTACTTGCCTGTCTTTGGCTCAAAGCCTACTGCTTCAGCATCAAGTATGAATTCCTTTGCCTTGACAAACTCCTTGGCATACTCCACTACTTCTGGGAATTGCTTGGTGACTTCATCTAGGCGCCTAGTAAATATATGTATGCTGCCGCTCTGCTTCTTATGTATCTGCATCCTGAACCCGTCGTACTTGTATTCTAGGGCGCAGGGTTTGCCTACAATCTCAAATGCCTCGCTCAAGCCTTTGGCCTTTGGGTAAAGCATAACGTTGATGGGGTTGCCTGGCTCTAGCACTAGCTCTCCAAATGCCTTTTCTCCTTTTTTCATTATCAACTTGGCTACTTCACCATAGTCAGCCTTTAGGTCAAAGGCGTGCTGCACAGCATCGCTTAGGCGGTTGTATTCTTCTCTGTTGTCTGGAGTTATGCTCTTCTCTTCAGCATTGTAATTGATTTTGGCTTGGTCGCCAAAGAAAGCCCATACAATGGCGTCTCGCATGCTGCCGCTGCCAACCCCTACTCTTAGGTCTTCAAGCACTGTTCGGACTACGTAGCGGGCTTCCAGGGGCTTTGCGCTTGACAGTAGCTCTGCAATCATCTTTATCTTCTGGTCAACACTGCCTCCGCCCTCTAGGGTCGGGAGCTTTCTTAGATTAGTGAAGACCTTGTCAACTGTCAGTTCCCTTGAGAAAAGTGTTGCCTGGCTTTTCTTTTGCACAAGCTTCTCAGCTACTAAGCCTAGGTCTCCTATTTTTTTCCATTCATCCTCTACCTTGTCTGCTGGAGTGCCTGTGGCTGCAGCAATGGCCTTTATGACTAGCCTGTCGCTCACCCCAATTTTGGTCTCATCCCAGAGCGGGAAAAGCCTCCCTTGGAGCAGCAAGGTGACCTTGTCAATGTCCTCTTCCTTGGTCTTTTTTAGAAACTGCGATATTATGAAAGTCTTCTCAAGCCTCTTGCTAGTCTTTTCCATTTCTTCATAAGTGCTTGCCAGCTCAGAATATTTCATGGTGAAAGTAAAGATATGAAAGAAAGTTTAAAAATTTTGTTGTGAAACAAGATTATTCCTGTTCAGAAATCATTTGATTTCAAGAGATTGCCTGCGCTGTGGATGCTTGTGTCCTTGAGCTTGTCAGCCTTGCTGCAATAGGGGCATTTGAGGTTGGCATTGCCTGATGGGTCAAAGCTAAACTTGTAGTTGCAGCGTGTGCATAGGTAATTGATCTTTTGGCTGGCTGATGGGCTTTTTGGCTTAGGCTTTATCTCTGTCTTGACTGCCTTTTGCTCCCTGCAACTAGAGCACAGGGCAATAACGCTGCCATCTCCTCTTGGCAGGTATTGTATCTTTGATATAGAAACTGATTTCTTGCACCTGCCGCAGGTAAGCATCCTCTCATCCGCGATTATGTCCGCATCATCACCTTTCATGATAATCACCTGTCAATAACCTCTTTGATAGACATATCTATCTCTGGCAAATTTATAAAGTTATTTATTTTTGCCTAGAATGAGGGAATGCCTGGTTTTATGATTGGCAGCTCTTGCACACTTTTATCTTGCAGCTCTTGTTCTTTGGGTTATAGTTCAAGGACCATCTCTTTATTGTCATCAGAACGCTTATCAGCGCCTCTCCCTTAAGTGTGAGGGAGTAGATGCTCTTGACCGGTATGTCTGTGGCATCAATCCTCTTGGTTATGAGACTGTCTTTTTCCATCTCCCTTAGCCTTGCTGCAAGCATCTTGGGAGTTATGCTTGAGAGGCTTTTTTTGAGCTCAGAAAACCTTCTTTGCCCCTTCTTGCCTTTGTGTATCTCTAATATTATGAGCAGGGTCCATCTCTTGGCTATGAGGTCTACAGCGTGGTGTATTGCGCAATCATCTTTCATGGTATACTTTTGGAAACTCAACCATATATAAATAGGTTATGATTATACTTAGTATAAAAAAGATACTTACATCAGATGAGGTGATTAATATGAGAACAGCAGGAAACGTATTGTCAGAGGAGCACGTGCACATACTCAAAGTCGTGGGAGCGCTGCAAAGAGAGCATGACAAGGTCGAGAGAGGGGCTGCGATTGATGAGCCATTCTTCTACAAAGCCATAGACTTCATAAGGAGCTATGCAGACCATTTCCACCATGCAAAAGAAGAAGGGATACTATTTCGCGAGCTGAACAATAAGCCGACATTCCCCCATGGTCCAGTCAAGGTCATGCTTCATGAGCATGAGATAGGAAGAGAGTACACAAGGAACATGGAAGCAGCGCTTAAGGCAAATGACAGGAAAGCATTGCTAGCGTCAGCAGCAGGCTATGCTGGGCTGTTGGCACAGCACATCCACAAAGAGAACACAATACTCTTTCCCATGTCAGACCAGGCGCTTGAAGGAAAAATCCAGGAATCCATGCTAAAGGAATTCACAGAAGTGGAGAAGAAGTTCACAGGCATAGCGGGTTACCTTACGATGGCAAAGGAATTTGAGACAAGAAGATGATTGTGGCTAAAAGATGATTTGATGCAAGACGATGATTGAGGTAAGAATATGAAAGATTCTGTTGAACTAAAAAAACTCATATCCTATTCTGAAGGAGGGATAATCAGCAAGGAAGTCTTCAAGAGCGAGAAGCTAGAGCTGGGACTTTACTGCATGGCAAAAGGAACAGTGATGAGCGAGCACACATCCACGCGAGAAGTGATTGTGCATGTGCTTGAAGGCAAAGGAGTCTTCACCCTAGGCAAAGAAGAAATTCCCATGCTGCCGGGCGTAGTAATTCACATGAAGCCCAATGCCAAGCACTCGCTAAAGGCAGAGGAGAACACGAGCTTTGTGCTGATGATGGCTAAGTGAGCTAGTGCCACTTGCCCTGCTGCGATTTCAGCTGCTTGATGTTTTGTAATATTTCTTTTCTTAGCTTGTGTAATGAATCCCTGATATCACTTAAGTTTATCACTGCATCAGTTCTTGGTCTGTCAGTAATCAAGGGCTTAATATTATTTTCAAGGCAGACTCTAGTGTACTCATTTATCAACTTATGATTATTCATGCTTCCTATTTGCTCAACATTCATTTTTCCAAGCCTGAATAAAGTTTCGCATATTGCTTCCCCGATCTCATAATAAGGGTCAATGCTAAACTTCAAGCCCTTTATCTTTGCAATGATACCCAAAAAACATCCGTCAATCTTCATCCTTTTATTTACCGTTTCTAAAAGATGCTGGTTTATTTCAGCTATATACTCCTTGAAACTGTCGAAACGGCCTTTTTCACGCTTAGCATACGCTAATCCAGTTCCCTGGGTTATTGTTGCTTTTTCTGGGTTATAACGACCTGCAGCATATGTTCCCATGAAACTAGCCATCCCTTCGGAGCATGTGGCTTGCTCAACAGCTGTGAATATGTCATATGCTTTAATGAATATGGAAAGGATTACCTGTTCCGCGTTCATTTTTTCAGCTGGGAAGTCCATGACATCACTGAAATAATCATTAGCTATCACAGGGCCTTCTGAGGCTGACTTAAAAAAAATCATCCTGATCTTTTTTTGTCTTTCGTACTTGAGACTCGCTGCATTGGTCAAATGGTTTTGAGCTAAATGTGCCATTTCATGTGCTAATGTGTCTTCTAACTGGTTTTGAAATGCTTTCTCTGATAACGGGATATTCATGATATGACGCGTAAACCTTACTAATGAACTTTTATCCTGGCGCACCATGTTTAGGTGAATAAAAAGTATATTCTTCTGTTTGAATAAATCAGCTCCTTTTATAAAGGCCATGCTGTCAACGTCCTTTCCAATAGCATACTTGAAAGAGTAGAGCAGCACCACATCTACATCATTTAGGTTATTTCTTAAATACGGCTGCCTAAATACATTATCTAGAGCTTGTGATAAAATATTAATCATCACGGGCTGGCTAAAATAATAGTGGCCAGGGCTCATCCATACGTTCACAATGCAGTTTCCGTATTTTCTTTGCATCAATCCAGCGTATTTGAGCCTTTGAAACCCAGTTAGGTGAGTCATAGCCTGTTTTTTTGCTTGTGGAGTTTAAATTCTTTTCGCGTCAAAGCTAATCTTTCCGCTTTTCTTTACGTAAAATATTTAAACCGCCTTGGCGTCTCTCTTCTTATGGGTTTGTTTGATAATATGCTAAAGGGTGGTGAGAGCCTTATTCGCAACGAAGAGGCCTTGGACTTTGAGTTCTTGCCTAAAGTGCTTCCTTTCAGGGAAAAGGAGCAGAGATTCATTGCTGACTGCATAAAGCCCTTGTTCGCTGGAAGGAGCGGCAGGAATGTTGTCATGCATGGCCCTCCAGGAGTGGGCAAGACTGCTGCTGCAAGGCATGTCATCAGGGAGCTTGAAGAGCAGGGCGATGAGATATTCCCTATTTATGTCAATTGCTGGCATAACAATTCATCATACAAGGTCATGGTAGAGATATGTGAGCAGCTAGGCTACAGGCTTGTGCAGAACAAGAAGACTGTTGACTTGTACAAGGTTGTGGCTAGCATGATAAACAAGAAATCCGCTGCTTTCATCTTTGACGAGATAGACAAGGCAGAGGAGTATGACTTTCTTTATTTTCTTTTAGAGCAGATATACAAGAAGAGCATCTGCTTGATAACTAATTTCAAGGAATGGGTTGTGACTCTTGACAGCAGGATTAAGTCAAGGCTCACAGCAGAGATGCTTGAGTTCAAGCAGTACAATGAGCACGAGACCTTTGAGATAATGAAGCAGAGGGCAGGTTATGCTTTCCCTGACGGGGTATGGGAAGATGCTGCTTTTAACAAGGCTGCCAAGAAGACTTTTGAGCTAAAAGACATAAGGAGCGGATTATTTCTTATGCGGGAGTCAGCGCTCATTGCAGAGGAGAGCAGCAGGAAAAAGATAACTGTGGCAGACGTTGAGAAGGCTGTTTCCAAGCTTGAGAACTTCTCTATCAAGAACAGCGCAGAGCTGACGGAGGATTCAAGGTTCATCCTTAGCATTGTCAAGGACAATTCTGGCAAGAAGATAGGCGAGCTCTATGAGGTTTACCAGAAAAAAGGAGGCAAGCAGACCTACAAGACATTCCAGAGAAAGATTGCAGAGCTTGACAAGGGCAATTTCATCTCTACCAAGAAGCAGACAGGCACTGGCGGGAATACGACTATTGTGGAAAAGAAACTCACGGACTTCTAGTTCGGAGGATTGACAAAAACCCAAAAGTTTTTGGCACACAAAAATCCTCTGAGGATTTTTGTTGTGAACGAAGTGAATATCCTCCTTAATTTTTTTGATTAAACTTTTCGCAAAAAGTTTAGCAGGCAGGCACTGGTGGCAACACTACAATAGTTGAAAAAAAATTAACTGATTTCTGAATCATAATGAGCTTTTAAGTGGAGTTCTTTAAGTCTTTCAAATTCTTTTATTAATCCCCAGACAATAACACTCTGACGCTTACCCATTATACGATATCCAGAATAAATTTCAGTATCATGGCAATGAGGACAAATGTTATCTCCAGTTTTTGGGCTCTCAAGCATTTCTTCAGGGTGATATAATGAATCAGCAATTGACATTCCTGCAGCAACACATCTATAACAAATCCATTTATCTTCTAAATCTTCAATACTGATGCTTTTGACTATTTGTTCAATTGTTGGCATGATATCCTGGCTCTGTTATAGAGTTATATTCCGGAGGCATTATGCTTCCATGGACTGGGCTGGTGGTGCTGGAGAACCTTTCAGGAACTATTGGCTGCATTCCGTAGCCTTTATCAGAATCAGGCACTATAACTTCTTTTCTTTCTAAGTTGTCTGCATTCTTGGCTATGTCTTCAAGCATTGGCTAAGGAAAGGAAGAGTCTTTTTTATAGTTTGCCTTATTACCATGATGTTTTAATTATTAAGTAGTTATTGACACAAAGTTTTTAAATCATCCTGGCATCCCTTCATCTAGCGGGGTGAAACCATGGTTAGTAAAGGACATAAAAAAACAGTTGATTCGTATATGTCAGCTTGCTTCCCGATAAGATGCAAAGGAAGGGATGAAGAAAGAAAGGAAGTGCTAGACAAGCCTGTTGATGTCAAGGTTAATATATCTAAGATTGCTGACCGTTACATCTCTTTTGATGTTGACTGCCCGTATAATACAGGTGCCCATGGCCAGAGGTGCAAGGCTTCTCATCCAGGTGTTGATAAGATAGGCGAAGGGATCACCTGCGCTTACAGCCTAGACCTGCCTTATGCTATTGACCTCTATGAAAGCCTAAGGCATCAAGGAAAAGCTTTCCCTAAGGAAGCTGGCGGGCTTGAGAAGAAAGTCTGAGCTAGTTATATTTACCATTTGACGAGGGATTCTGATGGATGCTTTAGTAGTGCACGGGTTTCATGAGAAGGAAAGGGACTTTGGAGAGGTTGTTGAGCAGGAATATTACCGTCGGTACCCTCGCTCTGACAAGGTTCTCATAACCCAGATAAAGAAGCCTGCTTTTTGGGGGGATGAGGTCATGGAGGTTGATGCTTATGATGAGATTATCTCCATGCTAAGGCAACACAAGCCCAAGGTGCTCATTGACTTTCACCACAGCGACCCCATTGATTACAATGACAACCTGCTCTGCAACTGGGGAAGATATGCAGAGGTGTTCGCGCAGGTTAATGACTTCAACCACAGGATGTATTTCAAGTCAATACCATTGGTAATCCTTTACACTTATTTCAAGCCTGATCGCAATATCCAGAAGCACTTGCTTAAGAACAAGGAATTAGGAGGATTTTTTATTGACCTGAACACCAAGCCGCCTCTTGTTAGCCAACGTAGTGAGATAAACAAAGTTACCCATCAGCTTGGCATTTCGTACTTACTGGTTGAAGCACTGCTCAGAGGCAAGGATGATGAAATCCTTAAGGATGCACATTATCATGAGGTTGTTGATAGGAGCGTTAATATGATACATGATGTCTCTGAGGCTGCGGCAAAGAAGCCACTGCTTGAAAGAATAGGCCTCAAGTAGAGCACTGGACAACAAAACTGGCGTTTTGAGTCCACTGGCTAGGCCACTGGACATTCCATTTCTGGTTCAGACGATTTCGAGCGAAGCGAGAATATCGTCTTTAAGTCTTTACCTTAAGGCTTTTCTAAAGCCTTGCACTGGACATGTTGACGTAGGGTATTTAAATGAAAAAGTTAGTATTCTAGCTAATAAGGATTTGAGCGACGGCCAGGCCCTTTACCCCCTCGTTGCAAGTGGCAAGGCGTCGCCTACTAATCCTAACCAATGTTTGGGGTGATTGAGATGAGTCCTTTACACGAAAACACAGCTTACATCCAGAGCCTGTTCTTTGTCCAGGTCAAGAATATGGGCAAGAGAAGGCTTAGCAATTATGAATTGCAACAGTTGATTTGAAGCTTAACAATAGTCTTAATTGAGGTGATACGAATGGCTGCAGAGGCAATGGAAAGAAGCGGAGGATATCCGCAGGAACTAGTGCAGGTGATGAAAGAGCACGAGCTGTTGATGCCAGAAGATGAGAAGCAGATGATTGATTATCTCTTCCTCACCATGTGAAATTATTTCAAATTATTTTTTTCTTGAGACATAATACTTAAACTTTTTAAACCCATCACTATTTACCCTTTCTTATGATAGTGATAAACAAGGACGAGATGAAGCACAACCCTTACCTGTTGCTGGAGCTAAAAAAAAGCATATTCATCTATCCTACAGATACAATATACGGCATAGGCTGCGACGCTACAAATCCTGAGCTAGTGGACAAGCTGAGAAGGATCAAGCGAAGCCCAGAACAGCCTTTCTCAGTGATAATCCCTAACAAGAACATGATATACGAGTTCTGCGAAGCTGGTGATGATGCGAGGGAATGGGTTGACAAGCTGCCAGGGCCTTATACTTTGATATTCAAGGTCAAGAAGAAGTTTGTGGCAGACAATGTTAATCCTGCTGGCGGCACAATAGGCATAAGGATACCTAACCACTGGTTCTACCACTATATCAAGCTGATGAAAATGCCCGTGGTTACCACTAGTGCCAATATCAGCGGCCAGGACTTCATGACCACGCTAGAAGACCTTGATGATGATGTTAAGAAGCATGTTGATTTCATCATTTATGATGGGGAGATAAAGAGCAGGCCTTCCACCATAATCAACCTTGCAAAAGAAGGTGTGGAGATAAAGGACAGGAGCAAGCTCAGCATCAAGGAGAAGCTCAGGGGCATAAAGAAGATATTCACAAAGAGGAAATAAGGCCCTCCGTCGTTGACTGAACACCAGTCAACTCAAAAACACAAGGTGTTTTTGTTGATTGAGGAGCACATAATTACTATTTTTACGATAAAAAAGATTTTTATTTGGCCGCAGGCGCAACGACGATGAAAACAAAACCTAGGGACAAGTTAAGGATTTTTTCTGCAGGAGACATACACGGAGACACTCGCCTTGCTGACAAGCTGGCAGAAGAAGCCAAGGATAAGCACGCAGACCTTGTAGTTCTATGCGGAGACCTGACTTTTGCTGAGACAAGCACAGACAACATCATAGGCCCTTTCAAGAAGAGAAACCTGAAAGTATTGCTAATACCAGGCAACCATGAGACTGTTGCCACTGCTGATTTTCTTGCAGATGTCTATGGAGTGAAGAACATCCACGGCTACAGCGTCAAGTACAAGGACGTAGGCATATTTGGCGCAGGAGGGGCAAACATAGGCATAAGCCAGCTCTCAGAAAAAGAGATATACGACCTGCTCAAGAAAGGATTTGACAAAATCAAATACCTGGACAAGAGGATAATGGTGACTCACGTCCACCCTTCTGACACCAAGATGGAGAAATTCACCCAGTTCTTCCCAGGAAGCACAGGGGTTAGGAGGGCAGTGGAGAAGTTCCAGCCAGACATACTCTTATGCAGCCATGTGCACGAGGCAGAAGGGCTAGAGGAGAAGATAGGCAAGACGCGAGTCATCAATGTTGGCAAGAGAGGAAGGGTTATTGATATATGAGCTATAGTGATCTTATTGATCTTTCTAGAAACTTATTTAAACGAACTCTCATTTTTCTCTGAGAATGGTTTGGTTCATTTATGCATTCTTGACAGCCTTGTTTGAGTCTGCGAAGGATGTTTTCTCAAAGAAAAGCCTCAAGGAGATGGATGAGTATGTTGTAGCATGTTCGTTAATGTTCTTCTCGTTGGTATTTTTGCTGCCGATGCTTTTTTTCATTGGCATACCAAGGTTCACAAGCCAGTTTTGGGTTGCCCTATTTGTAGGAGGATCACTCAATGTTGTGGCTATAATATTGTTCATGAAAGCTATAAAGGCCTCTGACTTGTCGTTGACAATACCTATGATAACCTTCACTCCATTGTTCCTGTTGATAACATCTCCTATTATGCTAGGGGAATTCCCTAGCCTTTTAGGACTTTTCGGAGTGATACTCATAGTGGCTGGCTCTTATATCATGAAAATCAAGCACATGAAAAAAGGGTTTTTTGCTCCGTTTGGTGCCTTGATAAAAGAAAAAGGCCCAAGGCTCATGCTGCTTGTGGCTTTCATATGGAGCATAACTTCAAACTTCGATAAGATGGGAGTGATAAACTCATCCCCCATGTTCTGGGTTGCATCCACTGGGATATTCATGACTATTGTCATGCTGCCTATAATGCTCTTTAAGTCAAAGAATGTCATAAGCAAGATAAAATCAGGTTACAAGGTGCTGGTTCCCATGGGATTTTTTGGGGTTGCAGCAAGCATCTTCCAGATGACAGCAGTGAGCATGACACTAGTGGCATATGTAATCTCAATCAAGAGGACGAGTGTGATAATGAGCGTACTCCTTGGCCACTTCCTGTTCAAGGAGAAAGGATTGAAAGAAAGGCTTATCGGAGTGATATTGATGGTTTTGGGGGTGGTGCTGATAACGCTGTCGTGACTATTGATGAGCTTTATTACGCATGGCTGTAATCCCTGAACATCCACCCATTCAGGTTACTGTATCTTAAAGGGATTTCATTTGTGAGATTGAGGAACTGATATCCCTGGTCAAGGAATTTTTTCTTGATGCACTTAAGCCCGTCTGATGTGAAAGACGCTATGTGAATGGCCATTCTTCTCTCAAACTCTGAAACTAGCTCGTTCAAGAGAATTCCTCCCAATCCTTTTCCCTGCATCTCATCCCTTACCTTGACAGATGACCAGTACAGGCTTGGAAGGGGTGAATCAGGCCTTATTTGCGCCAGGTCGATGAATTCCTTGATGTCCCGCTCATAGCTATGGTCTGCGTCTTGGTAAGCGATGTATTCTCCCATGCACACAGGCTTTTTATTTATCAAGGCGTAGGCTTCAATAGAGAAATCATTTGCCATGAAACCTCCCAGTGAATGCTTGAGAGGGCGATGTATCAATCCATATTCATGGCCTTCTCCTATAGTGGCTATTTTGATGAACTTAATAGGCTCTGGTGGCGCAAGAACACTCTCCAGGCTCTTCCTTATTTCACTCTCCCTGCCCATCGACTAATTATTACCTGGAGGGTAAGCTTTATAAAATTTTTCTTTTGATAACCACTCTGGAATGATTATTTAGAATTTTATGCAATCGTCGTCCCAACAAACTTCTTCCCTTCAAGAAGATTCTCAAGATTATCCAGCTTTGCGCCGTTGATGATGTAGACTGTTATGCCTGCCTCATGAGCCTCATGGCTGGCAACAGGATCAAAAGGAGCATTGAGGCCAGGGCTCCATTTCTCTCCTACAATGTTCTTGAAATCCTTCCACTTTATCTTCTTCAATGGCTTGGCATTAGGGAACTGCCTTGGGTCCTTGTCATAGACGTAGTCTATGTTGCTCAGGTTGATGACTTTTTTCACGCCCAATTGCTTGGCTAGCAGGATTGCGTCATAGTCTGTGCTGCAGCCAGGCTTCCAGCCAGAGGCCACTAAGATCTTTTCAGTAAAGGCCACTTTTTCTGTAGGGTCATGGTTCACATGAAAATGCGCGTACTCTTTGAAGATAGTCCTGAGAAGGTGTGCGTTTATCCTTGTCGCATGGATCCCAAGCCAGTCAAGGTCTTCATGGCCGACACTTCCAAGCTCCTTTGCAGCTGATTGATAGTTCCTTGCAATCCTGCCGCCGCCAGCTATTAGGACAAAGCGCTTGCCCTTGGCAATCTCCTTGAGGATTATCTCCTTGAACTTCCTGAGAAAATCAATGTCGATATTGTCAGGGCAGATAAGGCTTCCGCCGACGCTGATGATTATGGTTTCACTAGTCATCTTATTACTTGGTTATGCTTCTGCTTTATTTGTTTTTCTCTTTTCTTTCTTGCAGTAAATTATTTAAACCTCATTCCCTTTTATCATTTTATGAGGCTTTACGTCATAACAGGAGGGCCTTGCTCTGGCAAGACATCACTTCTTGAGGAGCTTGGCAAGAGAAGGTATAAGATTATCAAGGAGACAGCCAAGGAAGTAATCCAAGAGGAGATTTCAAAAGGAGTGGCTGACCCTTGGCATGCTAAGGATTTCCAGGAAAAGATTACTGCATTGCAGGTGAAGGCAGAAGCAGCAATACCTGCAGGCAACAGCATTGCCTTCTTGGACCGAGGCTTGCCTGACGGGCTTGCTTATTGCAAGTTTCGAAACCAGAAGGTGCCAAGGAACCTTATCGAGGCACTCAAGAAATGTGACTATGAAAAGATTTTCTTTTTGCAGCAGCTGCCCAAGTACGAGCAGGCCAAGTGCAGGAGCGAGACAGAAGAGGAGGCAAAGCAAATCGGCGAGCTGGTAAAGCAAGCTTATGCCCAGCTAGACTATGATATAATAGAAGTCCCTCCGCTGGGCATTAAAGAAAGAGCTGATTTTGTGATTAAGAATTTATGATTGCTCTCTGCTTATGATGGTTTTCTGCTAGGTCTTTATTGCTTACCCTTCATCTCAGCCCTTTATCACACCAATAGGCCTTAGCTTCGCCACAAGGTTTCCTATGCCTGCATCGTGGCTTACCTTGACTACTTCATCTATGTCCTTGTACACTGCTGGCGCTTCCTCTGCCACTCCTTTCATGCTGCCTGTTTTGAGATATATCTTGTGGTCAGCCAAGTCTTTTTTTATCTGCTCTCCCCTAAAGCTTCTGATAGCTTCTGACCTGCTCATCACCCTGCCTGCTCCGTGCGCAGTGCTTCCAAAGCTCTCATCAAGAGCAGTCTGAGTTCCTACAAGAATATAGCTTGATGTTCCCATGCTTCCAGGGATGATCACTGGCTGGCCTACGTGCTTATAGACTGCAGGAGTATTAGGGTGCTCTGCTGGCAGGCTTCTTGTCGCGCCTTTCCTGTGAACATAAACTTTTTTCTTTTCTCCTTCAATATCATGCTCCTCTACCTTGGCTATGTTGTGGGCGACGTCATATACTGTCCTGATTTTCTCAGGCTCAATTCCTAGAACTTCCTTAAAGCTCTTTCTCACTTGATGGGCGATGATGTGGCGGTTAGCCCAGGCATAGTTGGCGCTTGCAGCCATTGCTTCAAAATAATCCTTTGCAAGCTGGGTGCCTGCCTTGGCGTATATCAAGTCCTTTTCAGGCAGGCTGTTTGCTAGAACAGGGTCTGCTTCTTCCATAGTTCTCAGATAATCAGAGCATACTTGGTGGCCTAGTCCTCTTGAGCCGCAATGTATCATCACTGTGACCTGTCCTTCTTCATGTATGCCAAAAGCCTCTGCTACTTTCTTGTCATAGATATGCTCAACATACTGTATTTCTAGGAAATGGTTGCCAGCTCCAAGAGTGCCTAGCTGCTCTCTTCCCCTTGACTTGGCCTTGTTGCTCACTTTCTTGGCATCAGCCTCTTTCATTCCACCGTTCTCTTCGCAATGCTCAAGGTCTTCTTTGAATCCGTAACCTTGCTCTACTGCCCATGCTGCTCCTCTGTTTAGCACTGCATCAAGCTCTTGGTTGTTGAGCCTTAGGAAGCTTTCGCTGCCTACTCCGCTAGGAACATTCCTGAAAATAGAATCGATTAACTCTCTTATCTTTGGTTCAACCTCTTCTTTTCTTAATGGAGTTGCAAGCAGGCGGACCCCGCAGTTGATGTCAAAGCCTATGCCTCCTGGGCTGATGGCTCCTGTCTCATAGTCAAGGGCTGCTACTCCGCCTATGCTAAAGCCATAGCCTTGGTGAGCGTCTGGAAGCATTATGCTTGCTCTGTAGATTCCTGGAAGGCAAGCCACATTTATCCCCTGCTGCAGGCTGGCGTCCTCTTCTAGATTTTTTAAAAGCTTCTCGCTAGTATAAATCCTGACAGGAACTTTCATGTTTCCTGTCCTCTCTATCTCGAATAAGTGATCATTGATTTTCTTCGCATGAATCTTAGCTCTTGGCTCTGGCATATTAGCACCTCGATAAATTTAGTATGGGGTGGCTGTTTAAAAAGGTTATTAATGAATTTCGCCATTTATTGAGTATCCATTATTGAGTGAAGAAAAAGAAAGCTTTAAATAAGATTCCTCGTTTTCAGCATTTAAGAATTAATAGGGGGATTATCATGGATGAGGACAAAGGTTCAGCAAATATTGAAAGCGCAATCAACGAAAGGAAAGCTGAGGCGCTAAGCCTTGGGCTTGAGGAGAAAGCCGAGCTCATAACATCAGAGCTGGGAAAAAAGACAGTCAGCGAGTATTATTCTCCTTATGATGAGTGGACAGGAGGCTGCCATGTTACGACTAATAAGGCAATGTATATAGGAAAAGCTGTTCCCTGTTCTGACTATGCTCTTGAAATAATTGTGTGTATTAGTGATTATCATGATAAAAGTGGCAGCAAAGAAGTGACTATTTTTACAAGAAAGCAATTAATATTCCCTTTCTTATACAAAAGCAAGTTGGTCTATGCTAGTGAAGCCTCGTTGAGAGAGCCTGAAAAAATAAAAGTAACTCATTTCAGGGGTGAGGATAAATGGCTTGATGACCTGGAGCTAATCTGTTCCAGGGTAAAAGCCGACCACGAATTAAGGAAAGCTCTTGGCGCGTTGGATAAATTAAATGAAAAATTAAAAAACCAAGATGATTTAAAGGAGCGCTATGGAATCAAGGCCTGCTGAATCCTTTCCTAACTCTTGGCTCAATACAAAAGTTTATATATTCTTAATCCTAGGATTAGTCTATCATGGCAATTGACATAAGGGATATCATCAGCCACATCAGTGGCGAGATAAACGAGTTCACGAGTAAGGTGCAAATCTATTTCAAGAGCCTGACCCAATACGAGATGATAGCCTGGGGAGTGTTTGGCGTGGGCTTCATCATGATGATTGTTGCTTTCATCATGTGGTGAGCTGCTGAGCTGCTTTAAAAAGGAAAGGCTTATATACTCTAGCTATCATTTATTATTAAAAGAGGAGGGTGATAATGGGACAGCAAAAAAGCTCTGCTTTTTTGAGTTCCATAAATTCACCTGAGGTGAATTAATGGGACAGCAAGAAGTATATGATTTTCTCTGTAAGAATAAGGGTAAGTGGTTCACTTCAAGGGAAATATCAACCAAGCTAAAGGTAAGCATAGGCTCAGTGACCATGTCATTGAAGAAGCTGCGAAAGACCAACCTTATCAAGTACAGGAACACTGGCAAGAGAAACACCTACCAGTACACTGTAGGCAAGCGCTGATTTTCTACAGAGACTTTTTTTGCCTGCGATTTTTCTCAATTACATATAAGAATTTCATTAAAAGAGAAACTAAAAAAAGAAAAAATCTTTCATTCTATCAATTCATCGTCTGGAACTGAGGCCTCTTGCTTAGCAGCTGTGGCAGTGGCAAGGGCTTGAAAGGGAATTCTTTAGTCTTTTCCTTTATCTCCTTGATAAGCTCTGCCTTGCTCATGTCAACGGCATCTTTCTTTCCCCTAACCCTGGCTTTGAACTTGTCAGCCTTTAGCTCTTCATCTCCAACCACAAGTATGTATGGCACCCATTCTTTCTCTGCTTGTCTCACTCTCTTGCCAATGGACTCTGAGTTATCATCCACGTCAACTCTTATCCTTTCGCCAAAAATCTCTTTTGCCAGCTCATTGCACTTCTCAAGGTGCTTTTCAGGAGACACTGGGATAAGCCTCACTTGGGTTGGTGCTAGCCACAATGGGAACTCTGGCACCTGGCCTTTCATTATCTTTTCTCCTTGCAATTCTAGAAGTGTATATATGACTCTTTCAATGGCTCCGCTTGGCGAGCAGTGCAGCACTACAGGATGTTTTTTCTTGCCATCCTTGTCAGTGAAGTTCATGTCATACCTTTCGCCATTCTCCACATCAATCTGGTCTGTGGAAAGAGCTGCTGCCTTGTCTACTGAGTCGACAAAGTTGAGCTCGTACTTGAGGATGAAGTAGAATTTCCTGTCATCCCACATCTCGACAAGTATTGGCTTGCCTAGCTTCTTTGCAAGCCCTGTGATCAGGCTTTTGTTCTGCTCGTAAAATTCTTTTGTGACCCTTAGCCCCATCTCATAATCCTTGGGCTCGATGCCGCAGCCTTTTAGCACGTCCATGCATAATTGGAACCTTATCTTGTACTCTTCTTTTGCTTGCTCTAAGTCTGCACAGAGTGCGTGCACATCTGGCATGGTGAAAGCGCGAAGCCTTCTCACTCCGCAAAGCTCTCCTCGCTGCTCTCGCCTAAAGCTGTACCTTGTCAGCTCGTAAAGCTTCAATGGCAGGTGCTTGTAAGAGATGACTGCATCATGGGCTATGAGGAACTGGCCAAAACAAGCTGCGAACCTCAAGAAGAAAGTCTTCTTGTCGCTGGCTATCTGGTATTGCCTTGCAGGGAACTTGTGCAAGTATTTCTCCAGAGTTGGGTGTTTCATGTCATACATTATCGGAGTCTCTAGCTCTACTCCCCCGTATTCTACAACCTTATCTGTCACATACTCTTCTAGCAGCTTCTTTATCAGCCTGCCTTTAGGATAATATCTCATGTTGCCTGAGTCAGAGGCTGGTTCATAATCCAGTAGCTCAAGCTTTTTCATGAGGGCTATGTGAAGCGGCTCGCACACATTAGTCCTGTCCTTATCTTTCTCATAAAACGCGAACTTCTTTAGCTTGACATGATTTGAGAAATCAAAATCATTGACTTCGACTAGCTTGCCGTCAACGTCCATGATGTACCAGTGGCTTTTGAGCTTTTCCTCTGCCTTCAAGGCTTCAGAGACAATTTCCGCGTCTGCCTTGATGCTTCCTAGTGCTTCTTTGTCAGATTCTGCTTTTTCTCCCTCTGCTTCTCCATCTGGAGCGAGTGTGCTTGAGAGCTCTGACAATGGGTGGCCTTTGCATGCTATGTTGAATGACTTGTACCAGCCAAAAGGAGCCCTTTTCACATGATACTTGGCTTCCTTTAGCAGCTTCTCAGTCTCTTTCATAACTTCAACTGCCTGCTCTGGCTTAGAAAGGTCAGGGCTTAGGTGGGCATAAGGGTAGAGCATGATGTTCTTTGCAGCTACTTCTGCGCTTATCTTCTTTATCTCATCAAAAGCCTTTTTAGCAGCTCCTTTAGGGTTTGTCTCATCAACCTTCTCTACTGCAGTGAAGGCTACAAGGCATTCTTCCATCCTGTCCTTTTCCTTGCCCTTGGCAACTTCCTCTGCACTTTTAATAGCCTTTTTTCTGGCCTCGTATTCTATGAAATCCGCATGAATGAACAAAATCTTCATTTTTCATCCCTCCTGTGGCTTTTAGTTACGCATGATACTATTTAAAGTTTTGCAGTCCATGCTTAAGAAAATGATTAAATAGCCATGAATAGGATAATATATGCTTTGAGGACGATTTCAGTTCAGGTTTACCTTTTCTTGCCCTTCTTTTTTGCTGGCTTGGCCTTTGCCTTTATTTTCGGCTTTGGTTTTGCTTTCAAAAAACCTTTGTTTTTTGAACCAGCAAGTTTTTTACTTGCTGATTTCTTTGCAGGTGCTTTCTTTGCTGGCTTTGCCTTTATTTTCGGCTTTGGTTTTGCTTTCAAAAAACTTTTGTTTTTTGAACCAGCAAGT
>Ga0315286_10001201_pt1 | contig 23295 bp, 20 predicted proteins | sample YL17G10_0_MG_FD_205038 | JGI IMG/M metagenome (GOLD analysis project Ga0315286, IMG submission 205038) | Sediment microbial communities from Yellowstone Lake, YNP, Wyoming, USA - YL17G10_0 | ecosystem: Environmental > Aquatic > Freshwater > Lake > Sediment | place: USA: Wyoming | collected...
TTCTTCACGAATTCCCCAAGCGCTTGCGAGTACAAGTGACTCCGCGATACGCATAGATGCTTTGAGACTTTCTCGGCTTCTTCAAACACTGCATCGGGGACGGAAATGGCGACTTTCATCGCCCGAGCATGAATCAGTATTACCCGCTGTTCAAGGCGACTCGATGATTCGAAGCAGAAGGATCGCCGAGCTCCCCGGCGCCTCACATGCGGCCCGCAAGCCCAGGGGCTGCAGAGAGGCTTGCCTCCCTTCCCTCTCTGCGGTCGCTCGGTGGCATCAACGTGTGCACGGCGGTAAGAGTTGGCGGCGCACTCGCTGTGCGGGTGCTGGGACGTTGGACAGCGGAGGTTTTCACGGATGGGATTCAAAGCTTTGGAGGGCGTGAGGGTGCTGGAGTACTGCCGCGGAATGAGCGGACCATTCTGCACCAAGCTCATGGCCGACCTGGGAGCGGAGGTCATTCACATCGAGCTTCCGGGGACAGGGGACGACACGAGGAGGCTGCCGCCGTTTGCCGGCGATGCCCCCCATGAGGAGAAGAGCGGCATCTTTCTGTTCCTCAACACCAACAAGCTTGGCATCACTCTCAATCCCCAGCTGCCCGCAGGCAAGGAAATCTTCCGCCGGCTGGTCAGTACGGTGGACGTCCTGGTGGAGGATTGGCCACCGGAACACATGGAGGAGATGGGTTTGGCATACGAAGAGTTGCGACCACTCAACCCCGGGCTCGTCATGGCCTCTATCACCCCGTTCGGGCGCAGTGGACCGTACAGAACGTACAAGGCCTACGGTCTCAACATCTCCCACGTCTCGGGACAAGCGTATATGCTTCCCCTGCCCTCGCCGCACCTCGAACGCGCCCCGGTGAAAACCGGCGGCCACTGCACCGATTACGATTCAGGCCAGACAACCGCCGTCGCAATCCTTGCTGCCCTCTACCGCAGAGCAATCACGGGCACGGGACAATTCATCGAGGTGTCGCAACAGGAAGCGGTACTCTCGTTGCAGCGGATCGAGAATGTCGTGTTCGCGAACGGTGGAGAGATCTTGAGCAGGAAGGGTCCCGAAGTCGATCAGAGTATCACCCGGATGTTCCAGAGCAAGGACGGCTACGTCGTATCCGTGACCCCGCTCGATCATCAGAAGCAAGCCCTGGCGAAACTGGCCGACAGCCCCGACCTCTCGCGCGAGCGACTCGCGGCCTGGATGAGGCAGCACACAAGCCAGGAGATCTGCACCAAGGGACAGTCCCTCAGCTGCCCGATCTCCCCCATGAGCTCGCCCGCAGATGTGGCGAGATCGAAGCAGATGAACGCCAGGGGATTCTTCGCTGAAATTGAGCACCCGATCGCGGGCCAGCTGAAGATGCCGGCCCGCCCCTGCCACTTCTCCAAGACCCCCTTCGGACTGGAACGAGCCGCCCCGCTGCTCGGAGAGCACAACGACATCATCTACCGCGAACGGCTGGGGTATGAGGGTGACGAGTTGCGGTCATTGCAAGAGACCGGCGTGATCTAGGAAACGGGCGACGATGAACAGCGGGCCACTGTCTGGCGTTAGAGTCACGGAATTCACTTCGGCCTGGGCGGGACCCTACGCGACGTGTCTTCTGGGTTTCTTGGGCGCGGAAATCATCAAGGTGGAGAGCCGGAAGCGGCTCGACCATTCGCGCTTCACTTCGTTCACAACGGCGAAGACCTTCTCGGGACCCGACGAGTCCCCGGTCTTCGACAATCTGAATTTGAACAAGCTCAGCGTGTGTCTGAACCTGAGCCAACCCAAAGCGGTCGCGATCGCCAAGCGGCTGGCCGCGACGAGCGACATCGCGGTCGAAAACATGCGGCCTGGGGTCATCACGCGGCTGGGCCTGGGGTACGCAGCGTTGAGAGAACTGAAGCCTGACATCATTTATCTCTCTTCATCTGCCTGCGGTCAGACGGGCCCCGACTGTGAGAACGTGGGCTACGCCCCCAATTTCGCTGGCGCCGCCGGGCTGTCGTACGTGACCGGCTATCCCGACTGGCCGCCAAGTATCTTGGCCGGGGCCATCGATCTTCGCAGCGCGACCATGGCTGCCTTTGCGATCCTGGCGGCTCTCCTCTATCGGCAACGAACCGGGGAAGGGCAATACATCGACCTCTCGTCGCAGGAAGCCATCGCCATCCTCAACGCCGACGCGCTGATGGACTTCCTGATGAATCAGCGCGTACGGACGCGGCAAGGTAACCGGCACGACACGATGGCGCCGCACAATTGCTACCGTTGCCGCGGCGAAGACAATTGGATCAGCATCGCCGTAGCCGACGATCAGGAATGGCGGGCGCTCTGCGGGGTCATGGAGAGACCGGAGCTGGCGGAGGATGAACGGTTCTCCAGTGCGGCAGCGCGCTGGAGAAACCAGGACGAGCTGGATCAGATCGTCAGCGAGTGGACCATGAAGCAGGGCGACTACGAAGCGATGCACAAGCTGCAGGGGGCCGGGATTGCTGCGACTCCCCCGCTGAGCAACAAAGCGCTCTTCCGCGATCCCCACCTGATGGAACGCAAAGTCTTCCTGCAGGTCAGCCATCCCGTGTTGGGAAAGGACTGGGTGATCGCGCCGCCGTGGCGGCTGTCCGAAACGCCAGCCAGTATTCGTTCCCGCTCGCCGCTGCTCGGCGAGCACAGTCATTCAGTGCTGGAAGAGCTGCTGGGTATGTCACGCGAAGAGATACAGCGGCTGCAAGAAGAACAGGTCATCTACTGACCCGAGAAACGCCGGACGTAGAACGTCTGGCCCTGGTACTTGATTTCTTTCAAGAGTTCCCGCTCGACGAGTTGGTCGACCACCTGCCAGGTGGCGCCGTCTTTGGCCAGCAGTTCCCGCACCGCGTCGGCGCGCATCGGGTGCACGGCGGCGGTGCTCAGCAGATCGCTCTGCGCATCGCCCGTGGCGCCGAAGGCGGCGGTTTCACCGCCAGTGAGCAGCTCGACGCGGGCCAGGCGTTCGGCAAAGGTCTGGTAGGCAGCCGTGACCGCCTCTTCGCTCGGACATCGAGCCCAGGCCTCAGCGGTAGGGCGGGTCGGCACCAGCAGATAGGCGGCGCGCGGTTGCAGCCCAGCGATGAACTGCGCGGTGGCACGGACGATGGCAGGGCCATCGTTCACGCCGTCGAGCAGCATCGTTTCGGTGACCAGGTGCCCGTGGTAGCTGCGGGCGAAGGTGGCGATGCCGTCCAACACGGTCTGCAGCCGCAGCGCTGCGTGCGGCCGGTTGATCTGACGCCAGACCGTGTCGTCGACACTGTCCACCTTCAGCGATACCCAGTCGGCCTTCGCGAGGGCTGCACGCACGTCATCCCGCGCCACCAGGGAGCTGTTGGAGATCACCGCGACGGGAATCCCGAGGGGCTTGAGCCCGTCGATCGTGTCGCCGAGATGGAAATCGAGCGTCGGTTCGCCATCCGGGACGAACGTGAGGTAGTCAATCGCCTCACCGCGCCGACGCAAGGCATTCACGCGTTCCGTGACGCATGCGACGACCTGCTCGGGCGGGTAGAATCCTGTACGTGCCAATGACGTCTCCGGCGTCGGCCCGAGCTGGCAGTAGAGGCACGAGTACGTGCACACCTTCGGTGGAATGTTGTTGATGCCCAGACTCTGCCCGAGCCGCCGCGACGGAACGGGACCGAAGGCGATCGATGTCATTTGCAGCTCTCCCTGAGTGCGAACGCGACCAGTATAACAGTCGCGCTCACGCATCCCACGGGCGTTTCTACTATTTTGCCGCCGAGGCTCGCCTCGATAGGCTCGCCCCGAGAGGTTGTCCTACTGGCCAGGCCCGAACGCGCCTTCTGGCGGGTCGGGCAGCCGCCCACCGGGGGTCAGGGGCAGGCAGACGCGGAACGTCGAGCCGCAGCCCGGCTGGCTGTGGACACTAATTCTGCCGCCGATCAGAGACAGCAACCGGCGCACGATGTACAGCCCCAGGCCGACACCCGCGCGGCGCTGCGTCCCAGCACTATGGGCTTGCCGAAACGGCTCGAAAATGATCGGGAGCATGTCGGGGGCGATCCCGATTCCCATATCACCAACAGTGAACTCGATTCCACCGTCGCACGCAGTCACGCCTATGGCCACGTGCCCTTGATCCGTGAACTTCACGGCGTTGGAGATCAGGTTCTTCAAGACGACCTTCGTCTTCGCACGGTCCGTTCGGAGCCGTGGCAACCCCGGTGCTACGTCCCACCGGGCGCTCACTTGCGGCTTCTTTTCGCACATACCTTGCATCTCCGCTTGGATGTCGTGCATCAGCTCAGCGGGCACAACGTCCTCCAGCTGCAGCGAGACCTGTCCAGTCTCCAGGCGGCTGAGGTCGAGCGTGGCGTTGATCAGCTCGAGCAACTCCCGCGCACTGCTGTCCATGCGCTGCAACACATCCAATTGCGCGGGCAACAAGGGCCCAAACGCCTCCTCACGCAAAAGATCGTTGTAACCCAAGAGGGCACTCAACGGTGTACGGAGCTCGTGCGACATGGTGGCCACGAAATCCGACTTCAGGTGGTTGGCTCGCTCCAGTTGCTCGACAAGCCGGAAGTCCTCCAAGGCAAGCGATGCCAGGTGAGCAATCCCGCGCGCAATCCGCTCTTGCAGCGGGCTGAAGGGCTTCTGGCGTCCGCGGTAAGAGGCCGAATGCACGCCAATGACTTTCCCGCCACGGCGCAAGGCCATGGTGAGCTCGGCGGTAATCCCCAGCTGCCGGCGGCCCTTCTGCACCGCCTCTGGGAGATCAGACGGCGAATCCTGGCACACTTCCATGCGATCCAGTCGAGCCAGCACGTCGCGGAGCAACTCATACGGTAACTCCACGGCCCGCATGCGTTCCAGTTGCTCTGCGGAGTAACCATGGGCTGCCACCACCTTGTATGCATCGCCCTGGCCCTGCTCGAGAACGGTATGGCTGCACTCGCAGGCAAGGACTTCGGTGGTCAGTTGGCATAACTGTTCGAGGAGCGTGGGGCTACCGAGTGCAGTGATCAGCCCCTGGCCGACCCGTGCCAGCGCCGCTGATACGGCTGCCTCCCCCTGCTGCGCCGTGAGGTCCACGACGAAGGCCACGCAATCTTCGGCCTGCCCGTCCGGTAGCGCCATGCCCAGCAACACCGGGACACGCGTACCGTCTTTGCGAATGAATTCCTTTTGCCAACGCGTGGCCACACCATGCTCTTTGAGCTCCGTGATGGCGCGCTCATCAAGGTGGCGCCACTCCGGCGGCGTCAGCTCGTTCCAAGAAATCGGCAGCTCCTCCCGTCGATATCCCAGCATTTCGAGGAACACGTCGTTGGCCTCGGTAACCGTGCCGTGTATGTCGGCGATGACGATCCCGATGATGTTGGCGTCGATCAGCCGCCGGAACCGCCTCTCCATGTTACGACGTTGCTCTTCTGCGCGCTTCCGTTCGGTGATGTCGACATGCAGGCCGAGCAGGCGCTCGGGCCTTCCATCAGCGTCGCGAACGAGTGTCGCCCGGCTGAGCACCCATCGGTAGGTGGCATCCTTGCGCAGCACGCGGAATTCTATCTCGTACGGAACCGATGGGTTGCGCAGGTACTGGTGTACGTATGTCTGCAAGCGCGCCACGTCCCCGGGATGGATGACCTTCATCCACTCCTGGAAGCTGTCCCCGACTTCCGCCTCGCTGTACCCAAGGAGCTTGCGCCAGCTCGGTGAGTACTGTGTGCGACCGGAGCGAAAGTCCCAGTCCCACAGGCCAGCGCCGGAGGCTGAAAGAGCCAGTTCCAGGTATTGCTGTGCAGCCCGCAGCGCCGCCTCGGTCTGCTGGCGCTCACTCGTGTCCCCCGAACATGCCATGATTGCCTCTCAACGCTGCGGGACGGCTGTGCGTGAAGGCAAATGGCCCCCCACCCCGCAGCCACTGGCCGCGCTACGTGTTCACAGCCAGCGGGATTCGTTTAGCCTCAAAAGCAGGCGTTGTCAAAGACTCCTCACGGAGAGCCACCCGAGTAATGCCGCAGACTGTGCGCTCCGTGCTTGATTCACGACCGGAGGGGCGTCATTGAGTCTTTGGCTGATCGCGTTTGGCACATCGCCGAGAGTATCCGGTGATGCTCTGCCCTCCGCGACGGGCAAAAGACGAGCTACGATGAAAGGACGACGCCATGGCAATCGATTTTAGTTTCCCTCCGGAGATCGACGCGCTGCGTCTGAAGGTGCGTGACTTCATCGCTCAGGTCGTGCGGCCCGCAGAGGCGCGCATCGCCGAGCGCGAGGGCGACCGCCGCTTCCTCATCCAATCCATCATCGAGATGCGCGTGACGGCCCACGACTGGGGCTTATGGTTGCCGCACATGCCGAAGGAGTACGGCGGTATGGGACTCGGGCACGTCGCCATGGCGGCGGTGTCGGCGGAGGCCGCCAAGTCGGCTTTCGGCCCGTACGCCCTGAACGCTCAAGCGCCCGACGAGGGCAACATGCACACCCTACTGCACTGGGCCACGGACGCGCAGAAGGAGAAGTACTTGCGGCCGCTGTGCGATGGCTATGTCCGCTCCTGCTTCGCCATGACCGAGCCCGAGGTCGCCGGCTCCGACCCGACGCTCATCCAGACGCGCGCCGTCCTGGACGGTGACGACTGGGTCATCAACGGGCACAAGTGGTTCATCTCCGGCGCCAGCGGCGCCAAGTTCGCCATTCTCATCGCGCGTACGGAGGACAACCCCGAGATCCCGCAGGCAGCGAACTCCGCGTTCCTCGTCGACCTGCCGGCGAAGGGATGGAACGTCGTGCGCGACGTCGTGACCATGGCCGGGCACCACAACCATGCCGAGATCCGCATCGAGGACCTGCGTGTGCCGAAGGAAGACATGCTCGGCAAGCGCGGGCAGGGTCACCTGCTCGGCCAGGCCCGGCTGGGTCCGGCGCGCCTGGCGCACTGCATGCGCTGGATCGGGCAGGCCGAGGTGGCGCTCGACATGATGGTCGACCGCGCGCTCAACCGCTTTGCGCACGGCTCGCTGCTCGCCGACAAGCAGGGCATCCAGTGGATGATCGCGGACTCGGCGATGGAGCTGTACCAATGCAAGCTCATGGTGCTGCACGCGGCCTACAAGATCGATCGTGGCGAGGATTTCCGCAGCGAGGTGTCGATGACCAAGCACTTCGTCGCCAACTCGCTCAATCGCATCGTCGACCGCGCCATTCAGGTGCACGGCGCGCTCGGCTACTCGCTCGACACGCCGCTGGCGATGATGGCGCAGCACGCGCGCTGGGCACGCTTCGCCGACGGCGCCGACGAAGTCCACCAATGGCGCATCGCCCAGCGCACCATCGACGCCTACAAGCGCGACAAGTCGACGCGCGCGGCGACGGGGAACCTGCCGTTGTGAGGCAATCGGGCAATCAGAAGGAGACCGGTGACCCTGTGAGCAAATTGCATGTTTCGGATGTAGGCTGGGGCTGTCGGCAGGGCTTCGCTTGCCGGGGCCGCTATAGGGATACGTCAAACGTTACGGGCGGGTAGAGCCATTGGCGTACCTTGGTCCACGCCAGGAATCGGAACGGTCGCCGCACCCACATTTCGACCGAGATACAGAGGCGCTCAACGCCTCGGGGGATGAGCAGCGTTTGAAACAAAGGCTGAAAGACGTCGATACGTTCGCTGGTGCGGTAAATGTTCCATCGCGCACCGCCGGCACCGACTGGGCCTGCTTGGACCTCCAGCACCGAAAACGAGCACCGAATCGCCAAGCCAAACTCCTGATTGGTGGTTGCGTGCAGTTCCGCACCCGTCATCGTGACACCGGGAATCTGATTGGCGAGCGCGAGCCCTTCGTCTGGGACGCCAATCTTGCCGCCGGCTGTCAATCCAAACTGTAGCTCCTGGCGGCTCTGCGCAACTTTTAGCAGCTTGCTCTCTGGAAATACCGCGACGGTCGCAGCATCCACATCCTTCAGGGTCGCGGTGTATCCCATTCCCCACACCCCGGTCGGCTCCACGCCTGGCTTATAGAAAGGAGTCAGGCCATGACACAGGAGGATCGGAATCGTGGAGCCACGGCTTGCCTCTATCGTGGGCGGCACCTTGAGGCCGCTCAGCGAATAGAGTTTCAGCACATCGATCGCGTGGGGACTCGCTGCCGAGAGGTCGAACGGATTATCGGGATCTGTACCGCCGCGCATGGACCTGAATATAGGGTCTCGTTCGGCGAACTCAGCTAGGATCGTATCCTCTACGTCCTCAACGCGGAGAATCTCCCTGCGGCTGATGTCATTTGGCGTCATGCTTCTCTCCGAGCCTTGCTCTTTCCTTCAGTCAATGGCCCCGTAGCACTGGAATGCGTCGGTGAAGATCGGATGCGCGAATGGCGGATCTTGGTCCGGCAGCGTGGTCTGCTTTCCGACGATAGCTTGGACATCCTGTCGGCTTGCGCTTGCTAGTGCCTGCCGCGCAAGTGCCAACGACCGTCCCACATTGGCTTCCTGCCCTCCGCCTCCCTCCCAGACCTCATAAAATTGATGCATCAGGACAGTCGCCGCAGCATCACTAACACGCCACAAGCTCGCGATCACCGCTTTTGCTCCTGCGATGAGCATCGCGGAAGGCAGGCCCGTCATCTCACCAGCTCCATGCAAGCGAGAGAGACCCGACTCGCATGCCGACAGGACGGCAAGCCGGCAGGAGTTCAGCGACAGCGCGCTCATGCACTCCCCCACGGTCATGACGCGTACGCTTTCGGCCTCCGGGCGCGGAGAAAAACCGTGCCGAGACACATAACGCACTAGTACACCTTCTGCATCACTCTTCCGGCCCATGAGAATACCGGAATAGTACGGATTCTCCTTGTTGAATATCCCGTGAGCAGCAACGTGTAGCAGAGTGGTGCGGTCAGCCGCATCCAGCAGATCATCGATCGTATCCGCGCGGATGGCGTTGTCGCGGACTGCACGAACGCAATCAAGTTCTGTGGCGACGTGCGTCAGCGTGTTCGTGACGTCGCCCACAAGGATCGCTTGTCCCTTCGTTGCGGGGTGTCTGGCGGCGCACAACGCGTACACGCCGAGGCTGGGAGCTACGCAGAGAGATCGGTTCGGAGCATAGCGATCCAAGAGTCCCCAAAACGGCACCAGCGCCAGCTCTCCCTGCGGAATCACAAGCACGTCACGACCCGGTACTTGACTGAGCAACGGAAGGAGTGCGTCGAATAGTCGCGTTCCAAAAATCGCGGCCACGTCGTCCAACGGCGTCGGATCCTTTACCGTTCCAACTCGCTGCGGCACGCTGCCCCTCAGTGCCATCATCGCCCGATTGGGCCCAACCCAATCCGCCCATCGGCTCAACAAGTCGACCCGTTCCTTTCGATCCCATGAGATGAATCCACCCACGAAGTCCATTGAATCTGTCGAAGCGGGGGCAACGGCTGCGCAGATTCCTTCCGAGACGCTGAACAGGTAGACAACCGCTAGATTAGTGCTCAACACTCCATCCAGTAGCTCTCGCCCGGTCTTTGCGCGCGTGTCATGCTCCCAGAGGTCGTCCGTGTTCTCGACGCCCGCGTGGCGAAGATACTCCTGAAGCTCGGATCGGAGGCGCTCTCTTGATTCGCGCAACTCCCGAATGACCCTGGCGTCGATTTGCCGCGTGAAGTGGCGAACCTCGGTCTCTACTTCGACCGCACGGAGCTTCTCGAGCGTCACGCGCGCTGCCGCAGCCTCACTGCCTGCCAGCCATTCCAGTTTATGTGCCGCATTAATCCATCCAAAAAAATTCCTGGCGCGAGCGGTTTCTGTAATCGAAACAAACGCCTCTGGGTTGCCGAGCTGAGACGCGATATTCGCATACGTCTCATACAGCGGCAGTATCGCTGCGGCGATTTCCTGTCGGAACTCCGAGCTATCGGCCCGCGCAACGAGAGACTGACCGAAGGCGATACCAGCAAGGAGGACCTCCGCCGCATCCTTGTTTCGTTGTTGTGCGAGGTACACGTGCGCCAAGTTTTGGCGGAGAGTAATCGCCAGTGCATACTTCCTGTGGCCGTCCGCCAGATAGATCGCGCGTTGAAGCAGCTGTATCCCTCCGCGCTGGTCGCCTAGGTTGCTTGTACAAACGCCTAAGACGTTGCGCATGTTGATCTCGATGTCGACATCCCCCTGTACTTGTGCCCAGTCGAGCACGGGTACCGCCAGGGATGCCGCCCGGTCGTAGAGTTTTCGCTGAGCGAGCAGCTCTGCCCAGCTGGCCTGTTCGTACGCGGTCCGCTCATCAAAGACTTGGGTTCCTGCTGCTTGCCGATTGGGAATCTCACCGATCACAGCATCGTCGCCAGCGAGGCTACGGCTCTGCATGCGCCATCGCCCTGCATTGAACGCGTCGCCCGCGGCGTCGGCGATTTTCGCCGCTTGGTCGAGGAATTCGCCAGCTCGCGTCGGTTCTCCTGCGAATAGGTATGTGTAACCGATCTCGCTCACCGCCCTCGCGTACGACCCTTGGTTTCCCTCCTGACGTTCTAGTTCCGCGCACTCGGTGAAGGCTTCGATAGCTTCGTCGTAAACCCCACGGGACCGGGCAGCAGCCCCGAGTGCATCGAGGTATCCTCCAAGCGGGACCATCGGCGTGCCTACTAGTTCTTCCGGCGTCAGATGTCGCCTGATCGTGAGCGCTTCCCGTAGGCATTCCAAGACACCATCGCGCCCCAAGGCCCCGAGGATCGTCCCCTTATCGCGAAGGGCCGACGCGACATGGCCGCGTCGTACCAACTCGCGAGCACGCGCGATCAGCGCATCGACCACTTCGAGCGCTCTGTCATTATCGCCGGCTCGATGTAAGGAATCTTCCAACAAGCCCAGTACCCACAGCTCTGCACCGCTATCACTCGCGTCTTGGTTGAATCCGGATATGGCTGCTTCAAGGTAGGGAACGGCGTCGGGGTAGGATTTTCTTTTCCACAAGAGGTGTCCGAGTTGGAAGCTTGGATTCGCAGCAGAGCGCGAGGAGCCGAGAACCTCGGTTGCTGCGACGACCGCTTCAAGAATCGTGACCGCTCCGTCCGCTTCGGTCAGCTCTTTCGCTTTCTCCATCCATCGGTTCAACGTACGCAAGAGCAGGTGCACCCGAGTCTCCCAATCGGAGTACTCATCTAGGGCGCGCGCCCGTTCCTCGGGCGGTCGTTGCAGGATCCCCGACATGCTTGGCCTGGCATATCGAGAACGATCGCGCGTGGCCCAAGCCCGAATGTGCTCAAGCGGGCGTCGCCCGAGAACGACATCTTCGATGAGACAATCGACTTCATCGGCTTTCGAGTCTGCGAGATGCGGCGAGGGGGCACGGTCGGGAGAACCCGTGAGTGGCGGAGAGGTGGCTGTTCCGGTCGGCGATTCAACTGGCGAGGCGACAACCAACTCCGCCGACGTCCGGTCGAAACACCTCTGACAAATGAGTTCCTTCCTGGACGCCATGGAACCAGGCGCGCTATGGTCGGCTCTTCGATTTACCAGGTATCCATGACCACGCCGTATCGGTTCGTTGCAGGCGGCACAGCGCGCAAGCTTGTCTCTCAGCTGTGCACGCCACCAGTCGCGCGCTTTCGCGCGCTCGGGCGGTTCTGCGCGGACGGCATCTTGGGTAGGTGCGTAGCTAATCGAATGGAGTTGGTCTTCGGCGTCCAATTCGCGTGCTCGCCTGGTGACCATCTCTATGAGGCTCTTGTCATCGAATTCGACGGCATACGCCGCTGCGATGATCAATGCCGGTTGGAGATATCCAGGCTGGCCCGTGGCCAGGAAGCACTGTAGTTCGATATAGCGACGTGCCGAGTCCGGCTCTTCCCGCACCAGCTTGCGAACAGCGTCTGAAGAAGCACTGAGTTTGCCGCGCCCGACGCGAATCATGCAGGCATCGAGCCGCTGCTGGAATGATTCCAGTTGCTCGTTGGTTACCCGGTCAGTGATTTCGAGAACCGCCTCGATGAGCTTCTCGGGCGAATGGTATTGATTCCGATCAAGACCGACGAGAACGGCGGCCTTTGCACCAAGCTGATCCACCACTTCGGCCTCTTGCTGTGCTGTGTCGGAACTGCTCACGCCGCTGGGGCGTTCGCGCAGCATGCGTAGTAAAGCTTCGAGCGTCGGCCGCATAATTCGCAGAATCTTCTTAGCAAGTTCAGGTACCCCCGCTGCCAGGGTCGCAGGAACGTTCAGAAGCAAAGGTTCGGTTGCGCGCTCAGCATCGTCGCCGATGCGGTGGCAAAACCTGGTGACTTCAGCAATCTTGCGCTCGATCACTTCCATTAGGTCGATCGCGAGGAGTCCTCCCTCAGGAGTTCTCGGTTCGATCAAACAGAGCAAGTAGAATTCGAGGTGCCCAGCCGCTGGGTCGCCTAGGAGGAAGTACGGCAAGTGTGGCAGGCCTTCATCCGCCGACCTGATAAATCGCCGGATTTCAGGAATCAGATAGTTGGGTCGCGGGTCGGAATCGTAAGTTGAGAACGCTAAGACAATCTTGCCTCGCAGCTGTTTTGCTTGATCGGGCCTGTCAGCAAGATCTGTGAGCAATCGGATCACGTGTTTGGCGCTGCCTTCGGCGACATCCTCATCCGAAGTCTCAAGCATCCGAATCGCGTCTGTATCCATTGCTCTTCTCCTCGACGTCGGCCACCTCGCACCAACCCTTCGCCGGCAGAGACAGCGGGGGCATCGGAAAAACCTCACCTGCTCGTGCGTTTTGCAGTCTTGCTAAAGTCTCATCTCGACCGTTCATACCGCACAATGGCGGCCCCGACAATGTCTGCTAATGCTCGGCAACCGCCTGCTCGGACAAGCCCGGCTGGGTCCGGCGCGGCTGGCGCACTGCATCGCTGGATCGGGCAGGCCGAGGTCGCGCTCGACATGATGGTCGACCGTGGGCTCAACCGTTTCGCGCACGGCTCGCTGCTCGCCGACAAGCAGGGCATCCAGTGGATGATCGCCGACTCGGCGATGGAACTCTACCAGTGCAAGCTCATGGTGTTGCATGCCGCCTACAAGATCGACCGCGGCGAGGACTTCCGCGCCGAGGTGTCGATGGCCAAGCACTTCGTCGCCAACTCGCTCCACCGCATCGGATGTTGGATCTCGTCCTGGACTGGCGCGGTGCCGGGGCATCAACTCGTGTGAGTCTGGGAACGGAAGGAGTTGCAAGGGCGAGTCTCGTCACTTCTTGGTATAGGCCCGTCGAGGCCCGACTCGGGGAGATATTGGTCAGCGAGTCTTTGGAGCGCATCCCCCTGCGATCTTGAAATCGAGGCGATCTGACGGATCTGCCCTTTGATTCGGTCCAACTCCTTCTGCCGAATGTCCTTTCGCGCCGCGAGGGCGAGAATAGACTCGCGAATGTCGTGAACCCGGTGATGACTGACCAACTGAAATCTTACGATTCGGTACCGTCCCCGTTAGTTCGTGACGTGCGCCTGCGGACATCACACGAACATCGTGCACCGAGTGGCCGTGCCGGTGGATGATATCGACGACTGGCGTGATCGCCTCGCGCGCTCGAGATCCAGACAGCGCTATGTCGTCCACATAGAAGCTCCATCGGAGGTCGAACTCTGTGGCAACGGCCGCGATCTCATCGTGTATCGGTAGAAGCGCAAGATTCGCCAGCATAGAGCTTGTCGGTGCTCCCTGCGGCAAGTGATGATGAAGCGTGGTGAGCTTCAAGAGGAGCGAGGCGACATCTTCGGAGCACTGCAGGCGCCTATATGCTTCGAATACATGCTCGTCGTTTGTACGTGGGAAGCAATCTCTCAAGTCGAGCGTGACCAGCACCGGTTGCCGCCGGTGGATACGGGCGTTGTCTCGGATGGATCTGCCAGCTACCCCGCCGATCATCGTTGGCGGTAGAGACACTCGGCGGAGAATCCGCCTCTGAATTCGACTCTGGATGTCTTTGAGTTCTCCCACAGGATTATCAATATGGCGCCACTTCCCTTCCCCCCGGGTCCTCCTGCGATCGAAGGGCTCGTAGAAGGCTCCAGCACGAGTGGCGATCCTTCGAAGGTCAGTTCGATCTCGGCCGAGCAGAAGACAGAGTAGTCGCAGCGAGCGCAACGGCGGTAGCGGCAACACCTTATGCGTCATCGGCCAGGTCCTGCTCTGCCCCGAGCAGGATCTCCAGCATTTGGAGGCCGAGGTGATTGGCCTGCTTCTCAGAGATCCCTCGTAACGCAGCCTTGTCGGATGCAAGAAGAGTCAGAAGGTACACGGGTACCCCCAGGACCCTCGCGAGCTTCTTCATCGTCGAGGTGGCTGGCTCTCGGAGGCCCCGTTCGAGCAATGAAACATAGCTTGAGTTGTATCCCGTTAGCCTTGCCAGCTCGCGTTGCGACAATCCCTTCGCGGCCCGCACGATCCTGATCGCTCTTCCGTAATTCATTACGCTCCGTGTATTCGCTTGCAATTCGCTGTGCCTTGCCTACAGAGGCCGATTGCCTCTCGGGGCGGCTCCTCTAGGTAAGAAGCAGTGCTTCGGGACTCGATCCTCCGTTCCAGCGGCTTTGAAACTCACCGCGTCTTGATGAAGACTCGCGCAAGGTCGCCGAGCGCTGCCCGGACTCGCTTGAGGTCTTCGGCTTCAAGACCGCGCATCAGCTTCCTAATCGCATTCTCGGCGGCCTCCCTCTGTCCCGGCTCCAGTTCATCGGCCCTGAGCGTATGGAGGAACGCGCGCAAGGGCTGCAGGTTCTTCTTCATTGCTACACCCCTCCTTTCCGCGGCAGAGATTCGTGGTGGCCAGGGGCGCCGCCCACACGCACCGCATCCGCCAACCGTGCGTCCCTCACCGCGAAATGAACTGGAGCCACGCTGCATCTTCCTTTTCGACATCCGCCACCACCGGCCCCGCACAGAAGCGCTGCGCGTCCAGTTGTGCCGGCGTGATCTGTGTTGCGCCGTGATCGCCAGAGTAGGAGGGGAAGGTACCAGTGAAGGCAGCAACGATACGCAGGAACATGCAGGACTGGCCTGTTCCTGCGGGCAATCCCTTCCGGGGACCGCCATCAGTGGCCGGGCAAGCCCGGCCTCGGCCCGAAGGGCCTCTAGGTCCGCTTGGTCAGCAACAGGGGTGTTGTCAAAGAACCATCCCACCAAAATTCCAGTGGGCATCCACCATGTCTCTCTTACAGAAGACGCGGGGTTTTGTCAACTACGATGACTAACAGTCATCCACGATACAGTGGTGGCTGGGTCTGCAGACACTAGTAATGGTTTGTTTAGGTTCCAGATGCGGGGGAGTTCCTCGCTCAACAAGTCGAGACGTGCCGCACGGCGGCGGATTCCCCGCCGCCGGCGTGGGCGTTGAGTGATGGCGATGCGCCTGGTACAAGTCATACCATGAAGACCACCATGGATTCGGCCGGGCGATTGGTGATCCCCGGAGAGATACGGCGCGAGGCCGGGTTGAAGGCGGGGATGCCTCTGGAAGTGCGTTGGCGGGACGGGCGGGTTGAGATCGAGCCCGCGCCGATGCCGGTGAAACTCGTGCGTCGGGGCCGGCTTCTGGTAGCCGTACCGGAGGGAAAGCCCGGTCCCTTACGGGCGGAAACGGTAGAGCGCACCCGCCGAGTCCTGCGGCGCGGGCACGAGTGACGGCGGCGTGGCGGGATTCCTCCCTGATACGAGCTGCATGGTGGCAGCCGTGTGTGCGTGGCACGAGCATCACGCGCCTGCCGCAGCGGAGATCAACCGGCGGCTTGCCCTGAGCGAACCGATGATCGTGGCTGCGCCGGCGCTCGTCGAGGCGTACGCCGTGTTGACGCGCCTCCCGTCGCCCCATCGTCTTTCGGCGGCGGACACGCTGGCCGTGCTGGAAGCGAACTTCCTGCGTTCCGGGAGGCTGATGGCCCTCGATGCAGCGTCCTACCGCAGCCTCGTGCGGCGCGCGCCGAAGGACGGGATTGCGGGCGGGCGTACCTACGATGCGGTGATCGCCCGCTGTGCGATGCGAGCCAAGGCGGCCACCTTGCTTACGTTCAACCAGCGTCACTTCTATGCGCTCGTGCCAGCGGGAATCGACGTCATCGTACCCGGCTCATCACTCGCATCCTGACCGAGCGTTCGACGCGCTGAGCCGCATCGTCCCATCAGCGTGCAGCGTTGCGGCGCAGGCTGGACCTGCGCCGGTTTCCGCTGTAGAAGTCTGAACCGTTATGCGTCGAGGGCCGAAGGAACCGATCAGTTGCTACTCGCACCTGGCCGGTGTCTTGTTGTCCATTGTCGGTCTGGTCGCGCTCGTGGTGCAAGCTACCGGCAGGCCCTGGCATGTCGTCGGGTTCTCGATCTACGGGGCGAGCCTGGTGTTGCTGTACTCTGCCAGCAGCCTCTATCACTGGTCGGCAATCTCGCCGCGCGTGGTCGATGTACTGAGGCGGCTCGATCACATGGCGATATTCGTGCTGATCGCGGGCACCTATACTCCCGTGTGCCTGGTCACACTGCGCGGCGGATGGGGATGGAGTATGTTCGGCGTGGTCTGGGGTCTCGCAGCGGCTGGGGTCGCGCTCAAATTGTTCTTCGCGCACCTGCCGCGCTGGCCCACTGCCGCGCTCTACGTCGGTATGGGTTGGCTTGCAATTGTCGCCATCGTTCCACTGGTACGCAGCGTGCCGGCCGGCGGGTTGCTCTGGCTGTTGGCCGGCGGCATCCTCTACACGATGGGCGCGGTGATCTACGCCACCCGGCGGCCCGACCCGCTGCCGAAGGTCTTTGGATTTCACGAGATCTTCCATTTCTTTGTGCTCGCCGGTAGCACGTCGCATTTCGTGTTCATGCTCCGATACGTCTTGCCGGCGTAGCCCTACCGCTGGCTCGCTCAAGCGCATCATCGAGCACGCCATCCAGGTGCACGGCGTGCTCGGTTACTCGCGCGTACGAGATTCGGTTCCGCATGCAGCTGCGCGCGGGCCGGTGCTACAATACGCGCCCATGTCGACGACTCTGCAATACGCCCTCGCGTCCTTCTTCGGCCCGGGCCGGGAGGACATGACCAGCTACACGCCGCATGCGCGTCACCTCGGCATGAAGGCCGTCGAGACCGGGCCGGGGTTCGCCGTCCTGATGTTGCCCTATCGCCCGGAGATCATCGGTGACCCAGTCCGCAAGGTCGTCTTCGGTGGCGCGATCACAACGCTGCTCGACCAAGCCTGCGGGCTGGCCGTGGCGTGCGCGCTCGACGTCCTGCGCGCCATCGCCACGGTGGACCTACGTGTGGACTATCTGCGCGCCGCGGCGCCGGGTCTCGATCTGTACGCCCGCGTCGACTGCTACAAGGTGACGCGCAACATCGCCTTTGCGCGGGGTATCGCCTACGAACGCGGTCCCGACGATCCGTTCGCCGTTTGCCTGGGCACGTTTATGCTGGGGGCCAATCGCACCGGCAGCTCGGTCGAGCGCCTGGTGCGCGAGGGAGCTCCCGACGCCAGCGAGGAGCAGCCATGAGCCGCGTGCTCGACGCGATTCCGTACGCGCGTTTTCTCGGCGTCGCGGTGGAGCGTGTCAACGGCGTGCTCGAATGCGTGTTGCCCTTCCGCGAGGACCTGGTGGGCAATCCCATGCTGCCGGCGATCCACGGCGGGGTCATTGGGGCCTTCCTTGAGCTGACAGCGATTCTGCGGATGGTCGACGAAAGCGGCACCGACCGCGTGCCGAAGCCGATCAACTTCGCAATCGACTACCTGCACGCCGCCGGCCCGACGACCACGCGGGCGCGCGCCGACATCTTCAAGCTCGGCCGCCGGGTCGCCGTGGTGCACGTCGTCGCGTGGCAGGAGGATCCGGCGCGCCCCGTTGCCTCAGGCAACGGGAAGTTCTTGCTTTAGTACCCCTCTCGCGTCCGTTAGCGCATCGTGTGACGGCCGGGAATGAGGGGGAGAGCGAACGGGTCGAGCAGACCGGGCGGTGCGGCGCACACCGCAGGAATTGCGTTCAGCGCGCGCATTGCGGTCGCGAGGCAGCCGCCGGTGTTGTGGTCGCCGTTCTCGCCGCGGAAGGCGATCTCGGAGCTAATCGAGGGATTGCCATCGATCAGGATGCGGTACACATCACCACGTTCGCTGCGCGGCCAATCCGGCGCGACGCCGGGATGCATGCGCGTGACGTGTTCGAGGATGATGCGTGGCTTGCCGCCAACCATCCCCTGCAGCTCGAAGCGCAGTGCGGCGGCCGTACCGGCCTCGATCGTGCCCACCGGCAGCTCCAGCCGGCGGGGCGCCGGGCAGCGCTCGTGCACCTCGCGGATGCCGCCCAGCTGCACGTCGAGCCCGTGCGCCATCATGTGAATCACCGACCCCCACGCGAGCGTGAGCGTGCCCGGCATCAGCAGCAACGGCTTGGCGTCCAACGGTTGGCCAAACCCCATGATGGAAAATAGCGTTGCCGGGTTCGGATAGGTCGAGTAGTCGAGGATCTCCTGGATACGCACCGAGTCGACACGCGCCGTCAGGCCCATGAGTGTCATCGGGATGAGGTCGTTGCAGAAACCGGGATCGATCCCGGTCATGAAGCACGACGTCTTGCCCTTGCGACAGGCCTCTTGCAGCGGGGCAACGAGGCTGGCTGGCGCCGACTTCGGATACACCAGGGCCACCACAGAAGACGAGACGACATTCTTGCCGGCAGCCAACATGCGGGCCATATCCTGCACGGCGTCGGCCGGTCGCATGTCGGCGTTGGCGAAGTACGCGACCACCTCGGCGTCCACCTTCTCCGCCGTGCTCGCATCATCCGTTGCGGTGACGCCGACCGGTGCCAGCCCCACGAGCGCGCCCGCATCGCGTCCCACCTTGTCCTTGCCGTGCACCACGAGCCCAACCAGTTCGAAGTCGGGGTGCTCGATGAGCGCGCGTAAGCCGAGCCTGCCGACGAATCCGGTGCCCCACAGAATCACCCGATACTTCATCCCAGATCCTTTCCTCCTCTGCTTCTACTCGCGCCTGTTGGCAACCTCCTTGCGCGGCGCCTCGCCGGGCATGGGTTGGAGTGTGATTTCCACCTTCTCGATCCTGCCGGCGAACGGGAACGGCGACTTCCAGTAGTAGTAATAGTTCGGGGAGACGGGAATTCCGTTGTCGCGGCCGATGTCCATCCCGGCGTACCCGCTGAAGCGCAAGGGCACCGTGTGCTCGATGCGCCCCTCGGCCACTTGCGCGCCGTTGACGAAGAGCCGGCCGACGCCTCCGGTCGCCATCTTTCCGGGCGTGTCGGCGGTGAACTCGTAGCGCACGTTCACCTTGCCGGTGGGTAACGGCTCGGGTGCGGCGATGGTGTCGATCTTCAATCCTTGGAAGCTGTAGGTGTGACGCAATCTGCCGCCCTGTACGTAGAGCGAGAAGCCGCCGAGGAAGCTGCCGTTGGCGACGATCACGCCGTCGGTCCCGACGCACCACCACACCAGACACGTGTTGCGCTCGATGTCGAGGTCGGCGCTGATGGCGTACGAGCGATTGTAGATGTGCGGGATCATGCCCGGCGCGATGTTCTCCGTGCCTTGGGAGTACCGGAACACCGTGCGTCCGTCGCCGGGCGGGCGCAGTCCCCAGGCAAGTGCCAAACTCCCCAGTAGGGGCGTGACGTTATACTTCTCCGCCTCGGCCCAAAAGAGCGCCTTGAGCTCCTCCAGTTTCTCTGGATGCTTGGCCGCCAAGTCGTCGGCCTGCGAGAAGTCCGCGTCGAGGTTGTAGAGCTCGCACGGGTCCTGGTCCGGATTCCACACCCCGGGCGCGAACTTCGCCACTGTATCGAGATCCATCTTCCAGGGAATCCGCGGCAGGCGGCAGCTCGCAAGCCACCCGTCCTTGTACATGGCGCGATTGCCGAGCATCTCGAAGTACTGCTGCGTGTGCCGCTCCGGCGCCTTGGCGTCGTCGAACGTGCGGACGACGCTCACCCCGTGCATCGGCATCTGCGCGATCCCGTTCACTTGTGCCGGGGCGGGCACACCGACGACCTCCAGGATGGTGGGTGTGATGTCGGTGACGTGGATGAACTGGCTGCGCAGACCGTGCTTGTCCTTGATGCGTCTCGGAAACGCAATCACCATTGGTGAGCGAATACCGCCAAGATGGGAGGCCACCTGCTTGCCCCACTGGAAGGGCGTGTTACCGGCCCAGGCCCAGGCGGCGGAGTAGTGGGGATGCGTGCGTGGTTCGCCCCAGACCTCGAGGCCGCCGTACGCCTCGATCGCCTGCAACTGCTGCGCCGCGGTGAGCGGGATGCCGTTGAGCATGGTCATTTCGTTGAAGGAGCCCGTCTCCGAGCCTTCCATGCTGGCGCCGTTGTCGCCGAAAATGTAGATGACGAGCGTGTCGTCGCTGTAACCCAGCTCCTCGATCGTGCGGACGACGCGACCGACCTGGTAGTCGGCGTTCTCCGTGAAGCCGGCGTACACTTCCATCTGGCGCGCATAGAGTCTCTTCTGCTCCGGCGGGAGCGAGTCCCAGGCGGGCAAGGCGGCGGGGCGTGCCGTCAGCTTCGCGTTTGCCGGGATGACGCCGAGCTTTTTCTGCCGCTCGAACGTCTCCTCGCGGTACTTGTCCCAGCCCGCATCGAACTTCCCTTTGTACCTGTCCCGCCAGTCCTTCGGGACGTGGTGCGGCGCATGGCTGGCGCCGGTCGCGAAGTACACGAAGAACGGCTTGTCCGGAGCTTGTGCTTTCTGGTCACGAATCCATCCGACGGCGCGGTCACCCATTGCGTCCGGGAAGTAGAAGCCCTTCTGCGCCGGCACCCCGATGATGCGGTTGTTCTCGACCAAGAGAGGGTCGTACTGGCCGGTCTCGCCGCCGAGGAAACCCCAGAAGTAGTCGAAGCCCAGCGCGTTGGGCCAGCGGTCGAACGGGCCGGCGGGGCCCTGCTGATCATCGGGGGTGAGATGCCACTTGCCGAACGCCGCGGTGCTGTAGCCATTCTGTCGCAGCACCTCCGCAACCGACGCCGCGGCCTTGGGCCACAGGGCGTCGTATCCCGGCCAGCCGCTGTGGGCTTCGGCGATGGAGCCGAAGTGCATGGCGTGGTGGTTGCGACCGGAGAGCAGCGCCGCGCGGGTCGGCGAGCAGAGCGCCGCGACGTGGAAGCGGTTGTAGCGCAGTCCCTGCTCCGCCAGCCGATCGAGCGTCGGCGTGCGGATCGGCCCACCAAAGGTGGACGGATTCCCGAACCCCGTGTCGTCGAGGAGGACGAGCAGGACGTTAGGTGCGCCCGCGGGCGCACGCACCGGCACGGCATAGTCCGGCTTGGAGCCCTGCAGCGTCCGGTTGGCGATTCCCGCGAACGGATGGTCCGGCAGTGGCAGAACAGCCTGCGCGTAGGCGGCGGCTCGGAGCGTCGCGCAGAGCGTCAACACTCCGACGAGCCACATCGTACGCCGGCCATCAGGTTTGTGGTTCAGCTCGAAACATTCTCCCATCGTCGTCTCCCGTTTGGCTCCGACATGACTGATGAAGTGCTCACCTCACAGCCGGCCCCGCCGTGCGTCCGATGAAGGGGACCGTGGCGGCGCCAGCCCCATCGATTCCGCCAATGCCCCGTATAGAGGATTCCCGCCTGAGAGCCAATCTTCGCCTGCTCCCGCCGAGTTCCCGCCTCCCTCACTACTCCTCGCCTCCGCTCAGCGCCTCCCCATGCCGCGCACCTGCTCAGGCGTAAAGAACGAATCGGGCTTCACCTTGCCAAATACCGTGACTTCCGGCTTGAAGCTCACATACCGCCCCGCTGGGAGGTCGTGGTGTACCGTCAGCCGCTGAACCACGCCGGGCAAATCGTAGGCATTGATCGTCAATGCCACGCTGGTGCGCCACAGCGCACCCTGTGCGTCGTAGACATCTGCCAGCACGATGTTCCAACTGTCTTCATCGACATAAAACACTCGCCTCGCATACATGTGCGCCTTGCCCTTTCTCCGCACGCCCTCGACAACCCAGGTCCGGTGCAACTCCCAGCGGACGTACGCCGGGTTTACATGGCCAGCAGCAAAGATCTCCCGCGGACTAATACCCCAATCCGCTTTGTAGCAATCGTACGGGATGTACAGCTCCTGCTTCCCAACCAGCGTCCAGTCGAACCGATCAATAGGACCGTTGAACATGTACTGATCATCAACGCCGACGACTCCACCTAGCTGCCGATCTGGGCTGTCGTAGATGTAGTTCACGTACGGCCGCACCCGCCGCTGTCCAACCTCGTATAGGTAGGCCCTGCGCGTACTGCCTTCCTGATCAAACCTGTCGTTTGCTAACAGGATTGTACCTTTCCAGTCCGGGGGATAGATATACTCATAAAGAACTTCGCTATAATCATCACTGAACCCCTCCACCGACTCATTGTTGAGATAATATGGTGATCTGTGCCACGCTTCCACTTCCACCACCGGGTACAACCCTCCGCTCGAGTCCATCACGAAAGTATCGGCGCGGCGACGAGCGCCGGGGGCCTGCCAGCGCAGTAAATGGTTCCATATGACCTGCGCCCCGTTCTTCGGGATCGGGAACGGAATGCCTCCGTACGCAAGCTTCAGTCCGTCGCCGCCCGCGGTTTCCTGCGCTCTCGTCGCGTTCTCAAACGTGCTGTCATACACCCATTGCAGCGCTGCCTGGGACCGGTGGCTGGGGTATACCTCCATCCGATACGTGCCCGGATACTTCGCCAGCAGAGCTCTCTGGCCGGGCGAGAGGTTGCGCGCATACGGCTCCACCTGTGCGGCCGTTATCGACAGCAAGACGGGGTCGCTCCCGTACGGATCAGGATACGGTGAGCCAGGCCCCTTCCATCCCAGATCGGGAGGCGGAGCAGTTATGCCCCCCTGCCAGGCCGGAATCGTACCGTCGGCATTGCCCGCACGCTCAGCTCCCAAAGGGGTGAGAACTGTCTTCAATGCAGCGGCTTCCTGCAACGAGACCCCTGCGACAGCAGCTGCTGGAATAGAGACGAGCAGGAGGCTCGCCAGCGCGATCCCTGGGAGTAACGGTCTGGACATTCGCTCGTAATCCTTTCTCCATGGCATGAAGCCCCGCATGATGTGTCAGCCCCCTAGAAAGCGTACTTCACACTTGAGGCCAAAAATCCCCTATCGATCAGCGGATTGCGCTTTGCCCCTCCCACGTACTCGGTATAGCCGATGCTGAACTTCCATGTGTAACGATAGGTGAAGTCCAGTCTGGCAGCGGCGCTGTTCCGGCCTTCTGCGAATGTACCCGGAACCGAAGAGACGCCACTGACATTGTGCCGGAACGTGATCGGCACGCTCAGATCAAGGCCGGGTAGTATCTTGAAGTACTC
>Ga0315286_10001202_pt1 | contig 23290 bp, 21 predicted proteins | sample YL17G10_0_MG_FD_205038 | JGI IMG/M metagenome (GOLD analysis project Ga0315286, IMG submission 205038) | Sediment microbial communities from Yellowstone Lake, YNP, Wyoming, USA - YL17G10_0 | ecosystem: Environmental > Aquatic > Freshwater > Lake > Sediment | place: USA: Wyoming | collected...
CAGCAGGTTCTGTTTTTAAAAATACAGAGAATAAAAGGGGATTAACGGTGGGCAAATTAATTGAAGAGTGCGGTTTAAAGGGGAAAAAGATAGGAAGGGCAAAGATTTCTGAAAAACACGCCAATTTTATTGTTAATCTGGGAGGTGCCAAGGAAAAAGACGTTAAAAAGCTCATAAATTTAATCAAAAAGAAGGCAAAAAGTAAATTCGGAATAGTGTTAAAAGAAGAAGTGCAGTTCTTGTAATTTTTAACAACTGACAGCCCCGCTTTTAGAACTGGACCACCTATTCAATTCTCCAGCTAATTCGAAAGCGGGGTTTTTAATACAAAAAACATTAAAATTTGCAAATTAAGATTTTTTGTTATATAATTTTTACCATGTCAATTCTCAATAAAATCTTTGGCGATGCCAACGAGAATTATGTAAAAAAGCTCAAGCCGGTTATTGAAAAGATAAACTCTTTGGAAACAAAATTAGAGAAGATTTCTGATGAAAATCTCAAAGAAGAAAGCTTGAAATTAAAAGAAAGGCTGAAAGCCGGTGAAGCCCTCAACGATTTATTGGTTGAGGCTTTTGCTTTGGTTAGAGAAGCTTCAAAAAGAACTTTAAATCAAAGGCATTTTGACGTTCAGCTTATGGGGGGAATAGTTCTACACGAAGGAAACATTGCCGAAATGAAGACCGGAGAAGGAAAAACCCTGGCTGCCACTCCTGCCCTATATCTGAATGCCTTGGAAGGGAAGGGAACACATTTGGTTACGGTTAACGATTATCTGGCTAAAAGGGATATGGTTTGGATGGGACAGATATATAATTTATTGGGGTTGTCGGTCGGTTGCATAGTTCATGATGCGGCATACATATATGATCCTGCTTTTCAGAAGGAAGAGTTGGATAAAGAAAGAGATATTATAGGTGGTTTTAAAGTTGTTGAAAGTTTTTTGAAGCCAGTTTCCAGAAAAGAAGCTTATCTGGCTGATATTACTTACGGTACCAACAATGAATTCGGCTTTGATTATTTGAAAGACAATATGGCTTATGATTTAGCCCAACAGGTTCAGCGGGGATTTAATTATGCCATTGTTGATGAAGTTGATTCAATTTTAATTGATGAAGCCAGAACTCCTTTAATCATTTCCGCTCCTGATATGGAAAGCTCAAAATGGTACCAGGAATTTGCTAGGATTATTCCCAGATTGGATTCCAAAACCGATTATGAAATTGACGAGAAGATGAAATCCTCAACCTTAACTGAGGGGGGGATAAATAAAGTTGAGAAGATTTTGGGAATGGGAAATATTTATCAGGAAAGAGGAATAAAATACCTCCATCACCTGGAACAATCTTTAAAAGCAGAAGTGCTTTTTAAAAGAGATAAAGATTATGTAGTAAAGGACGGAGAGGTGATTATTGTTGATGAGTTTACTGGTAGATTGATGCCGGGCAGAAGGTGGTCGGGAGGGCTTCATCAGGCAATGGAAGCCAAGGAAGGGGTAAGGGTTCAGCCCGAGTCTTTAACATTAGCTTCAATTACTTTTCAGAATTATTTCAGGATGTATAAAAAACTGGCTGGGATGACAGGAACAGCCGTTACTTCTGCCGAAGAATTCGATAAGGTTTATAGTTTGGAAACAATAATTGTTCCCACTAACAAGTCCATGGTTCGTCAGGATTTATCCGACAAGGTTTTTAAAAATGAAAAAGGGAAGTTTGACGCTTTGATATCAGAGATAAAAGAAAGGCATGAGAAAGGCCAGCCAGTTTTAGTAGGAACTACTTCAATTGAAAAAAACGAGTATCTGGGAAAATTATTGGACAGAGACGGAGTTCCCCACAGGATTTTAAATGCCAAACAGCATGAAAAAGAAGGAGAAATTATTGCCCAGGCCGGGAGATTGGGCCAGATTACCATTGCTACCAACATGGCCGGCCGCGGAGTAGACATAATTCTTGGTGGCAATCCGCCCGATAATGAAGAAGCAGAAAAAGTTAAGCAGATGGGCGGGCTTCATGTCATTGGTACGGAAAGGCACGAAGCCAGAAGAATTGACAATCAATTGAGGGGAAGATCCGGCCGGCAAGGTGATCCCGGTTCCTCCCAGTTTTTTACCGCCTTAGAAGATGACTTAATGAGGATTTTCGGCGGAGACAGGATAAAATCTTTGATGGATGCTTTAAAGATTCCCGACGACCAGCCCATTGAAGCCAATTTGGTTTCCGGAGCCATTGAATCTGCCCAATCCAAGATTGAAGGAATGAATTTTGATTTGAGAAAGCATGTTTTGGAATACGATGATGTAATGAACAAACACAGAGAAGTAATTTACAAAAAAAGAAGGGAGATATTGGAAAAAGCCCAAAATTCAACACTTAAAGAGCAGATGCTGGAAATTATCAAGAAAGCGGGCCACAAAGAAGAGGATTATATTAAAAAGGAGAAGGAAATAGGGGAAGATAAAATGAGGGAAGTTGAAAAGATTGTTTCCTTGAGGGTTTTAGATGCTTTTTGGATGGAACATTTGGAAAATATGGAACATCTGAGGGATTCGGTAAGATTAAGGGCTTACGGCCAGAGGGATCCTTTGGTAGAGTATAAGACAGAGGGGCACAAAATGTTTCAGAAACTTTTAGGAATGATTGAACTTAGTACTGCCGACATGATTTTTAAAGTCAGCTTAGTCCCTGAATCTTCTGTCCAGCAGCAGCCCGTTGCTTATAAACCAAAGGACAGCGTTGGCAGGAATGATCCTTGTCCGTGCGGTTCAGGTAAAAAGTATAAGAAGTGCCATGGAAAATAATAATCAATATCTTCACGAAGTAGCCATTACGGCCATTATTATTAAGGATGGCAAGTATTTGATTACCAGGCGTTCTCCGAATAAAAAAAGATTTCCTGGTGTGTGGACAGTTCCGGGCGGCAAGATGGAAACTAGTGATTATTTAAAATTGCCCAAGGATACGGAATTCTATTGGTATAATGTTTTAGAGCGAACACTGAAAAGAGAAGTAAAAGAAGAAGTCGGGATTGATATAAACAACGTTGAATATATTACCAGCCTGGCAACGGTTCATGCCGACGGAAGCCCGTCTCTGGTAATCTCTTGTATTGCGGATTATGTTTCGGGCGAAATTAAGCTTCAGCCGGAAGAATCTGATCAGTTTGCCTGGGTTAGTTTGGAAGAAGCCAAAAACTATAAGCTGATTGACGGAATTTACGATGAATTAGTGATGACGGAGCAGAAAAAGAAAGGGAAGAAAATGGAATGGAAAAGATTTTGATACCTTTTCTTTTTTTTAAATTGTGTTAAGATATTTAAAATGTCAAAGAAGAAAACATATTTAACTATTCTTGGGATTTTTCTTTTAACCTTTCTGGCTGGGAATCTCATTTACCCCCAGCTTTTAAAATTGAAATGGCCCAAGGAAATTCCTTTTAAACTCGGTTTGGATTTGCAGGGAGGAACTCATTTGATTTACCAGGCTGATTTGTCCAAGGTGGCGGAAAAAGACAAATCCCAATCAATGGAAGGATTAAGGGACGTTATTGAAAGAAGGGTTAATTTTTTCGGGGTAAAAGAACCTTTGGTTCAGGTTGAGGGAGAAAAACTAATTGTGGAGCTGGCTGGTGTGATAGATCCGGCAGAAGCCATCAAGCAGATTGGCCAGACGCCATTTCTGGAATTCAAGGAAGCAAGGCCGAATTATCAAGAAATTATGGATAAAAACAAGAAAATTTATGAAACCAAAGAAGGAACAATGGAGGATCCTTTTCAATCCACGCCTTTAACCGGAAAATATTTGGAAAAAGCCGAACTGGGTTTTGACCAGACGACTTACCAGCCGCTTATTATGCTTCAATTCAATGAAGAAGGAGCCAAGCTTTTTGAAGAAATTACCGGGCGGAATATAGAGAAGCCTTTGGCGGTTTATTTGGATTATCAAATAACCCAGGCCCCCATAGTTAAGAATAAGATTTCCGGGGGAAAGGCCGAGATTTCCGGCAATTTTACGGTTGAAGAAGCAAGAAATCGGGTCAGAGAACTTAACGCCGGCGCTTTACCCGTGCCTATTACTTTAGTTTCCCAGCAGTCGGTGGGACCGACCTTGGGAGCGGTTTCTTTGGAAAAATCCCTAAAAGCAGGAATCTACGGATTTTTAGCCATTGTTGTTTTTATGATTCTTTTTTACAGGTTGCCGGGAATTCTGGCATCTATTGCTTTAGCAATATATGTTGTATTCGTTTTAGCCCTATTCAAACTAATCCCTGTGACTCTTACTTTGGCCGGTATCGCTGGTTTTCTTTTATCAATCGGCATGGCTGTTGATGCCAATATTTTGATTTTTTCCCGCATGAAAGAAGAAATGTTACAGGGGAAAAATTTTAGCGTTTCCGTTGAGGAAGGATTTAACAGAGCTTGGCCGTCAATACGCGATAGTAATCTCAACACATTGATCGTCTCAGCGGTTTTATTCGGTTTTGCCACCAGTTTCATTAAAGGTTTTGCCTTTACTTTGAGCCTGGGTGTTTTAGTCAGCATGTTTTCGGCAATTTTCATTACCAGGAATTTTTTGAAATGCTTTACGGAGACAAAATTGGAAAAAATAAATTGGTTGTGGAGATAAAAATATGAAGATTAATTTTATTAAATATCGCAAGCTTTACTATATCTTTTCCGGGATTTTGATTTTAGCAAGCTTAATTAGTCTCTATTCTTTTGGTTTGAAACCGGGAATTGACCTTGCCGGCGGAAGCATCATGGAATTGAATTTTAAAGATGCCAGACCTTCCAATCAGGATATTGAGGCAAAGTTAAACCAATTTAATTTGGGAGAAATTGTTGTTCAGCCGACCGGAGATAAGGGCGCGATAATTAAAATGAAAGAAATTACTGAAGAAAAACATCAAGAAATATTAAAGCAGTTTGAGGGGACGGAAGAAATACATTTTGAATCCATCGGACCGACCATTGGCAGGGAACTGAGGGAAAAAACAAAAGTTGCTTTAATAATGGTTCTTCTGGCTATAGCCACATATATTGCTTTCGCCTTCAGAAGAATTTCTCATCCGGTACCTTCCTGGAAATACGGAGTAGCCACCCTGATCGCTCTTTTACACGACGTTTTGATTCCCTTGGGGGTATTTGCTTATTTGGGAAAATTCTATAATGTGGAAATAACCATTCCTATTATTGCCGCCCTTCTTACCATCCTTGGTTTTTCTGTGCACGATACCATCGTCATTTTTGACAGAATAAGGGAGAATCTTTTAAAAAGAAGTTCGCAGTCGTTTGAGGAAATTGTCAATTGGAGTTTGAACCAAACGCTGGGCAGATCCATCAATACGGTATTGACGGTTCTATTTGTCGTCTTGTCCCTCTATTTCTTCGGTGGAGAAACACTGAAATATTTCTCTTTAGCCCTGATTGTGGGGATAATTTGCGGCGCCTATTCATCTATCTTTATAGCACCACCGTTACTGGTGACTTGGATGAAGAAATAGCTGAGGACTTGACAAATAATTTTAAAAATGACAGAATAAGAAACATGAATATTAATTATCAGCAAATTTGTTCAGAGCTTATCAAGGGCTTATCAGAAAGGCAAAAAGCGGTTCTTAGCCGTCGTTTTTCATTTTCTTCTAAAGCTTTTGGTGACAGGGTCAAAGGAGAAACCTTAGAGTCAATCGGAAAAGGCTTCGGCATAACCAGGGAAAGAGTGCGTCAGATTGAAAAAGACGCTTTTTTAAAGTTGGAACCCGAAGTTAAAAAATATCAAAAGGTTTTCCAGTATTTCAAACAATATTTAAATAATAAGGGCGGAATAAGCCGTGAGGATTTGCTTTTGGAGCAACTGGGCGGAAAAGATGGTAAAAAACAGGTTTATTTCCTTCTCTCTCTGGCTAAAGATTTTAAAAAATACTCTGAAACTCCGGATTTCTATCCTTTCTGGGCCACTAATAATAACTCTTTATCTTTAGTAAAGAAAAACATTTCTTCAATTTACGGCGAGCTTAAAAAAACAGGGAAACCGGTCCAATTAAAAGACTTGAAAGCCGACAATTTAAATTCCAGCGCTCTGGCTTCATATTTGGAAATCTCCAAGAAAATTCAGAAGAATTCAGAAGGTTTTTGGGGCTTGAAAGATTGGCCGGAAATCAATCCCAGGGGAATAAAAAATAAAGCCTTTTTGGTTTTTAGAAAAGAGCAAAAACCCCTTCACTTTACCGCCGTTGCCCAGCTTATTGGTCAGGCTCTTCCCCAGACGGTTCATAACGAGCTGATCAAAGATCCGAGATTCATTCTAGTAGGCAGGGGACTTTATGCTTTAAGAGAATGGGGCTTTGAAGAGGGAGCGGTCAAAGACGTCATCGCTAAAATCTTAAAGGAATCAAAAAAACCTTTAAGCAAGGAAGAGATTTTGGAAAAGACTTTAAAACAAAGATTGGTCAAAGCCAATACTGTTTTATTGAATTTAAGCAACAGGAAATACTTCCTTAGAACCGACCAGGGATATACCATCCAAGAATCTTAAAAACAATGTTTGAGAATTATCTCTCATTAATTTTAAAAACAGCTTTACAAATATTTGAAAACTGGTGGTGGCTTCCATTGCCCTTTGTTTTATGGAAGCTTTTTTTATTCCACTGGCGTTTCTGGAAGGTGACAGGATGGCTTATAAAGCAAAAATCAGTTAGTTTGGAGATCAAATTGCCTAAAGAAGTCTTAAAGCCCATCAGGGCAATGGAATCGGTGATAACTGGCCTGGCCGCAGTTCTTTACAAGCCGCCGGACTGGTGGGAAACATGGGTTGACGGTGAGGTCCAGCTTAATGTTCACCTCGAGCTTGTTTCCATTGACGGTAACCCTCATTTTTACATCAGGATTCCGACTACGTCCCGGGAAGCGGCTGAATCAACCATTTACGCCCAGTTTCCGGAAGCGGAAATTCATGAAGTTGAAGATTACGTAAAGATGATTCCCCAAAATATTCCCAATAAGGATTGGGATTTGTTCGGTTCCGATTACAGGTTGTTAAAAGACGATGCCTATCCAATTAAGACTTATCCCGAGTTTGAAACCGAACACGAAACCAAGGAAGAAAAAAGAATTGATCCCATTGCCGCACTTATGGAAGCGTTTGCCAAAATGAAGCAGGGAGAGCAGTTCTGGGTTCAGATTTCGATTGAGCCGATGGGCGATGACCCGCCTTTTTCAACGAACCTAACTGATTTCGTCAATCAAGCTAAGAAATTAAGAGACAAGCTGGCCAAAAGGCCGGAGAAAGATGAAAAGAGAAAACCCATAATCCAGGAAGCGGCGGAGATATTGATTGTCGGCAAAACGGAAGAGCCGGCAAGGGAAAAAGATGTTATTCCTCCGGAAATGAAAATGACGCCGGGAGAAAAAGACATTGTTACCGCCATAGAACATAAAATATCCAAACCTATTTATAAGACTAATATGAGATTTATTTATCTGGGTTCCAGAAACGTCTGGTACAAGCCCAATTTCAGATTTATTTTCAGTTTTTTCCATCAGTTCATGACCGTTAACCGCAACGGCTTGATTCCCGTAGGAAAGACCCTGACTAAGATTCATAAATCCTGGTTTCTGCCTTTGAACCTTATTCAAAAAAGGAGGCACTATTTAAGATGCAGGAAATTATTCAGGAACTATATAAGAAGATTCACCCCTTATTTCCCCAAGCCGGGCGGTACTTTTATGCTTAACTCTGAAGAGGTTGCCTCTCTTTTCCATTTCCCGGGCAAAACGGTTGTTCCTACGCCCAGTATTTTCCGGGTGGAAGCCAAAAAGGGAGGAACATCTTCATCAGAACTGCCCACTGAAGAATAATACTCTTTCTTTTACGGCCAATAATTATGTCCAGCAATATTAATTTTTTCGCTGAAACAACTTTCAGGAACCAAAAGAAAAAATTCGGCATTAAAACCGACGACAGGCGCCGTCACATGTATCTGATTGGTAAGACCGGCATGGGTAAGACTGCTGCCATGCAAAACATGGCAATACAGGATATTCAGGACGGCAAGGGCGTTGGCTTTGTCGATCCCCACGGAGAAGCGGCGGAAGAAATCTTGGATTTTATTCCTTCCAGCAGGGTAAATGATGTAATATATTTTAATCCGGCAGATATAGATTTTCCCATTGCTTTTAATATTATGGAGAAGGTTGATTTGGAACACCGGCACCTGGTGGCTTCGGGATTAATGGGGGTTTTCAAAAAAATCTGGCCCGATGTCTGGTCAGCCAGAATGGAATATATTTTAAACAACAGCATTTTGGCTCTTTTGGAGTATTCGGATGCCACTCTTTTGGGGGTGAACAGGATGCTGGCTGATGTTGATTACCGGAAGAAAGTGGTTGACCGCATTACCGATCCGGTGGTTAAGTCTTTCTGGGTTCAGGAATTTGCCAGGTATAATCAGAGATACGAACAGGAGGCGACGGCCGCCATCCAGAATAAGATAGGGCAGTTCATTTCCAATCCTTTGATAAGAAACATCATCGGCCAGGTCAGGTCCAGCATTGACATGAGAAAGGTGATGGATGAAAAAAAGATTTTAATTTTAAACCTGTCTAAAGGAAGAGTCGGTGAAGACAACTCGCGCTTATTAGGCGCTCTTTTAATTACCAAACTTCAATTGGCGGCCATGTCGCGCGTGGATATTCCGGAGCAAAAAAGACAGGATTTTTATCTTTATGTCGATGAATTCCAGAATTTCGCCACAGAGTCTTTTACCAATATTTTGTCCGAAGCAAGAAAATACCGTTTAGCTTTGATTTTGGGGCATCAATACATTAGTCAGATGGAAGAAACCGTTCGGGACGCGGTTTTCGGCAATATGGGAACAATTGTTTCTTTCCGGGTGGGAGCGGAGGATGCGGAATTTTTGGAAAAGGAATTTGCCCCGGAATTCAACGCCAATGATTTGGTTAATTTGGGGAAATACAATATCTATCTGAAATTAATGATAGACGGAATTACCAGCTCCGCCTTTTCGGCTCAGACCCTGCTTCCTTTCGAAAAGCCGGAGAAATCAAACAGGGAAAAAATCATTAAAATTTCCCGGGAAAGATACAGCGTACCCAGGGAAGTTATTGAAGGGAAAATAGCCAAATGGACGGGAGAAATGAAAATGCCGGAAGCCAGGCCTCAATTCGGCCAGTCCAACCAAACCCTTTACGACGCCAAGTGCGCTTCCTGCGGAAAACAAACCAAAGTGATTTTTCCTCCTGACGGCACCAGGCCGGTTTATTGTAAAACCTGTTTAAAACAAAGAAGAGAGCAGAATTTTGTTCAGGAGAAAAAACCCAACATTTCTCTTAATGAAGCGATTCAAAAACCGCCGGTTTCTTTCGGAATTAAAAGAATATCTCCGGAAATCAGGCCCAAAAGAAAAGAAGTTAATCTGGAAGAATTAAAAAAGGTCCTGGATGAATCTTTAAGAGACGAAGAAAACAATTCAAAAGAAAATGAAAACATTAAATGATTTTGATTTCAGGGGAAAAAGAGTTTTGCTGCGCTGCGACCTCGATGTTTCCCTTGATGAGCAGGGAAATGTTTTGGAGGATTTCCGTATTGAAAAAACCGTACCGACCATTAAATATTTGATTGAAAACGAAGCTAGGATTGTACTTATCGGCCATCTTGGCCGTCCGGCCGGACAGGTCGTGGAGAATTTAAGATTGAATCCGGTCAGGATAAAATTATCCCAACTTTTGGGTTTGCCCATAGCCATGGCTCTTGACTGTATTGGTCCGGAAGCGGAGAAGATGGCCAATGAAATGAAGGTAGGCGATATTTTAATGCTGGAGAATTTGAGATTTCACAAAGAAGAAGAGGAAAACGACGAGGGTTTTGCCAAAGCACTGGCCAAGCTGGGAGATATTTATATCAACGACGCTTTTGCCACCTGTCACCGCAAGCATGCTTCAATTGCCGCACTGGCCAAATTGCTGCCGGCCGGAGCAGGATTTCTTTTGGAAGAAGAAATCAAAGCCTTGGAAAAAATGATGGAAAATCCGGAAAAGCCCCTGGTGGCCATTATCGGCGGAAAAAAGATAGAAACAAAAGCTAAATTCATCAATAAGATTTCCGAAATTGCCGACTTTGTCCTTATCAGCGGATTATTGAAAAAAGAAATAGATGAGAAGGGGACGATACTGAGCCATGTGGAGAAAATTGTCCAGCCCATTGATGAAAAAGAGGGAGGAAAAGACATCGGCTACGGAACGGTAAAGCTTTTCAGAGAGAAGATAAAAATAGCCAAGACCATTTTTTGGAACGGGCCGTTCGGCAAGATAGAAGATGAAAGGTTTGCCGACGGGACCAAAGATATTGCCGAAGCCATTATTGAGAGCAAGGCTTTTTCCGTGGTCGGCGGCGGCGAGACAGTGGAGTTTATAAACAAACTCAACCTCATTTCCAAATTCAACCACGTTTCCACCGGAGGAGGAGCGATGCTGGCTTTTTTGGTCGGCGAAGAAATGCCGGGGATAGAGGCCTTGAAATGGCATCCCAGTTCTACTAAACAGGCTTTTTCCGACCAGTAATTTTTTATGGAGATTAAAAATTTAAAAAAGGCGGCCCAGAGGATTTTAAAGGCGGTAAAAAAACAGGAAAAAATCATTATTTACGGAGATACTGATTTGGACGGAGTGACCGCGGTGATTATTCTGGAAGAAACCCTTAAGAGTTTGGGTGCCAACATTGCAGCCATATATTTCCCCGACAGGGATCTTAACGGATACGGCATTAACAAAACCGGATTAAAATTTTTAAAGAAATACAGTCCGGCTTTATTAATTTCCCTTGATTTCGGCGTAAGCAATTACGATGAGGTGAATCTGGCTAATAAAATGGGCTTTAAGGTTGTCATTGTCGATCACCATGAAGTTTTGGGCAAGATTCCCAAGGCCGAGGTCGTTGTTGACCCCAAGCAGAAAGGGGACAAATATCCTTTTAAGGGATTATCGGCGGCCGGAGTAGTTTTCAAACTTTCAGAGCTTCTTTTTGAAGGGAAAATGGCCGAGGCTTTAAAAAACAATTTTTTGGAATTAACCGCTCTTTCCACCATTGCCGACATGATGCCCCGCGAGTCGGAAAACCTTTTTTTCATTGAAGAAGGATTGGCTTCTTTGAAAAAATCTTTCAGGCCGGCAATCAAAGTTTTTTTTGAAGGAGATTATTTCAGGGATTACCTTGATTTTACCCAGAGAGTTTTTAAATTAATTTCCGTTTTAAACGTCAGGGATGTTAAAAATGTCCTGCCAGCCAGTTTCCGGCTGTTGACCGCTTCTTCCTATGAGGAGGCGAAAAACACCATTGACGATCTTCTGGCCAAGCACAAGATCAAAAGGGAAGAAATAGAAAGAACGGTGGAGGAGATAGAGAGAAGGGCGGAAAAGAAAAAAGAGCCGATTATTTTCGAAGGAGAAAGCTTTTTTGACTCCGCCTTGCTCAGCCCGACTGCTTCCATTGTTTGCCAGAAATACAAAAAGCCGGCCTTTCTTTTCAGGAAAATGGCTAAGGAAAGCCAGGGCACGATAAGGACGCCGAAAGGAGTCAACAGTTTGGTGCTGTTGAAAAAATGTTCCAAACATCTTTTGAGTTTTGGCGGGCATGCTCAGGCCTCCGGCTTCAGGGTATATAATAAAAACCTGGACAAACTTAAAGAATGCTTAATTAAAAATTTTAAAAAATGAAAAAAATTATTATTTATACGGATGGCGGCTCGCGGGGCAATCCCGGTAAAGCGGCAATAGGGGTTGTTTTTTGCAATGGCAAAAGCCAGGTCTGCAAGAAGTATTCCGACTATCTGGGGGATAATTTTACCAATAACGAGGCGGAATATTCCGCCGTTATCTTCGCCTTGCAGAAATTCAAAGCTTTGTTCGGGAAAAAACTGGCGGAGAATACCGATGTGGAAATTAAATCAGATTCGGAATTGCTGATTAAACAAATAAACGGAGAATACAAGGTTTTGGAACCCAAAATCCAGGAATTGTTCCTGAAGATTTGGAATTTGAAAATTGATTTTAAAAACGTTAAGTTTACTCTCGTTCCTAGGGAAAAGAACAAGGAAGCAGACGCCTTAGTCAATGAATGCCTTGATAATCAAGGAAGAAATCAAACGCTTATTTAATCATGTCTTTTAGTTGGAATTCGGATAAATATATTAAAAACGTTGAGGAAACGTCTAATTTGCTTCTTCGGGATTATATGGATGCTGAGATTGATATTGTTGAGGGCGTTGAAAATCCAAAAGAAAAAACCTTTATTGATGTAGGAGCAGGTTATGGAAGGATGGTTTCCTGTTTATCAAGAATCGGGAAAAAATTAATATCCGTAGAAATAGATAAAAATCTTTTGCCCGAACTTAAAAAAAGAACGGAAAAATACTCAAACGTTGAAATTATTGAAGGGGATGCTCAAAAATTATCCTTCTTATTAAAAGGCCGCAATATTGAGAATCCTGTTTTAATTTGTCTGCAAAATACATATGGGACTCCTTTTGGAGATCCTTTTAAAATACTTTCAGAAATGGTTAAGGTTGCCGAAAAAAACAATGGGCAAATTATAATTTCTTTGTTTATTCAGGAAGGGTTGAAAGAATATGGAATTCCTATTTATTATTCTGTAAAAGAATTAGTGGGGGAGCCAGACTTAGAAAAAACTGATTTTGAAAAGGGAGATTTTATCAGCAAAGCGGGCTATAAAAGTCATTGGTGGAGACCAGAAGAAAGAATTAAAATTTGCAATATTGTTGGTGGGAAAAAAGTTTCAGAAATTACAACGAAATATTTCTATTTGCTTCATGTCAAATACTAGGGAAATTAAATATATTATTAAAGAAACAAAAAGCCCGCCTGAAGGCGGATTTTTTGTTGTCCCAGCAAGTCTGTAAGCCGAATTCTGTAACTTGGTTTTTAAGCCAATCGATGATTATCTGTCTGGGCCAGAAATTGCTTTCTGGCTCGAGCGAACCACTTTTTCACAAAAGTTCCTTGATGAAACAAAGAACCCTTGATTTGTTCTTGCACCCAGTAAGGATTTAGCCGTTTCACTTCAAAGATTACTCTTTGAGATCACCCTTTGCAGGGTGCCTTAACCCTTTCGGGCTATGGCGTCTCTGTTCGCACCTCTAACCTTGCGGTCGGCGGCCGTTAGCCGCTACTTTTTTATCTGCTTTTAAAAAGCGCGATGGTGTTCGGACTTTCCTCCCTCTGTTTAACAGAGAGCAATCATCCGACTTGTTGGGACGTTTGTATTATACCAACAAAAAAACACCTTTGTCAAATTCCTGTTTTAAGGTAAGATATTCTTAGAAACTAAAATGCTTAAGCGTTTTTTTAATTCTCAAACTAAAAGTATCACTTCAGCCGCTTTTCTGGTGGGGATATCCGCCATTGCCAGCGGCGCTTTGGGTTTGATAAGAGACAGGCTTTTGGCCGGCAGGTTCGGGGCAGGGGAGGAATTGGACATATATTTTGCCGCTTTTAGGATTCCCGATTTCGTATACGGGATTCTGATTACCGGCGGAATTGCAGCGGTTTTTCTGCCGGTGTTTTCCGAATATTTCAAAAAAAGCGAAAAAGAAGCCTGGGAATTTACCAACAATCTTTTGAATTGTTTTTTAGTTTTACTGGTTGTTCTCTGCGGAATTTTGGTTATTCTGGCCCCCTGGGTTATTAATCTGGTGGCGCCCGGTTTTTCTCCGGAGAAGAAAGATCTGACGGTTTCTTTGACCAGAATAATGTTTTTAAGCCCCATTCTTTTCGGTTTATCCAATATTTTTTCCGGTATCCTGCAGTATTTCAACCGCTTCTTGGTTTATTCCATTGCTCCCATTTTGTACAATCTGGGAATAATCATCGGCATTGTTTTTTTTGTTCCTGCTTTCGGGCTTTACGGTCTGGCCTACGGGGTGATTCTGGGAGCTTTGCTCTATTGGCTTTTGCAGATTCCGGCTGCCCGGAGCTCGGGATACAGATATTCTCCTCTTTTTAATTTCAAGTATCCGGGGCTGGTTAAATCTTTTAAATTGATGATTCCCAGGACAATTGGAGCTGCAGCCTATAATATTAATTTGATTGTCATTACCGCCATTGCTTCCACCATGACCGCAGGTTCCATAGCCATTTTTAATTTTTCCAACAATATCCAGTATTTCCCCGTCGGTCTGTTCGGAACTTCTTTTGCTATAGCCGCTTTTCCGGCTTTGTCCCAGTCCTGGGCCGAAAAATCAAGGGAAAAGTTTTTGGAAGTTTTTTCTTCGACTTTCCGCCAAATTCTTTTTTTAATAATTCCGGTTTCCCTTTTGCTTTTTGTTTTCCGGGCCCAGGCGGTTCGTCTTATTCTGGGAACCGGTCAGTTCGGCTGGCTGGAAACCAGGATGACTGCAGCTTCTTTGGGAATATTCTGCCTCGGCATTTTCGCTTCTGCTTTCACGCCTTTCCTGGCCCGGGTTTTTTATTCTTTCCAGGACACCAGGACACCGGTAATCATCAGTCTATTATCAATGGGGCTGAATATCGGGCTTTGCTTTCTGCTTACCTATTTTTTGGGCTTTTCCAATATTTTTCAGAAAATTACAGTCAGTGTTTTAAAGCTTCAGGAAATCCAGAACGTATCTGTTCTGGGTTTGCCCATGGCCTTGTCTTTTTCCGCAATTTTTCAGTTTTCTCTGCTCCTGGTTTTTTTGAAGAAAAAGCTTTCCGACATTAAATTAAGGGAAATCTGTTCTTCTTTGGGAAAAATACTTCTGGCCAGTTTTTTAATGGGGATTTCCAGTTTTTTCAGCCTTCGCTTGATAGCCGGTTTTATGCAGATTAACACCTTTCTGACTCTTTTATTGCAGTCGGGGATATCTTTGATAATCGGTATTTTGGTTTTTTGGCGTACGCTTGTTCTTTTGAAATCGTCGGAACTGGAAATTATTAAAATTGCAATTTTAAGAAAATTATGGAAAATCTAATTTTAACCAAATGTCATTTAGAAAAAATTTTCTAAAATTTGAAAAGAAACATATACCAAAAGAACGACTCAAGAAGCTTTATATAACCAATAAGCTTTCTATTAAGCAAATATCTTTGATTTTAGGATTAGGTGTTCCTGCTGTTCATAGCAGATTGCATCGTTATAACATCAAAGTACGACCGGTAGGAAAGAAAAGAATTGACATTACTCCCTTTAAACTTCACTTTTTAAAAGAAAATGGTTTTTCTATTAATAGAATTGTTCAGCATTTTAACTGTAGTCAGTATACTATAAGAGAAAGAATGGATAGATATGGTATTAAATACCGCACAAAGGGAAAACCAATTACTGATTATCTCAAAAAGAATTTTAGTGAAAACCTGCAAGAAGCTGCTTATTTAATTGGATTCAGAATGGGCGATTTAAATGTAGAGAAACAGGGAAAACTATTTCATGTGAAAATGTCTACAACTAAGATAGAACAAATAAAATTATTTAAAAAAATCTTCGGCAAATACACATACATTCGAATATCCAAAAAAGACAAACAAGGAGCTATAAAAGTTGACTGTTATCTTAATGGATCTTTTGATTTTCTCTTAATAAAAAAAGATTATGTTCCGAGTTTAATTTATAATAATATTAGCTCTTTGGCTGCTTTTTCTGCGGGTTACGTTGATGCAGAGGGAAGCTTTGGTATTAATCAAGAAAAGGCAAGATTTAAAATAGATTCATATGATAAAAATATACTTCATCGGATACATAGATGGCTTATTATGAAAAGAATAAATAGTAAATTGCGTTTAATTAATAAGAAGGGGCAAGTAAGGACTAACGGGAGTTCTTTTAATAATGACCTATGGAGATTAAATGTTAACGAAGCCCAAAGCTTATTTCAATTTATTAATATTATAAAACCTTTTTTAAATCACGAAAAAAGAATTAAAGACCTAAATATGTGTTTAGTAAATATAAAAACAAGAAAAGAAAATGGGATAATCTTATGAATGATAACATCAGCCTTATTCGCAGTTTTTCTATTATCAGTCACATAGACCATGGGAAATCAACCCTAGCTGATAGGTTTTTAGAAAAAACCAATGCTATTCCCAAAGAAAAAATGCATGAGCAGTTTTTGGATGCCATGGATTTGGAAAGGGAAAAGGGGATAACCATAAAAATGAAGCCAGTCAGAATGCTATACAAAGGCTATTTTTTGAATCTGATTGACACTCCAGGGCACGTTGATTTTAATTACGAGGTTTCTCGTTCTTTAGCAGCGGTAGAAGGAGTTATCCTTTTGGTTGACGCTTCCAAGGGAATTCAAGCCCAGACAATATCTAATTTGGATCTAGCCAAGAAACAAAATCTGGTGATTATTCCCGCTGTTAATAAAATTGATTTACCCCAAGCTAGAATTGAAGAAGCCAAAGCAGACTTAGCGCATTTATTAAATATTTCACAAGATGAAATTTTCCTTATCTCGGCCAAAACAGGAACAGGGGTTGACGAACTTTTGGAAGCTATAATTGAGAAAATTCCTCCCCCGAAGGACAATTCGGAAAAATCTTTTCGGGCTTTGATTTTTGATTCAGAATACGATGTTTACAAAGGAGTAGTCGCTTTTATCAGGGTTATTGATGGAAGTATTAGGACCAATGATAAAGTTTTTTTGCTTCAGGCCAAGGCGGACGGGGACGTGAAAGAAATAGGATATCTTAATCCCAAAGCTTTCCCGGTTTCCCAATTAAAAACCGGGGAAATCGGCTATCTGGCTACGGGTATCAAAGAACCTGGCAAGGTCAGGGTGGGAGATACTATTACTTTTAAAAATATTATTCAAGCGGAACCTTTGGCTGGATACAAAGAACCCAAGCCCATGGTTTTTTTGAGTATTTATCCTGAGAACCCAGATGATTTTGATTTGCTAAAAGACAGCTTGGAAAAATTGAAATTAAATGATGCGGCTCTGACTTTCAGTCCGGAATCAAAAGAAGGATTGGGTCGCGGTTTTCAGTGCGGTTTTCTTGGTCTACTTCATGCCGAGATAGTCAGCGAGAGGCTGAAAAGGGAATTCGGTTTGGATTTGGTTTTGTCAACCCCATCGGTGGTTTATAAAATAATTACTCCCAATGACCAGGAATTTTTTGTTTACAGCCCGAGCGAATGGCCGGACAATTCAAGAATTAAAGAAGCCCAGGAGCTCTGGGCCAGTCTTCAGGTTTTGACGCCCATAAGCTATCTGGGTGCGGCTTTGGAACTTTTGGAAAGCATCGAATCTAAAAACATTAAAACCGATTACATTGGAACGGAAAAATCAGAACTGGTTTATGAAGTTCCTCTAAGAGAGATTATTAACAAGAATTTTTACGATAAGCTGAAAGGTTTGTCCAAGGGTTTTGCTTCCATGAATTACGAAATTTTGGACTGGCGGAAAGGGGATTTCGTCAAGCTGGATATTCTCATTGCCGGCAGAAGGGAAGAAGCGCTTTCCAAGATTGTTTCGGAAAAAGAATCGCAAAAAGAAGGAAAGAAAATAGTTGAAAAACTCAAGGAAAATTTGCCTTCCCAGCTGTTTTCCGTCCCTCTTCAGGCGGCAATAGGCGGAAAGATTGTTGCCCGGGAAACCATAAAAGCCCTGAGAAGGGACGTCATAGCTCCCCTTTACGGGGGAGACTACAGTAGAAAGAGAAAACTGCTGGAAAAGCAGAAAAAAGGCAAGAAGAAATTAAAAGACAGGGGAAAAATGCATATTCCTCCCCAGGTATTTTTAGAGATGTTCAAGGGTTGAATTTAAAGAGAAAATTGATATATTATCTGAAGAGAGGGGCGATTAAAAGGATAATGGTGCTTAGGGTGACCAAAACCACCAGAAAAACCCAGATTGCCCTAAAAATCTTTTGAGTATTTAATTTCATAATTTAATGATAGCAAAGAACAGAAAAATTAAAAAGGAAAGCAGGCTTCAGAACATATTCTTTTCCGTTTTTCTTTCGGTTTTATTCTTCGGTTCCGTCGGATTCCTGGTTGTTTCCAATTTCCGGATAAATCAGAAAAGAAGCGAAATGCTCAATAGGATAGATTCTTTGAAAAAAGAAATCCAGACTTTGGAGCAGCAGAACCAGAATTTGCAGGCCGGCATCAGTCTGGCAACATCCACCACTTTTCAGGAGGAAAAAATGAGGGAACAAGGTTATCAGAAGCCCGGAGAGCAGAACGTGGTGGTTCTGCCGCCGGAAGAAAAGGCAACAACCTCAGCCGAAAAAGCAAAGAATTGGTGGGATAAATTTCTGGAAAAGATTAATTTTTAGCGCGGGGTTAGTTAAGCGGTTTAACGTGACCTTCCCAAGGTTAAGAGACGGGTTCGACTCCCGTATCCCGCTTGCCGCCTTAGCTCAGTGGTAGAGCAACGGTTTCGTAAACCGTAGGTCCTCGGTTCAATCCCGAGAGGCGGCTCTTTTTATTTGACTTTTTATAAATTATGCTTAGAATATGTATCAGGTCTTTGGAGGTGCATAATGAAAGAAGACGGACCTAAAGAGGAGAGAATCGTTCTGGCTTATTCCTTTTCCGGTCCCTTCAAATCATTAAGCAAAGCGGTTCTGGAGGCGAAAGGGCGCAAGGAATGCCAAAATGGTGCGAAGAAAATTTTTGCCGTAAGAAAAATAATCTTCTTGTTTCTGAAAGAAGAAAGAGTAAGCGAGGCCAAAGCAGACGAAGAAGAAATTTTCCTGGTCTTCGAATTCCTTTCTTGCAAGAACGAGGACGAAGCAAGGAAAATGGCAAAAGAAGATTGTAAATTCCTGAACGGTGAGGCAAAGATTTTCGTAGTCACCCAAGAAGTTCGTTGGCCTAATTCTTGAAGAAAGATTTAAGCAAAGGCGACATCGGTCGCTTTATTTTTTTTGAAATAATGATAAAATATATATACTAAGATGAAAAATTTCTTAGAGAAAACAGAAGATTTGAATAAAAGGCTCATTAATCTTGAGCACTGTCTTTGACTTGGATAAGAAGAAAAAGAGAATCAAAGAACTGGAGAAAGAAACCCAGAAACCTGATTTTTGGAAAGATAAGGAAAAAGCCGTAGAAATCAGCCAGGAGCTGTCCGGACTGGATGAAGAAATCAAAGAATTTGATAGAATAAAAAAAGAATGGGAAGAGCTTAGCGGTTTATTCAAAGAAAAAGAAGAAGGAATCGAAAGTTTAATAGGAGATTTTGAAAAAAAATTAAGAAAAGCGGAAATTAAAGTTTTTCTTTCCGGTAAATACGACAGGGGGAATACCATTTTGTCCATCTATGCCGGAGCGGGCGGCCAGGACGCCCAGGATTGGGCCACCATGCTTTTAAGAATGTATGAGAGGTATTCCGCTTTCAAGGGATTTCAGGTCAAGGTTTTGCACCAGTCATTTGGAGAAGGAGGCGGTCCGGAAGGAAGAATCGGTATAAAAACAGTTACACTGGAAATTAAAGGAAATTTTGCTTTCGGATTTTTAAAAAAAGAAAACGGAGTTCACAGGCTGGTAAGGATTTCTCCTTTTTCAGCCAATAAATTAAGACATACATCCTTTGCTTTAGTTGAAATCTTACCCGAGATTTCTCAGGAAGAAGAGCTGGAAATTAAAATCAAGCCTGAGGATTTGGAAATAGATACCTTCCGCGCTTCAGGTCCGGGAGGACAGAATGTCAACAAAAGGGAAACAGCCGTAAGGATAACCCATCTTCCCAGTAAAATCACGGTTTCCTGCCAGAGCGAAAGACTGCAGGGTGCCAATCGGGAAAAAGCCATGAAGATTCTTCTGTCCAAACTTTATCAGATGGAAGAGGAAAAAACCCAGAAAGAGCTTAAGCAAATAAAAGGCAAAACCGTTTCCGCCAGCTGGGGAAACCAGATAAGGTCATACGTATTGCATCCCTATAAAATGGTTAAGGACTTAAGGACTGACGTGGAAACTTCAAAGGTGGAAGAAGTTCTGGACGGAAACCTTGATGAATTCATTGAAGCGGAAATTAAATTAGATAAAAATGATTAAATTTCAAAATGTAAGTAAAATTTATTCTTCCAAAACAGCTGCCCTGGACGGCGTTTCTTTTGAAGTCAATAAAAAAGAATTCGTTTCCATTGTCGGCAAGTCCGGTTCGGGAAAGACTACTCTTTTCAAACTTATTTTGGCCGAAGAGAAACCGACCAGCGGACGCATTTTTTTTGACAGCAAGGAAGTGCAGAAGGCAAAAGTCAAAGAGCTGCCGGAATTGAGAAGAAAAATCGGAGCGGTTTTTCAGGATTACAAATTACTTCATTCCAAAAACGTTTATGAAAATATCGCCTATGCCATGGAGGTGATAGGAGCTTCCGACGAAGAGATCAAAAAGGACGTGGCCGAAGTTTTGGAAATTGTGGGATTGACCAACCGGGCCAATAATTTTCCGGTTGAGCTTTCCGGAGGAGAGAAGCAAAGAGTGGCTATTGCCAGGGCTTTGATCCACCGTCCGGAAGTGATTCTGGCCGATGAGCCGACCGGTAATCTTGACCCTTATAATACCTTAGACATAATGCGCCTTTTGTTGAAGATCAACGAAGCGGGTACCACAGTGGTCCTGGCCACCCATAACAAGGATATAATTAATTCTTTGGACAAAAGGGTTATTACTCTTCAAGATGGTAAGATAATAAGAGACGAAGAAAATGGAAGATTCATATTATGACGACTTTATTTAAAAGAATATTCAAATCGGGCTGGAAAAATTGTTCCCGGGAAAAGGGTCTGGTGGCGGCCAATATTTTCATTTTGGTTTTGGCTATTTCTACCCTGACCTCACTTTATCTTTTAAAAGACGTCAGTAATTTTTTAGTTTCCAGCATTCAGGAAAAAGTTGATATTTCCGTCTATTTCAAGATTGATGCTACAGAGGAAGAGATTTTAAAAATTAAAGAAGAAGTTGCCCAAATTCCCGAGGTAAAGGAAGTTAAGTATGTATCCCAAGAAGAAGCCTTAGCAAGCTTCAGCGACAGGCACAAAGATGACCCCGTCTTAATGCAGTCTTTGGATGAAATAGGGGATAATCCGTTTTATGCCTCTTTAAACATCAGGGCTTTCGAAGCCAGCCAATACCAGGCAGTGGCTGATTTTCTTAATAATTCAAATTTTACCGGTCTGGTGGAAAAAGTTGATTATTACCAGAGGAAACCGGTGATTGAAAAGATTTTTTCTTTTGTTTCCAATATGAATACGATAGGAATTATCTTTTCCTTTCTTTTAATAATTATTGCCGTTTCAATTGCATTTAATACCATTAGGTTGGCTATTTATTCTTCTCGTGAAGAAATTAAAATTCAAAGGCTGGTTGGGGCTTCCAATTGGTTTATCCGGGGACCTTTTCTGGTTCAGGGTGCGATTTGCGGATTTTTCGCTTTCCTGATTTGTCTGATTCTTTTTACTTTGTTTACCTGGATTTTCGGCCCCAAGACGGAATTCTTGTTTCCCGGACTCAATTTATTCACTTTTTTTATCGCTAATTTCTGGATAATCGTTTTTATTCAATTGTCTTCCGGCGTCGGCTTGGGCGTGGTCTCTAGTCTTATAGCCGTCAGAAGGCATTTGAAAATTTAGAGATTCAAGGTTAATATATTCTAGCTACATTGCGGGGTCGTCTAATGGTAGGACGGATGCCTCTGGAGCATTTAATCTTGGTTCGAGTCCAAGCCCCGCAGCCAGTTATTTCCAATTTTTTAGTAGTATAATTTAATAAATAATAAGCCAGTTTAAAATAAAAATATGGAACAGCCAACTTATAAAGATTTGTTTCAAAATATTAATAGCCAATTATCGCAAAGAGCTGGCCTTTTAGCTAAGCGTGTTTTATTGGTGGGTTGGCCTGCTTTAATTTTTATCGTCCTAGATTCAATTTTTAAATTTAATAACCAGACTTCATTTTCTATATTATTTTTTATACTTATTTATGCCGTTATTTTGGGTCACATCTTTTCGACTGAAAAAATAATATGGATTGATTCATATTTTGACGGAAAAAACCTGCAACCAAAAGAAAGTTTCTTAATTGCTAAAAAACTATTTTGGCCCACAACTTCATTAAGATTTTTATTGTTTTTCCGCTATTTTTTGTTTCCCTTTATTTTATATGTTTCTTTATGGCCTATTTTTTTATTAAACCAGGACATTACATTTTGCGGTATGATGGTATATTTTTGGCCACTTCTTGGATTAGGCATACTTGCACTTTATTGGCTCTATATAGATATAAAACTTCGTTATATTTGGTTTATTTTCTTAGATAATTATGGTAAAAGCGATTTTTCCTATAAAAATCTGTTTAAACAAATGAATGAACTGAACCAAGTAAATAAATTAGATTCATTCAAAAAATCTCTCGCAGTTAATTTAGGTGCGGATTTTGTGGAAAATTTAATTCAATTTCCTTTGTTTAAAAGAATAAGTAGTATATTTAGAAAAAGTGAAGGTGGAACGAATAATGTTGTATCAACTTATTCATCGGGGTTTATAGGAGAAATGTCCCGTTTAGCTAAAATAGTTGCCAATTATGTTCTTTATCGTTATAGTAGAGAACAACTTTATAAAGAGCCTCAGATAATAAATGAGAATATTTATTCACTATTAAAGTGAATTAGTGAGTTAAAATATTATATTAAACAGGTTCTAACATCGTCTATTATCCGCAGCCAGCTTAGGTCAAAATAGGATAATAATAAAAAGATAATAAATACATCATGAACAAAAAAATCATTGTTTTAATTATTATAATTATTGTTGCTGTTGGAGCTGGTTTTTTGCTTTGGCTAAAAGTTGTTGAACATAAGGCTCTTGAAGGGTGCAATAAAATTGTGGAAGAATACGAGCAAAAACTCGAAACGGCTAATTACTGCGATACTATGGAAGATTGCATAATCTTAAGTTTGGGGTGTCCTTTTGGATGTGGCACTTATATAAATAAGAAAGAAGAAGAGAGTTTAACTAATTACGCAAAAAGTTATGACGAGAAAGGTTGTTCTCGTTGCATGTATGAATGTATGGGTCCGAACCAGCCTGTGTGCGAAAACAATAAATGCGTTGGGAAGATCTGTGAACCAAACCAGGAGCATGGTATGCGCGATTGTGCCTGTCCTTTAGGCACTACAGTAAAATACCTATATACCACAGAAGAAAATGAAAGTTTTTATACTTGTATTCCGCAAGCACCGGTAGAATAAACCTAAAAAGGACAGGTTCTAATATTGTCTACGACCCGCAACAAATTAAGATCAAAAATA
>Ga0315286_10001203_pt1 | contig 23280 bp, 23 predicted proteins | sample YL17G10_0_MG_FD_205038 | JGI IMG/M metagenome (GOLD analysis project Ga0315286, IMG submission 205038) | Sediment microbial communities from Yellowstone Lake, YNP, Wyoming, USA - YL17G10_0 | ecosystem: Environmental > Aquatic > Freshwater > Lake > Sediment | place: USA: Wyoming | collected...
AATAGACCGGACGTATGCTCCCCCAGCTCCGGCGCCCGGCACTTGATGTCGGCGGGGGTCTCGGAGAGCTTGATGGGGTTGTTGAGCACCTTGATCTTGCCGTAGCCGGCGATCTCCATCTCGCCGAAAAAGTCGTTGGCGATCGCCTGCTCGTCATGGGTCACCTCCAGCGGCGTGACGACCGGTGACCACACCAGCTTGTGCTTGCCGAGAGTTTCCATCCACTCGACATAGGTTTTGGTGAGAAAAATATCTTCGATGATTTTGATGAGCTCCGCGGCGTTCTTTTGCCGTGCCGCAAAGGTCGAATACTTGGGGTCATTCTCCAGCTCCGGCCGCTGGATGGCCCTACAGAATTCCGGCCAGTAGGTCTGCGCGTTGGTCATTCCCAGCATAATCCAGCGGCTGTCCTTGGTGGGATAATGGTTGCGGATGGGATTGGCCATCGTCTTTCGCTGGGGTCGCACGGCATCCTTTCCCGTCACCAGACAGCCTGTAATATCGAAACCCAGGACCCAGGCGGCGGTGTTGTAGAGGGAGACCTCCACCTGCTGTCCGATTCCGGTGCGCTCCCTGGTAAAAAGCGCCGTCATAACGCCTGCCAGCAGGCTTAGGGAGGCGATGCTGTCGCCGTAGGCGGCCCGGGAAACATTCGGCGCCGTGTCAGGATCGTGCATCATCTCCATGACGCCGCTTCGCGCCCAAAAAGCCACGGAGTCGAAGCCGCCCGCGTTTTTCTCCGGTCCCCTGAGGCCGTAGCCTGTCAGATTGGCGTAGATGAGTTTGGGATTCACCGCCGACAGGATTTCATAGGTCAAGTTGAATTTGCCCATCTCATAGGGCCGCAGATTATTCAGAAACACATCGGCATCGGCACAGAGTTTTTGGATGATCTGTTGTCCTTCGTGGTTTGCCAGGTTAACGCCGATGCTTTTTTTATTCCGGTCCACATGCTCCCAGAGGTAATTGATCTCGCTGGACTGCGTCCACGCACTGAGACGCTGACCCGCAACCCGCTGCATGTCGCCATGTTCAGGCGGCTCCACATGGATCACCTCGGCCCCCCAGCTTCCCATGAGCATGCCTACAATCGGCACGGCGACCGCCGCCCCGACCTCGACCACCTTGATCCCTTCCAGAGCCTTTGTCATGTTCCCGTCTCCTCTTCCCAGTTGCCTCATAAATAAATGTTCCCAAAGGAGGTTTGAAGATGTTACTCGGGGCTGTTGTTTATGGATAAGATCTTTTTCATCTTTCTATCCATGGTGTTCCTTAGCAGAAAAGGATTGAGATTTTCAAGTTATTTGGAGAGGCGGAATCCTGTTGACACCCGGAACCGCTTCGCCTATAGTAACCGAGACGATGCACGCATCACACAAACAAATTGACCATGCAAGAAAAGGAAATTTCGACGACATATGCCGGCATGTTACAAATCGACCCTCTCAGGTCAGGGTAGGTTTTTCCGGGATCAAGGCAAAGGTACAGGAAAGGACTCCCTTGGGGGATCTTGAGCGGACAGGAAAACATATGGCGAAGTTGAAGCTGAAAACGCATTTGATCAACCGGGACTGGTGCAAGGGGTGCGGAATCTGCGTCCATTTTTGCCCCAAGAAGGTTTTGGAGTTGGATGACCAGGATAAGGTTGTGGCGGTGAGGCCGCAGGATTGCGTTTGCTGCAAGCTCTGCGAGCTGAGATGCCCGGATTTGGCAATTGAGGTACAGACGGAGCAGGATGGTTATGGGCGGCAAATTGACATTTGTCCAGGGGAATGAGGCCTGTGTAGAGGCGGCTCTGTATGCCGGACTGGATTTTTTTGCAGGGTATCCGATTACCCCTTCGACGGAGATCGCAGAGCTGATGTCGGTTCGCCTGCCCCAGAAGGGCGGGATGTTCATGCAGATGGAGGACGAGATTGCCTCGATCTGTGCGATCATCGGGGCCTCTTTGACGGGCCGCAAGGTGCTGACGGCAACGAGCGGACCGGGTTTCTCGCTGATGCAGGAGGCATTGGGATACGCGATCATGGCGGAAATCCCCTGCGTTATCGTCGATGTGCAGCGGGGAGGCCCCTCGACGGGGCTGCCGACGAAGGTAAGCCAGGGGGACGTGAACCAGGCCAGGTGGGGGGTGCACGGAGACCATTCGATCATCGCGCTTACGGCGTCGAACCATCAGGACGTATTTGCAATCACGGTGGACGCCTTCAATTTTTCGGAGACGTACCGGACGCCGGTGATTCTGCTGTTCGACGAAGTGGTCGGCCACATGCGGGAACGTTTGCTGATCCCGGAGCCCGGGGAAATTCCGCTGGTGGAACGGCTGAAGACGTCCGTGCGGGAGGGGGTGGACTACCACCCCTATCTGCCCCGCGAGGACGGCCGTCTGCCGATGTCGGACTTCGGGGGGGTGCACCGCTACAACGTAACGGGCCTGTTCCACGACATGTGGGGATTCCCCTCGGAGAAGCCGGAGGTGGTTCACGAGCTCTTGAGGCACCTGGTGGACAAGATCGAGAGCCATGTGAACGAGGTGACGCGCTACCATGAGTATTTTGTCGACGACGCGGAGATCCTGCTCATTTCGTACGGATCATCAGCGCGTTCGGCGCTGCACGTGGTGGCGGACCGTCGCAAACACGGAGAGCGGATCGGGTTGCTGGAGCTGCAGACGCTGTGGCCTTTTCCCTCGGCCCTGGTGCGGGAGAAGACGAAGAACGCCCATTACGTGGTCGTTGTGGAGATGAACATGGGTCAGGTCTTGCAGTCGGTCAGGGAGTCGGTGGAAAAACCGGAGCGGGTCTTTTTATCAAACCGGGTGGACGGGGTATTGATTACTCCGGTGGACATCCGCAACATTCTGAGACTGATCCAGGGTAAAGGAGTCTGACATGGCCGTGGGGAACTATATCCGGGAGAGGTTCTTTCCGCATATCTGGTGTCCGGGCTGTGGGCACGGCATCGTTTTGAACGGTTTGCTGCGCGCAATCGAAAATATGGGATTGAAGAAGAACGACATCGTGATGGTGTCGGGGATCGGTTGTTCGTCGCGGATTGCGGGATACCTGGATTTTCATACGCTGCACACGATACACGGGCGGGCGCTGGCGTTTGCCGTCGGGGTGAAGATGAGCCGTCCGGAGCTGACGCTGCTGGTGCCGATGGGAGACGGCGACGCCCTGTCGATTGGGGGAAACCACTTCATCCATGCCTGCCGGCGGAACATCGACATGACGGCGATCGTGATGAACAACCGGATTTACGGAATGACGGGCGGGCAGTATTCGCCGTTGTCGGGGTACGGCACCCTGGCCACGACGGCCCCGTACACAAACATCGACCAGGAATTCGATGTGGTCAACATGGCGACGGCGGCAGGGGCCACCTTTGTGGCGCGCACCACCGCCTATCACGTTCAGCAAATGGCCGACGTCCTGGAGGAGGCGATCCGTCACAAAGGATTTTCGGTCGTCGAGGTGATGTCGCCCTGTCCGACCTACTTCGGCAGAAAGAACAAGGAGGGGAGTGCGGTGGACATGCTGGAGAAGCTGAAGAACACGACCACGCCTCTCGGTTCCAAGGCGAAACAGGAGAACCCGTCGCTGATCGAACGGGGGGTTTTCGTGAAGAAGGAGATGCCGGAATACTGTGCCGAGTATCAGAAGATCATTGAGCGGGCGATGAAGACGGCTTCGTAAAAAGCCCGGATGCTGCGTTGCGCTTCACCCTTCCCCTGCTTTCGCAGGGGCAAGCTTGTTGCAGCGTATTCCGGGGACACGTTCCGATCCCTTTGGGCTTCCGGAACATGTCCCCGACGCCTCACTCCTCAGGGTTCGCGCGCCTTGCCTGCGGGCTTTTTACGAAGCCGTCCTACATTAAAGGCGTTTGCAAATTTTTTACGAGATGGCGATGAAGGGGTAGTGACCATGGAGCGATGCAGGATGGTGTTTTCCGGTTCAGGCGGCCAGGGGGTGATCACGGCGGCGATCATTCTGGCCGAGGCTGCCGTGTTGCATGAAAATCTTCAGGCCGTTCAGTCCCAGTCGTACGGTCCGGAGGCGCGAGGCGGCGCCACCCGCTCCGACGTCATCATTGCCGAGTCGCCGATCCACTTTCCGAAGGTTCTCCAGCCCAATGTGCTGGTTTGTCTGACGCAACAGGCGTACGCAAACTATTTTTCCATCCTCCGTCCGGGCGGTCTTTTTATAACCGACAGCCGTTACGTCAAGCTGGGCAAGAAGGTGGATGCGCGGCAGGTGGAACTGCCGATGTACGAGACCGTGATGGACAAGATCGGCCGGCCGATCGTTTTCAACATCTGTATGCTCGGCGCCGTAATCGGTCTGACAAAGCTGATTAAGCCCGAATCCATCATCAAGGTGCTCGAAACGCAGGTCCCTAAAAGTTTTCTCGACATGAACCGGCAGGCCCTCGATCTCGGGATGAAACTGACCGAAGGACTCGGCAACTGAATCTGCCTGCCCCAAACCAATATTGATCCACAAGGGGACAGATTTCAAATCTGTCCCCACGGTCCTTCCCATCGCAATAGCCCGGGACGAACCCTTGTCTTTCGTTATTCCTGCATTCGCAGGATGAGAAGGGAGAGCCGGCCCCCTGGAGGTAACCAATGAAAATCCATGAGTATCAGGCAAAGCAGATTCTAGGGGAATATGGGATCCCGGCGCCCCGCGGGAAGGCAGCCTCGACGCCGGACGAGGCGCGCGAGGCGGCCGAAGCTCTCCATGGAAAAACCGTCGTCAAGGCGCAGATCCACGCGGGCGGGCGGGGAAAGGGCGGCGGTATCAAGCCGGCCGCGTCGCCGGACGAGGCTTTTACGGCCGCCCGGGCGATCCTCGGGATGCAGCTCGTAACTCACCAGACCGGCCCGGAAGGGAAAAAGGTACGCAAGGTTCTGGTGGAAGAGGCATCCGCCGTCCGGAAGGAACTCTACCTGAGCCTGGTCGTCGACCGTTCGCGGGGAAAGGAGTGCGTGGTGTTCATGGCCTCGGAGGCGGGCGGCATGGACATCGAGCAGGTGGCGGCGGCTACCCCGGAGAAAATTGTCCGGTGCGCGGTCCATCCCGCCGTGGGGTTCAGTCCGTTTCAGGCGCGCAAGCTCTCCGCCGCCCTGGGGCTGAATGCGGAGCAGCAAAAACCGTTCGCGGAGATCGTCCGGAACCTCTACCGGCTGTTCCTGGAGAAGGACTGCGAGATTCTGGAGATCAACCCGCTGGCGATCACGGAAGAGGGCCGGCTGCTGGCCCTCGACACGAAGATCAATTTCGACGATGACGGGCTGTACCGCCATCCCGAGATCCGGGAATTGCGGGACCCGGACGAGGAGGAGCCGCTGGAGGTCGCCGCCAAGAATGCCGCCGTGAACTACATCAAGTTAGACGGAAACGTCGGCTGCATGGTCAACGGCGCGGGGCTGGCGATGACGACGATGGACATGATCAAAATGGCGGGAGGAGAGCCCGCGAACTTCTTAGACGTGGGGGGCGGCGCATCGGCGGAGCAGATCGAGAAGGCGTTTCGCATCCTGATCTCCGACCCGAACGTCAAGTGCATCCTCGTCAACATCTTCGGCGGGATCCTCCGGTGCGACCGCGTCTCCGCCGGACTGATCCAGGCGGCAAAGAACATCGAGATGAGGCTGCCGATGGTGGTCCGGCTCCAGGGAACCAATGTGGAGGAGGGCCGGCGGATGCTGCAGGAATCGGGACTCCGGTTCACAGTGGCCGATGGACTGTACGAGGCGGCCGAGAAGGCCGTATCCTTGACAAAATAACGGAAGGAAACAAGAGGAGAAATCCCTATGGCCATATTGCTGGATGAACAATCGCGCGTCGTCGTTCAGGGGATCACGGGCTCGGAGGGGAGCTTTCATACCCGCGAGTCGGTGAGGCTGGGCACGAGGGTCGTGGCCGGCGTCACCCCCGGCAAGGGGGGGACGGCGCTGGACGGCATTCCCGTCTATGACCGCGTCGGCGACGCCGTCGAAAGGCAGCAGGCCAATGTGTCGGGAATTTACACACCGGCGGCGTTCACACCGGATGCGATCTTCGAGGCGATCGAGTCGGGGATCGGTCTGATCGTCTGCATGACGGAGGGCGTTCCGGTCGCGGAGATGATCCGGGTAAAACAGGCTCTGAAGGGTTCGGGCGCGCGGATGATCGGGCCCAACTGTCCGGGGATCACGACCCCCGGCGTGGGAAAGGTCGGCTTCATGCCCAACTTCATCCACAAACAGGGGAACGTCGGCGTCGTCTCGCGCAGCGGGACCCTCACCTACGAGATGATCTGGCAGTTGACCGGCCTCGGGATCGGGCAGAGCACCTCCGTCGGGATCGGCGGGGACCCGATCGTGGGGTCCGGCTTCATCGATATCCTGGAGCGGTTCGAGGCGGATCCGCAGACGGAGGCGATCGTGATGATCGGCGAAATCGGAGGTACGGCGGAAGAAGAGGCGGCCGAGTTCATCCGGGGGCAGGTGACCAAACCGGTGGTCTCGTTCATCGCCGGACGGACCGCCCCCCCGGGTCGGCGGATGGGCCACGCCGGCGCGATCATCTCGGGCGGAAAAGGGACCGCTGAAGAGAAGTTCAAGGCTCTCGAGCGGGCCGGCGTCCTGGTGGAAAAGAATCCCGCCGAGATCGGCCGGCGCGTACAGGAGATCTTGAAGGCAAAAAAATAGGCAGATCCCCCCCGTGGGGGATCGCTCGCAAAAAATGTTTCGCCGATGAAAATATCGTGGCATGCCATGGGAATCCAGGGGGGGATTCCCCTGCACCGAAACACCGACCGGGAAAGGAACCGTATGCTGGAACTGATGAGAAAAAGAAGAAGCATCCGAAAATTCAAGAAGGATCGAATTGCCCAAGCCACAATAGATGATCTGAAAGAGGCGGTCTTGCGGTCCCCCTCTTCACGGGGAAACCGACCATGGAAATTTTTCTTCGTGCAGGATGCCGAGGTTATCACGAGACTGTCCCGCTGCAAGGAAAGCGGATCTGCTTTCCTGAAAGACGCCTCTCTTGCGGTGGTCGTCTGCGGCGATGAAACCGTATCCGACGTATGGATCGAGGATTGTTCCATCGCCGCGATTATCGTGCATCTGGCCGCCGAAAGCCTGGGCCTGGGGAGCTGCTGGATCCAGGTAAGAAACCGGAGACACAACGCCGAGACGACCTCCGGGGATTACGTGCGAAACATCCTGGGTATCGACCGCCCGCTCAGGGTTTTAGCCATCATCGCCATCGGACTTCCGGATGAGGTCAAGGCGGGCCATCCCTACGAGAGCCTCGATCATGAAAAAGTCATCGCGTAAAGCCGATAAGCGGAGGGTGCGATATTGGGTGACTAACCCTTGAACATCTGCATCCCCTCCAGCGTCAGCCAGGCCACCGCCGCATAGCGGGCCAGCTTTCCGGTGAAGACGAGCAAGGAAAAGCGGCCGAACCCGGACTTTGAGGATGCCGCCCGCCAGACAGAGGGGATCGCCGAGGACCGGCAGCCAGGAAAAGAGGAGGGACCAGACGCCGTACCGTCGATAGAAACGCCTTCCTTGTTGTTTTTCTATTCGCGATAGTCCATGCAGCATGACGCGTAATCATTGATTTTATTCCCCCGAAAATTATGATATGTACGGCCGACTCTGTGAGGTGCCGGCATGTGGAATCATCCATATTCTTCATATCTAAAGGAAGGCATGGCGGCGGCGTGGCCCATCTGCTTGGGGTACGCGCCTCTCGGGTTGGCTTTCGGCGTTCTGGCCCACAATGCCGGTCTTGCGCCGTGGGAGATCGGTCTGATGTCGCTATTCGTCTATGCCGGAAGCGCCCAGTTTATCGCGGTATCCATGATCGGCAGCGACTCTGCAGTCATTCCTATCATCCTGACGACCTTTACCGTCAATCTCCGCCACCTGCTGATGAGCTCGTCCCTGTCCGTTTATCTCCAACGTCTGGGCGTTGGCCGGCTTTCCCTGTATGCTTACGGGGTGACCGATGAAAGTTTTGCACTCAACATGACCCGCTTCCGGGACGGGGACTGGGATTGGCGGAGGGCGCTGGCGTTAAATCAGACCGCTAACCTCGCCTGGATCGTCAGCACCATCATCGGGGGCTATGGCGGACAATTCATTCCCGCCGGGGCCTTCGGGATCGATTACGCGCTGCCCGCCATGTTCATCTGCCTGCTGGTCTTTCAGATCCGGGGCGGCCTTTATGTCCTGGTCGCCGTCCTCTCGGGACTGCTGGCCGTTGCCTTCTCATTGCTTCTTCCGGGCAATGCCTATATTGTGATGGCGTCGGTGACCGCCGCGACGCTCGGCGTCTTCCTGCGGAAGGGATATGGCAAGGGAAGAGAAGGCGCGGAGGAATCGTGAAGACGGACTATCTGTTGCTGGTGCTGGGCATGGGGATCGTGACCTATCTGCCGCGCTGGGTTCCTCTGATTTTTCTGTCACGCAGCCGCCTGCCGGAATGGCTGCGACAGTGGCTGGATTTCATTCCCGCCGCTGTCCTGAGCGCCCTGATTCTGCCCGCTCTGGTGACGACCGGAGAACCTAGGCATCTGACCATCTTTCAACCGGCCCTGCTGGTTTCCATCCCCACGTTGATCTTTGCCTGGAAGACCCGTTCATTGGCCGGAACGGTGATCATCGGGATGGCCCTCTTCTGGGTCGCCGGGAGGTTTTTTTCTTGAGCCTGTAGCGATTCTCCGTAGATCTTAAAAAATCAGTAATTGGATTTTATGTTTATTCCTTCCGTACTTACTTGATACCTTTCGTCAATTATGCAAGATTACAAATGGTTATCAGTGATTCCGTGTCGATAGACGAAAGCCTGCGGAACCGTTTACAGACTACCTGATGGAAATAAGTCTGCTACCTTTTTTCTGATCTACATGGGACCCCTGTGATCGCTTACGATCCTTTACTAATGGATGGATTCTTTTCAATCAAGGTGTAAATCGTTTTCTCATTTGCAGACAGGTTTTCTATCCCCATTTCTACCCCCACGCCGCTTCTTTTGGCTGATTCTTGTCTTCCACAAACGTATCAGCTTTGACCAAAGAATTGCATCGTCTTTCTTATCGCCAGGTTATTTCGGGTTTGTTTCGAGGGGGCATTCGCTGATAGCCGTACTTGGGATAACCGACCATCGCAGCCCCGTAAGGCAGATGCCCCTGAGGCAAGGCCAAGGCTTTCTGCAGCGGGGGATAGAAATTGGCTGCGGCAGTAAAATAACCGGCCCAACAGGTGCCCAAGCCGAGAGATGGCGCTGCCAACTCCAGGTAAGTCAAGGCAATGAAGCAGGATGACTGAGAGACCGGCAGGGTCGATAACCCGTAAGCCACGACCAGATGGGGCGCGCCGCGCAGGATTCGATCGATCCCCTTGTCCCAGAGGCCCACTATCCAGTCCATATGCATGGAAAGGGCATATTCAGCACTCTGTGCAAGCAGGGAACGCATCCAGTCCGCCACCAGTCCGCCCAGGCGCCTTACCTCTGCCGGGTCTTCAATAACCAGCCAGTGTACGGATTGGCTGTTGCTACCCGTGGGTGCATAGCGGGCGGTTTCGATCAGCTTCTGCAAGAGATCACGCGGCGCCCGTTTTTCCTTGTAACTGCGAATCGATCTTCGGGAGCGCAAAAAATGCTCGCAATGTTCCGGGCTGAGAAGCAGCTCTTTCCGTACGGGAAGACAATCTTTCGGAGACACGGTTTTTAGAGACAATGCCTCATGAGGGCAGATGGAAACGCAATGACCGCAGTTGATGCAAAGCTCTTCGGCTCCGGCAACAGGAGTGGGAAAGCCTTCTTTCCCGATGATTTCAATAATTTTTGCCGGACATTCGGCCACGCAGAGCCCGTCCCGCCGGCACTCTTTTTGATCAACGGTAAAAAGTGACATGGTTTATCCTTTCCACTTAACCCCGTTTTTCCGCAGAAATTGTTCCAAGACCTCGTAGGGCTGAGCCCCAACCACGGTCTGGTCATCGAGCGCAAAGGTTGGAACCGATGAGATTCCCATTTTATCAACAAGGGCCCAATCGGAATCCACAGACTCCTTGAAGGCTCTCATTTGTAATGCTTCTCCGGCTTCATTTTCGGGAAGCCCCACCGCTTTTACCAGTCCCATCAGTACGCCAGGTTTAGCAATATTTTTACCCTCGACAAAATAGGCTCGAAAAACCGCGTCGTGGTATTCATCCCCTTTTCCTTTGGTCTCTGCCCATTTGCCCAATTCCTGGGCGAGCCTGCTGTTATAGGTCTTCTTTCGCTCTCCCCAGGGCAATTCCAATTCCTTGGCTACCTTCTTCAAGCGGGCCATTGCCGAGGGAATGTCGATGTCCCTGCCGGCAAAGAGCTCTTCCAAGGTAAGCCCCTCTTCCGGAGTTTCCGGGTGGAGAGGAAATGCTCTCCATTGGACCTCAATCTCAAAATTCTCTCTTAACTTTTCAATACGCCCGGTACTGAAGTAGCACCAGGGTCAGATATAATCCGAAAACACTTGAAGACATTTTGGCATAATCATATGACCCTTTCGGTTTTATAAGGCCTGAATCCTGAACTTTTGGTTAAATCCAACTGCCGTTCTTTGAATGATCGTTGCCGGGATAGCCCATCGATCTTTTCAGCCATTGTGATTCCATCAGTCTCCTGAATTCACAACATCCCTCAACACATAGGATGGCCTGAACCTAACCACCTTTCTCGCACCAATCATCATTGCCTTTCCAGTCTTAGGATTCCGTCCTCTTCGCTCATGCTTGGCCTTGACCGTCCATTTGCCAAATCCGGAGATCATGACGTCATTGCCCTTCAGCAGATCATCCTTGATGATGTCAAAGAGGCTTTTAACAATACCGAAGCAATCTTTTTTGGGGATGTCGAGGTGCGTGTTCACTGCTTTGATGATGTCCGTTTTCGTCAGACTCATGGTGGCTCTCCTTATCTTATGGTTCCGAATGCCCTTTATGCTTCTTTGTTATGTCTTCTTGCTGATCTGAGGACTCGATTCATACCTTGTCTCAACAAAATTACCGCTCAGTCGATAGCCAATTTGCCGGCTTTTCCGCGATTTTCCTTTTTCCCTTCGTGAATGAAAATAGTAACGGCTTGAGGTTCCACTTTGAAATTTTTACAAACAGCTTCGGTGATATCCTTAACGAGTCCTCTCTTTTGTTCGACTGTTCTTCCCTCATCTGCTTCGACAATAATTGTAGGCATACTCCTCTTCCTCCATTCCTGCACCGCAGTGCGTTTTATTCCCCGGTCTGTTTCGTTTTTCTGGCCGCTCTTGCCGCAGCCATCTTCTCTCCCAATCCCCTATCCAGAGCCATCTGACGTCTCTTTGCAACATATTCAGTGGCTGCCAACGGCTTGTCCTTCGGGATATTGAATTGCTTTCTGTATTGACCGGGCTTCAAATTGTGAGCCGTAGTGAGATGACGTTTTAAGGTTGTCAAGCCCTTCTTTCCGCAAATCATGCAGGCAACCTGATCCGGCTTGAATGCTTCTTCAATGGTCAGGGCCGGCGCCGGAGGGATGGCAGGTTTTTCTTCTGCACTTGCTTCGACAGTTTTCTGCGCTTTTCTACCACGCTTCTTGGTTTCCTTGTCTGAGATTTCAATTTCACCCTTTTCCAGGCCTGCCAGTGTCGCATAGACCCTCTTGAGTTCCTTCAAAAGATCGTCCGACGACATTTCGGTTACTGATGCATGGGCGATAACGATGTCCGCGGTTAAATCGATTAAGTCTGTAGCCATGGTGTGTCCTCCTGGTTGGTTTGTATTGTCATGCTTTTCTGATTAAAGCATTTTCCCGGTAGAGGCAAGATAAATGTTGGTTCATTCTATCGGTCGATTCTTCAAGAACTCAAGCATCCGGCAATTTTGACAGGTATCCAACATTAATGCCCTCGTAAAAAGTCACCCAAACCGTCATACCGGCGAAAGCCGGTATCCAGAACTATTTGAATACACTTGATTCCGTGTCAAGCACGGAATGACAAAACAGGGCAAAATCGATTTTTTACGAGGCCGTCAACATTGACGATCTCGTAAAAAGTCTTAAAAGTCGTGAAAATGGGACGACTTTGTAAAAAGGCCGCAGGCAAGGCGCGCGAATCCTGAGGAATGAGGCGTACTTTGCCGTACGCCGCAATGACGAGGGATGAAGCGCAACGCAGCATCCGGACTTTTTACGAAGCCGTCAACATTTCAAGCGATAAGCAGTATCTAATGGTGTCAAAATCTTCTTGACATACAAGGCCGCTTTCCTTACTGTCAGCGGCAATTAAAACCAGTCGCTTGTCAGTTACGACGCTCCTGTCGTCGATGATTATGAGTCACTTATCGGAGGTGTGCGCTTTTCCATAGAACGTATCGGATGCACGTGCTATGACCGGAATCATCTGCAATATGATACAAATTCAACAGCCTGTCGGCTTATCCCCGTTGCCTACGCCCCTTTTTATACTTAATCCCTCTGCCAACAGGAATCCCTTACGGTGACGTCATCGCGCATCGCCCTTGGCCTCTTGGCGCCGGCCGTGATGCTCGTCACTGCACGGCTGCTTGTGCCGCTCCTTTCGGAATTACCGCCTTCGCTCACGGGCATCAGGATCTATGGCGTACATTTTGTGCTGGGACTCGGTTTGGTGATAAGCATCGCTTTCCGGCGTGGTCGCGTCGTGTTAGCACTGCTCATGCTTGCCACTGCCTATTTGTGTTACACACTGCTGCTCCAAAAAGGGCTTGCCGGTTTCCAGGCACGCACGGTGTTCGTCGCGTTGAGCGTGTTCATGCCGTTCAATTTTGCGGTGCTGAGTCTCATCGCGGAGCGTGGAACGTTTAACGGTTACGGCGCGCAACGTCTGGCGGCAATTGCTCTCGAAGCCGCATTTACGTGGTGGATCGTTCTGGCAAACAAGACCGAAACCACGGCTTGGGCCTATGCGCCGCTGTACGATATCAAGTTGTTTGCGGAGTCGCCGATCCCGCAGATGGGACTCGCGATAATCGCGCTGAGCCTCTTAATCGGTCTGACCGTGTGGTACATAAAGCGCTCACCGTTGGATCTTGGCTTAGCCGCAGCAGGGCTCGCGTTTGGCATAGGGATGAATGGCATCGCCACGCCGAACTTATTTCCTGTGTTCATCATGACAGCCGGATTGATGCTCATCGTCGCGATGCTGCAGACCACGTACGGTATGGCGTTTCGTGATGAACTTACCGGGCTGCCGAGCCGGCGCGCCTTGAATGAAAGTATGATGAAGCTAGGCCGGTGTTACACGATCGCGATGATAGATGTCGACCACTTCAAGAATTTCAATGACAACTACGGTCATGACCTCGGCGACCAGGTATTGAAGATTGTTGCGAGGAAAATCGCGAAAGTGGGTGGCGGCAGCAAATCTTACCGTTATGGCGGCGAGGAATTCACGGTCCTGTTTCCCGGTAAAGACATTAACAACGCAATCCCGCATCTTGAAGAACTACGCGCAGCCATAGCAGACTACAAGATGGCGCTGCGCGCTTCTGACCGCCCACCGCGACCAAACTCAGCCAACCGGACGCGAGGCGCTTTCCGCACAGCGAAAGCGGTATCCGTCACCATCAGCATCGGCGTCGCTGAACGCACAGAAAAGCTTGCTACGCCGGACGCCGTGGTCAAAGCAGCAGACAAGGCGCTCTATCGCGCTAAGAAAATGGGACGCAATCAAGTAAGGAAGTGAGGTCGAGACTCAAAGCGTCGCACATTACCCCTCTTTCTGCGCCTCCAGCACCTGGAGCTCCCGCCGGAGGATCTTTCCCGCGGCGCTCTTCGGGAGGGCGTCCAGAAACGCGATCCGCTTCGGCGCCTTGTAGGCCGCGAGGCGCTCCCGGCAATATTCGATGATCTCCGCGTCGGTCAGGGACTCGCCGGGCTTGACGACGACAAAGGCCTTGATCGTCTCCCCCCTGTATTCGTCGGGGACGCCGACGGCGCAGGCCTCGAGGATCTTCGGGTGGTCGAAGAGAACCTCGTCGATCTCCTTGGGGTAGACGTTGTAGCCGCCGGCGATGATCATATCCTTCTTCCGGTCCACGACCGAAAGGCGCCCCTCCTCGTCCAGAAACCCGATGTCCCCCGTATAGAGCCAGCCGTCGCGGAACGCATTCGCCGTCTCCTCGGGCTTCTTGTAGTAGCCCGTCATGAGCTGGGGACCCTTGATGCAGATCTCGCCCGCCTCCCCGGCCGGCAGCTCCCGCAGGCCTGAAATGCCCCCTCCCCTCCCTCTTCTCGACCCGGGAGAGAGGGGTGGAGGCATTTTCATCGTTCGTTGTGCCCGACCCGGGCATGGGGGTTAGTCAAAAATATAATTGACACGGAAGGTTGCTTCTCCTACAATCCCGCCGCAATAAACGAGTCGCAATTGATTTTTTAGTTTGTTCCTTGTCCGTCCATGAAAGACTTAGGATCGGACGGAATGCGGGACTTTTGGTTTCGTCCATGCGCTGTTGGTGAGGTGGAAAGATGGGCAACGTGGTGAAGATTCTGGGACTCTTCGGCAGCCCCCGAAGGGGCGGGAACACGGATCTGCTCCTCGAAGAGGCCCTGAAGGGGGCGGCCGCGGAAGGAGCGACGGTGGAAGGGATACACCTGTCCGATCGCAGAATTACCCCCTGCCGGGAGTGCCTCGGCTGCTTCAAAGACGGGGCCTGTGTAATCGTTGATGAGATGCAGGGGATTTATCCGCGTCTTCTGGAAGCGGATATTGTAATTCTGGCCTCGCCGATTTTTTTCTACGGGATTACCGGCTGGGCCAAGGCGATGGTTGATCGTGTCCAGGCGCTGTGGGCGAGAAAATACGTGCTTCACGATCCTGCACTGGGAAAAGAGAGCATCAAAAGGAGGGGCTTTTTTATTTCCGTGGGCGGGACAAAGGGTCAGCGTATGTTCGAGGGGGCCGTTCTCACGGCCCGGTATTTTTTTGATGCCTTCAACGCCGAATATACCGGTGACCTGCTCTTCCGGGAGGTCGACGCATGCGGCGACATTCGGGAAAATTCCGAAGCGCTTCCGCAGGCCTTTGCCGCCGGCAGGAAACTGGTTTCAGATCTGCGTAATATCCAAGTTGACGCTTTCGTAAAAAGTGAAATTTACCCTCCCTTGGCGGGAGGGACTCCTCTCTAACTTCCTCTCCCCCGGCGGAAGGGACTCCTCTCTAACTTCCCCTCCCCCGGCGGAAGGGACTCCTCTCTAACTTCCCCTCCCCCGGCGGGAGGGGATTAAGGGGAGGGGGAGAAGATTTTGAACTTTTTTACGAAGCCGTCAAGAACAGGAGGATCTCATGGATAATCTTCGGCCGTACCGTTCTTTCGTGAGCTACATCGATCGCAGCCGGGAGTACTACGCCGCCCAAGGCTACTCCAAGCCGTACGCCTGGGCCCACCACGACGATGTCCCTTTTACCCCGCTGCGGAAACCGCTCTCCGGGTGCCGTGTGGGATTGGTGACGACCGCAGGCAGAACGGAGGCGGAGGGGCTGATCGGGGCCGGGGGGTTGAAGCGGGACCCCTACGCGGAGCCGGTGAACCCGCCGCCGAAAAGCCTATTCACGGACGATCTGTTTTGGGACAAGAAAGCGACCCACACCGACGACGTCGACAGCTTCCTGCCGATAAACAGTCTCGCTGAACAGGCCGCCGGCAGCCGTATCGGGTCGGCGTCGCCCCGCTTCTACGGAGTACCCACCGATTACAGCCAAAGCCGAACGTTGCAGGGCGCCGCCCCAAAGATCCTTGAGTGGTGCCGCGAGGATGCCCTCGACGCCGTGCTCCTCTCGGCGCTTTGACCGGTTTGCCACCAGACCGTGAGTCTGGTTGCGAGGCACCTCGAGGCGAACGGCGTCTCCACGGTGGTCATGGGCTGCGCGCGGGACATCGTTGAGGAGTGCGGCGTCGCCCGCTTCGTGTTCACCGATTTTCCGCTGGGAAATCCCTGCGGGAAGCCCTGGGACCAAGAGATGCAGCGCTCGATTGTGGGAAGCGCGCTGAATCTGCTGGATCGGGCCTGGATGCCGCGCACCACGATCCAGACGCCGTTTCTCTGGGAAAACGACACGTGGCGCGACGCCTTCATGCGGGTCGATGAGAGCAACCGCGAGGCGCTTGCCCGGGCAGGGGAGGAGCGTCGCCGCCGTCAGGCCGAAATCAAGACAGGCCGGTGACCGTCGGTCATCGTTTCCGAAGGCATCGCCGATCAAAAACTCCTCAGGAGGCGAACCCCTCGTCGGCGATCTCCATCATCGATAGGTCTTCGCTTTTGATGGCCTTCGCCGCCGCATCCACCTCGGGCAAGACGTGCTTGATGAAATACCGGGCGGTCGCGAGCTTCCCTTCGTAGAAAGCTTTGTCCGCGCCTCCGCCGTCCGGGGCGCCTAACTTCTCCTTCGCCACACCCGCTTCCCAGAGCAGAAGCCATGCCGTGACGACCTGTCCCATCAGCATCAGGAACGGATAGGCGTTGGATACGGGAATCAGGAATTTCCCCGCCTTCCCGCTGGCGGCAAAGAGCATCGCCGTCTCCGCCAGGGTGTTCACCCCGGCCTGGACGTCGGGGGCCAGATCGGGCAGGGCCGGCTGATATTTGGCGATCGTCGCCCCCATCTCGCCCAGCAGGTTCATGAAGTACATCCCCTTCTTGAGTCCAAGCTTCCGTCCCACCAGGTCGAGGGCCTGGATGCCGTTCACCCCCTCGTAGATCGAAGCGATCTTCTCGTCGCGGAGAAACTGCTCCACCGGGTAGTCGGTGCAGTAGCCGTAGCCGCCGTAGACTTGGATCGCCGTCTCCGTCACCCGGAATCCCATGTCGGAACAGTAGGCCTTGCAGATCGGGGTGAGGACCTCCAGGAAGCCGTTGTATTTCTCCTTTGCCGCCTCGTCGTCCGTCGCCCTGAAGCGATCCATGCAGAGGGCGGCGAAGTAGAGCAGCGCCCGGAAACCTTCGGTGTGGGCCTTCATCCAGATCAGCATCCGCCGCACATCGGGGTGCTGGATGATCGGCACCCGCGGGGCGGCGGGGTTTTTCATCTCCGCAAGCGACGACCCCTGGAGGCGTTCCTTCGCGTACTGAAGGGCGTGGAGGTAGGCGATGGAGCTGCCGGCGAGGGACTGGATCCCGATCCCGATCCGGGCGCCGTTCATCATCTGGAACATGATCTTCATCCCCTGGCGCTCCTCGCCGAGGAGTTCCGCGCAGCACTCGCCGTTGTCGCCCAGGTTGATCAGGCAGGTGGCCGAACCGTGGATCCCCATCTTCTCCTCGATCTTGCCGATCGCATAGTCGTTCCGTTTTCCCAGCGTCCCGTCGTCATTCACGAGAAATTTGGGGACAAGGAAGATCGAGATCCCGCCGGTCCCCGGGGGGTCCCCCTCGATCCGGGCGAGGACGGGATGGACGATGTTCTCCATGATATCGCTGTCCCCGGACGTGATGAAAATCTTCGTCCCCTGGAGGCGGAACGTTCCGTCCGCCTGGCGGATCGCCTTCGTCTTGAGGCTCCCCACGTCGGTGCCGGCGCCCGGTTCGGTCAGGGCCATCGTTCCGCCCCAAACGGCCTCGTGCATCTTCGGCAGGTATCTCTTTTTTTGCGCCTCCGTGCCGTAGGTTTCAATCAGATGGGCGGCCCCTTCGGTCAGGGAGAAGTAGCTGACGAAGGCGCTGTTGTGGCTGAACCACTCCTTGGCCGCCACGGCGACGACCCGCGGAAAACCCTGGCCGCCGTCTTCGGCGGCGACGTTCATCGTCGACCAGCCCCCTTCCCGATAGATCTGGGCGCAGCGGTGGTAGCACTTGGGGATATAGACATTCCCTCCCTCCAGGCGGCACCCCTCCCGATCCCCCTCGGCGAGGGTGGGGAAAATGACAGTCGTGGCGAACTTCTCGGCCTCGTTCAGTACCATGTCGAACATCTCCCGCGAAAAGTCCGCGTAGAGCGGCGCTTTACAGAGCTCCTCGACGTTGAGCATTTCATAAAGAACGAACTTCTGATCCCGCGGATCGATGATCAAACTGGCCATGCGTAAATCTCCTTTCAACGGTCGATCTTCGTAAGGTTTGATTTATTGAATGTGGCGACTCGGACTTCAAGCCTGGCTGGCCTTGACGGCCTCCAGCAGCGCCTTTTGGTCAACCGGAGGCGGCAGCACCCCGGCCCTCTCAACGAGGGCAATCGCCCCGAAGGCGCAGCCGGTCGCGCAAACGCCGCACCCGATGCAGCGGTCCAGATTCAGTTCCCATTCGTCCCCGTCGGTCATGAAGAGCGCTTTGGTCGGACAGCGATCGATACAGATCCCGCATGCGGTGCACAGATCGCTGTTGTGCACGGGTTTGAAACCGGAGTTCATCGCCTCGCCCGGCTTGGGTTGGGCGAGGGCGGTCTTGAGGATGATGGAATGACAGGCGCAGCAATTGCAGAGGAAGTCGATCTCCTGCCGGTTGATGGATGCATGGACCAGACCGGCCTCTTCCGACTTTTTCAGGATCGCGAACGCTTCCTCTTTGGAGATCTGACGGCCCATTTTCCGATCGATGACAAACTGAGCCCCCGTGCCGAACTGCATGCAGACCTCGTCGGGGTTGCCGCAGTCGTCGTTTTCGTCTAACAGTTTGGCCTCGTGACGGCAGAAACAGGTGGAGACGGCCAGGGGATGGTATTTTTCAATATAGGTCGCCACCTGATGGTAGGTGCGGATGACATTGTCGTTCTGAATCTTTTCGTCCACCGGGATCACCCGGGTCGTGGGGTAGGACATTTTCACAGGCCCTTGATCGACATCCACGGCGGCCTTGTAGGCACGGATCAGCCCGGCGATTTTCTTGTCCCGTTCCGTTCTGGTGCCCCTCATGAATTGGAATTCAAAGATCCCCGGAACGAAGGTCGGCGCGCTGTAAGAGGTCGTCCCACCCATGGAACCGGCGGTGCAGAGGCCCTTGTCGGCCATCCCCTCCAGGATGGGGGTCACCTCCGCTACCTCTTTCCCCAATGCCTTTGCGATAGTCTCGGCGGGCTGATACCCTTTCGGGATGGCATTGTAGACTTCCGCCTCTTCCTTCGTAAAAAGCTCTTCCACCAAGGCGTAAAACTCGGGAATATCCTTTCCCGGATACCTTCCCCGCCGTTTGGCCAGGGTTTCGCACAGTTCACGGTAGACTTTTTCCGACATCTTCGTTCCCTCCTTTCTGAGGCCGACATCACAAATTTTTCAGTCCGCGTTCGTTGTAATTCTATCCAGTTTTTTTGACGGCGCTGAAAGTTTTACATGGTTATGCCCTCCCCAGTTTTCCTTTTTTATCGAGTTCATCCGCAACATATCCTAAGCCTATCGACTCCAGCGTATTTCTTGTGGGCCAACCTGTTTCCGTATCCCAGCCTTCGAGTTTATAGAATTCGGTTTTCCATTCTTCAAATTTGTTTCTGTCAATACATCTTCCGTCTAATTGAATATACTCCCATTTCCCGTTTTCTTTTCCGGGCATATAGTATGGAAAAACGTTGTTGAAACCTAAAGAGGGTACCTTATAAACGTAATCGGCAAAGTTCACCATGTTGCGATGCCGTCCCTGCATGGTCCATATTGCGTTATCAAGGTTCCATATTTTTCTGCCGATTTCCATGCCGTCAACAAAGCTTATATTCTTTCCGGTAACGGCATTGAAGAATTTTTGCTCGCCTTCGCCTGTCAATCCTCTTTTACCCGGCGTATTGGGATTATAAAAATCAGGAAAACGAAAGTCGCAGTAGAGTATCGATTGTTTCCAGAATCTTGTGTAATGCCTATGCCAGGCTACCAGCTTTGCCATACTCCTGGAATAAATGTTCCCGGTGCTGAAATCGAGCATGGACCTGTCATCCTCATACGGCTTCATTTTTTCGGAAAATATTTCTGTAATCTCTTCTGCTGATACAGAGGGCCTATCCCCCATCCATTTTGCAGCACTCGGCATCCAAAATAATAAATTAAAATCATGTTCATTGATATCCCGATCACCCATAATTGTCCCATATCCCCACTCCACTTCGGTTCTCGGATCATAATGATTCGGCAAACCCCAGTGCGGAAATTGGAGCATCCCTGTTGCCAAATCCTCATCAAGCCGGCCCCATTTCTTTGACGCTCTTACAAATCCTTCTGCAATGTCATTCCCTATGCCCTCACGATAGGCTATCATCTTTATAAGTTTTTCAATAAATTCGAGTTCACCTATCTTTTCAAAAGGAAGATCGCAAGCAATCGATTTGCCGGGTCCAAGCGCGCCTTTTTTATAGAGATCCCTGAGATAGAGAAGTCCTACACCCAATTCAAAGGCATTGATTCCATATTGTTGAAGTAAATCCGTAGCCGTATAGGAAGCATCTGTCTGTTTACCCATAAACATATATATTCCTTCTGAGGCGATTTTTTGGCCGAAAAGTTTAAACATGGAAGATAACGTCCTTAGTCCGATGCCGGCATGCCTTTTTGCGTCAAAGGTTGAATAAACGAGAGTTTCCATACAAGAGGATTCATTCCCTTTACCGCTTCCATAACGCGCACGGCAACCTGAGTGACAGCCAAAACAGGCCTGAATCCTGCTTTGTTTCGGCAATTTCCAGAATAATATCGGGCCTCTTCCACCAAATCCATTGATATCATCGGGATTTTTTCCAACCCGTTCAGGATTTTGAATATCCTTTTCATAATGTTTCTTTGCCCAAAGTCTGGCTTCCATCAAACCAGCCGGATCTGCGATTTTGATGTTGCCGGTTCCCATCACGCTGACGGCTTTCAGATTCTTTGAGCCCCATACACCGCCGAATCCTCCCTGGCCGGCCGCATTACCGGCGTCATGTATCAAGGCCGCGATCCTGCTAAGTCTCTCGCCGGAAGGCCCTATGGCAAGCACGGCCGGCTTCTGGTTGGTCCTTTTTTCGTATTGACCTCCGGCCCTGACTTCCCGCCAGATCTCTTCCTGGGTTTGCCAGGTATCCTTGCCCCATAAATTCGCTGCGTTAACGATTTGAACGTTATCGTCCCTAATATCGATCCAAACAGGGTTATCGGCTCGCCCTTCGATGACTATTCCGTCCCAGCCGGCAAACTTGAGCATCGCTCCGAATCTGCCGCCAAGATTGCTGCGGGTAAACCATTCGACAGGATAAGATTGAACGCCTATTCCCTGTACTTCGGTTCTTCCGGCCCCTGCAGGCGCCAATGTTCCGGTAAGCGGCGATGTCATAATGGTAATTACATTTGCAGGATCAAATCCGCTGATTGCCTTATCCTTGACAAGATCCCAAAAGATCGCGGAACCTATCCCATGACCTCCTCCCCACTGTTCGTAGTCTTTGGTCGCTATCGTTGAAATCTTCTTGTTTGTCAGGTTGATTCGCACTATTTTACCGGTATAACCATTCATTTTATCCCCCTTTTTAAAACCGGATTAAGTCGCTGAAAATCCACCTGTATCTTAATCAGTCGGGAACCCCATTTTCTCCCAGGCCTTGCCTCTTAAATTCACTTCATATCCCATATTCCCTTTTTGTATTGGGATTTGTCCTGTAAACATGATTGCACCCATAGGGCAAACAGAGACACAAGCCTGTTTCCCCTTTACGCCGCCTTGTTCTTTCCAGAATGGAGCATTCATACACATATCGCATTTTAGGGCATGTTCCTTTTCATAATCGAAGCTCAATCGGACCGGTTCATACGGACAAGCCGCAATGCAAGATCGGCATCCGCTGCATTTCGAAGCATCAATCATCCGAATATTGCCATGCTTCTTACTAATATGGAGAGCGCCTGTGGGGCAGGCTTCAACACATGCAGGAGAGATACATTGTCGGCATTGCCCGACCGTTATATCTTCAGGATATTTTTCAAAAGGATTTTGCATTACCTGTATCCTGGAAAATGAAAGATTTTCCACTCCTTCATGCACCAATGAGCAGGACAGCATACAGGAAACACACCCCTGACACTTTTTCGTATCAACAAGAAGATATCCCTTAGAAGCAACGACATTCGGCTCCAGGTCTTCGGACCGAATAAACTTTCCAGAGGATTTATCAAAAGTAGGACATCCTCCCACACCAATATAGATAACCACCGTCCCGGCAACTTTCAGGAAACCCCTGCGCGAAATTTCTTCATATCCTTTTCCTTGGTCGATTTTTTGTAATTGTTGCACAGGCTTTTCCTCCTTTTTGAAGGTTTATGTTCCAATATTTTATCAAGTGGGACGCGTCTCTCTTTCTGCCAGGGCCTCTTTTTTTAGTTCCCTTTTCAGAACCTTCCCGGCCAGACTCACGGGCAGTCCGTCTCTAAAAAAAACTTCCCGGATCTTTTCGTAGCCGGCAACCTGCGAGTTTAGATAATCCATGATTTCTCCTGCCGACGCCTGCTCCCCTTCTCTCAAGACCACATAGGCCCGGGGATACTCGGTGACGGCCGGGTCAGGGATCCCGATAACCGCGGCTTCTTTTATCTTGGGGTGCTGATAGAGGATCTCCTCCAGGTTTCGGGGAAAGACGTTATAGCCCTTGTATTTGATCATGTCTTTGATCCGGTCCACTATAAAGAGATAGCCGTCCTCATCCAGCTTGCCAATATCGCCCGAATGAAGCCAACCGCCTTTCAAGGCTCTGACCGTTTCCTCGGGCTTGTTCCAGTAGCCTTTCATGACCTGAGGACCTTTCTGGAGGATCTCGCCCTCTTCGCCGATAGGCATCTCTTTGGTATCGTCGGTCAGGTCCACGATTTTGACTTCCGAATCGAAAATCGGTATGCCGACCGAACCCGGTTTGCGGACCGCCCCCTCCGGAGTCGGATTAAGACAAACAGCCATGGTACACTCGGTCATCCCATAACCCTCGATAAAGACCCCTCCAATCACTTCCCTCATCCGATTCAAGTATTCAACGGGAAGGGGTCCGGCGCCACTGGCAGCAATCTTGACTTTCTTGAACTGGGGGAGATATTTCGAAAAATCCGGATGATTAAGCAGAGCGGTATAGATAGGAGGAGCCCCGCCCATGGCGTCAATCGGGTACTTTTCGAAGACTTTTAAATACTCGCCCGGGTCGAACCTCGGCAGTACAACCATGGTTGTTCCGACGAAAATAGGATAATTCAAGTAAGCGATGGTGCCCATGGCATGAAACCAGGGCACCACATTGACCGCCATATGGTGCGAGCCCTCGGTATTGGCGTTTTCCGGGGAAAGATCTTTTACA